>Ga0307967_1000145_pt1 | contig 48998 bp, 49 predicted proteins | sample OrgLakmetagen648_FD_201828 | JGI IMG/M metagenome (GOLD analysis project Ga0307967, IMG submission 201828) | Saline water microbial communities from Organic Lake, Antarctica - #648 | ecosystem: Environmental > Aquatic > Non-marine Saline and Alkaline > Saline | place: Antarctica: Organic Lake... | reverse complement strand
CCGTTGAAGAAGGGCTGCGCAGCGCCCTGCAGGGCGTTCGCCGCGAACTCGGCAAGCGGCGCACCCAGCCCGATCTGCCGCTGTGCCATGAGCCGGCGAACGCGGCGCTTTGCTAGGGTATAAGCTAAGACCGTCGCCGGGGCGTCGTCACTCAAACCCTCAACCCGATGAGGAAACTGCCATGCAAGCCAAGACCAATCGCCAAGTACTCCTCGCTAGGCGTCCACAGGGCACACCGCAGCTAGACGACTTCGAGGTGGTGGACGCCGAAGTACCAAGCCCTGGTGAGGGCGAGATGCTGATTCAGACGATCTACCTGTCGGTGGACCCAGGGATGCGTAGCATGATGGAGGAGGGCAAGTCCCACACCGCTGCGTTTGAACTGGGCAAACCCTTGACCGGACGCTCGGTCGGGCGTGTCGTCGCGTCGAAACTGAACGGCTTTGCCGAGGGCGACTACGTTTACGAGCGGCTCGGGTGGCAGAACTACTCGCTTTCCGACGGCAGCCAGGCCCAAAAGGTCGACCCCGACGTGGTTCCCTTGTCGACCTATCTGGGGATCGTTGGCGTGCCCGGGTTTTGCGGCTATTTCGGCATGCTGGATATCGCTAAGCCTCAGGCCGGGGAAACCGTAGTGGTCTCCGGCGCCGCGGGTGCCGTGGGGATGGCCGCCGGGCAAATCGCCAAGCGGCAGGGGTGTCGCGTGGTGGGCACTGCCGGGTCGCCGGAAAAGGTCGCTTATTTGCGCGACGAGCTGGGGTTCGATGCGGTCATCAACTACAAAACCGCGCAGGATCTGGCAGCGGCGCTCAGAGAAGTGTGCCCGGACGGCATCGATGTTTACTTTGATAACGTCGGCGGTGAGATAACCCAGGCAGCGCTGTCACTGATCAATTATCACGCGCGCATTGTGGTGTGCGGACAAACCTCGCAGTACAACGAAGCGTCCACCGCGAGCGGCGCCGTCGCGCCCCAGCTGCTGATCAAGCACAGCGCGATGATGAAAGGCTTCGTGGTGTACGACTATCAGGACAGAAACGCCGAGGCCATTGAGCATCTGGGGCAATGGATCAAAGACGGGACCTTGCACTACCGAGAAAGTATCGTCGACGGGCTAGAAAACTCACCCCAGGCGTTTATCGATCTTTTCGCCGGTAAAAGCTTTGGTAAGCAGCTGGTCAGGCTGGCATCTGACTAGCAGGACAGCTGCTATTCCGATAATGACTCCCCCTACACCGCCGCTGAGCGCTGTGGGGGCTGGTGCCACGCTGACCCTCATTTCCCCCGCGCCAGGTAGGATGGATGGGTTCGAGGCGAGCCTGTGGCTAGCACACTAAACTTGGGTTCGTTCAGCTCGTCGGCGAGACTATGCAAAACACCTATCTGTCCCGAATATTTCCACTATTAAGTCGCGGCTTAAGCCATCTGTCAGGTTGGGTTGCCATCATGACGCCATGTCAACTTGGCATGGTTCGCGAGATGCGATCAAGATGTATAGGAGGGGCAATGACTTATCACGACACTCAACGGCGTTACGGCGTCATCAGTCTTTTATTTCACTGGACAATGGCGCTTCTTATCATTGTCCAATTCATGGCACTCGGTGGTTACATCAACGATGGGGATCACTAGATTGGAACACTGCACTACATGGTCAGGGCGTCATGCCGTTCTTGGCTAAAGGAGGGCATCTGCTGCTCTACTTGTGCATGGTGTTGATGCCGGTGACAGGTATTCTGCTCATGGTGGGAGGAGGTCATGGTCTGGGTCTCTTCGGCATCGAACTCGTTGCCGAGAGCGAGCAGGAAATTCCTTGGGCCGTCGCGCTGGGCGAATGGCACGCACAGATTTCTTGGTTGTTCGTCGCGCTGGTACTCGGTCATCTTGGGGCAGCGCTTTATCATCACTACGTCAAGCACGACGATACCCTTGTGCGTATGACGACAAAGCGTTTCGGTGATAGTTAAGCTAGCGTCTTAGCCGAGCGGTGACGGGTTACGCTACCATGCTGTCATTGACAACTGTCAATCGAACCCTAGACATGATGGGGGCGTCGCCATGCAAACCCCCGCTCCGTCGGGCGTGTCGTCGCGTTGAAGCTGAACGATTTTGCCCAGGGTGATTACGTTTACGAGCGGCTCGGTTGCCAGAACTATTCGCTATCCGACGCCTCTCCCTTGTCGGCCTATCTGGGTATCGTTGGCGTGCTCGGGTTCTTCGGTTATTTCGGGATGCTAGATATCGCCAAGCCTCAGGCCGGGAAAACTGTGGTGGTCTCCGCTGCCGCGGGGATGGTTGCCGGGAAAATCGCCAAGCGGCAGGGCGCCAATCCCGAGCTAATGGACGGGACGACTGTCGCTCTTCTCACCCCCTGATCTCGGCGATGGCTTCGCCGGTCTCCTCGCTCAGTCCCGTCTCCAGGAAGCCGAGGCTGGCGTAGAAGTCCCGGGCGATCTGATTGGTGGTCACATAGCAGATCGCGATCCGTTCGAAGGGCCCTTTCGCCCTGATTTCGTCCAGTACGCACTGCATGGCCCTGTGCCCGATGCCTCTTCCCTGATGGTGTTGGTCGACCATGAGACGGAAGATGTTGTAGGCGGGCGGCTTGTCGTCGTGGTCGAAAGACTCGTACATGAGAAAGCCGACTATCTCCCCGTCGCAGTAGACGGCGCGGGGTTGGTAGGTCGGATGGAATTTCGACTCGGCAATGGAATACAGGTTGTCGGCTACATAGCCGCGCTGCGATTCCGTTACCTTCAGTGCGATGATGGCGTCGAAATTCTCGCGCGTGACGTCCTTCAGTGCTATGTCCATCGGATGCTCCATCCACATCGTTTATTACCCACGATCTTGCCGGCTGTGCCAAGCTGGGAGCAGAAACGGGAACCCAGTCGACGGGAGGCAACATGAACGAGAGGGAGCGCGAAGCACTGGAGCATGAGCATCATCCGGAGGCGATCCGTCGACGTCTGGAGGCGTCTGGAGGCGTCTGGAGGCGGGCAGAGCCTGCCTGATGCCATCTTGGGTGGCATCGACGGCTGCGTGACTACCTTCGCAGTGGTGTCTGGGGCCTTCGGGGCCGGGTTCCCGGCCACCGTGGCGCTGGTGTTGGGCTTCGCCAACCTGCTGGCCGATGGCTTCAGCATGGCGATCAGCAACTATGAGGCGATCAAGGCCCAGCGTGAGTACGTCGAAGGAGTGAGACGTCACGAGCACCATCATATCGACGTGATTCCCGACGGCGAGAAGGAGGAAATTCGCCAGATCTTCCACGCCAAAGGCTTCGTGGGCGAGACCCTAGAGCGGGTGGTGGAGACCATCTGTGACGACCGCGAGTTGTGGGTAGAAACCATGCTGCGCGAGGAGCACGGCCTGCAGACGCAGGGCCTGAACCCGATGCGTTCGGGTCTGGTCACCTTCATAGCCTTTCTGGCCGTGGGGGCTATGCCGCTTTTGCCCTACGCGGTGCCAGGACTGGGGGGCAGCACCCAGTTCTTTGTCAGCCTGGCCCTGGCTGGTCTGATGTTCTTTTTGATCGGCATGGGCAAGAGCCTGGTCTACCGCCAACCGGTTTTCGCCTCGGGGCTGCGTACCCTGCTGATGGGTGGCGCCGCGGCGGGGCTGGCTTTTGACTGTTCGGCGTCGGGATGTGATCGGGTTCTAGCCTTAACGTCTCGCCTGATCGACATTATCCGGATCCTCCGAGGCCTCTGGCTCGACGAAGGCTCCACGGTGAAAGGCCGCCGCGGCCTCCACCTCGGCGATGCCTCCATAGGAGACGTTCAGCGCCAGGTCATGGCAGTGGGGATCGAAGCCGGTTGAGACCAGAATCAGGTCGGGCTTGAACCACTCTGCCGCCGGCACCAGGATCTCGTAAAAGGCCTTGAGGGCGACTTGGCCACCGGCCAGGGTCTTGCCTTGGGTGGGGCGATCTCCATCCTGACTGCGCCTGACACCGTGTTTCGTCAGCTTCAATCAATACTCACTCGGCGGTCAGCAGCATCTTGATGGCCCGCTCCTTCGCCGCTTCGCTGAAGATATCGTAAGCCTTCTCGATGTCGTCGAGCTTGAAGCGGTGGGTCACCAGTTCCGCGGGTTCGACGCCGCCGCTCTCGACGACGCGCATCAGTACCGGAATAGTGTCGGTATTCACCAAGCCGGTGCGTATGGTGATGTTCTTGATCCATAAATCCTGCAGCTGAAGATCGACACTCTTGCCGTGCACGCCGATATTGGCGATATGCCCGCCCGGGCGGACAATGCGCTGGCAGACATCGAAGGTTTCGGGGATGCCCACCGCTTCCATGGCCACGTCCACGCCCTCGCCACCGGTCAGCTTGTCGATGGCCTCGAGCGGATCCCGAACAATAGTGTTGGTGGCGCCGAGCTGCTTCGCCATGGCCAGGCGATTCTCGTCCGGGTCGATCATGATGATCCGCGCGGGAGAATAGAATCGCGAGGTCATCAGCGCCGCCAGGCCGATGGGACCCGCGCCGACGATGGCCACCGTATCGCCGAGCTTGACCTCGCCATTCAGGGCGCCGATCTCGTGTCCTGTGGGCAGGATGTCGCTGAGCATCACCGCTGCGGCCCGGTCCATCTCCTTGGGTAACGGGTACAGACTATTGTCCGCATGCGGAATGCGCACGTATTCGGCCTGGGTGCCGTCGATCAGGTGGCCGAGGATCCAGCCGCCGTCGCGGCAGTGGGCATAGATGCCGCGCTTACAGTAGTCGCAGCGACCGCAAGAAGTAACGCAGGAAATCAGCACCTCGTTGCCGACCTTGATATTGCTCACGCCATCGCCGACTTCCTCAACCACCCCCACGCCTTCGTGTCCCAGAATACGACCATCCACCACAGCGGGTACGTCGCCCTTGAGGATATGCAGATCGGTACCGCAGATAGTGGTATGGGTGATGCGCACCACCGCATCCGTGGGCTTCTCGATCGCCGGCTGCGGCTTATCTTCCCAGCTTCGCTTACCGGGCCCATGAAATACCAATGCCTTCATGACGCTTCCCTCTTGTCGATGAAAACTGCCAGTAGCAACTGATGCCACGTATTACTACTTCAAGATGGCACGATTCGTTCATGGCTGCCTTGATACATAGCAAGGCACATGAACAGAACAAGGGAGATCATCATGCAAACGCGAAGCATGGTACGTAGCATGATGGAGGAGGGTAGGTTCCATACCGCTGCGTTTGAACTGGGCAAACCCTTGACCGAACGCTCGGTCGGGCGTGTTGTCGCCTGGAAAATGCCCCCAGGCGTTTATCGATCTTTTCGCCGGTAAAAGCTTGGGTAAGCAGCTGGTCAGGCTGGCATCTGACTAGCAGGACAGCTGCCATTCCGATAATGACTCCCTCCTACACCGCCGCTGAGCGCTGTGGGGGAGTCGTTTTTAGCCCCTGGCGAAGCGTGCTTGCACGTTGAGGCCGGCGTAGTCCAGCAGGATTTCAACGGCTTCGATGACCTGCGCGCGTTCAGCGGGCATGTCGTCTTCGCTGTCTTTGTCTTCACTACCCTCGCCCTTGTCGCTATCGCCGTCTTCGTTGCCGGCAATGGCGTCTTCGCGGGCGTCGATCCACTCGTCAAGCTCGTCCATGCCCAGCGCGCGGCGCCGCTGGTTTTCCAGCGATAGCTGCTCGGCTTCTTGTGCTTCCATTTCCTTTTGCCGCTGTTCGCGGTTGAGGCTGACGCTGGTGTGCTGCTCGCGCAGTTTGCGGGCAAGCGTTGACTGGCGCTCCAGATAGCGGAAGTTGGGGTTGCTCTGGGCGCGCTTGTCGTGATGTTTCTGCAGCGTGGCCAGGTACTGCTCCGGCTCGCCGTAGCGACGGTATTGCACGTCGCGTACGGTATCCCAGACCAGTGCGTTGTCCAGGCTGCTTTCGCCGATGCGCTCGGGGTCGATCAGGCTGGGAAAGGTGATGTCCGGCTCGACGCCGCGGTTTTGCGTGCTTTCGCCGGAAATGCGGTAGAACTTCGCCCGGGTGAGTTTGAGCTCGCCATGATTTAGCTGGTCAAGCGTTTGCACCGTCCCTTTGCCGAAGGTGCCCGAGCCGATGACCAGGCCGCGGCCGTAGTCTTGAATGGCACCAGCGAAAATTTCCGACGCCGAGGCAGAAAGGCGGTTGACCAGCACGCCCAGCGGGCCGTCGTAGAGGGTGCCGGCTTCGCTGTCGCCGTAGAGCTGAATGCGGCTCTGGGCATCGCGTACCTGCACCGTGGGGCCGCGATCAATGAACAGGCCGATCAGCGAGTTGGCTTCCTGCAGAGCGCCGCCGCCGTTGTTGCGCAGGTCCAGCACGATACCTTCAACGTCCTGCTCCTTGAGCTTGTTGATTTCCTTGGTGACGTCGCGAGTGGTGCTGCGGTAGTCGTCTTCGCCGGCCTGCCAGGCGTCAAAGTCCACGTAGAAGGTCGGCACCGTGATGACGCCGAGTGCGTGGGTTTCGCCGTCGCGCTCAAGCTCAATGACTTCGCTGCTGGCGGCCTGGTCTTCCAGGTCGACCGTGTCGCGGGTGATCTTGACGATATGCGAGCGAGTCATGTCCACCGCTTGGGCGGGAATCACGTCAAGGCGTACCACCGAGCCCTTGGGGCCGCGAATCAGGTCTACTACGTTATCCAGCCGCATGCCGATGACGTTGACCATGTCGTCTTCGTCTTCCTGGCCTACGGCAACAATACGATCAGCGGGTTTGAGCACGCCGGCGCGCTCGGCGGGGCCGCCGGGTACTAGGCTTGCCACCTTGACGTATTCGCCGTCTGCCTGCAGCAGTGCACCAATCCCTTCAAGCGAGAGGCTCATTTGGATATCGAACGACTCGCCTTGGCGCGGTGACAGGTAGGCGGTGTGCGGCTCGATACTGCCGGTAACGGCGGCCATGAACAGGCCGAAAACGTCTTCCGGTTCGGTTTGCTCAATGCGTGAAAGCTGGCCTTCGTAACGCTGGCGTAGGTTCTTTTCTACCTTCTCGCGGTCTTGATCGGTCAGGGCAAGCGTTAAGGCGTCGTTTTTCAGCCGTTTTTGCCAAAGCGTATCAAGCTGGCTTTCGCGGGTCGCAAACGGTGCTTCCTCGCGGTCGATTTCCAGGCGTTCGTTGCCGTCAAAGTTGAAATAACGCCCGTCATCAAGCTGATCCAGCAGCCACTCCAAGCGCGCTTTACGCCGATCGCTGGCGCGTTCGTGCAGCGCATATACCGCGTCCAGATCGCCGTTGAACAGCGTTTGGTCAAGCTCGGTGCGCAGGTAGTTAAAGGGCTTGATGTCGCGCTGTAGCAGATAGGAGCGCTGACCGTCTAAAATGTCCAGATAGCGATCAAAGGCGTCTCGGGACCAGGCCTCATCAAATTCAACGTCCGCGTAGTGGCCGTAGCGCAGCGAATCCGCGATTTCAGCGGCAGCTTGTCGTTGTTCGTCGGTCGGCTCAAGTGCCATGACCGTCGGGCTGGCTATGACCAGCACGGCGGTCAGGACGACCAGGCGCGAAAAGGTAGCAAACCAGCTCATCAATCAAGCTCTCCCGAGGTTAGGTACACTCATGCCCTTGCACGGCAAGCGGCGAGTGTTGCGTGAACCGAAAAAACGCATTGTAGCAGGTCGTCTGCGTCGCTGAGACTCAAACATTGACACTTACCAGAGGGATTTTCATGCCCAAGGCCAATAACGCCGATTTTATCGCGCGCTTGCGTGAATTTTTACGCGCTTCGCCCACGCCGTGGCACGCTACCCAAAACATGGCCGAGCGCCTTGGAGGGGCAGGGTTTCAGCGACTGTCTGAGACTGACCGCTGGACGCTGACGCCGGGCGAGCGCTACTACGTGACTCGCAATGATTCGTCGATTATCGCCTTTCAGCTACCCACGTCCCCACTTGCCTCGCTGCGCATGATCGGCGCGCATACCGATAGTCCCGGGCTGCGCCTGAAGCCCAACGCCACCCAGCACGCGGCCGGCTGGTTGCAGCTGGGCGTTGAGGTGTACGGCGGCGCGCTGCTGGCGCCGTGGTTTGACCGTGATTTGGGCATTGCCGGGCGAGTCCACGTACGCCACGGCGATGGCCGGCTGGAGGGCGTGTTATTGAACGTCGAGCAGCCGGTAGCAACAGTGCCTAGCCTAGCGATTCACCTGGACCGTGAGGCCAACAGCGGCCGTGCGATTAATCCGCAAACTCAGATGGCGCCGGTGCTGATGCAAAGTGATAGCGCCACGCTGACGCCGCTTTTGCACACATGGCTTGGCCAGCAGCATGGGCTGGAAGATGTGGAGGTTGTGGATTTCGAGCTGGCCTTTTATGACATGCAGCCGCCGGCGCTGGTAGGCGTTGAGCAGGAGCTGATTGCCAGCGCCCGGCTGGATAACCTGCTCTCCTGCTTTATGGGCGTGGAGGCGTTGCTTGAAAGCGACGGCGAGCAGGGCGCGTTGTTAGTCGCCAACGACCACGAAGAAGTAGGCAGCGCTAGCGCCTGCGGTGCCCAGGGGCCGTTTCTGGGCGATGTGTTGAAGCGCCTCAACGCCCAGGTGGGGGGCGGCAGCGAAGAGTCGCTGATTCAGCTGATTCAGTCGTCGTGCATGATTTCGTGCGATAACGCCCACGCGCTGCACCCTAACTTTCGCGATAGGCACGACGAGCACCACGGTCCGGCGATCAATCAGGGGCCGGTGATCAAGGTCAACGCCAACCAATGCTACGCGACCAACAGCGCCACCGGCGCGCTATTCCGTGATATTTGCCGCGAGGTCGAGGTGCCGGTGCAGGCGTTTGTCACCCGGGCGGACATGGGCTGCGGCAGCACTATCGGGCCGATTACCGCCACCGAAATCGGCGTACCGACGCTGGATGTGGGCGTGCCCCAGTGGGCCATGCACTCGATCCGTGAAACGGCAGGCACCCGGGATGTCGGCTACCTGACTAAAGCGTTAACGGCCTTTCTCAACCGACCTGCGCTGAACTGAACAACAGGATAAGCGCGAGGCTGAATACCAGGCTATAAACAACAGGCACAAAAAAGCCCGCTCGTAAGCGGGCTTTTTGCTTGAATCGGGTTGGTGGCTACGCCCTGATTCGAACGGGGGACCCCATCATTATGAGTGATGTGCTCTAACCAACTGAGCTACGTAGCCGTTCAACGCGGGCGAATATTACCCAGCGCGTTACCCATCGTCAAGCGATTTTCATCCGCTTAGACATTAAAACGAAAGTGCACCACGTCGCCGTCCTTGACGATGTAATCCTTGCCTTCCAGGCGCCATTTGCCGGCATCCTTGGCGCCCTGTTCGCCTTTCAGGCTGACGAAGTCGTCGTAGGCGACCACTTCGGCGCGAATAAAGCCTTTCTGGAAGTCGGTATGAATCACGCCGGCGGATTCCGGCGCGGTCGCCCCTTCCGGAATCGTCCAAGCGCGGACTTCCTTCACCCCGGCGGTGAAGTAGGTGTGCAGACCCAGTAGCGCGTAGCCGGCGCGAATGACGCGATCAAGCCCCGGCTCGGCCATGCCCAGCTCATCGAGGAACATGGCGCGCTCTTCGTCGTCGAGCTCGGCGATTTCGGCTTCGATCTGGTTGCACACCGGCACCACGGCGGCGCCTTCCTCGGCGGCGATCTCGTTGACCACGTCCAGATAGGGGTTGTTGTCAAAGCCGTCTTCGTTGACGTTGGCGATATACATCGTCGGTTTTAATGTCAGAAAGCCGAAACTTTTGACCTGCTCTTTTTCCTCGTCATCGAGGCCGGCGGTGCGCAGTGACTGGCCTTCGGCGAGGTGCGGCTGCACCTTGTCGAGCACGGCCTTGGTAGCCACGGCGTCTTGGTCGCCGCCCTTAACCGAGCGCACCAGCCGCTGGGCGGCTTTTTCCACGGTGTCCAGGTCAGCCAGCGCCAGCTCTAAGTTGATGATCTCAATGTCGGCGCGCGGATCCACTTGGTTGGACACGTGGATGACGTTGTCGTTGTCAAAGCAGCGTACGACGTGGGCAATGGCCTGGGTTTCGCGGATGTTGGCCAAAAACTTGTTGCCCAGCCCCTCGCCCTTGGACGCACCGGCGACGAGCCCGGCGATGTCGACGAACTCCATGGTGGTGGGCAGGACCCTTTCCGGTTTGACGATGGCTGAGAGTGCGTCAAGCCGCGGGTCGGGCATGGGCACGATGCCGACGTTAGGCTCGATGGTGCAGAACGGAAAGTTTTCGGCGTCGATACCCGATTTGGTCAGCGCATTGAAGAGCGTGGACTTGCCGACGTTAGGCAGGCCGACGATGCCGCAGTTGAAACCCATAACGTTGATTCCTAGCTGGTGTGAAAAGCGACGCGGGAAAGCGCGTTATTTGAAGCTGTGCAGCCGATTCATGGCTTTGGCCCAGTCACCGGCAAGGGCCAGCGGCAGGGTGGTTTGGCATTCATCCAGAGTGGCATCGATGGCTATTTGCTCGGTTTTGCTCGGCCGGTTGAGCACGTAGTTGACCACCTGATGCGCCTCTCCGGGATGGCCGATGCCGATCCGCAGGCGATGAAACTGCTTTTGATTGCCAAGGGCGTTGATAGTATCGCGCAGGCCGTTGTGGCCGCCGTGACCGCCACCGGTTTTGTAGCGCGCCTGACCGGCGGGCAGATCAAGTTCGTCGTGGGCAATCAAAAGCTGTTCGGGGGTGAGTTTGAAAAACTGGCACAGGGCGGCCACCGCACCGCCGCTGCGGTTCATGAAGGTGGTGGGGTTGAGCAGATGCAGCTCTGTGTCGCCAACGCGCACTTTGGCATACAGGCCGAAAAACTTTTTGTCCGGGCGCAGTTCCGTGTGCGCGCTCCGGGCGACGGCGTCGACTAGCCAGGCACCGGCATTGTGCCGCGTGGCGGTGTACTGCGCGCCGGGATTGCCAAGGCCGATAAGCGCCAGGACCTGACTCATTTTCTCACCTCCAAAAAAAATCAAGCGCCGAAGCGCTTGATTATAACAGTTTGCGGGCCGTGCCGGGCACGGCCCAGCGCCTGAGCATACTCGGTCAGGAGTTACTCGGCGCTTTCGCCTGTTTCGGCGTCATTTTCGTCAACGTCACCGCCGCGGTCTTTCATTTTGACGATGCTGAGGATCGCAGAGTCGTGGTCCTCACCGTGGGCGAGGTCGACCGAGCGAACGCCTTCCGGCATCTTGATGTCGGACAGGTGCAGCGTAGTGCCCACTTCAACCGCAGAAATGTCGGCTTCCAAGTAATCCGGCAGATCTTTCGGCAGGCTGTAAATGGCAACTTCTACGGCCAGCGTATGCAGTTCGCCGTCCTGATCCTTGATACCGACGCACTGCTCTTCGCCCACGACGTGCAGCGGTACGTTGATGGTGATTTCCTGCTTGGCATCAACGCGCATGAAGTCAGCGTGGATCAGCAGCGGCTTGAACGGGTGACGCTGCAGGTCACGAATGACGACCTGCTCTTCGCTGCCCTCGATGTTGAGGCGGAGGAGCGAGGAGAAGAAAGCTTCGTCTTCAATGGCCTTGTAGAACGACGTTTTTTCGACGGAGATGGACTGCGGTGCCTTGTCGCCGCCGTAAACAACGGCAGGAACTTGTTCGTTCGCACGACGCAGGCGGCGGCTCGCACCTTTCCCCAGGTCGGAACGAACGATGGCGTTAAGGATAAAATCGGACATGGAATGTGCCTCTTGGTTAAAGTCAGAAAGCGTCGTCGCCCGCGACCAGACCGACGACGCTTTCAAAAGCGGCGGATGAGCGCTTTGCCCTCCGCTGCCGCGGTGTCAGGCAATCAGTGAAACATTGCGCTGACGGATTCTTCATTGCTGACGCGGCGAATCGCTTCGGCGATCAGACTGGCCACGCTTAGCTGACGGATGCGGCCACTGCGGCGCGCGCTTTCCGACAGCGGAATAGTATCGGCCACCACGACTTCGTCAAGTACGGAGTTGGTGATGTTGTCCACCGCCGGGCCTGAAAGAATGGCGTGAGTGGCGTAGGCAACGACGCTTTTGGCGCCGCGGTCCATCAGCGCTTCCCCGGCTTTGCACAGCGTGCCGGCGGTATCGATCATATCGTCGACTACCACGCAGTTGCGGCCTTCGATTTCGCCGATAATGTGCATGACCTGTGCCTGGTTGGCCTGGGGGCGGCGTTTGTCGATAATCGCCAAATCTACGTTGAGCTGTTTGGCAATGGCCCGGGCGCGTACCACGCCGCCCACGTCGGGGGAGACCACGATCAGATTGCTGTAGTTCTGGCGCTCAATATCGTCGAGCAAAATTGGCGAGCCGTAGACGTTATCGACCGGGACATCGAAAAAGCCCTGAATCTGATCGGCGTGCAGATCCATCGTCATCACGCGGTCAACGCCGGCCTTGACCATCATGTCGGCCACGACCTTGGCGGAAATCGGCACCCGCGAAGAGCGCACGCGGCGATCCTGGCGGGCATAGCCGAAGTAGGGCAGTACCGCGGTAATGCGTGCCGCCGAGGCGCGGCGCAGGGCGTCAACCATCAGGATCATTTCCATCAGGTTGTCGTTGGTCGGTGCACAGGTGGACTGCAGGATAAATACATCCTTGCCGCGCACATTCTCGTTGATTTCGACTGCGATCTCACCGTCGCTAAACTGGCCAACCGTGGCGTTACCCATTCGGCTATCCAGACTTTCGGCAATCTTGTGAGCGAGTTCGGGATTGGCGTTCCCGGCGAAAACCATCAATTTTGACACGCGCAGCCACCTTTGCAGTGTTTGAAATCTTGGGAATTATTGCCAAACAGCTCAACGCCGCTTGCTGTCAGATTGGCTGGGGTAGCAGGATTCGAACCTGCGCATGCCGATACCAAAAACCGGTGCCTTACCACTTGGCGATACCCCAAGCGCGCATCCAACAGAAACGGGAGGCGTTTAGCCACCCAGAGCATCATGAAGAGGAGAGACGTTACACCCTTTGGCCACCCACGCGGTACCGTACTGGCTTGCGGCTTGTGCTACGCGCTCGGCGTCCTTGGCATTATCAAAGGCGGCAAACACGCAGGCACCCGTGCCGGTTAACCGGCTGGGCGCAAAGCGCCCAAGAAAATCCAGGGCTTTCGTCACCGGCGGATAATGCGTCTTGACCACGGCTTCGCAGTCGTTTTGCCACGTGGACGCTCCCCCCTGCAGTGCGCGCGCCATACTAATGGGCGGCGTATGGCGTGTCAATTGCGGATCACTGAAGACCGCAGGCGTAAACACGCTGACGCCGGGGTGAAGAATCACGAACCACGGCGTCTCAAGCGTAACGGCAGTGAGCTTTTCGCCGATGCCTTCGGCCCAGGCGCTGTGGCCGTGGACAAACACCGGCACATCGGCGCCAAGGCTCAATCCCAAGGTGGCGAGCGTGTCCAGCGAAAGGTTGAGCTGCCAGAGCGTGTTAAGCCCCACCAACACCGTGGCCGCGTTGGAGCTGCCGCCGCCCAGCCCGCCGCCCATGGGCAAGTGCTTGTCGATGGCAAGTGTCGCGCCGCAGCCAGCGGGCGCCTGGCGCTTGAGCAGCCGCGCGGCGCGCAGAGCCAGATTGTCGTCAGCGGCCACGCCGGCAAGCGCGCTTGCCAGGTTGATGCGGCCGTCATGGCGCAGCGTGAGCGAAACGCTATCGCTGAGGTACAGAAACTGAAACAGCGTTTGCAGCTCATGATAGCCGTCAGCGCGCCGGCCGGTAATGTGGAGCAGGCGGTTGAGCTTGGCCGGCGCGGGCAGGCGCAGTGTGGTTGGCGTTGGCATCATGGGTGGGCAGGCTTACTCTGCGTCGGGTTCGGGCTGCCAGCGGTTGATCACCAGCGTGACACGCATGTCGCCGTAGGCCAGCGCCAGCTTGCGCGGTAGCCACAGGTCGTTGACCTCGGTCCAGTCGCGATAGTCGATCTCCCAGCCGCTTTGTTCCAGATGGCTGGGAAAGCCGAAGGCGTCGGTTTCCAGCTGATAGGTGTCGCGCGTGCCGGGCAGGCCGCGTACCCAGTAGGGCAGGTCGCGCACCGGCAAAGACCAGCCGAGTTGGTCTTCCATCAGCGCTTCGGGGGTTTGGGCCTCAAAGCGGCCGTCGCCGTTGGTCAGCGAAAAACGCCCTTCGCGGCCTTCAAGTACCGTGCGACCGCCGCCAAAAGGGCCGCTGATCAGCATGCGGAAGTAGTGCGGGTACTGGTTCCAGTCGAGGTTGGCGCTGTGGCTTTTTGCGGGCGTACGCAGCCCGGCCTTGCCGACCAGCGACCAGCGGTCGAGGTCTTTAATCGCGCTCTGCTGGGCTTTCCAGTCGCCGCGCTCGCGGCCGCTGTCGTCAACCGGCGTTTGGCTGGCGCAACCGGCCAGCAGCGCAAGTGCTGCGAGTGTGGGTATAAAGGGTATCCGCATGAAAAGTCTCTGCATGAGTGGTGTCCAAGGCAAGGTGGAGTTGAAAAGGGTTAGTCGCGACGGGCGGGCGAAAGTTCAGGGTGGCGCCTGAGCAGGTCGTCAATCGCCGGGTGGCGGTCGGCTTTTTCAGGAACGTCGCTCAGCAGCTGGCGGGCGCGCTCGCGCTTTCCCAGCGCGTGCAGCACTTCGGCCAGATGCGCGGCGACTTCTTGATCCGGCATGCTTTTATAAGCGCGAGTAAGCGGTGCCAGCGCGTCTTTTACCCGTCCTAGACGGAAATACACCCAGCCCAGGCTGTCGAGCACTGCGGGGTTTTCCGGCGCCAGGTCGTGGGCACGCTCGATCAGCCGGTGGGCGTCGTCAAGACGGCCGGGCACCTGTTCGTCGGCGAGGGTATAGCCCAGCGCGTTAAGCGCCATGACGTTGTCGGGATCGTGCTCCAGTACCCGCTGAAGATCCTGTTCCATACCCGGGGTGTCGCCCGCCTGCCAAGCCCGCATGGCGCGCATGTAAAGTAGCGCGGCATCGTCCGGCGTGCGGGCGAGCTCGCGCTCGATCAGGGCGCTGGCGTCGGCGTTTTGCCCCTGCTCGTCAAGCAGCTCCACCTCAAGCATGACGAGTTGGTTGAAATGGTCTTCAAAGCGCATGCGCTCGGCCTGCAGAAACGTGCGGGCGTCAGTGAGACGTCCTGTTTCAATCAGCATGCTAGCCGCAGCGGCGCGGGCAGGGATAAACGCGTCGCCGTCGTCTACCTGACGGTAGTATAAAAGAGCGCTATCAATGTTGTCGGTGCCCTGATCGGCCGCCCCCAGCAGGTAGTAACCCATCGTGGAAATATCGTCGCGGCTGGCGAGCGGGTGTAGCAGGCGCTTTGCCGCTGCCGGCTGGCCTTCTTCCAGGTACAGCCGGGCGAGTGCCAGGCGCAGCTCGCGGCCGTCGGCGTGGCGCTCAAGGAGTGCGTTGGTTTGTGCCTCGGCGGCGTCGATGTGATCCAGGCGAATTTCCGCCTGGGTTAGCAACAGGGTAAAGCGGGCGTCATCGGGCGCGCGCTTGAACCCTTCGCGGGCGGCTTCACGGGCATCGCGGTAGGCGCCGCTTTCAAGCGCCAGGTGTGCTCGAGTACGCCACAGGGCGAGTGAGTCCGGCGTGAGCGCCTGTGCCTTGGCCAAGTGCGCCTGCGCTGCGGCGACATTGCCCCGGGCTCTTTCCAGCAGCGCGGCGGCAAGGTGTGCGTCGCCCTTGCTGGCCGCAGATGGAGTGTCGGTGGCAGTAATGTCAGCGGTCAGAAAGGCGTCCAGCTGTTGTATCAGCGGTGCCGGCGGGGCACCTTTGGCCATGGCCTGCTCGGCGAGTGCGGCAAGCTCGGCGTCGTCGCCCTGCGCGGCAATGGCAAGGCGCTGGTTAAGGCCTTCCTGCCAGTCGCCTTGCTCAAGGGCGAGTGCCGACAGCAGGCGGCTGGGCGTAGTATTAGCCGGATCCAGCTCATGCCAGCGCGTCGCCGCAGTGTGCAAGAGTATCGCGGACTCGCCAAAACGGGCGGCAAACGTCGCGCGCTCGGCAAGGGCGGGGTCGGGATAACGCTCGGCGGCGTCAAGGTAGCCTCGGCTTGCATCGCGGTACATGCCGCGCTGGCCGGCCAGTTCGGCCGTCAGCAAGGTGCTGAGCCCCGCGGCGTCAAGCCCCTGAGTAATGGGTGGGGCGGACTGCAAAATATCGCCATCCGGCACGCCAAAGGCGCTGGATGCGGGCGGTACTGCCTGACAGCCACCCAGCAGTGCTGCGGCCGCAAGGGCGGGCAGTAGGTGTCCCCAAAGCGCCAGGCGCCGTGGCGCAGGTGCTGATAACGTAGCGCGTGTTAATAAAGTAGCGCGAAGTGGCATGCGTCTCTCGCTCCGTTGGCCGGGTGCTCAGCATAGCGGCTTGGCGGGCTGCGGCAAAGTGGTGTGGGTAAGATGTGGCTCGGCTGTGGTAGAATGACGGATCCAATCGACTTGCTCTAGCGAGCAAAAAGTCAAACGTGACGACCGACACACTAGCGAAGACGCATAACGAATGACGCTTCTTGCCCTGGGAATAAACCATCGTACCGCCACGGTTGCCGTGCGCGAGCAGGTAGCTTTTACGCCGGCGCAGCTGTCGCAGGCGCTTGAGGAGCTGCGTGGGCTGCCGCAAATTATGGAAGCGGCGGTGCTTTCGACCTGCAACCGTACCGAGCTCTACTGCGTGACCGACGGTGCCGGCGAGCAAACCGTGCTTAACTGGCTGGGGCGCTTTCACGGGCTGAACATCGAGGATCTGGCGCGCTGCGCCTACCACTACCTGGATAACGACGCCGCCCGCCATCTGATGCGCGTGGCGGTGGGGCTTGATTCCATGGTGCTGGGCGAGCCGCAGATTCTGGGGCAGCTGAAAGACGCCTATCAGCAGGCGCGGGAGTCGTGCGGGCTGGGGGGCGAACTTGAGCGCCTGTTTCAGCACACTTTTGCCGTTGCCAAGCAGGTGCGTACGCAAACCGGCATTGGTAAAAATCCGGTGTCGGTGGCCTATGCGGCGGTGAGTATGGCCAGCCGTATCTTCGACGATTTTGGCCGCGCCCGCGCGCTGCTGGTGGGCGCCGGCGAAACCATCGAGCTGGTTGCCCGCCACCTGAACGAAGCCGGCGTGCGTCAGTTAACCGTGGCTAACCGCACCCGCGAGCGGGCAGAAAAAATCTCGGCTGCACTTGGCGGCAAGGCCATTACCTTGACTGAAATCCCCGAGGCGCTGGAAAAAGCCGATATCGTGATTTCCTCTACCGCCTCACCGCTGCCCATTGTGGGCAAGGGCATGATGGAGCGGGCGCTGAAAAATCGCCGTCATCGCCCGGTATTCATGGTCGATATCGCTGTGCCGCGGGATATCGAGCCCGAAGTGGGCGAACTTGCCGACGTGTTTTTATACACCGTGGATGACTTGGAAGTCGTCATTCAGGAAAATCGCCGTCACCGCCAGGTGGCCGCCGATCAGGCCGAGTCGCTGATTGAGCATGGCGTTGGCAGTTGGCTTCATGAGCGTCGTATCCGCAGTGGCGGCCAGCTGATTCAGGCGTACCGCCATCAAGGCGAGGCGCTGCGCGACCTGTCTCGCGAGCAGGCGCTTGAACGCTTGGCACGGGGTGAAGATCCGGCGGCGATCATCGAACGCCTGGCCTACCAGCTGACCAACCGGCTGATGCACCAGCCCACCCAGGCGATTCGCGATGCCGCCTCCCGCGAGGAGCATCACCTGCTTGATGCGGTGCCGCGTCTGTTAATGCCGCTCAAGCCCGCGTTTGAAACCCATGAAACGGCGGCCGCGCCCCGCCCAGCGGCCGCGCCTCGCCAAAAGGATAAAAAGCCCGTATGAAAGAGACGCTGCGCCAACGCCTGGATGGCTTTGTAGAACGCTTTGAGGAACTGGCCCTGCTGCTGGCCGAGCCGGACGTTATCAGCGATCAGCCGCGCTTTCGCGACTATTCCCGGGAATATTCCGAGCTTGATGAGCTAGTAGCCACCTGGCAGCGTTACCGCGGCATCGAAGGCGACATGCAAGCGGCCGAGCCAATGCGCCAAGACAGCGACCCGGAAATGCGCGAGCTTGCCGAGATGGAGCTTGATGACGGGCGCGAGCGTCTGGCGGTGTTGGAAGTCGAGCTTAAGCACCTGTTGGTGCCCAAGGATCCCGACGACGGCCGCAACATCTTTCTGGAAGTACGCGCCGGCACCGGCGGCGACGAAGCGGCGTTGTTTGCCGGCGATTTATTCCGCATGTACTCGCGCTATGCCGAACAACATGGCTGGCGGGTAGAAGTCGTCAGTGCCAACCACGGCGAAATGGGCGGCTACAAGGAAATTATCTCGCGGGTCAAAGGCAACGGCGTTTACGCGCGGCTCAAGTTCGAGTCCGGCGCGCACCGCGTGCAGCGCGTGCCGGCCACCGAATCCCAGGGGCGCATTCATACCTCGGCGTGTACCGTGGCGGTGATGCCTGAAGTGGAAGACGTGGGCGATGTCGACATCAAGCCCGCCGACCTGCGCGTGGACACCTTCCGCGCAAGCGGCGCCGGCGGCCAGCACGTCAACACTACCGATTCGGCGATTCGCCTTACCCACCTGCCCACCGGTGTGGTGGTGGAGTGCCAAGAAGAGCGCAGCCAGCATAAAAACCGCGCCAAGGCGATGTCGCTGCTGGCGTCGCGGATCAAGCAAAATGCCGAAAACGCCCAGCGCCAGAGCCAGGCCGACGCGCGCCGTTCGCTGGTTGGCTCGGGAGATCGCAGTGAGCGTATTCGCACCTATAACTTCCCCCAGGGGCGGATTACCGACCACCGCATCAACCTGACACTGTATAAATTAAGCGAAGTGGTGAGCGGTGAGCAGCTGGACGACGTCATCGACCCGCTGATCCATGAATATCAGGCCGAACAGCTGGCCGCGTTGCAAGGCGGCGCATAACCTTGGGTGCACTGACCTTGGATACGTTGCTGCGTCGGGCGGCCGAGCGGCTTTTCAGTGCCGGCTCGCCCACCCCAAGGCTGGACGCCGAAGTATTGCTATTGCACGTTATCGAGCGTAGCCGCACCTGGCTTTATACGTGGGGTGATACGCCTTGCGAGCGCTGGCATCAGGCGCGTTTTGAGGCGCTGATGGCCGCGCGCGCGCAAGGCATGCCGGTGGCATACCTGACCGGCGAGCGCGAATTCTGGGGGCTGCGCTTGGCCACTTCGCGCGAGACGCTGATCCCACGGCCGGATACCGAAACCCTAGTAGAAGCCGCGCTGGCACGTGCCGACACGCCGGTTGGGCAGCTTCTGGATATGGGCACCGGCACCGGTGCCGTGGCGCTGGCGTTTGCCAGCGAGCGTCCTGGCTGGCAGGTGCACGGGGTAGATGTGCGCCCCGAGGCGGTGGTGCTTGCTCGGCAAAATGCCGCCGCGCTTGCGATAGACAATGCCTGCTTTATGCCAAGCGACTGGTTTAGCGCGCTTGAGGGTGAGGCGTCGTCGCGTTTTGAGTTGATCGTCGCCAATCCGCCCTATATTGCCGAGAACGATCCGCACCTGGCGCTGGGTGACGTGCGCTTTGAGCCGCGCTCTGCCCTGGTGGCCGCCGACGATGGCAGCGCCGACCTGCACTATTTGATCGATCGCGCTGGAGCATTTCTGATAAGCGGCGGCTGGCTGCTGCTGGAGCACGGTCATACCCAGGCCGCCAGCGTGCGCAGCAGGCTTAGCCGGGCCGGCTATACGCAAGTGGCAAGCGTTTGTGACTTGGGCGGCCACGAGCGCGTAAGTCTTGGCCAGCTGCCTGCTGGCTGACCGCCATTTTCGATTGTTGACGCTATGGAATCCCGCTATGAAAGCCAAAAACAAGACGCTGGACCGTATCGACCTGAAAATCCTGCGCTGTCTGCAGGAAAACGCCCGCATTTCCTACGTTGATTTAGCCGCGGAGGTGGGGCTTTCCACCACGCCGTGCCTAGAGCGCGTCAAGCGTCTGGAACGCGCCGAGGTGATTCGCGGCTATCAGGCCATCCTCGACCCGCGCGCGCTCAAGGCTGACCTGTTGGTGTTTGTCGAGATCAGCCTGGAAACCCAGACGCCTGCAGTGTTTGACGAGTTTCGCCGGGCGGTCGAGGCACTGCCGCAGATTCAGGAGTGCCATTTGGTCTCGGGCCAGTTTGACTACATCCTGAAATGCCGTATTCCCGAAATGTCGGCCTACCGCCAACTACTGGGCGACGTGGTGCTGACGTTACCCGGCGTGAAAGAGTCCAAAAGCTACGTCGTGATGGAGGAGGTCAAAGAGAGCTTCAGCCTATATATTCCCGACATCGCCGATCTGGAGGATAAATAAACCATGATGGACGATCAGGCACTACTGCGCTACAGCCGCCAGATTATGCTGCCCGAGGTTGAAATAGACGGGCAGGAGCGCTTGCTTGGCGCCCACGCGGTGATCATCGGTGCCGGTGGGCTAGGCTCGCCGGCGGGGCTGTATCTGGCCGCTGCGGGGGTCGGGCGCATCACGCTGGTCGACGCCGACGCGGTGGAGCTTTCCAACCTGCAGCGCCAGATTGCTCATGGCCAGGCGGATATCGGGCGTAACAAAGCCGCCTCGGCGCAGGATAGCCTAGCGGCGATCAACCCCGGCTGCGAGGTGAGGGCAGTGGGCGAGCACCTGCTCGGCGAGGCGCTTGAAAGCCTGGTAGCCACGGCCGACGTGGTGCTTGACTGTACCGACCGTTTTTCCAGCCGCTACGCGATTAACGCAGCTAGCCAGGCCACCGGCGTGCCGTTGGTCTCCGGCGCGGCAATCCGCTTTTCCGGTCAGGTGGCGGTGTTTGACCCGCGCGATCCCGAGTGCCCCTGCTACGCCTGCCTGTATCCGCCCGATGACAGCGGCGATGAGGCCATGAGCTGCGCGGAAAACGGCGTGATGGCGCCGTTGGTCGGGCTTGTCGGATGCTTTCAGGCGGTAGAGGTGTTCAAGCTGTTAAGCGGGGCGGGCAGCGCTCACCGTGGGCTTGCGACCTTTGAAGCACTAAGCGGTCATTGGCGACATTTCAAACTTCCCCGGGATCCCGACTGTCCGGTGTGTTGCCACCGCTGACGTGGCCGCTCACAGCAAGGTGCTGATGCAAAGGGGCAGAATACCTGCTCTACAGAGCGCTCAGTGGTAATGGTAAGTTGGGTGGGTATTAAACTGTTAGGCTCAATGAAATTGCCAAAGGGGGCTGAGACTTGAGCATTGAATTTTTAGAGAGTGACTTTGACAAGGTCAGTTATTTGACGAACTTACTGACCTCGAGGGCGACGGGGTTAGCTGCCGACTCACGGGAATTTGAGGTATTGCGCCATGAGCTATTGAGCAATTCGAACATTTCACACCTTCTACCCCAATGGCTTAGGCAGCATCGTAATCTTGATACATTCTGGGGGTTCATCAAGCCAAAATTTAGCACTTATGCTGAGCGAAGAACCTTCATATCCGAAGAGTTTACCCCAGTCCTTGATGCTCTTGAATTTGGTCATATTTCTCCTCCGACTAGCACATTCTCAGCCACAGATCCGATTCGTCCTACGGTTGTAGCGAGAAACAAGCGCAAGGTGTTCATCGTCCATGGAAGGGACAATGAGGCAAAGCAAGAGGTAAGTCGTTTCATTGAAAAGCTCGGTTTAGAAGCCATCATTTTGCATGAGCAAGCTAGCTCCGGCATGACTATCATTGAAAAAATAGAGCATTACTCAAGTGACGCTGATTTTGCTCTCGTACTGTACACGGCTTGTGACCATGGTCGAGGAGCTCATGAGTCAAAGGTCCATCCACGGAATAGGGCGCGCCAGAACGTAGTCTTCGAGCATGGCTATCTCATGGCAAAGCTAGGCAGGGAAAATGTATGCTCACTAGTAAAAGGAGATATCGAAACGCCAAACGACATCAGTGGCGTTGTCTATGTTCCGCTGGATCAAGTCGGCACTTGGAAAAATGAAGTCGCTAAAGAGCTGAATGCTTGTGGGTATAAGATCAATAGCTTTTTCTAGCTATCAGTAAAAGCCTAATCATTGCATTAACTTCGTTCCGGCCCGAAGAGCCTCCACCGGACGCCCTTTTCCCCGCTTCGTGGCTACAAACCTGCCCCAAAGCCGAGCGTTACACCTTGCAGAAGACATGATAATCATCATCTCTGGAATTGAGGATCACCTCAACCAGGTCAATGCCTGACTACCCGAGATCGTTCATGACTGTGTGTAGTCTGTCTTGGACATGCCGATGCACGCCAAAAAAAGCCCGCCGGGGAAGGCGGGCAAACACGTCAGTAGCTTAGGACACTGCCTTGACGTCAGGGGAAAACGGTTTAGCTGTAGTTCATTTAATTACGAATAATAAAGTCGAACGCCCCGAGCGCGGCGTTGGCGCCTTCGCCCATGGCAATAATGATCTGCTTGAAGGGCACCGTGGTCACATCGCCGGCGGCGAAAATGCCGGGTACTGAGGTCATGCCTTTAGCGTCAGTAACGATCTCGCCGTGGGGACTCAGCTCAACCGGCGAGCCTTTCAGCCACTCGGTGTTGGGCACCAGACCAATCTGTACAAACACCCCGTCAAGCGCAACGTGGCGGTTCTCGTCGGTGTCGCGGTCCTTGTAGCTCAGGCCGTTGACGCGGCTGCCGTCACCGGTTATTTCGGTGGTCTGGGCGTTGAGCAGGATATCCACGTTGGACAGGCTCTTGAGCTTTTTCTGCAGCACGGCATCGGCGCGCATTTCACCCATGAACTCGATCAGCGTTACGTGGCCGACAAGGCCGGCAAGATCGATCGCGGCCTCAACGCCGGAGTTGCCGCCGCCAATGACCGCAACGTGCTTGCCCTTGAACAGCGGGCCGTCGCAGTGCGGGCAGTAGGCCACGCCCTTGTTGCGGTATTCTTGCTCGCCGGGGACGTTGATTTCGCGCCAGCGGGCGCCGGTGGCAAGCACCAGGGTTTTGCTTTTTAGCGTCGCACCGGATTCAAAGGTGACTTCGTGCAGGCCGCCTTCGGTTTCCGCCGGGATAAGCGTTACTGCGCGCTGCAGGTTCATGACGTCAACGTCGTAGTCCTTGACGTGCTCTTCCATCGCGGTGACCAGCTTGGGGCCTTCGGTCTTGCTCACCGAAATAAAATTCTCGATGCCCATGGTATCAACTACCTGGCCGCCAAAGCGCTCGGCGGCAACGCCGGTGCTGATGCCTTTACGCGCCGCATAAATAGCGGCAGCCGCGCCGGCGGGGCCGCCGCCGATCATCAGCGTATCAAAGGCGGCTTTTGCGCTGAGCTTTTGCGCTTCGCGTTCAATCGCACCGGTATCCACCTTGGCCAGAATTTGTTCAAGGCTCATGCGACCCTGGTCAAACGGCTCGCCGTTCAGGTAGACGCTAGGCACCGACATGATCTCGCGCTCGTCGACTTCGTGCTTGAACACGGCGCCGTCGATGGCCACGTGGCGAATCTTCGGGTTGTAGATGGCCATCAGGTTGAGCGCCTGAACTACGTCGGGACAGTTCTGGCAGGACAGCGAGAAGTAGGTTTCGAACACCATCTCGCGATCGAGTGACCTGATTTGTTCAAGCGTCTCGTCGGAGGCCTTGGGCGGGTGCCCGCCGACGTGCAAAAGCGCCAGCACCAGCGACGTAAACTCGTGGCCCATGGGGATGCCAGCAAACGCCACGCCGGTATCTTCGCCCGGACGGTTAATGGCAAACGACGGAGCGCGCGGGTCGGTGCCGTCGGTTAACAGGGTAATCTTGTCGCTCAAGCCGTTGATTTCTTCAAGCAGCTCGGCCAGTTCGCGAGACTTCGCTCCGTCATCGAGGGACGCTTTGAGCTCGAGCGGCTGAGTGACTTTCTCCAGATACGCTTTCAATTGGCTTTTGAGATTGGCGTCCAGCATGACAGTGACTTCCTCGCAGTGGCTAACGATAGGTGGTATAAACGCTAATGGTTTGCGTTATCATTACTTGGCTGAAACGTGCGTTTTGGCACCGCGTTTGCGGGGCAGCAGATAGCCGCCAAGGGTGACTCGGAGAAATAACAGGAAACAGGTAACGACGGTAAGAAAGGGGGGCATATCAGGCACCCGGGCGTTAGCCCGGGTGCCGGGGCAGGTCTTAGATCTTGCCGACCAGATCCAGCGACGGAGACAGCGTCTCTTCGCCTTCTTCCCAGTTCGCCGGGCAAACCTCGTTGGGGTTGGCGCGAACGTGCTGGGCCGCTTTTACCTTGCGCAGCAGCTCTTCGGCGTTACGGCCGATGTTGCCGGCGTTGAGCTCGATAATCTGGATTTTGCCGTCGGGATCGACAACGAAAGTACCGCGTTCGGCAACGCCGTCTTCCTCGATGAGGACGTCGAAGTTGCGCGATACGGCGTGAGTCGGGTCGGCGAGCATCGGGTACTGCAGCTTGCCGATGGTCTCGGAGCTATCGTGCCACGCCTTGTGAGTGAAGTGGGTATCAGTTGAAACGCTGTAGATTTCAACGCCCAGCTTCTTGAACTCTTCGTAGTTGTCGGCCAGATCACCAAGCTCGGTCGGGCAAACGAAGGTGAAGTCCGCCGGATAGAAGAAAAATATCGACCACTGGCCTTTGAGGTTGTCCTCAGAGACATCAACGAATTCGCCGTTGAGGTAGGCGGTCGCTTTAAACGGTTTGACTTCAGTGTTGATCAAAGACATGCAGCTCATCTCCTGTTTGATGATGGTTCGTTCGAGTGCGTAGTGAGTATTCTACCCTTTTGCGTATCATTAATAAAATTGAGAAAAATCATAAATATCGATAGTAAATAACTATGGTGGCTGTGGGGCTCTATTCAGCGGTTAAAGCACGTCGTCTTCGCTGCCGGTACGCACGCTTTCAAGCTCGCCGCTAAACGGTGACATGGTCACTTCCACCAGAATCGGCGCGCAGCACTGGTGGCAGTCTTCCCAGGTTGTGTGGCTGCCCTGTGAGGTGTCGATCTCAAAGGTCAGGGGGCTATCGCAGTAGGGGCAGTGAAAGTCGTGTTCCACTAGGGCATCGTCGTGCATGACCGGCTCCGTTAGCCAAGAAGGGATAAAGATTCTGTGCAAAAGTATAGCAGCGCACCGACGCGATGCGGACAGCGCCGACTGTGTTCGGGTAGGATAAAGCCGATTGGCTTGAAAAGCCTGCACCCAGGTGCACTTTACTTGCCAGATATTGGTTACTTTCCGGAATCTGACATTGGAGAAAAATGCCCATGACGATGAAGATGAAAATGCTAGCCGCTGCGGTTGCGCTCGCACTGCCCCTTGCCGCCCAGGCCGAGACGCCTAACATCAAGCCTGGCGAGTGGGAGTTTGTCAGCGTGACCAGCATCAAAGGCGATGTGGAAATGCCCAACCAGACCAATACCGAGCGTCAGTGCATCAGCGCGGAAGACCTTGAGAGCGCGGACTTCGGCTTTATTGAAGAAGAAGAAGGGTGCGAGCTGCTGGAGCAGAACATGAGCGCCGACAGCCTTGATTATCGCATGACCTGTACCGCTGATGGCGGCGATGCTGACATCAACGGCAGCATGCGTTTCATGGGCGAGCAGGTAGAGGGCGATGTCATTATCGATACCGACTCACCCATGGGTAAGATGACCATGAGCACCCAGATTGAAGGCACTTACCAGGGCGAGTGCCAGGCTGACGATTAAACGTCCTCCGGCGGTGCGTGGCGGCCCAGCTCCGAATCGAGCTTGCGTTTGACAGCGCCCGGCGAGCCGCTTTTTCTGGCCAGTATGTCGTAGGCCACGGGAACCACAAACAGCGTGAAGACCGTGGCCGCGCCAACCCCCGCGATAATCACCGTACCGATGACCAGCCGCGAGTTAGCGCCCGGCCCGCTGGATAACACCAGCGGTACCGCACCGGCCATGGTGGTGATCGCGGTCATCAGGATCGGGCGTAGGCGGGTGATGGAAGCTTCGACCAGCGCCTCGTCAAAGGCTATACCCTGATCGCGCAGCTGATTGACGAACTCGACGATCAGAATACCGTTTTTGGTTGCCAGCCCCACCAGCATGACCAACCCCACCTGACTGTAGATATTCAGCGTTTGGCCGCTTAGATAAAGCGCCAGCAGGGCGCCGATGATCGCCAGCGGCACGGTGAACATGATTACCAACGGGTGAATAAAGCTTTCAAACTGTGCGGCCAGCACCAAAAACACCACCAGCACGCCAGCGCCGAGCAAGAACGCCGTAGCACCGCTGGCTTCTTGGTAGTCGCGGGAGGCACCTTTGACATCGGTCTGCGCCGCTTCCGGCAATACCTTGGCCACGGTGCGGTCCAGATAGTCGAGCGCCTCGCCCAGCGAGTAGCCATCGGCAAGGTTGGCCTCCAGCGTGATGGAGCGCAGCCGGTTGTAGCGGCTGAGCGTGCTGGGGCCAGCGGTATCGGTGAGGCTGACTAGGCTTGCCAGCGAAATCAGTTCATCGCTGCGTGCCGAGCGTATGTACAGGCTTTCCAGGCTGCGCGGGCTTGGCCGGGCACCTTTTTCACCCTCGATAATTACGTCGTATTCTTCGCCATTTTCGACGTAGCGGGTTACGCGGCGCCCACCCAGCAGCGTTTCCAGCGTGCGGCCAATCTCGTTGACCTTGACGCCCAGCGCAGCGGCGCGTGTATAGTCGATATTGACGCGTAGCTGGGGCTGATTTTCCTCGAAATCGCTTTTCAGGCCCAGAAGCCGCGGATTGTCGTCGCGGATATAGTCCATCAGCGTGTCGCGCCACTCGGCCAGTTCCTCGTAGCTGCTGCCGCCCAGTACATATTGCACCGGCTTGCCGGCGCTGCCGCCAAAGCCCTGGCTCATGACCGGAAAGGCGCGCACGCCGGGCAGGCCGTGAAGTGTCTCGCGGACGTCCTGCATGATCGGCCAGACACTGCGGCGCTCCCCCCAGTCGGCAAGGTTGACGATGACAAAGCCGCTGTTGAAGTTTTCAATATTGCCCCAGCCCATCGGTGCGCGCACTAGCAGGCGTTCAACCTCGCCCTTGTCGACCAGCGGCAGCAGCCGCGCTTCGATCTCGTCCATGTAGTCGAGCATGTAGTCGTAGGTGGCACCGGGCGGGCCGCTGACAATAATGTAAAAGCTGCCGCGATCTTCCTGCGGGGTGTATTCCGTGGGCAGCGCCTGGGCCAGCCAGACAATGCCGCCGAGCATCACCACAAACAGCGCCACCACCGCCAGCCGCATTTTTAGCGTGCGCTGCAACAGCCGCCGGTAGGCGTGCTGGCTTGTGCCCAGCGCACGGTGTACGCCGCGCGCCAGGCGGCCGTCGTGCATGTCGGGCTTGAGGATTTTAGAGGCCATCATTGGCGTAAGCGTGAGCGCCAGCACGCTGGAGACCGCGACGGCGGCGGCCAGGGTCAGGGCAAACTCGGAGAACAGCCGGCCGATATCGCCCTGCAAAAACCCCAGCGGCACAAACACGGCGATGAGCACCAAGGTGGTGGCGATCACCGCAAAGGCAATCTGGCGGGCACCGCGCCAGGCCGCAACCAGCGGCGTTTCGCCGTAGTCCTGCATGCGTCGGTGAATGTTCTCGAGCACCACGATGGCATCGTCAACGATCAGGCCAATGGCCAGCACCAGCGCGAGCAGCGTCAGCAAGTTGACGGTAAAGCCCATCAGCGCCAGCGCGCCAAAGGCGCCGATTAGCGCAATGGGAACGGTCACTGCGGGTATCAGCGTAGTGCGCAGGTTGCCCAGAAAGAGGAAAATTACCACCACCACCAGCCCGATGGAGATAAACAGCGTGATTGCTACTTCGCGAATGGCGCCGGCCACAAACGTCGAGGCGTCAAAGTTGAGCGCCAGCGTCATGCCCTGGGGCAGCGTTTCCTGCAGCGACGCCAGCGTGCTCCGCGCGGCTTTCGAGATCTCCAGCACGTTGGCGGTGGACTGTTTCATCAGCCCCAGACCGACCATCGACGCGCCGTTGCTGCGAAAAATCGTGCGCTCTTCTACCGCGCCGACTTCCACCCGCGCCACGTCGCCCAAGCGGATCAAATAGCCGTTATCGGCCTCACCCAGCACTAGCGCGCGAAAGTCAGCAGGCGAGGTAAAACTGCGCGGCAGCCGCACGATAAACTGGCGCTCGCGCGATTCAATGGCGCCGCCGGGCAGCTCGACGTTTTCGTCGCGCAGCGTTTGCTCCACATCATTGGCAGTGAGCCTGCGGGCGGCGAGGGCGTCGGCGTCAAGCCATACGCGCATGGCGTATTCGCGCCCGCCGCCTACCCGCACCTGGGCCACGCCGGGCAGTACTGAGAGCTGGTCGACCAAGTAGCGGTCGGCGTAGTCGGTCAGCGCGGCAGTGGTGTAGTTGTCGCCGGTCAAACTTAGCCACAGCACCACGTCGGAGTTGGCATCGGCCTTTTGCACTTCGGGCGGGTCGGCTTCTTCGGGCAGGTTATTCAGCGAGCCGGAAATGCGGTCGCGGATATCGTTGGCCGCCGCGTCGATGTCCATGGCGAGGCTGAATTCGACGCTGATGCTCGAGCGCCCGTCGCTGCTGGACGACGAAATGACCTCGATGCCGGCCACCCCCGCGATGCGGTCTTCCAGTACCTCGGTAATGCGCGATTCCACAATGCTGGCCGAGGCGCCGGGGTAGCGGGTGTCGATGCTGACCACCGGCGGATCGATGGACGGGTATTCCTGCAGCGGCAAGCGTTCAAGTGCGAGCAGGCCAAAGGCAACGATCAGTGCGGCGAGAACCGTGGCCAGGACCGGCCGCTCGACGGAAATATCGGATAAGCGCATTAATCGTCTCGCCCCTGACGCAGCAGCGTCTTGATGCTGGTGTCGCCGTCCACGATGCCCAAAAGCTCGGGCGTCTGGCTTTCGCGCACCTGCTCGGTGCCGTGGGCAACGATCAAGTCGTCGTGTTCGAGGCCGTCGAGGATCTCGACCTCGCCTCTGCGCCGGGCACCGATGTCGACCTCGCGGCGCTGCACACGGTTGGCGTCGTTTTCATCAAGCCACCATACATAGTGGCTACGGCCTGCAGACACAATGGTAGACTCCGGCACCACCAGCGTTTCGCGTGTGGCCGCGTCGAGCTCGACCTGCATCAGCATCCCCGGGCGCAGGCGCTTTTCGGGGTTTTCCAGCCGGGCGCGCACGGTGACGCTGCGTGAGACAGGGTCAACCCGGGTACCTATGCTTGCCACCTCGCCTTGAAAGGTACGCTCAGGAAAGGCAGCGGTTGCGGCGCGCAGCGCTGCCCCTCGGGACAGCTTCGCCAGATAGACCGCCGACACGCTGAAGTCCAGCCGCATGACGTCAAGTTTGTCCAGGGTGGCAAGTTCGGTGCCCGGCGTAACCAGCGTGCCGATACTAATGTCGCGCAGGCCCATGCGGCCGCTGAACGGCGCGCTGATACGGTAATTGGAAAGCCGCGCCTTGAGCGCGTCGGCATCGGCCCTGGCCTGATTGAGGCGCGCCTGGCTGTCTTCCACATCGGCGCGGGCCGAGAGGTTGCGCGCTTGAAGCTGGGTGAAGCGGCGCAGGGCGTTGCGCTGCTCGTCGGCCCGGGCATTGGCGGCGCGCAGCTGCGCCTGTTCTTCGCGGTCGTCAAGCTGAAACAAGCGCTGGCCGGCCTCCACATTGTCGCCGTCGTCAAAGTCGATAGCGCTCACCACGTCGGTCACGGTGGCCGAGAGCGTTACGCTTTCGTCGGCTTTCAGGGTGCCCAGCGCCTTGATCGGGTCTGACCAGCGCTCAAGCGTCACTCGGCTGGCGATCACCGGCGTGTCGGGGGCGGCGCTTTGCGCCAGCGCCGTGGCGAACGGCCACAGCGTGGCAAGCAGCAGCAGAGTAAAACGCCGCCACGCCTGACTAGCGGTGATAACGGGGAAGGCTGTTAAACTAGCCGCTTTGTGCATACCGGAGCTGCCTTGTGATGACCTACGATGTGGTGGTGATCGGCGCGGGCGCGGCCGGCCTGATGTGTGCGGCCCAGGCAGGCTATGCCGGCCGGCGCGTGCTGCTGCTTGATCATGCCAGTAAAGCCGGGAAAAAGATTCTGATGTCGGGCGGCGGCCGCTGCAACTTTACCAACCTGGCGACGACCCCTCAGCACTTTTCCTCGCAGAACCCGTATTTTTGTATTTCCGCGTTGAAACGCTACCGCCCCGAGCATTTTGTCGAGCTTGTCGAGCGTCACGGCGTTGATTACGTGGAAAAAGCGCCGGGGCAGCTGTTTTGCGCCACCTCGGCCAAGGATATTGTGCGTGTGCTGCTCACCGAATGCGAGTGGGCAGGCGTGGACGTGCGCCTGGGCACCCGGGTGGAGCGCGTGGAGCGCCTTGGTGAGGGCATGCGGCTGGCCACCTCGCTGGGCAAAATAGAAGCCGGTACGCTGGTGGTGGCCACCGGCGGGTTGTCGATTCCCACCATGGGTGCGACGGGATTTGGCTATGAGCTGGCGCGCCAGTTCGGGCTTGAGGTGTTGCCGACCCGCGCAGGACTGGTGCCGTTCACGCTGAGCGAGCCGTGGAAAGCCCGCGCCGCGGCGCTGTCGGGGGTGAGTCTTGAGGTCGACGTAGCCTGCAACGGGCAGCACTTTGCCGAGCCGATGCTGTTTACCCATCGCGGACTTTCGGGGCCTTCGATGCTGCAAATTTCGAGCGCCTGGGCGCCGGGCGATGCGCTGTGCGTCAACCTGCTGCCCGGCGAGGACGCTGAAGCGGCGCTGCGCCATGCGCGTAACGCCACCCCCAAACGTCAGCTTTCTACCTGGCTGGGCGAGCGCTTTCCCAAGCGTGTGGCGCAGGCGCTAAGCGAGTGGTACGCCGAGGGAGGCAGCACCGCGCCGCTAACCGAATACAGCAACGCCGCGATTGCCGCCTGGGCCGAGCGCCTGAATGCGTGGACATTTAAGCCGGCCGGTACGGAAGGCTGGCGTACGGCGGAAGTCACCCTGGGCGGGATTAATACCGATGCGCTGTCATCCAAGACCTTTGCCGTGAATGGCTTGCCCCAACTGCGGTTTATCGGCGAGGTGCTCGACGTAACCGGGGAGCTTGGCGGATTCAACTTTCAGTGGGCATGGGCGTCGGGTGTGGCCTGCGGACAGGCGTGCTGAGTCATCGGCAAGCGCGGCCGATATCCTGTGCGGGCTTATCCGAGAACGCCCTGACTGCGCAGATAGTCATCATAGCTACCACTGAAGTCGACGATGCCATCGTCTTTCATCTCGATGATGCGCGTGGCCAGTGAGCCGACGAACTCTCGGTCGTGGCTGACAAAAATTAGCGTGCCGGCATAGTGGTCCAGTGCCAGGTTGAGCGCTTCGATGGATTCCATGTCCAGGTGGTTCGTGGGCTCATCCATGACCAGAACATTAGGATTTTGCAGCGAGAGTTTGCCGAATAGCATGCGCCCTTGCTCGCCACCTGAAATCACTTTCACGGACTTGCCGATGTCGTCATTGGAGAACAACATCCGCCCCAGGGCGCCGCGTACGGTCTGTTCGCCGGCAGTCGTCCACTGCTGCATCCATTCGAACAGGGTCTCGCCACCGTCGAAGTCCGCCGCGTGTTCCTGTGCGAAATAGCCGACTTCGGCGGCATCGGTCCATTGCACTTCGCCGGCGTCAGGCGGCATCCTGCCTACTAGGCAGTTGAGCAGGGTGGTCTTGCCGATGCCGTTGGGACCGATGATGGCCACGCGTTCCCCCGTTTCGATGCGCAGGCCAAAGCGCTCAAACAGCACATTGTCGTCCCAGGCCTTGGTGAGGTCTTCCACTGCCAGGGCATGGCGATGAATCTTCTTGTTCTGCTCGAAGCGAATGAAGGGGCTGATCCGCGAAGAGGGCTTGACCTCATCGAGCTGGATCTTGTCGATCTTGCGCTGGCGCGACGTCGCCTGCTTGGCCTTGGAGGCATTGGCCGAGAAGCGGCTGACGAATTGCTTGAGCTCGGCAATTTCCGCTTTTTTCTTGGCATTCTCGCTATGCAGACGCTCTCGCGCCTGGGTGGCGGCGGTCATGTACTCATCATAATTACCGGGAAACAGCTGCAGCTCGCCGTAGTCCAGATCCGCCATGTGGGTACAGACGCTGTTCAGGAAGTGGCGGTCGTGGGAGATGATGATCATTGTCGACGAACGTGCCTTGATGATGTCTTCCAGCCAGCGAATCGTATTGATATCAAGGTGGTTGGTCGGCTCATCGAGCAGCAGCACGTCGGGGTCGCTGAACAGGGCCTGGGCGAGCAGCACGCGGAGTTTCCAGCCCGGAGCGACAACGCTCATCGGCTGGTCGTGCTGCTCGAGGGGAATACCCAGGCCCATCAGCAATTCACTGGCACGAGCCTCGGCGGTATAGCCATCGAGTTCGGCAAAGCGCACTTCGAGATCGGCGACCGCCATGCCATCTTCTTCACTCATCTCGGCCAGCGAGTAGATGCGTTCACGCTCTGCAGCGACGGCCCAGAGTTCTTCGTTGCCCATGATCACTGTGTCGATGGCACGCTCGTTCTCGAAGGCAAACTGATCCTGGCGTAATTTTCCCAGTCGTGTGGTGGCATCTTTCATCACCTGGCCGCTGGTAGGCTCCAGGTCCCCCCCAAGAATCTTGATCAGGGTCGACTTGCCACAGCCATTGGCCCCGATCAGACCGTAGCGATGGCCTTGGCCGAATTTGACAGAAATGTTTTCAAACAGCGGCTTGGGGCCAAACTGCATGGTGATGTTGGCGGTAGAGAGCACGGCAGAGAATCTCGCGGAGGAGTATGAATGAGAGACTTGGGCCGGCACTGCAAGCGGCTTCGACCAAAGTGGAGGGCGTATTGTACGCACCAGACCATGGGCTATCTACTCGACTACCCTGCGTTTACTGCTTTTCAACTATCGAGCGAAGCCAGCCACTGACGAGACGATTGATTTTCTCGAGCTTGTCTATAGGTGGCATAGAGGGCATGCAAAGGTCGTGAAGCGGAGTACCTGACGCTTGAGTCATTTTGGCCTTGTGGGGAGTGCCAACTTGGGCCACCTTTTTTCTTGGGTTGCCAGTTCTAAGGGTGGCCTGCGGGCAGGCCTGCTAGTGCCTAACGACGCGGCTTGCCGAGCCGCTTGATATTGCGCACCAGCATATAGGCGGCAAGAGCGCGCCGGCCGATACGTATAATGGGGCCTTGTTTTTTTACCAGGCGGTAGGCTACGCCGCCGCCGGCAATTAGCAGCGGCGTCTTGTAGCGGGAAATTTTTTGCCAGCCGCGATCCAGAGGTGCGGCGGCGCGCTCAAGGCGGATGCCCTCGACCATGATGTTGATGCGCTGCTGTTTCAGCGCGTCAAGCAACTCGCGCTTGCGCGCCGCGCGTGACGGCCGCTGGCTAGCGTTCTTGGCGGGCATCGTTATTCTGCTCCAGTAGTGCGCGGTCGGTGGCAAGCTGGCTGAGCGTGTCTTTTAATAGCGTGTGACGCCTAGCCTGACGCACGGCCACCGCGGCCAGCACAAGGCTTGCCAATAGCAGCACGGAAGCACTGGCGCCAATGGCTAAAAGCCGGTAGCTGTCCCAGAATATGGCAATGACCAGTGCCGTCAGGGTTGCCGTGCCGAGCATAAACAAAAGCAGGCTTGCGCCTGCCAAAAGTATCAGCGTTAACAGGCGCGCCCGTTCTTCTTCAAGCTCCAGCACCACCAAGCGTAGACGTGTTTCGCCGTTGGCAACAAGCGTTTTCAGGGCTCGCCTAGCGGCGTGGATCACACGCTGGCTGGGACCCAGCGCCATTAGCGCCGCCCGAGCAGCAGGCCGACAACCACGCCAGCAGCGGCGCCAATGCCAATGCTTGCCCAAGGGTTTTCGTGGACGTAGCGATCGCAGCAGTCGGCCTGGTTGGTCAGGGACTCGCGGGTATCGGCGTACAAGCGCTCGCTGCGTGCTTCAACGCGTGAACGGGTGTCCTTGAGGCGTTTCTCGGCGCGCTCGCGAAGATCTTTCATTTCTGAGCTTGCGTCTTTAGCGGTCGCGTTGACCAGCTCTTCCACGGTGTCGCTCAGGTGACGTAAATCGTCCTGCAGCTGATCAGATTGAGCATTATGGTCTGACTGTTTCTTAGCCATGTTGTCTTCCTCTTGAGTGAATAACAGCGCAGTAAATAAGCACTTTCAGCATAGCAGGTGTAGAAGGTGACACAAGCACTTGCCGAACAAGACCCGGCCTGTGTGATGCTAGCGCAATAGGCCGCTTGGTGTGAACAGCGGGTTCAGGCTGAAGCCAAGGCTTAGCCGGTGTACCCGATGATTGTAGTCGATCAGGCTTTCGCCGTAGCCGTAATAGTATTGCACGTGGCCGCGTACGCCGTTAAAAGCCGGCCAGCTATAGTCGAGCTGGGTGCCGTAGTTGCCGGTGGACGGGTTGCCCCGCCACTGGGCGGCGATTTCCTGGTCATGGCTGAAGCGCTTTGCCAGACGGATGTCGCCGTAGCCCAGGTAGCGCTCAATATCGGGGTTGTCGTCTTCGCTCTCGGACTCCGGAATGCGCCAGTGCGGGGCGAGCGTTAGCGCCCAGTCGCCGCGTTGTAGCGTGCTTTCAAGATACACGCGGTTCCAGCTGCGCGACAGCGGCGCTGAACGGCCGTTGGACTGGTGGTTGAGCGCGAGCCGGTTGCGGGTGTTGACCCAGCCAAAAAGATTCCAGGCATTGGCAAAGTCGATAAAGATTTCCGGCTCGTAGTTGGTCTCGCGAAAGGGCGACGAGGCCTCGGTGTTATACGCCTGCCACCAGCTGCGCTGGGTGTAGCCAAAATAAAGGTCGCCGTGATCGCCAATCAGCCCCTCAGCCAGCGAGAATTTGGCGCTGAACTGAAATTTCACCTCGGTGCTGTCCACACGGCCGTCGGCGTCGATATCGCGAAACCGAGCCTGATCCTGATTGCCGTTGTAGCTCACCGGAAACAAATAATTGGTGCGGTGTGTCGTAATGGAGAACGGATTGTGACTGGATTCTTCTTCCAGCTGACGGCGCTCGCGGGTTTCTTCAATGGCCTTTTCTTCAGGCGGGGTGGGCGTTAACGCATACTGGTATACCGACGCTTCAAACTGCGGCGTTTGTTGTCCTTCAAGATGGGTAAGCTGCTGGTTTAGCTCGGCCATTTCGCGGTGTAAGGCGTCAATGCGGGCCTCGAGCTCGGCCTGGCTAACCGGCTTGGCGTAAACGCTGCTGGTATAAGCTGCCAGCAGAAGGATTAGGCAGGCAAACGATGAATGTCGGGCGATCATGGTCACGGCTCGTCAATGGAAGAGTAGGCAAAGCGCCTGCGCTTTTTCTAACACGCGGTCAGGAGAAGTCAACTGGCGCTCAAGTGCCGCGCCTGAGCGCGTGGAGTAAAAATTCGCGGTTGCCGTCGCCGCCGGTAATCGGGCTTGGCTGCCAGTGGGCGACGCGCAGGCCGCTTTGCCGGCAGGCATTTTCAAGCTTGGCTTGTACGTCGTCATAGCGGCGCGGGTCGCGCACGACGCCGCGTTTGCCAAGCGCAGACGGATCGAGCTCGAACTGCGGTTTGACCAGCGTTAAAAGCTCGCCGCCGGCCGGTAGCGCCGCGGCAATTTCGGGAAGAATCAGCGTTTGTGAAATAAATGAGACATCCATCACTGCAGCACTTGGCGTGTGCTCTTCAAGCAGCGCGGCAAATGCGTTGGACTCGCCCAGCGCACGGGCGTTAATGCCCTCCAGGCAGCTGACCCGTGCATCGTCACGTAGCGTCTGTGAAAGTTGACCATACCCGACCTCAATGCCGATGACGTGGCGCGCGCCAAAGCGCAGCGCGCAGTCGCTAAAGCCGCCGGTTGACTGCCCCACATCCAGCACGGCCTGGCCGTCAAAGCGTTTGCCAAGCGTATTGAGCACCGCCTCAAGCTTGAGCCCTGCCCGCGACACGTAGCGCTCCTCGGGGTCGTCGTCGACGATAAGCGGCGTGGTGTCGGCGAGCTTTGCACTGGCTTTGGTAAGTCGCGCTTGAGTGTCGGTGCGCCATACCCGGCCGTTTTTGATCAGCCGCTGGGCGCGGGTGCGTGAGGCGGCGAGCTGCTGCTGGACTAACAGCTGATCGAGACGCTGCATAGCGCTATCGGTGGGCATGGGAACCGGCATCGGCCTGCAGGCCACCTGCGGGCAAACGCTCAGCGCCCCAGCTGCGTGATATATAGCCTTTGACCCGCGAAAGCTCATCTTCGCTGACGGTGGCAAGCTCGCCGTGCTCAAGCGAGTCGTAGTGGTAGATATAAAGCCGCGAGGCAAACTGCTCGAACGGCAGTGAGGCTTCGCCAAAGCGCTCGCCGTTGCCCGCGGTGCTGACCACCACACCATCGCCCCAGTCCTGGCCACTGTCATTGTTGGGGTTGTAGAAATACACCCGCATCTGCTCATTGGGATCAAGCGAGGTGCGCAGCACGCTGATGGCGTGCCAGCCAACAAAGTGACCGGCGCTGTTGGTCACAGCGATGCCCGCCGGCTGAGGGTGGATCAGCGGCTGATTGCGGTTATAGAACGGGTGATAGCTGGCGTAAAAATGCCGTAGAAAGGCGTCAACGTCGATGAGTTTGCCGGTGGCGACATCGACGTTGATGCCAAACCCGCGCCCCGACCACCAGCCGTGAAACTCGGGGTTAACCCAGCGGTGCGGGTCGCCTTCGCGGCCGATGCAGCGCCGGCCCATTTCAGCGTAAATGCGGTCCAAGTGAGGCACCACGATCAGCGACACGGGATCCAGGTCTATGGGCAGCTCAGTGGCGACACCTGTGAGGCTTGCCATCGAGGAAATTGGCTGGCCTTCGAAGTGCATGATGATTTCATCGTCGCGGGCGGCCCAGGCGACCATTTGCAGAAGGTAGTCGGGGTCGTTGTAGGCCCACATGGATAGCGCCCGTGCCGATTGGCAGGTCGGGTTATTGCCCTGGCCGACACCCAGCGGCAGCCCCAGCATGCACAGCACGCCTTCCAGGAGCCTGGCTCGGGGCGATACGGCACCGCCGTAGGACAGCGTCAAGCGTTCCTGGGACCATTCCGAGAGCGAAAGCCCTAGCTGGCGCCACATGGCCGGTGCTACCGGCGGTTGATACAGAATGCCGCGCTCAAGCGTAAGCGCCAGACCGTAAACGGCCTGCGCGGTGGCCGGATAAATGCCGGTACGCACTAGTGCAAGTACCAGCTCGCGGTAGCACAGCAGGCAGTCGCGGCCGGTGGAAGACAGCCCCAGCGCCTCGACGATTAGCTGGTCGTTTTCCTCGACAAGATGGCGAAGCAGCACGGCATGATAGGGCGATACCAACCCGGTATCGTGCATGGCGCGGGCAAACCCAGTGGCTTCTGCCTGTAGCGCGGCATGATCCATGCGCTCCAAGCGCTGGCGGTAAACGTTGATGCCAGGGTCTTCCTGGGAGGCAAGCGTGGGGCCAAACAGCGAGCTGACCAGCCGCGCCGCGCCCTGGCCGCTGGCGCCTAAATCAATCGTTGGGTCGGCCTGGCACAGCGCGATCTGGGTGACCATCTGTTTGATGGCCTCTACCTGTAACGGGCGCTGCCTGAGGATTCGCCAGATTTCCTCAATCAGCGTGTCGATGACGTGTTCGTAGCCAATGCGCGTAGCGAGATGCTGAAACAGGTAGCGGGAAATCTGTGCCAGACGCCCCTGAGTTTCGCGTTCGGCCTCGGTCGGCGGAGTAAACAGCAGCCACAGGTTAAGTGCCATGGCCTGGGTTAAATAGTGGTGAGCGTGCTCGGCAGATATGTCGGCGTGGGCGAAGGTACGCTTGGCTACGGCAAGCAGGCGCAGCTCGCTTAGCGCCTCGATCACCACCACGTTGGCATCGGCGTTTTTCAGCGCCTGGGTCGTCAACGACGGCAGTAAGTGCTGAGGTGTGGCCCAGTCGGAGCCGTCAAACACGCCGGCGTTTTCCAGCGCCTCGGCGCGTACCTCGATCGCCACACAGCCGCCATCTGTTAGCAGCACTCGCCGTGCGGTATCCAGCACGCGGGGCAACCTGGCGGGCTTGTTGAAAGCGGGCGCCTGTTCAAGCAGATGCAACGCCTCGTCGAGTTTTTTAAGCAGTCCGTCAAATCTGGCCTCTGCGGTGGAAGAGGCGTTAGCGGAAGATGTGTTGTTTGCCGTGGTCACGATGACTCCTTATCCCTGCCGGTGTGGGGATTATACATAGAAGTCCAGGTCTTCCTGATGTTTTAGTAAATCGCGCAGGGTATGGGCATCGTCGCCCTTGAAATACACAAGCCCCCAGTGGGTGCCAAAGGCCGTGCGTTTGGTCACGGTTTCTTCCATCGGGGTAGTCAGCTCGTGAGACTCGAAGTAGGGGTGATCTTCGACTTCTTCGGGCAGCTCCAGCCGGCTGACCACGCGCCGGCGCGGGTAAACCCCAATGTAGCCTTTATTCATATCCTTTTGCATTGTACAGCTCCTATCCTTGCAGAGTAGCGAGTGATGGGGAGTCGGTGCCAATCGGCGCCTGTCGCTACCCTGAGAGTCACCCTAGGCGTAAATTTAAGCCGTGTAGCGAATGGCGTTGTGTCCGCTCTCTCAACGCCCGAAGGTAGTATAAAAGCCCATTATGTTAGGCTATCAGGTTTTTTCTAGGGCTGTTTTTCGTTGTTGCCAGCGCTTGAACGGCTGCGCTGGCGCGGCTAATTCGGTAGTGTGTGCGATCAGCGTTTTCATCAGGACTTTTTTTACATGCAATCAAAGACGTTTTGTTTTCAATACAAGGCCGCGCTGGTCGGCCTGATCATCGGACTTGGTAGCGGGCATGCTGTGGCTCAGTCAAATGAAGCGTGGGTTTCCGAAGAGCTGACCACCTATGTGCGCAGCGGCCCTACCGACGGCTATCGTATCGTGGGCACGCTGAGCGCCGGCGAACAGGTGCGCGTGCTGGATGAAAGTGGTGACTACACGCGGGTTAAAAGCCAGTCCGGCGATACCGTCTGGCTCCTCAGCGAGGAGCTTCAAAAGGCGCCCAGCGCGCGTAAAAAGCTACCTAAGCTTGAGACCCAGGTCACCGAGCTGACCGACGAGCTGGACAACATCAACGACACCTGGGAAGAGCGGGTGGCGTCGATGAAGCAAGGCATTGAAACGCGCACTCAGCGCATCAGCGAGCTTGAAGCGCGCAATGAATCGCTGGATGGTGATTCCGAAGCGCAGCGCGAAAAAGTGCGCGAACTGAATGCACGGCTTGATACTCAGGAAGAAGACCTTCTGATGCGCTACTTCATGTACGGCGGTGGCGTTGCAGGTGCTGGTTTGCTGGTAGGGCTGATCGTGCCGCACCTACCGCGTCGGCGTAAAAAGCGCGACCGCTGGTTTCAATAACGGGAAAAGTCGATGACAGAGCAGTGGCTTAAGCGCTGGCGCGAAGGGCGTATCGGTTTTCATCGGGCAACGCCCCATCCGGCGCTTGAGCGCTACTGGTCGACGCTGGACGTATCGCAGGCCGCGAAGGTGCTGGTGCCGCTATGCGGCAAAAGCGTCGATATGCGCTGGCTGGCAGGTGCGGGGCACCCAGTGCTGGGCGTGGAATTTGCGCCACAAGCCATCGAGCAGTTTGTGGCCGAGCGCCGCCATGAAGTGTTGCGTTACCACCAGGCGGGGTTCGAGATTATCCGTCAGGGCAGTATCGAGCTGTGGCAGGGCGATTTTTTCCACCTGCACATTCGTCAGGTGGCAGAAATCGAGGCGTTTTATGACCGTGCCTCGCTGATTGCGCTGCCCAAGCCAACGCGTCAGCGCTACGCGTTCCATCTGGCGCAGCTAGTGCCGCCCGGCGCTCGTGGCCTGTTGGTCAGCCTGAGCCGCGGGGATGATAACGCCGGCCCGCCGTATAGCGTTGCGCATAGCGAAATAGAGCGGCTGTTCTCACCTAATTTTCGCCTGACGTTTCTGGAACAAAGCCCGCCCGATGAGCGCGGCTTTATCGAAAGCGTGTGGGCGCTTGAGCGTCGCGGGCCGTTAAGCTGACTAGCGGGCCACAGGGTTAACGAGCCACAGAGTTAGCGAGACAACAGCGCGCCGAGCTCGCCGTCGTTGAACGCGCGGTCAAGGGCTTTGCCCAACAGCTGGTTGAGCATTTCGGTGTTGTCGCTTTTGCTGGGTTTTAACGCGTAGCTTTGCGTGCGCCGCGAGGTATAGGTGCCGGTATAGGTGGTGCCGCCCTGTGTGGCGATGGCGCGCAGTACGCCTTCCAGGCGGGCTTCGTCGAGACCCGGCTGAGCCGCATCGGCCTGAGCGTAGTTGAGCCGCGAGAGTTCCAGAATCAGCGTCGGGCGGCCGTCGGCCTGCTCGCTTACCGGGGTAAAGCCCATATCGTGCACGGCGCGTTCGGCTTCGCGCTGCAGCTGCGGAATCAGCACGTGGCTGCTGACGGTAATCTGCGACGTTGACATGCCGCCGCCGCTGCGATGGCCGATCACGTCGCTGTCGCGCCCGTCTTGGGCAAACACCGCGACTTCCTGGCCGTTACCCACTTGGGCAACCGGCGCGCCGCGCTGGGGGTTAAGCTCTAAATACTGCGGGCTGGCGCACCCGGCCAGCCACAGGCTGGCAACAAGCACTCCGAAGCTTTTTAAGAATAAGCCTTTTAAGCATAAACCGCGTAGGAAAAAGCGTCGCTGCATGGTGATCTCCGTTTGTACTGATAGTTGGCTGATGAGGTCATGCACGCATTCTAGGCGTAAACCGGCCGCGTTGTGTATCTATGCGTGTTGCAAAACGCTGCACTAGGCGGCGCGCGGCGCTGTTTGGGCGGGGGCTGTCTCATCGGCAAAACGGTGCCACTGGCGCGTGTGGGCGAATAGGCGTTCGCCGCGGTGTAGGTTCAGCCGTTCGAAATCGGCGTGGCGCACGGTGGCAAGCCAAGGTTTGGCGAGCCAGTCGGCCTCAAGCTCCACGCGCACTTCAGCGCCTATCGGCGATACTGAGGTTACGGTAACCGGCAAGTGGCAGTCGGCGCTCGGCTGCTCGGCCAGGCGAACTTCGTGGGGGCGCAGCAGTAGCTCTTCCGTGCCGTCGGGCAGGTCGACCGCCAAGCGTGCATCGCCGCAGGTTAATACGCCGTTGTGTACTTGGCCTTCCAGATGATTGACGTCACCGAGAAACTCGAATACGAAGCGATTTTTCGGCGTGCGGTAGAGCGTTTCCGGCGTGTCAATTTGCTCGATGCGTCCGTCGCTCATCACCACGACGCGGTCAGACAGCTCAAGCGCTTCTTCCTGATCGTGGGTCACGAACACACTGGTGAAGTTGAGCTCTTCGTGCAGGTGGCGCAGCCAGCGGCGCAGTTCCTGACGCACCTTGGCATCCAGCGCGCCGAAAGGCTCATCAAGCAGCAGTACGTCGGGTTCCACGGCGAGCGCCCGCGCCAGCGATACGCGCTGCTGCTGACCGCCGGAAAGCTGCGCCGGATAGCGGTGGGCCAGATGCTCAAGCTTGACCATTTCCAGCAGGCGAAACACCCGGGCGCGGATTTCACCGCGCGACGGACGACTGCGCCGCGGCATTACGGTCAGGCCAAAGGCGACGTTGTCGAAAACACTCATGTGACGAAACAGCGCATAGTGTTGAAAGACAAAGCCGATGCGCCGGTCGCGGACGTGTACGTGGGTCACATCGCGCTGGCCAAAGAGGATGCGCGCCGGCGTGCGCGTGCCCGTGCGATCAGGGTTTTCCAGCCCGGCGATAATCCGGAGTAACGTGGTTTTCCCCGAGCCGGAAGGGCCCAAAAGCCCTACCAGTTCGCCCTCGTGGATATTCAGGTTCACTGGCTCAAGCGCTCGGGTGGCGCCAAAGTGTTTGCCGATGTTGTCCAAGCGGATGCTCATGCGATTGCCTCCCGGCGCGATGCGTGCCATTCCAGGCCGGCCTTGGCCGCCAGGGTGAAAAGGGCGATCAGTGCCAAAAGTGCTGCGCTGGAGAAGGCGCCGACCGTGTTGTAGTCCTGATAAAGCTGCTGCACGTTGAGCGGCAGCGTATTGGTTTTCCCACGAATGGCGCCGGATACCACGGAGACGGCGCCGAACTCGCCCACGGCGCGGGCGTTAGTCAAAATCACGCCGTAAAGCAGCGCCCAACGGATGTTAGGCAAGGTAATGCGGCGAAACGTGGTAAAGCCGCCGGCACCCAGCGTTACCGCGGCCTCTTCTTCGCGGCTGCCCTGGGCCTGCATTAGCGGGATTAGTTCGCGGGCGATAAACGGGCAGGTGACAAACACCGTCACCATTAATATTCCCGGCCAGGCAAACATCAGCTGAATGTCGTGGGTATCAAGCCAGCCACCGACCCAGCCGTTGCGCCCGTAAAGCAACAGATAAATCAAACCGGCGACCACCGGCGAGACGGCAAAGGGGATGTCGATCATGGTTTGCAATAGCCGTCGGCCGGGAAACGCAAAGCGCGTAACCAGCCAGGCCAGCGCAACCCCAAACACCAGGCAGATGGGAATCGTCAGCACTGCTACGCCCAGCGTCAAAAAGATCGCGTGCAACGTATAGGCATCGCTGACGTTGGTCCAGAAAATGCCGACGCCCTTAGACAGCGCTTGGGAAAAAATCGCCACCAGCGGCAGCAGCAAAAATATGGCCGTTAGTATGACCGCGGCGCTAATCAGCAGGCGGCGTATACCCGGTGCGTCACCAATGCGTTGCATTAGCCTTTTCCTCCGTGCAGACGGCGGACAAAGCGGCCCTGCCAAATATTGATGGCCAGCAGTAGCGCGAGCGAGACGAGCAGCACCACCGAGGCAATGGCCGATGCGCCGGCGAAATCGTATTCTTGCAGCTTGACGAAAATCATTAGCGCGGTGATTTCGGTTTCGTACGGCGCGTTGCCGGCGATAAAGATAACCGCTCCGAACTCGCCCAATGAGCGCACGAACGCAAGGCCGGTGCCGGTGACCAGCGCCGGCCACAGGTGCGGCAGAATGACCCGGCGAAAGGCTACGCCGTCGCCGGCACCCAGAGAAACAGCCGCCTCGTCGATCTCGGCGGGCATGTCTTCGAGCACCGGCTGTACGGTGCGCACCACGAACGGAATGCTGGTGAACGCCATGGCAAGGGCAATGCCCACCCAAGTGTAGGCGACCTTGAAGCCTAGCGGCTCGAGCAGACCGCCGGCCCAGCCGCTTTTGGCATAAAGCGTTGCAAGCGTGATGCCGGCAACGGCGGTGGGTAGCGCGAAGGGCAAGTCCATTAGCGCATCGAGAAAGCGCTTGCCGGGGAACTCGTAGCGCACTAGTACCCAGGCCAGCAGCAGGCCAAAAACCGCGTTAACCAGCGCCGCCACGCCGGCCGCGCCAATGGTAACGGTGTAGCTTGCCACTACGCGTGGATCGCTGATGATCGCCCAGTATTCGGCCAATGAAAGGCCGGCCAGCTGGCCAAAAAGGCCGACCATGGGCAGCAGCAGTACCAGCGAAATAAACAGCACGCTGATACCCATGGAAAGGCCAAAGCCCGGCAGCACACGCGTGCTGCCGGAAAAACGCCGGGGGAGCCTGAGTGCTTGAAAACTCATAAGGCGTAATTAACGGCGCTGAAGCTGATCGACTAGGCCGCCGCTTTCAAAGTGCGTCTCCATGGCCTCGTCCCAGCTGCCGAAGACGTCTTCTACTTCTAAAAGTTGCGTTTCGGGAAACTGGTCGGCAAATTCTTCTACTACGACGTCGTTATGCACGCGGTAGTTGAAGTTGGCGAGCAGGCGCTGGGTATCTTCGCGGTATAGATAGTCCAGATAAGCGTGGGCCAAATCGACGTTGTCGTTGCGCTCGGCATTGGTGCTAACCACGGCCACAGGGAACTCTGCCAGGATGCTAACCGGCGGAACCACGACGTCGTAGTCGGCGCTGCCGTACTCGCCGCGGATGTTGTTGACCTCGGATTCAAAGCTAATCAGCACGTCGCCAATTTCGCGCTCGATGAAGCTGGTGGTCGCGCCACGGCCGCCGGTGTCGAAGACCTCCACGTTACCCAGAAAAGTCTTCATGTAGTCGCGGATCTTGTCTTCATCGCCGTCAAAACGCTTATCGGCAGCGCCCCAGGCAGCCAGGTAGGTGTAACGACCGTTGCCCGAGGTTTTGGGGTTGGGGAAGACGATATCGACATCGTCACCGGCTAGATCTTCCCAGCTTTCGATATTTTTGGGGTTGCCTTCACGCACCAGAAAAGCCGTGGTGGAGTAGTAGGGCGAGGCGTTGTTATCAAACGCCTCTTTCCAGTCCTCATCCACCAGGCCGGCATCGGCCAGCACCTGAACGTCGGTGACCTGGTTGAACGTCACCACGTCGGCGCGAAGCCCCTGCAAAATGGCGCGCGCTTGGGCGGAGGAGCCGTCGTGAGACTGGCTGACCTCAACCGTTTCATCGTGCTCGTCTTCCCACCAGGCTTGAAACTTGGGGTTGATATCGGCAAAAAGCTCGCGGGCAATATCGTAAGACGAGTTCAGCAGCTCGCGGTCGGCGGCGCTGGCCGTGCCCGATGCGCTGGCCGTAACGGCAAGGGCCAAAAGACTGTACTGAAACGCGCGGGGTAAACGGGGAAGTGCCATGTGGTGAAGCTCCTGTGGATTAAAGCGGCGTCTGATGGGGTAAAGATTAAACCTGCCTTTATGGAATTACAATCGTGTTTTATATTCTATTTATGCATATATGTGTGCATGACGATCGCTCTCCCCATCCGATCCCCGCCGTGTGATCTCAAAGCCGACCCCCCAGCGCCTTGATGGCAAACCCCGTTATCTCACCCCCGAGCTCTGTTACCATGGCATTATCGGCAGCCAGCGCGGCGCCGGTGTACTTGTCAGCCTCTTTTTTGTTTCTTCCAGCCCAAAAGCCCATGACCATGACTGCATCCCATAATGCTGCTTCTCGTCCGTTCCGTATTGCCCCGTCGATTTTGTCGGCCGACTTTGCCCGCCTGGGCGAAGAGGTGGACAACGTGCTCGCCGCCGGCGCTGATATCGTGCATTTCGACGTGATGGATAATCACTACGTGCCCAACCTCACCATCGGCCCGATGGTGTGCAAAGCGCTGCGTAACCACGGCGTCACCGCGCCGATCGACGTGCACCTGATGGTTAAGCCGGTAGACCAGCTGATCGTTGATTTTATCGACGCCGGCGCCAGCATCATCACCTTTCACCCTGAAGCCTCTGAGCACATCGACCGCTCGCTGCAGCTGATCCGCGACGGCGGCTGCCAGGCGGGGCTGGTGTTCAATCCGGCCACGCCGCTTAGCTACCTCGACTACGTGATGGACAAGCTCGATATGGTGCTGCTGATGAGCGTTAACCCGGGCTTTGGCGGGCAGGCGTTTATCCCGCAAACGCTGGATAAGCTGCGCGACACCCGGGCACGCCTCGACGCCTCCGGGCGCGATATCCGGCTAGAAGTGGACGGCGGGGTAAAGGTAGAAAACATCGCCGACGTGGCCGCCGCGGGGGCGGATACCTTTGTTGCCGGATCGGCGATTTTTAAAGCGCGCGCCGCCGCCGACCCCCACGCCTACGACTCGGTCATCAAGCGGATGCGCGAGGCGCTGGCGCAGGGCGTGTAACGCGGCTTTTTGCGCTGATTCCTGAATTCAGGCTATAAGAGCGCCTAGTGAAGCTTCATCCGCGGTTTCAGGTAGCGGTTGAGTTTATCGACCAGCCAGCCAAGCGCGGTGCGGGTCACGCCGTGAATGGAAAGCTGGTGCATGCGGTAAAGCGAGGCGTAGCACTTGCGCGCCAGCCAGCCTTCCAGAAACATGCCTTTGGAGGCCGAGCTGCGCATCAGGTTGCCCACCGCATCGTAGCGCGCCAGCGACACCAGCGATCCGTAGTCGCGGTAGTTAAACTCGGCCAGCGGTTTGTCGGCAAGCGTGCGGATGAGGTTCTTGGCCAGCAGCGTTGCCTGTTGGTGGGCGGCCTGCGCGCGAGGTGGAATGGTGCCGTCTTCGCCCCGGGGGCAGCTGGCGCAGTCGCCCAGCGCAAAGATGTGCGGATCATCCACGCTTTGCAGGGTAGTGTTGACGTGGATCTGGTTACGCCGGTTGGTGGAAAGCCCCAGTTCGCTCAAGAAATCGACGGCCTTGATGCCCGCCGCCCAGACGTTCAGGTCGGTGCTGATGACGTCGCCATTACTGGTGACAAGTCGGTGCGGCTGGGCTTCCTTGACGGCGGTATTCACATGCACGGTAATGCCCAGGTGCTCGAGCTGTGCGCGTACCGTCTCGCTGATGCGTTCGGAAAGCCCGGGCAGAAGGCGCGGCGCGGCCTCGAGCAGGTGCACGTCGATTTTTTTCACATCGGTGGTGGTCACACCATAAGCGCGCAACATGCGTGAGGCATCCAGCAGCTCGGCGGCCAGTTCGACGCCGGTTGCGCCGCCGCCCACAATACCGATGGAAAGCTGCGGAAGCTGGCGCTGCGAGGGGTCGGTGTAGCGCAAAAAGGTGTTGATCATCTCGTGCTGGAACGTCTTGGCCTGCTCGGGCGAATCGATGAAGTGGCAGTGCTCGGCGACTCCCGGCGTGCCAAAGTCGTTGGACACGCTGCCCAGCGCCAGCACCAGATAATCGTAGCCGAGTTCGCGTGCGGGCAGGATCTCGCGGCCGTTATCGTCGCTGATGGGCGCCAGGCGCAGCACCTTCTTCTCGCGGTCAAGCCCGCACAGCGAGCCGCGTTGGTAGCGGTAGTGGTGGGTAAACGAGTGGCCGTGAAAATCCACTTCGTCCATGCTTGAGTTCAACACTCCGGTGGCCAGCTCGTGCAGCAGTGGTTTCCAGACGTGGGTGGCGTGGCTGTCGAGCAGCACGATGTCAGCGTGTTTGCGCTTGCCCAGTTTGTGTCCTAAGCGGGTGGCAAGCGCCAGGCCACCGGCGCCCCCTCCGACAACAACAATGCGTGGTGTAGACATAACCGTCTCCAAAGAAAAAGGTTAATCAGCATAGAGACTTATTGACGCCTTGACTAATGCGCACAAGATGACATAGCAGGTAAGATGGTTGAGTTAATATTAAACAGCTCTTGTTTCAGACGGCACCTTGCCCGGGCGCGATAAGGGCTCAGCAAGGGCTCAGGAAAGGACAGTAACGGTGCACTCTCTACTTGATGAAAAACGCCTGGTGGCGTTTGACCTGGACGGCACTCTGATTGACTCGGTGCCCGATCTGGCCGCGGCGCTTGCGCGCGCGTTCAATGAAGAAGGCCTGACACCGCCCGGGGTTGATGCGGTCAGCGGCTGGGTCGGCAACGGCGCACAGGTGCTGGTAGAGCGCGCGCTTGCCTGGGCGTTCGACGCGCCGGAGAACGTGCTAGATGAGGCGCTAAAAGCCCGAGTTTACGCCGCGTTTCTGCGCCACTATGGCGAAGCCCCGCACCGGCTGACGCAGCTTTACCCGGGCGTGGCCGAAACGCTCGCTGCGCTGGATCACGCTGGATTTGTGCTGGTGCTGATCACCAACAAGCCTGAACGCTTTATTGCGCCGCTGCTGCGCCATTTTGCGCTGAATGACACTTTTTCCCTGTGCCTGGGCGGCGATACGCTCGCGCGTAAAAAGCCTGACCCGTTGCCGCTGGTGCATGCCGCTGCGCACTTTGGCGTCCCGGCTAGCGCCTGCGTGATGGTGGGCGACTCCCGCCACGATATGGCCGCCGGCAAGGCCGCAGGGTTTGCTACCGTCGCGATGACTTACGGCTACAATCACGGCGAGCCGATCAGCCAGAGCGCGCCGGATGCGCTGTTGGACTCGCTTGCCGAACTGCTTTCGACGTCCCCTAACCCGACTGTTTATTCGACAAGGACCGCCCGATGATGACTCCCGAACATTTTGCCGAGCTGACGAAAGCCGGCTATAACCGTATTCCCGTGTCTCACGACGTGCTGGCCGATTTGGATACGCCGCTGTCGACGTACCTTAAACTGGCCAACGTGCCGTGGACGTTTTTGCTGGAATCGGTGCAGGGCGGCGAGAAGTGGGGGCGCTATTCAATCATCGGGCTGCCGTGCCACGAGCGCATCGAAGTGCGTGGCAACATCGTTAGTCACATCAAGGATGGCGAAACTCAGGGCGTCACCGAAGTCGAGGATCCGCTCGCGTGGATCGAGGCGTTCCAGGCGAGTTTCAAGGTGCCAAGGCTTGACGAGCACCCACGCTTTGACGGCGGGTTGGTGGGCTATTTTGGCTATGAAACCATCCGCTATATCGAGCCGCGCCTGCGCGGCGTTGATAAGCCCGATCCGCTTGGCGTGCCGGATATTCTACTGATGGTATGCAACGACCTGGTGGTGTTCGACAACCTCTCCGGCCGGCTGACCCTTTTGACCCACGTCGACCCCGAAACACCGGACGCGCTGGAACAGGCCGAGCGTCACCTGCAGCATCTGGAAAGCCGCCTGCGCGACGCCTATACCCGCCCAAGCGGTCAGCCGCGCCAGCAGACAGACGTGCAGGAAAGCGACTTTACCTCGGGCTTTACCCAGGAAGGTTTCAAGGCTGCGGTCACAAAGATCAAGGAATACGTGAAAGCCGGCGACATCATGCAGTGCGTGCCGTCCCAGCGCATGTCGGCGCCGTACCACGCCGCGCCGCTGGATTTATACCGCGCGCTGCGCAGCCTCAACCCGTCGCCGTATATGTTTTACCTGAACCTGGATGATCATCAGGTGGTGGGCTCTTCGCCGGAAATCTTGACCCGCACCGAAGAGGGCGAGGTGACTGTACGGCCCATTGCCGGCACTCGCAAACGCGGCAAAACCGAAGCGGAAGACAACGCGCTTGAAGCTGAGCTGCTGGCCGACCCCAAAGAGCTTGCCGAGCACTCGATGCTGATTGATCTGGGGCGTAACGACGTCGGGCGCATCAGCGAAATCGGCAGCGTCAACGTCACCGACAAGATGGTGGTCGAGCGCTATTCCCACGTCATGCACATCGTCTCCAACGTCACCGGCCGGCTCAAGCCGGGGCTTTCGGCGATGGATGCCCTACGCGCCACCTTCCCTGCGGGCACCGTTTCGGGCGCCTCAAAAGTGCGTGCGATGGAAATCATCGACGAAGTCGAGCCGGTCAAGCGCGGAATCTACTCGGGGG
>Ga0307967_1000133_pt1 | contig 51274 bp, 44 predicted proteins | sample OrgLakmetagen648_FD_201828 | JGI IMG/M metagenome (GOLD analysis project Ga0307967, IMG submission 201828) | Saline water microbial communities from Organic Lake, Antarctica - #648 | ecosystem: Environmental > Aquatic > Non-marine Saline and Alkaline > Saline | place: Antarctica: Organic Lake... | reverse complement strand
GCGCAGCGGGCCACACCCACCGAAAGCCCGCACCCGGAAATCACCCTGGAAACACATGATCAGCCCCCGGTTTAAGCAAGCTATCAATTCAGGTTCATCTACGTTTGGATTTCGCAGATGACAACAGGCCTGTCCGCTAGCTTGAAAGATTTCCCGCCAATGAGGCGACAGTGAATGCTGAAACGTGGTTAAAAAACATTGGTTAAAGAGGTGCGTAATGTCGAAACCCTGTGACGTTTATGATTACCAGCGACTGGCTCGCCGCCGGGTGCCGCGAATGTTTTATGATTACGCCGATTCCGGCTCATGGACCGAGTCGACCTACCGGGCCAATACCTCGGATTTTGACAAGCTGAAATTTCGCCAGCGTGTCGCCGTTGATATGACTGATCGCACCTTGGCCACCACTATGGCCGGTCAGCCCGTGTCGATGCCACTGGCGCTGGCACCAACCGGCTTGACCGGCCTGCAATGGGCTGACGGTGAAATTCATGCCGCCCGGGCTGCTGAAAAAGCGGGCGTTCCCTTTACCTTGTCAACCATGAGCATCTGTTCCATCGAGGACGTTGCTGCTCATACAACAAAACCTTTCTGGTTTCAGCTTTACATGATGCGTGACCGGGACTTTATTGCCCGGTTGATTGATCGCGCCAAAGCCGCCGGATGCAGTGCCTTGGTGGTGACACTGGATCTACAGATTCTCGGTCAGCGCCATAAAGATGTTCGCAACGGACTCAGCGCACCGCCTTCGTTCAGTGTGAACAGCCTGCTGCAAATTATGGCCAGACCTGCCTGGGCTTTGCGAATGCTAGGCACCAAACGGCGTGGCTTTGGTAATGTGATTGGTCATGTCAAAGGCATTGAAAACATGACGTCTTTGTCAGAATGGTCGGCCAAGCAACTGGATCCAAAACTGTCATGGAATGACATCGCCTGGATCAAAGAGCGCTGGGGCGGGCCGATTATTTTAAAAGGCATTATGGACCCCGAAGACGCCAAGCTGGCGGTAAAAACCGGGGCCGATGCCATCATCGTTTCAAACCATGGCGGTCGCCAACTTGATGGAGCGCCTTCGAGCATTGAAGTACTGCCCGCGATTCTGAATGCGGTGGGCGATGATCTGGAAGTGCACGTTGACGGTGGCATTCGCACCGGCCAGTCAGTGTTGAAAGCACTCTGTCTGGGGGCAAAATCAACGTATATTGGCCGACCGTTTTTATACGGTCTGGGTGCAGCCGGTGAGGCCGGCGTGACCGATGTATTGCGCATACTGAGAAATGAACTGGACGTCAGTCTTGCACTTTGTGGTGAACGGGATATTCAGGCTGTCGGGCGACACAATTTGTACAACCCGGATGTGTACTCACAATAGAACGACTGATCCGCCGTGCAGCCAAGAAACAATAATCGGATGCTCACAAAGTCCGGGCCTATACTTGAAATGGCCCAGACCTGATAAGCTTTGAAATGGATCAGAAATATTCCATTGTCAGGGTGTCGAAGTTGATACTTTTTAGTAACAGTACCGTTGCGCGGTTCGCAAGAGAGACTGAGTCGATAGTGTAAACGGGATTGGCACTATTTAATCTGCGCCAGTGCGTCGCGGAAATGGGGGTGATCAGCCTTGCCCAGCCATTCAAAGGCGACCATTTCGGTCGATACAATGTCGGCACCCTGATGACGTAATCGCTGCAGAGCCAAATCCCGGTTGGCGGGCAGGCGCGAACCGACGGCATCAGCCACTACCCAGACCCGAAATCCGGCATCCAACAGCCCCATGGCCGTTTGTAATACACAAATATGTGCCTCGCAGCCACCGATGACTACCTGCGTCCGTTTGTCCTCAATGGCATTCAATAAACCACTCTCGCAGGCATCGAAGTAATTCTTGTGCAGGGTTTGCTGGCATTGCTGATGGATTCGGTCGATGCTTGCGCCCAGTTTGTCCGGGCTTTGTTCAGTACCTATGGTGGGTATGTTCATCAGGTGTGCCAGCCTGGCCAGCGTCAGGGCGCGTTCGATCACAGACTCCGCATCATGAATGACTGGCATCAGGCGTTCCTGGAAATCAACCAGGACCAGCGTGGATTTGGCAACTGACATCAGCATGATGAGTCTCCCTGACAGGCGTATCTGGCAATAATTGTTGGACACTGAATCGATGTTATACAGTAAAGACGACTTTTCCTGCAGAGCAATACTTTTCAGTGCCAAAAAGCCAAAATAAAGGATCCATGATGTGGCTTTTAGCTGTTAGAAAACGATCGATTCTACCGTGGCTGTTTTAGCGTAATTTGACGTAGGTATCTTCTCTTCCTTACGGTCGATCATCGTTTGCTTGCCGCAGCGGTCACAGACAGGTTCCATTTGAAGAAAAGCGACCATTTTCCGAACCCCCGGAGAAATCCGTAAAGAGTCCTCACAATAGTCAGAAAGATGGAGTACATACCATGTCAAAACCACTCGCAATCGTGGCGGGTGCCGGACCCGGCCTTGGACAGGCGCTGGTCTCGTATCTGAACGATAATGGCTACACAGCCGTTGGTCTGAACCGCACCGTGCCTCCGGGCACTGCGTCCACGACACTGGCGTGCGATCTGACCGATGCAGATGAAACCGCCAGAGCAATCCGCGAGTTGGTCAGCACCCATGCTTCGCCGAAAGTGGTGATCCATAACCCGGCCCGACTGATCATTGCGCCGTTTGAGGAGACTACCACTGAGGATTTCGAGGCTACGTGGCGTGCCATGGTCCTTTCTGCAACACACCTTGCAAGGGCCGTCTTGCCGGGCATGGTTGGTAACAGGGGGGGAACTTTCATCGTCTCTGGTGCGACGGCCAGCCTGCGAGGAGGCGCAAACTTCAGTGCGTTTTCATCGGCCAAGGCGGGTCTGCGTGCACTGACTCAGTCGCTGGCCAGGGAATATGGCCCCAAAGGCATCCATGTTGCTCACGTGATCCTTGACGGGATTCTGGATACCGGGGCAAGCCACGCCTTGCACAAACTGGACGCCGGGCGAATGATGCTGCTTGAAGACGTGGCAGCTGCCTATGTGAGTTTGGCACAGCAACCGACATCAACCTGGACCCATGAACTGGATCTGCGTCCCATGGGGGAATCTTTCTGATGGAAACCGACATTCTGATCGTCGGTGGCGGCCTTGCGGGGCTGTCGATTGCAGACAAACTGGCGAGCGAGGGCGTCGATTTTCTGCTGGTCGAGGCACAGCCTCAGTTGGGCGGTCGCATTCTGACCCAAAACGTTGCTGGCGGTGCCTTTGACCTTGGTCCGGCCTGGTTCTGGCCCGGGCAACCCCGCATGGCGCAGCTGATTGACCGGCTCGGCCTTCAAGTCTTTGAACAATACTCGAGCGGGGATATCGTGTTTCAGGATCAACGAGGCGCCGTTCACAAAAACCGTGGCTACAGTTCCATGCAGGGCTCCTGTCGGATCGCGGGAGGCATGGGCGAGCTCATCACCGGGTTGCACAGAAACCTTCCCGGCACAAGCATCCGGCTAGAGGCGACGGTAACAAGTTTGACGCAGACCGATACTGGAATACAGGCGCAGATCCGCACAAAAGAACAGCCTGATACCGTTCTGGCCGACAGGGTCGTCCTGGCGGTGCCACCCCGGGTGGTTGCCAGGACAATCCAGTTCGCTCCGCAATTGCCTGACGCGGCGATGGCCACTCTTGAGCACATCCCTACATGGATGGCCGGGCAAGCCAAGATAATCGCCGTCTACGATAAGCCCTATTGGCGGGAAACTGGAATGTCAGGCGACGCAATGAGCCAGAAAGGACCGATGGTCGAAATACATGATGCGTCTCCGAAAGAGGGCGGTCCATACGCCCTGTTCGGTTTTGTTGGCGTCCCGGCGTCAGTGCGCGCTGCGCATCGCGAAGAACTTCTGGTTCTGGCCAGGGAGCAACTCGTTGCAATGTATGGCCCGGACATGGCAACCCCGGTTGCAATCCTGATAGAGGATTGGGCAGAGAATCCTGCGATAGCGACCGCCAGTGACCAAACCAGCCCGAACGGTCATCCCATCTATGGGCGGCCAAAGTCACTCACTGACCTTTGGTCTGGCAGCCTTATGATGGCTTCGACAGAAATGGGACAGCAATTCGGCGGCTTTCTGGAAGGTGCACTCGAAGTGGCCGACGAGACGGTAAGCCGCCTTCTCGCTACACGATTGCCACGAGAAAAACGGATGTCGGTTTTGCCGCCCGGTAACAGTACTGACCCGAAAAACCCACTGTAGAGCACCGTCAAAAAAGTGGATTACCGGGACATTCAACGTGACCGTTTGACCGGTTAAACCAGCAGATAACCTCCGTCCACATTCACTACGCTTCCGGTGGCATAACTGCTGGTGTCACTTGCCCAGTAAATCACCTGTCCGGTCATTTCTTCCGGTTCGGCAGCGCGGCGCATGGGTATGTGCGGCATGACCTGTTTCATCATCTCGGGGTTATCGGTAATGGCGCTGGCGAATTTGGTTTTGGTCAGGCCCGGCAACAGACAATTTACCCGAATGTTGTGTTTTGCCCATTCCTTGGCGTGTGCTTTGGTCATGGCAATGACGGCAGCTTTGGTGATCGAGTACACACCCTGAAAATCACCCGGAATTACGCCATTGATCGAAGCGATGTTAATGATGCTGCCTCCGGTTTTCTTCATCGACTGCCCGACCAGATTGGTCATGTAAAAATAGCCGCGAATGTTGACCTCGACGGTTTTGTCAAACGCATCCAGAGGTGTCTGATCGATGGGACCGAAGTAAGGGTTGGCTGCTGCGTTGTTGACCAGAATATCAATCCTGCCATGGTGTTCGAGCAGGTTTTGCACGGTCATTTCCATCGCGTGCAAATCGCCGATATGGCAGGCGGCTGCTTCGCCATTGCCGCCATTGGAGCGAATCTGTTCGACCACCTCGGTGCAGGCATCGGCTTTGCGACTGGTGACGATGACATAGGCACCCTGGTCGGCCAGTGCATGCGCGATGGCTGCGCCGATGCCCCTGCTGGCGCCGGTTATCAGAGCGATTTTTCCGGTCAGGTCGAAAGGGTTGGCCATAGTGACTCCGTTGTTTTGAGGTGAATATCGTCAGTGAAAAGTCAGCCAGTCGGGCTGGTCGATAAAGTGCTGGATCTGATTAACGCCTTGCAAACGCCACTGACCTCGCTGTGATACAAGCGTCGTAACTGACGCATTGTGCAGACTGAGATTAATACGCATGGCGGCATTGGCATCCAGCTTCAGTGCCTGACTGATCAGCGCTGAAATAACACCGCCTGAGGTAAATACCCAGTGAGTTTTTTCTGTATCTAGTGCCGCCAGTGCGGCTGCGGTACGGGCGTTAAATTCGGTCCAGCTTTCGCTATACTGTGCGCCTGATTCAATATCAATCCAACGTTCCAGAGCGCCACGAAAAACCGATAAAAACGCACGGCCGGGATGATCTTCCCGGCCAAGATCCTGTTGCATCTGTGCCGGGTCCTGCCATTCGGGCCGGTGCTGGCGAACGATGTCGAGAAAGTCGAACTCATTCCAGCGGGCGTCGGTCGTGGCCGCATCTGTGGCACCAATGTGTTCGTTGAATACCTCTTCGCTCTGGCGTTGACGATTAAGGGTGCCCGAGTTGCGCGAGGCTGTTTGCCAGCAGGGCCGATAGAAATTCGCCAGATGATGAATCTGCGATCGGCCCAGGTCACTGAGTGAATCGTAGTTGAGCAGATCGCCGGATGCCTGCCCGTGTCTTACCAGATATACAGTCGCCATTATTCAATCAGCCCGGTGCAACGCTGATGCAAATGGGCGACCACCTGACCAAAGCCGGCGAAGCGCTTGTCTTCTGACTGGCCCTGATAAAATCGCGCATAAATTTGCTGCAGAATACCGGCCAGACGAAACAGACCAAACACTTCGTAAAACCGGAAATCCATTTCAGCCAGTCCTCGCGATTCGCAATAGGCCGTCACTATCTCGGCACGTGTCATCATGCCGGGCAGGTGCGTCGGTTGCGGGCGAATGGCGAGCATGGCCGGATGGTCATCGGCTTCGACCCAGTAGGCCAGTGCTGTGCCCAGGTCCATAAGCGGGTCGCCGAGTGTGGCCAGTTCCCAGTCGAGTACACCGCGCACGGAGAGATCATGCGGGTCGAGCACCAGGTTGTCGAAGCGGTAGTCGTTGTGAATCAGACAGGCCGGCCGGTCGTCGGGCTGATGCTGCGCCAGCCATTGACCGATGTCGTCAAAGGCGGGTACGTCAGGCGTATGGGCGCGGTGCAGCCGTTCAGTCCAGCCAAGGACCTGGCGTTCGATGTAGCCCTCGCCTTTGCCCAGATTCGTTAGCCCCGCCCGGTCAACATCGATACTGTGTAATTGCGCCAACCCGTTGATGAATACCCGACATAATTGCTGGCATTGCCCGACCGATAAATCCAGCGGTGGTGTACGCCGTAGAATCAGACCGGGCAGTTCTTTCATCAGGTAATAATCGCAACCGAGCACCGGTGAACCGGTAACGATCAGGCGCACTTCCGGCGCTTTTGGATAGTGGGGGTGAATGGCCTGCATCAGTTGGGCTTCGCGCACCATGTTGTGCGCGCCTTTGGGCAGCGGGCCCGGAGGCGGTCTGCGCAGAATCAGTGATTCTTCGGGGTAGTTCAGACGGTAAGTCAGGTTCGATGCCCCGCCCGGAAACTGGGTAATGTCAGGCGTGCCCGTCAATCCGGGCAGGTGGGTTTTCAGTTCGTGGTCGAGCGCCTCTTCAGGCAGCGTTTCACCGCTGCGCATGGCAATGGTCGGGTCGGTCTGGCTCATTGCCGGGCTCCTTTACTCGTGCGGGTGGCGGTTTTGGCCCGCTTTGGTTGCCGACTCAGCATCAGAGCGTGCAAGGCACGATAGGACAGCCGCTTCAGATACCACTGCCAGCGTTCACGGGCGTGCGGCAACACCATGAACTGACCCCGGTCCGCACCGCGCACAATGGCTTGTGCGACCTGATCGGCGCTGAGTTTGCCGCGTGCCATCAGTTTTTCGACCGAAGCCCGGGCTTTGCTCTGCTGCGCAGGGATGCTGTCGGTCAGTCTGGTTTTAAAAAAAGCCGGACAGGCCACCGTGACGCTGATGTCCGTGTGATGCAATTCTTTTTGCAGCGTTTCCGACAGCGACACCAGTGCCGCTTTGCTCGCGCTATAGGCTGACATATGGCTGGCTGATAACAAACCCGCAATGGACGCTATATTAACGATGCTGGCATCAGTAGCCGCTTCCAGTAACGGCAGCAGCAGACGGGTCAGCCGCACCGGCGCAAACAGATTGATGCCGAACACAGCCTCCCAGTTGGTATCAGTCTGGTGTTTCAGCGTACCGACGCTGCCGACGATCCCTGCATTGTTATACAGCCGGGACAGGACTGGTGTGATTGCCTGAACGTTGGCGGCTAGAGTTTCGCACTGGTCGGCATCGGTCAGATCGCAGGCGATGAACCGGACATCACCCGGCAGCGATGCTGCGCTGGCATGACCCTGCCGGGCATCGCGATCGACCAGTATGACCCGGTCACCCCGTGTTGCGTGCGCTTTGGCCAGAGCGTAACCCAGGCCATTGGCTCCGCCGGTGATCAAAACGGTTTGGCTGGCGGTCGAAGACGGCATCAGTGCTTGACTCCGTAGCGTTTCAGTTCGAGCTTGGCGATAGTGGCACGGTGCACTTCATCGGGCCCGTCGGCCAGACGCAACACGCGCCCGCCTGCCCAGAACTCCGCCAGCGGCAGGGCGTCGTCAACCCCGGCTCCGCCGTGCATCTGAATCGCATCATCGGCTACGGTTTGCATCAGGTTAGCCGCTACTACTTTGATTTGCGCAACTTCTGATAAAGCGGCACGAACGCCTTGCCGGTCGATCAGTTTGGCGGTATGCAGGCACAGCAACCGCGCCTGATTGATCGCCATGCGGTGGTTGGCGATGCGTTCCCGGTTACCGCCCAGATCAATCAGCGGTTTGCCAAAGGCCTGACGCGACAAACCGCGCTCAATCATCAGTTGCAGCAATCGTTCAGCTGCGCCGATAGCGCGCATGGCGTGGTGAATGCGCCCCGGCCCAAGCCGGCCCTGGGCAATCTCAAAGCCGCGACCAGAGCCTGCAATCAGGGCGCTTTTGGGCAAACGCACGTTATCGAACCGCACTACGCCGTGGCCGTAGGGCTTGTGTTCATTGCCAAAGACAGTCAGCAACCGTTCGACCGTAACCCCCGCCTGATGGCGCGGCACCAGCACCATCGAATGTTGCTGATGGCGCGGTGCGCTGTCGCTGCTGCGGCCCATAAAAATCAGCATTTCACAGTTTGGATGACCAGCCCCGGTGCTCCACCACTTGGTGCCATTGAGCACCACCTCATCGCCAACGACCTCGGCGGTCGCTTCCATATTAGTCGCATCGGACGACGCTACATCCGGTTCGGTCATGCAAAATGCCGAGCGAATATCGCCTTTAAGCAAGGGTAGCAGCCACTGTTGTTGCTGTTCCGTACTGGCGTAGTGCAGCAGCACTTCCATATTGCCGGTGTCGGGGGCGTTGCAGTTAAATACCTCGGGTGCCAGCAGGCTGTGGCCCATGGCCTCTGCCATGAACGCGTATTCGTAATTGCTGAAACCCTGAGTCGGTACTCCCGGATCGCCAGGCAGGTTGTGTGTGCCCGGCGGCAGGAACAGATTCCACAGGCCGACGTCGCGATTACGGGCCTTGATCGCCTCGATTTCAGGCATAAGTTCCCAGCTTCGGTTCGGGTTTTTCATCGCATCAGCAAAGGCGGTCTCGAGCGGGATGATCTCGCTTTCGACACAGGTCTTTACTTGTGCAAGGGTATCTCCGGCGCGTTCAGACAAGTCGTAAACCATGGTGGTTCTCGTAGCTGTTAGGGCGTGCTTGCAGTCTAGCCAAACTCAAAGTATAAAAAGAATGAATTCTTTGAATTGAATTCCATAAGTATTATGAATAGTAGCCATGAACCTCGATAAGCTTGACCTTAACCTGCTGGTGGTAATGCGGGTGCTGGATGAATGCCGCTCTACCACGCGGGCTGCCGAGATTCTGCACGTCTCTCAGCCAGCCGTAAGCCATGCCCTCAAACGGTTGCGCCAGCATTTTGATGACCCGGTATTTGAGCGCCATGGCCGAACCCTGGTGCCCACCGCCCAGACTCAGCGCTTGCTGGCCGACACTGACAGTGCCTGGCAGCAACTGAACCGTGCCCTGAGCAGGCTCGACCGGTTTGACCCGGGCACCTCGGAACAATCGTTCGTGATCGGTCTGAATAATGCGTTTGAAAACGTGATGTTGCCTGCGCTGATGGCCCGCGTTGCCGAGCAGGCGCCCCGGGTAAGAATTGCCGGCCAGGCCGTTGCCCGGTCGGCCCTGGTTGATGGCCTTGCTAACGCCCAGCTTGACCTCGCTATCGACGCTTCGGTGCATGTGAGTGAACACATAGAACAACAGGCGGTTCTGGATTCCGACTATGTTGTGATGGGGCGACCCGGCCACCCGGCATTGCAACACCCGATCAGCATGGACGCCTACCTGGCCGGTCGACACATTCTGGTGTCGCGCCGCGCTAATGGGCCCGGTCTGGAGGACGACTGGCTACACCGTCACGGCTATCGACGCATCCCGGCTTTGCGCTGCCAAAGCCTGTGGACGGCCTGTCAGGTCGTAGCGACAACCGACTACCTGTTGACCGTGCCACGATTGTTTTTGCAGCAGGCACAGAACATTCAACCCTTTGACGCCTGTCCGTTCCCGTTGCCGGGGTTACAGTTGTCGGTTTTTCTTTACTGGCACCGTTCGCGCGATGCCGATCCGGCCAACCGCTGGTTGCGTGAGGAAGTTGTGCGCAGTCTGGCGATGCTTGATAGCTCTAGCGATTAAAGTCGTGTGTTTTAAGTAGATAGTGAGTAAGGCTTTTTGTTCCACGAGAATAGACGGACTGCTGATGCAAGCGGCTCATGGCCTCGGTATGCGCAGAGCGCTAACTGAGCTAGGCTAGTGCAAACGCTGCGTTAGGGAGTGAACCATGAAACAGAACTGGATGATTTACGGTGCCTACGGCTACAGCGGCGAGTTGATTGCCCGCGAAGCCGTAGCTCGTGGTTTAACGCCTATGCTGGCCGGACGCAATGAAGACAAATTACGCATGCTGGCGGATGAATTGCAGCTGGGGTTTCGTGTATTTGATTTGTCAGATTCGGCTGCAGTGAAGCGCGAGCTGGAAGACATGACGCTGGTGCTGAATTGTGCCGGGCCGTTTTCGGCGACCAGCGCGCAGATGCTGGAAGGGTGTCTTGCCAGCAAGACTCATTACTTCGATATCACCGGTGAGATGGAGGTGTTTGAGCACGCCCACAGTGCTGGTATAAATCAGCGCGCCCAGGCTGCGGGCATCATTGTGTGCCCGGGCGTGGGCTTTGATGTGGTGCCAACCGATTGCCTCGCGGCTCAGCTCAAGCAGGCCCTGCCGGATCTTACCGAACTCGATCTGGCTTTCAAGGCGGGTGGGCCGATGAGTCCGGGCACCGCGAAAACATCGATGGAGAGCATGTCCGGGCTGAGCAAAATTCGCCAGGCGGGACGCATTGTTGAGACTCCCCTTAAAACGCGTCGCCTGGATATGGGGCGGGGAGAACGCACCGCCGTTAGCATACCCTGGGGCGATGTCAGTACGGCCTATCACAGCATTGGGGTGAACAATATTGTGGTCTATGTTCCGGTAGCTGAAAGAACCGTCAAGCGCATGAAGCGATTGCAGTCGATGCGTTGGTTGATGGGTCAGCCCTGGGTTCAAGCGTTCATGAAACGCCGCATCGAAAACCATGTACCGGGTCCGACCGCCCAACAGCGCGCCAGCAGCCGAACCTGCCTCTGGGGTGAGGCCCGCAATGCGATGGGTAAGAGTGTCATTGGTCGGTTTGAAACGCCCAACGGCTATGACCTGACCATTACCGCCCCGCTTGCCATAGTAGCAGCGGTTCTGGATCAGTCAGTCACCGGTGTTGGCAGCACTACACCATCAAAGCTGATGGGATCGGAATTTGTCTGGTCACTGCCGGGAGTGACGCCGCTGGAGCTGACTCGCTCCAGTTGATAGTGAGGGTTACCTGTTATATCGGGAGCCTGTCTTATTCGTAGGGTGTAATCGACGCTATATTTAAACGGTACCCTGCGGTTCCGATATCGGTATCGGTTCGGGTCACGTCGAGTGTTCCTTTTACCCAATAGGGTTCATACATATTGTCAAAAGGGATGGGTTTATCCATTACGACGTGAACAATCTGATTGGCGGGCGGCGGCGGGGTATGAATACAGGCACCGTAATAAGGGACCAGAAAGAACTCACGCACCTCGTCCGCTGACATTTCCAGAGGGACTAGAAAACCGGGGATTCGGGCTTCAATGCCATCCAGAGTCTCAACCATGGGGACATCGGCCATTACCGATTGCAGATCGGAATAGAGGCGTTGTGCTTCGGGATCCTCATCCGTCAGGTCATAAATTTCGTAACTGTCTAGATCAATCTTTTCCCGCAGTGTATTAAAATCGAAGTCAGCCGGCAGCAGGTCATCCCAGGACAGTTCCTGAAAGGCCAGGTCGTCACCGGGGGCTACGGACATCGGGGCAATTTCCGAACCTTCAGGCGGTTCAATGAGTTGCTCTTCTGCGGTCAGACTGGGGTAACTGGAGTCAGCTGTGCTCTCGGCAACGACCGCTACAGCAGGGCGATTGGCTTTTTCGGCCAGGCTGGTGTCATCATCGCTGCTCTGGCAACCAACCAGTGTGAGTGTGGCTACTGTCAGTGATAGCAATGAAAAGCGATGTGTGACCTGCGATAATGGCAAGGTGATGACCTTTGAGGAGCTGGCTAGTGAGGCAGAATAATACTGTGATAATAGGTCCATTGAACAGGGTGGCAGGTTATACCGTCACGTTTTTGCTGTCTCTTTACCTCAGCCCACTGGCAGCCGAGCCCTTGCCGCTCGACCGGATCGAAACCTGGACTGAACACAGCTTTGAGGGCGAGGCCCAATTTGAATGGGAATCGCAAACCTCGTGTCTGCGCATGACGTCTGACGGCACGGCGTCAGCGCGGATATGGGAAGCTGAAACAGCGCTGAATGACATCACTCGAATCAGCTGGCGCTGGCAGGCGAAGCAGGACATAACATCGGTTAGCCGCCAGCAGAAGGGAGGTGATGATTTTGCCGGCCGTATCTATGTCGCGGTTAAGCATCCGCTGTTTTTCTGGCGGTCGCGCGTGCTGGCTTATGTTCATGCCAGTGAACTGGCCGTCGATACCCACTGGCCGAACCCCTTTACCGGCCAGTTCCATATGTGGGTGGTCAGCAATGGTGACTCGGGCGACTGGCAGAGTATCGAACGCCGCATCCAGGATGACTGGGAGGTGGCATTCGGTGACCGGCCTGATCATTTTGACGCCCTCGGTCTAATGGCCGATTCCGATAATAGCGGTCAGCAAACCGACCTGTGTCTGGCTGATCTGATGGTCAGTGACGGTTAAGTAGATAGGGAGTCTGATCACCCGTGGTCATCGCTAAAACCACTGATAAAGGCCACTTTCTGGTCTTGCAGCCCAATCGTTCAATGAGCTGGCAGGGTACCCTGAAGGTGCTGGCTGCGCTGCTTGCCGCCTCAACGCTGATCGTGATTGGTATGGTCTGGATCGGTGCCTGGGTGGTGTTGCCGTTCGCCGGTATTGAATGGCTGGCGGTAGCCACGGGGCTGATCGTCACTGCCTGGCGTTGCCAGCAGCAGGAAGTGTTGTGGTTCGAGGACGACCAGTTACGGCTGGAGCAAGGTGTTTACCGGCGCCAACGCCACTGGCAGGGACCGAGGCGGTATACCCGTCTGGTCATCTCACCCGCCGCCCATCCGCTCGGCCCACCGCAGTTGGCGCTCGCATATCGCGACGACCAACAGGCCTTTGCGGGGTTTCTCAACCCCACTGATGTGGATTTGCTGATTGCAGAGTGCCAGCGCCGGGGCGTATTGATTGACCGGCGAGCTGGCGATGTCTATCGCGGGTAATGCCCACTTTGCTTATTCTGCCGGGCGCAACAGTGACCAATCCGCATAGGTATCATCGGTGAGAATATCGGTCAGAAACAGGACTTCCGCGGCATTGCTGTCGAGGTCGGTGATCTCGACTTTGCGCGTGTACAGTTTCTTCTCGACCATCACCTGTTTGGGCAAGGTCACGTAACCGGCTTCCACGCTGAATTCGCCGTCAATGTCGAACAGACGAAAACCACGGCCATCGCGACGAATGTCTTCACGCTTCACAAATCGATAGTCGCCCGGTACCAGACGCCCCAGCACAGCAAATCGTTCGTTTTCCCGAATAGGCATGCGCAGCCGCTGTTGCTCGCCACTGTCCAGGTTCTCAACCGTGAACATGAAATCGTATTCCAACTCGGCATCTCCCCGAACCTCTATATCGGCAGCAAAAATGACCAGACCTTCATTTTCCCCGGCGTAGGGTGCTTTAGTCGGCGAGGTTGAGCAGGCTGCGAGGGTGAGCACGGAAAGCAGAGCTACGATATATTTCATGCTGGAACCTGTGTTTAATGATTGTGACCGCCACGATACCTCATTGCACTGGTGCTGGGCAGTCTGCCTACTCTTCTTTTACAGACCCTCTTAACCCGTTGCCTTTGCACAGGCGTCAACTTCTCTTGACTGCCTGTTCCTACTTGCCAAGTTGACGTTAACGTCAACGTAAATTAGCCTGATGAATATTGATGCTAAACCTAATAAATCCAACAAGATCACAGGCATTCCATTATGAGCTACCCCGCTTTGAACTTTGGTCTGGGCGATACCCTAGATCTGCTGCGCGATACCGTCCATGACTTTGCGCAAAATGAAATAGCCCCGCGTGCGGCGGCGATTGACCACGATAACCTGTTCCCGGCGGATCTGTGGCGCAAATTTGGTGACCTGGGTTTGCTCGGTATTACTGTGGATGAAGAGCTGGGTGGCACTGGCATGGGCTACCTGGCGCACATGGTGGCCATGGAAGAAATCAGCCGGGCTTCGGCATCGGTGGGTCTGAGTTACGGTGCGCATTCCAACTTGTGTGTGAATCAGATCAGGCGCAATGGCAGCGCCGGGCAAAAAGCCAGGTACCTGCCCAAACTGATCAGCGGTGAGCATGTCGGTGCGCTGGCGATGAGTGAAGCCGGCGCAGGATCCGATGTGGTCAGCATGAAGTTGAAAGCTGTACATATGGGAGATCATTACCTGCTCAATGGCAACAAGATGTGGATCACCAACGGTCCGGATGCCGATGTACTGGTGGTCTATGCCAAGACTGATCCCGCCGGTGGCAAGCGTGGCATTACCGCCTTTCTGATCGAAAAGGATTTTCCCGGTTTCACTACCGCTCAGAAACTCGACAAACTGGGCATGCGCGGCAGCAATACCTGCGAACTGGTGTTTGTAGACTGCAAGGTGCCGGTCGAAAACGTCATGGGTGCTGAAGGCGATGGCGTAAAAATTCTGATGAGTGGCCTCGATTACGAGCGTGCCGTTCTGGCAGCCGGCCCGGTGGGGATTATGCAAGCCTGTCTGGATGTGGTGTTGCCCTATGTGCATGAGCGTGAACAGTTTGGTCAGCCCATTGGCGAGTTTCAGTTGGTGCAGGGCAAAGTAGCGGATATGTATACCCGTTTTAATGCTTGTCGTGCCTATGTTTATGCAGTCGGGGCGGCGTGCGATCGCGGTGAGACCACCCGTAAGGATGCGGCCGGAGCCATTCTCTATGCCGCTGAAAACGCGACGCAGGTGGCGCTGGATGCAATCCAGGTGCTTGGTGGCAATGGTTACGTCAACGAGTACCCGACCGGTCGTTTGTTGCGCGATGCCAAGCTCTATGAGATCGGGGCGGGCACCAGCGAAATTCGTCGCATGTTGATTGGGCGCGAGTTGTTTAATGAGACTCGCTGAGGGTGGTGGTTGGATGCCAAAACGGAGACAGAACGCGCGCCATTCGCCGCACCGTATGTTGACGGCACGCCGTGAACCCATCCATGGGGGCTCGACGGCAGCATCCATGCTGCCCACGGCCGTCAACATACGATCCGGCTACTGTTGCTGGCCCGGGGTTATTTCAGCTATTCAGTCTCAAGGACTAATCAAATGGGTTGGAAAGTTTCAATTAAGCCTGGAAATGAGTGTCGGATGCCGGGTAACCCTCTACGGGGTAGTTCGCAGGAGGGATGCTGCGGTCTAGGCCCCATGGATGGGTTTACGCCGACCCCGGAGAGGGTTACCCGGTGGCCGACACGAACTCACGGCACCGCAGTAATACCGTCCCTGGCAATTCGAGTAAAAAAACAACAGGCAATCTCATGACTGTACAGTCCGATTTCGGTTTAAGCGATATTCAAATCATGATGCGCGATGCAGCGCAGGCCTTTGCCCGTGAGCGGTTGAAACCCAAGTCGGCTGAATGGGACAAAAGTGGCGAGCATCCGATCGACATAATCCGGGAAATGGGTCAGCAGGGTTTCTATGGGCTGACAGTTCCGGAAGCATTGGGCGGTGTTGATGCGGGCTACCTTACGCTGGCGCTGGTGGTTGAGGAAATTGCAAAGGGTGATGGTGCTATGTCGACCATTACCTCGGTTATGAATTCGGTCGTGTGTGGGCCTTTGCTGGGCTTTGGCTCGCAACAACAGAAAGAAGAATGGCTGGTGCCACTGGCCAGTGGCGACAAGCTCGGTGCGTTTTGTTTGTCCGAGCCGCAAGCCGGATCGGATGCGGCGGCGTTGAAAACCCGTGCTGTAAAAACCGACACCGGCTGGCTTTTGAACGGTAGCAAACAGTTTATCACCAACGGTGCCATTGCTGATCTGGCGATTGTGTTTGCAGTTACTGACCCGGCTGCGGGCAAGAAAGGCATCAGCGCGTTTCTGGTGCCGACTCATCTGCCCGGTTACAACGTGACCCGGGTCGAAGACAAGATGGGCCAGCGCGCATCGGATACCGCGCAGCTAACCTTCACTGATCTGGCATTGCCGGCAGGAGCACTGCTTGGCAAAGAAGGCCAGGGCTATGGTATTGCACTGGGTAACCTTGAAGGTGGGCGCATCGGTATTGCCGCCCAGTGCCTGGGTATGGCCCAGGCGGCGCATGAGGTTGCCTGCGCCTATGCGCGTGAACGCATCAGTTTTGGCGAGCCGCTGATGAACCATCAGGCGGTGAGTTTTCGCCTGGCGGATATGGCGACAAACATTGAAGCAGCGCGGCAACTGGTCTGGCATGCCGCCCGACTAAAAGATGCAGGCGTGCCCTGCTTGCGCGAAGCGGCGATGGCGAAGTTGTTTGCCAGCGAGATGGCCGAACGGGTCTGTTCCGATGCGCTGCAGACGCTGGGTGGCTATGGTTATCTGAGTGATTTTCCACTGGAGCAAATTGCTCGCGATGTGCGTGTCACCAAAATTTATGAAGGCACCAGTGATATTCAGAAATTACTGATCGTTCGATCTATCGGGGAGCGTGGCGCATGAGTCGGATTCAATCGGGTATAGACGTCCGTGGCGAGCAGTTTCAGCGCTTTGACAGTGCGAATCGGGAGCTGCGCGACCGGTTACAGAAGCGCATCCATCAGGTGGAGTTGGGCGGCGGTGAGGGTGCCCGGGGCAAGCATCTGGCCCGGGGAAAACGCTTGCCGCGCGAGCGCATTGAACGCTTGCTCGATGCCGGTTCGCCATTTCTGGAAATTGCGCCGCTGGCCGCCTGGGGATTGTATGACAACGCCGTGCCCAGTGCCGGTGTCATCGCCGGTATTGGCCGGGTCGAAGGCATCGAGTGTCTGATCATTGCCAACGATGCTACCGTCAAAGGTGGCACTTACTATCCGATGACGGTAAAGAAGCATTTGCGTGCCCAGGCGATTGCGGCCGAGAACCGGTTACCCTGTATTTATCTGGTCGACAGTGGCGGTGCCTATCTTCCGTTGCAGGATGAAGTTTTTCCCGATCGTGAACATTTTGGCCGTATCTTTTTTAATCAGGCAAGACTGTCTGCCCAGGGTATACCGCAACTGGCAGTGGTGATGGGTTCCTGCACCGCGGGCGGTGCCTATGTGCCGGCCATGTGCGACCAGAGCGTTATCGTGCGTAATCAGGGAACAATTTTTTTGGGTGGTCCACCCCTCGTCAAGGCTGCGACCGGTGAAGAAGTATCGGCTGAAGATCTGGGCGGTGGAGATGTGCATGCGCGCACCAGCGGTGTCGCCGATTATCTGGCTGACAATGACGATCATGCACTGGTGCAGGCGCGTCAGGCCGTGCGTCATTTCAACTGGCCCGACAAACCGGAACGCGGTCTGCAAACGGCCGAGCCGCCGGCCTATCCGGCTGAAGAATTGTATGGCCTGATACCGGACGATACACGCACACCGATCGATGCCCGTGAACTGATTGCCCGCATTGTTGACGGGTCCAGGCTTGAGGAATTCAAAGCGCTGTACGGCACAACACTGGTCTGCGGCTTTGCCCATATTGAAGGGCAGTCAATCGGTATTCTTGCCAACAATGGCATCCTGTTTTCGGAAGCTGCGTTGAAAGGCGCACACTTTATCGAGCTGTGTAATCAGCGTGATATCCCACTGGTATTTTTGCAAAACATCAGTGGCTTTATGGTTGGCAAAAAATACGAAAATGGTGGTATCGCAAAAGACGGGGCTAAACTGGTAACTGCTGTGGCCTGTGCCAATGTGCCGAAGTATACCGTCATTATCGGTGGCAGTTTCGGCGCCGGAAACTACGGCATGTGCGGCCGCGCCTACGATCCGAGATTTTTATGGACCTGGCCTAACGCACGCATTTCCGTGATGGGTGGGGAGCAGGCTGCCAACGTTCTGGCAACGGTTAAGGCGGACCAGAAAGCGGCCGCAGGCGCCCCGATGAACGACGCCGAACTCGCCGATTTCAAGGCGCCAATCCAGGCTCAGTATGACACCCAGGGTGACCCTTATTACGCCACCGGGCGACTCTGGGACGATGGCATTATTGATCCGGCCGACACCCGGGCCGTGCTCGCTCTGGCGCTGTCAGCCAGTCGAAACGCACCGACCGAACCGACGCGCTACGGCGTATTCCGGATGTGAATCAGACAGGAGCCGTTATGCAGGCATTAACCGTTCGACACGAAGGCGAGGTCGCCTATCTGACACTGAACCGTCCCGAGGTTCGCAATGCGTTCGGCGCGGAACTGATTGCTGAACTGACGCATGAGATTGACGCGCTTGATGCAAACCCCGCCATAAGAGTTTTGGTGCTGCAAGCAGAAGGCAAACACTTCAGTGCCGGTGCCGATCTGAACTGGATGAGGGCGATGAAAGACCGTACCGAAGCCGAGAACCGGGATGATGCCCGCAAGCTTGCAACCCTGATGCAACGGCTTGATGCGTGCACCAAACCGCTGGTGGGTGTGACCCGGGGCGCAGCCATGGGCGGTGGTGTGGGTTTGCTCGCCTGTTGCGATATTGTGCTGGCGAGCGAGGATGCTTTTTTTGCACTCAGCGAAGTGCGTCTTGGCCTGACTCCTGCAACCATCTCGCCCTTTGTGGTGCGCGCCATGGGCGCCCGTCAGGCGCGGCGCTATTTTCAGACCGGTGAACGGTTTGGCGCGCAAAAAGCCCTGGCTATGGGGCTTGTCCATGAGGTTGTCGATGCAGCGAAATTACCCGCCAAACTGTCGCGACTGCTCAGCGATTTAACCGCAGGCGGCCCTGAGGCCCAGGCCCTGGCCAAAGCCCTGATAAGGGATGTTGCACAACGTCCAATCGACGATGGCTTGATGGACGAACTGGCCGGTCGCATCGGTAGCCAGCGCGTCGGTGCTGAAGGCCAGGAAGGACTGACGGCTTTTCTCGATAAGCGAAACCCAAACTGGATTGAGACCTCATGAGACGTATTCATCGTTTACTGATCGCCAATCGCGGCGAGATCGCCCGGCGCATTCAATGCAGTGCGCGTGCTCTGGGCATCGAAACCGTTGCCGTCTATTCCGACGCAGACCGTAACGCCCTGCACGTGCGCGAGGCCGATCAGGCCCTCTGTCTGGGTGGTGCTACCGCGAGCCAGAGCTATCTGAACCGCGAAGCGCTGCTGGCCGCGTTGCGCGACACCGGCGCCGACGCCCTGCATCCTGGTTACGGATTCCTGTCGGAAGACGCTGACTTCGCAGAAGCCGTGGAAGCTGCGGGTATTATCTGGGTCGGGCCACCACCGAAGGCAATGCGGGCCATGGCGTCAAAGGCAGCCGCCAAACAAACACTGGAACCGCGGGGCGTACCGATGATCCCCGGATACCACGGCGACGATCAGGGCGATGCCCGTTTGCTGGCCGAAGCCGAAGGTATTGGTTTCCCTCTGCTGGTTAAAGCGTCGGCCGGAGGCGGTGGCAAAGGCATGCGTGTGGTTGAACAGCTCGACCAGGTAGCCGATGCGCTGGCCAGTGCCCGCCGTGAAGCCAGTAACGCCTTTGGCGACGACCGGCTGTTACTGGAACGCTATCTGGTCAATCCGCGCCATGTTGAAGTGCAAATCATGGCCGATTCGCAGGGTTCGGTTTGGTCGTTGTTTGAGCGCGATTGCTCATTGCAGCGGCGCCATCAGAAAGTGGTTGAGGAAGCTCCGGCACCGGCCCTCGCTGAGGACACGCGCCAGGCCATGTGGCAGGCGGCAGAAGTGGCGGCCTCCAGCATCGGCTATGTCGGGGCAGGCACAGTGGAATACATTGTCGATGCCAGCGGCGATTTCTTCTTTCTGGAAATGAACACCCGGTTGCAAGTCGAGCATCCGGTCACAGAATGCATCACCGGGCTCGATCTTGTTGCGTTGCAATTGCGCATTGCTGAAGGTGAGCCTCTGCCCGCTGTGCGTCCGACCCAACCGGCTGGTCATGCCTTTGAAGTGCGGCTCTATGCAGAAGACCCGGACCAGGCGTTCCGGCCAACCTCCGGTACTCTGAGCCATGTTGTCTGGCCACAGGGGCCGGGCGTGCGCATCGATACCGGCATCGAAAGTGGCAGCGAGGTATCGCCGTTTTACGACCCGATGCTGGCCAAGCTGATTGTGCATGGCGCCAGCCGCAACGAGGCGTTGGCCCGGTTGAACCGGGCGCTGGCCGAGACCCGTCTGGTCGGTCTGACCACCAATCTGAATTTTCTGCGCCGTCTCTGTGCCGCGCAGGATGTGGCCGAGTTTAACATTCACACCCACTGGATCGAGGCGCATCGACCTCTCTGGCAGAGCCAGCCGGAACAGCCCGCTTGCTGGTCCGCTCTGGCCGCCAGCGCAATACAGGATCATCTCAACGCCGGTCATGCAGATCCCTGGCAGCGACTCTCCGGCTGGCGCCGTTTCCAGCAAAAACGGTGGATATACAACCGAAGTGAAACTGAACAATGCGTGGTGACCGGGCATCAGGGCGTCTGGCAGGCGCATTGCGGGTCCGAAACGCTGACGCTCAGTGATGTCCATGTTGAGCATCGGGGCCAAGGGCACTACCGTTTGCACAGCCGCACCGCACAGCATCGCCGTCAACTCGATGTCTGGCCCGATGGTACTGGTATTGAGGTTGATGACGGCCACAGCCGCTGGCATCAGATCTGGTGGCAGGCTGAGGCCGCCCATGAAGACGGAAGTGGCGGTGATGGTCAGGTCAGGGCCCTGATGCCCGGAACGGTAACGGCCATTCATCAGACGGCCGGCAAACGTGTGAAACGCGGTGACAAGATCCTGTCGATGGAAGCGATGAAGATGGAAACCACTCTGACCGCGCCATTGGATGGCACCCTGGTGCAATGTTCACTGTCGGTCGGTGACCGTGTAGAAGATGGCCAGTTGGTGTTTGTGGTTGAACCGGATGAGGAGGCGGCAGCATGAGTCGACCGGTTGTGAATCTGGTGGAAGTCGGGCCGCGAGACGGCCTGCAAAATGAGGCGAAACCGCTGTCAGTGACCGACCGGTTGGCGCTGATCCGGCGTCTGGTCGGGGCCGGTCTGACCACAGTTGAAGCGGGCAGCTTTGTGTCACCTCGCTGGGTACCGCAAATGGCCGGTACCGATCAGGTACTGGCGGGACTCGATTTGACGGCTAACCATCGTTACCCGGTTCTGGTGCCGAATATGAAAGGCTGGGAGGCGGCGCATGCATCCGGTGCGAAAGACATCGCCATTTTCGGTGCGGCCAGTGAGACGTTCAGTAAGAAAAACATCAATTGCTCAATCAGTGAAAGCCTGGCGCGTTTCAAACCCGTGGCCGAGCAGGCGCTGGCGGCCGATGTTCGGGTGCGAGGCTATGTGAGTTGTCTGGTCGCCTGCCCGTATGAAGGTGATATCACTCCGGCGCAGGTGCTGCCCGTTGTTCGGGCCCTGTTCGACATGGGCTGTAACGAAGTCAGCCTGGGCGATACCATCGGCCGTGGCACTCCACGCCAGATCAAAGCGGTGCTGACTGCCTTGCTCGCCGAGCACACTGCCGATCGGCTGGCGCTGCACTGCCATGACACTTACGGTATGGCTGCCGCCAATATCATGGCCGGGCTTGATCTGGGTATTCGCACTTTCGATAGCAGTGTTGGTGGTGCCGGTGGCTGCCCCTATGCACCGGGTGCCAGTGGCAATGTTGCCACCGAGGAGGTGGTCTACCTGCTTGAAAATGAGGGTTTTGACACCGGCGTTGATCTTGATGCGCTGGCAGCGACGGGGCGATGGTTGTTTGAAAAGCTGGGTAAACCGGTGCCTTCCAAGGTTAGTCAGGCTCTGGGATAACGCGAGTGATGCTAATTGCCACCTCAACCTATTATGTTCGTAAACCACCTCTCCACATTCCGTTCGGGGTGGGGTTGAACCGGTGGTTGGTTATGTTTCGCAAGGCCCTTCGACGGGCTTGGGGCGAGCGCGTGTTGGGTGGTACGCAGGGGTGCCGATTGCGGCCTAGAATCAAAACCGTAAACCCAGCCCAACAGGGTGGCTCAGGACTTAAACACAACGGTGGCTGCGAACTATCTCAATAGCCCCTAAGCTAAACAGAGTTGAGGTGATCCTTCAGCGGATATGACGTGAACCTGGGACGCCCAAAAGGCGGTCTGAACCATTAACAAGAATATAAAAACAGGAACGGGTCCCATGAGTAAAAGCATCTACAAACCGGGCTTTGTGCTGGGCGATGCCCTCGATATTCCCACCTTTAAGGTACTGAAACAGGACGGCACGCTGTACAAGGGCGCGCAGGAGCCTGAGTTTGATAAAGACATGGCGTTGAAACTCTATGACGACCTGGTGTTTATCCGCGTACTCGATGAACGCATGGTCGGTGCGCAGCGTCAGGGACGTATTTCGTTCTATCTGGCGTCGCTTGGCGAGGAGGCAGCCAGTGTCGGCAGCGCCGGTGCGTTAAAACCTCAGGATATGATGTTTGCGCAGTATCGTGAGCAGGGTGCATTGCGCCATCGTGGCTTCAGTGTGGACCAGTTTATGGACCAGTGTTTTTCCAATGAGCGCGATCTGGGTAAGGGTCGCCAGATGCCGATTCACTACGGCAGTAAAGCGCTGAATTACAACACGATTTCTTCGCCGCTGGGTACCCAGATCCCGCAGGCGGCCGGCTATGCCTATGGTCAGAAACTGGACGGGCTGGATGCCTGCACCATCTGTTATTTTGGTGAAGGCGCAGCCAGTGAGGGCGACTTTCATGCGGGTCTGAATATGGCCGCTGTGTTGAAGTGCCCGACGATTTTTCTGTGTCGTAACAATGGCTATGCCATTTCGACGCCGTCAGCCGAGCAGTTCAGTGGCGACGGTGTGGCCCCGCGTGGCATTGGCTATGGCATTGCTACGATGCGCGTTGATGGTAACGATTTGCTCGCTGTTTACGCAGCAACCGCAGCGGCTCGCGCCTATGCGCTTGAGCACAATGCACCGGTGCTGATCGAGGCCATGTCGTATCGGCTGGGCGCGCACTCGACATCGGATGACCCGACCGGTTATCGCTCCAAAGACGAAGAGGCCCAGTGGGCCAAGAAAGATCCGATCTTGCGTTACAAGCACTGGCTGACTCATAAAGGCTGGTGGAGTGATGAGCAGGAAAAGACCCTCTATGCAGATCATCGGGCGAGTATTCTGGCGGCGATGAAGGCGGCTGAAAAACGACCCATTCCGACCATTGACCATCTGATTACCGATGTCTATGACCAACCGACACCGCAATTGCGTCAGCAACTGAAGCAGTTGAAAGCCCATATTCGCAAATACCCGGATCAGTACCCGAAAACCTCAGGGAGGCTGGACGCATGAGTCAGATGAATCTGTTGCAAGCGATTAACCATGCCCTGATCACCGCCATGGATAAAGACGACAAGGTGGTTTGCTTTGGCGAAGACGTGGGTCAGTTTGGCGGTGTGTTCCGGGCCACCAGTCATTTGCAGGAAAAGTTTGGTCGGGCGCGCTGTTTTAATACACCGCTGACCGAGCAGGGTATTGTCGGTTTTGCCAATGGTCTCGCTTCGCAGGGGCACAAAGCGGTGGCTGAAATCCAGTTCGGCGATTACATCTTTCCGGCCTTCGACCAGATTGTTAACGAGACCGCCAAGTTCCGCTATCGCAGCGGCAACGAATTCAATGTCGGTGGTCTGACCATTCGCACACCCTATGGCGGTGGTATTCGTGGCGGGCACTATCATTCGCAAAGCCCCGAGGCGTACTTTGCCCATACACCTGGCTTGAAAATTGTTGTGCCACGCAATCCGCATCAGGCCAAAGGGTTATTGCTGGCGTCGATTCGCGACGACAACCCGGTCATCTTTTTTGAGCCGAAACGGTTGTATCGCGCAGCGGTAGGCGATGTGCCCGAAGCCGATTATGAACTGCCCATCGGCGTCGCCGAGATCGTCCGCGAAGGTCAGGATTGCACTGTGCTTGCCTGGGGTGCACAAATGGAAATTGCCAGCAAGGCGGCCGAACGTGCCGAGAAAGAAGGTATTGACTGTGAGGTCATCGATCTGCGCAGCATATTGCCCTGGGACGTCGATACGCTGGTGGCCTCAGTGAAAAAAACCGGACGTCTGGTGATCACTCACGAAGCCCCGCTGACCAGTGGTTTTGGTGCCGAAATAGCAGCGACAGTTCAGGAGCAGGCGTTTCTGTATCTGGAGGCCCCGGTCAGCCGCGTATGTGGTATGGATGTGCCCTATCCGCTGTCGCATGAAACCGAGTACATACCCGATGAATCCAAAGTATTCGAAGCCATTCACGCCACGATGAATTATTAGGGAGCAGGACCATGAAAGAAGATTTTATCCTGCCGGACATCGGTGAAGGCATTGTGGAATGTGAACTGGTGGAATGGCTGGTCGAGGAAGGTGACACCGTGGTCGAAGATCAGCCGGTGGCCGACGTGCAAACCGATAAGGCTCTGGTACAGATTCCTTCCAAGCATGCTGGCCGGGTGTTGAAACGGTATGTCGAGCAAGGCGATGTTGCTCGCGTGCACGCACCCTTGTTCGCATTGGAAATTGCAGACGAGTCTTCGGCTGATCAGGCAGAATCGGACCAGGAAAAGCCTGAAACCGCAGACAAATCGAAAACTGTAGCAGCCTCGCAGACAGACTACGAAGAGGATTTTATCCTGCCGGATATCGGCGAAGGCATTGTTGAATGCGAGTTGGTGGAGTGGCTGGTTGAAGAGGGCGACACCGTCGTTGAAGATCAGCCGGTGGCCGACGTGCAAACCGACAAAGCGCTGGTACAGATTCCTGCCAAGCATGCCGGACGGATGGTGAAACGCTATGTCGAACAGGGAGACATTACCCGTGTGCATGCGCCGCTGTTTCGATTGGCGCTGAGCGACTATGAAGGCAATGCAACTGATCCTGTGGCGGTTGCGCAGTCGAAAGTACCGCAAGCAGTCGCACCCACTCGCCAGTACATTGACACTATCGATGAAACCCGTCACAAGGCTCTGGCAACACCAGCGGTGAGGCGCATCGCGCGCGAACATGAGATTGTACTAAGCCAGGTACCAGCCTCGGGCAAAAATGGCCGGGTGCTGAAAGAAGATATGCTGCGTTTTCTCGGAGAGCTTGAAGATAAGCCTGCAAAAGAGGCTACGGCTGCATCGGTCGATCCCGATCCCGATCCCGAATCCGGTGCGCCAGCGCAACGCAAGGGCGATGTTGAGATCATACCGGTCAAGGGTATGCGTGCTGCCATGGCCCGACAAATGATGTATTCGGTTCAGACCATTCCTCACTTTACCTATTGCGAAGAAATCGACGTTACCGAGCTGAGCCGACTGCGCCGTTCGCTTAATAAGCGCCTGGAAAGCCATGGAATCAGGCTTACGGTGATGAGTCTGTTAATCAAGAGTCTGTCTTTAGCGCTGAAACGTCACCCGATCGTGAACAGCCACATGAGCGAGGCCGGGGATGAAATTCATCAGTTTGCCGATCACAACATCGGTATGGCGGTGGACTCACCAAAGGGCTTGCTGGTGCCCAACATCAAAGGCGTTCAATATCTGAGTCTTGTTGAGCTGGCTAGCGAGATCAAACGTCTGACCGATACTGCGCGTGCGGGTCGGCTTAGCCCGGGCGATCTGAAAGGCGGCACCATCACTGTCTCGAACATCGGGTCTATTGGCGGGACGGTTACTACCCCCATCGTCAACGCACCGGAGGTGGCCATTGTCGGTATTGGCAGGTTGCAACGCCTGCCAAGGCCGAATGCCAGCGATGAACTGGAGATTCGCGACATCATTCAGGTCAGCTGGTCCGGTGATCACCGGGTCCTGGACGGCGGTACCATAGCCCGCTTCTGCAATGACTGGAAAGCACTGCTGGAGCAACCGCAACAGATGATGTTGTGGATGGCATAACCCGGGGAGGGGGACGCTGCGCCGGATAATTCAGCGCAGCGTCGGGATCGCCTTATTTCAGCACAAAGCCGCGGTCATTCAGGAAAGGCAACATGTGTGGCCGCGCTTCCTTCTGCAGCATGCCGGATATCTGCTCGCTCCAGCTCTGGCTCTTGGGGTTGCCACTGCGCGTCGCATAATAGTGGCGGACATGTTCGTCGTAGTCTTTAACGGTAGCCAGGTCGTCCGGCTCGTAGCCGTTCTGCTTAAGAACGACTGAGACTGGCAGCCGGGGTTTGACTTCCGGGTTCTGATCCGGATAGCCGATGCACAGACCGAAGACCGGGTACACCAGGTCCGGCAAACCGAGTACGTCACTCACACCCTGGGGGTTATTGCGCAGTGCGCCGATATAGCAGATACCCATATCCTGAGATTCTGCGGCGACCACCAGATTCTGAGCGAACAGGGCAGCATCGATCGAAGCGGTCAGAAATTGCTCGGTAAATCCGCTCAGCATGGGTGCATCGTGCATCTCACAGGCTTGCTTGTGGCGGTTCATGTCGGCACAGAACACCATAAATACCGGTGCTTCATTGATGTACTTCTGGTTGTTGCCCAGTTCGGCCAGTCTGGCTCGCTTTTCCGGGTCCGTTATCTGAATCACCGTGGTGGTCTGAATAAAACTGGACGTGGCAGCGCCCTGACCGCAGCGGATCAGGTCTTCGACCAGTGCCTGAGGGACCGGCTTGTCGGTAAAGGCACGGATCGAGCGGTGTGACTGGAGCAATTGAGTAACAGTGTTCATGCAAACCTCGGGATTGTGAATCTTATAATCGAAGCAGGATACCATGGTCTGGACTGCTAGTTGGTTGTTGAAAAAGGCTTCCTGCCTTTTTCAACGGCCTGCCAGGTTCCGGCAGCGCAACATTAGGCAGTATTTGTCAGGCTCGGATCGTGGCCGTAAACTGGCGTGAATCTGCTGCCGACCGGGCCTGTTTACGATGAGCGAAGATACCCATCCTGAATTTTTTCAAACCAACACCGGGGAAGATACCCCCGCAATAGAACCAATTCCGCTGTGGGGCAGTGACGTATTTATCGCCACCCTGGCCGAGCATCAGTTAATCGCACGCCCGCTGATCTCGCTGATCTACCGGCATCATGCTGCGGTGGCCAGTGAGGTTGCTGTTTCAGCCAAGCAATACCTGTTCGAAAGTGAACTGGACTTTCTCGACGGTGACGACCTCGACCTGCAAGTGTTGAATCAGTCGTTATGCTCTCAGGTACTGGACATTGCCACCTATGCCAATGAAGGTCACTGGCCAGACGACGCCGAGGTCGATGTCACCATTACCGAAAGCTGGTATCACCTGACGCAAACAGGTGGCTATCACGACGCCCACTCCCACCCGAACTGTTCATGGTGCGGGATCTACTATCTGGAAGCGGGAGAGACCGACTTTAGCCGGCGCAGCGGTGTTAACCGATTCTACGACCCGAGAGTTAATGCCGATCATTATCTGGATGCCGGCAGCCTCTATCTCAATGGACAGGGCATCTATGACATCGAACCGGTCGCCGGGCAGGTGGTGATTTTTCCGTCCTACCTCAAGCATTCGGCCCTGCCTTACTTTGGCAGCAAGGACCGAATCGTCGTGGCGTTCAATGCCCGTGTGGATTTCGTTTAGACAACAGAGTCAGACCGGCTTGCGCCGCTGCAAACTGAACAGGTCTTTACGCCGGTCTTTCAGGTTGGTGACTGACCCTTCACTGCGTACCAGTTTCAGTTTATTGAAATCGACGTCCGAAAAGAAAATCATCTCGGTATTGGGCGTGGTTTCATTCAGCACAGCGTCGTGCGGAAAGGCAAAATCCGACGGACTGAACACCGCACTCTGGGCATATTGAATATCGAGGTTTTTAATTGAAGGCAGGTTGCCAACGCTGCCACAAATGACCACGTAGCATTCGTTTTCGATGGCCCGGGCATGGGCACAATGACGCACGCGCAGGTAACCGTTTTTGGTGTCGGTCCAGAAGGGGACGAACAGGATGTCCATGTCGTCATCAGCCAGCAAACGGCTCAGTTCCGGGAATTCCACGTCGTAACACACCAGCATGCCAATGCGTCCGGCATCGGTCTGGAACACCGCCAGGTCATCGCCACCTTCGAGGATCCAGTCGCTTCGTTCCTGCGGTGTGATGTGCAGCTTGGTTTGGCGCTCCTGGGTACCATCGCGCCGGAACAGATAAGCGACGTTGTAGAGATAGCCGTCGTCGCCCGCTTCAATCATCGACCCGGCGATGATGTTGATGTTGTAGCTGACCGCCATGCGGCCCATCTCGGTTTTGAAGCGCTCGGTGAAAGTGCCCAGGAATCGAATGGCTTCGACCTGATCGGACTGGTCAGTCAGGCCCATCAGTGGCGCGTTGAACAGTTCGGGGAATACCGCGAAATCACTCTGGTAACCGGACAGCGCGTTAATGAAGTACTCAACCTGCTGCAAAACATCCTCAACCGAGGCGAATTCACGCATCTGCCATTGCACGGCACCGATACGGGCATGGTTACGGGTGTTGTCCAGTACTCGGTCAGCCGGCTCAAACAGGATGTTGTTCCATTCAAGCAGGGTGGCAAAACCGAGCGATTTTTCATCTTCCGGCAAATACCGTCTCATCAGACGTTTGACCTGAAAGTCGTTGGCCAGCTGAAACGACAGAATCGGGTCATGTATTTCCTTGCGTGCTACCAGGTCGATGTATTCGGTCGGTTTTAATTCCTCGGCGTGTTCGTGATAATTGGGGATACGGCCGCCGGCCAGGATGGCGCGCAGATTTAGCTGCCGGCAGAGTTCCTTGCGGGAATCATAGAGTCGTCGGCCCAACCGGTGGCCGCGATAGTCCGGATCGATCAGCACATCAAGGCCGTACATGGCATCGCCATTAGCATCGTTGAGGATGATTTCGCGATGGCCGATCAGGTCGTCGTACTTATGGGGGTTGGAAAAGGTGGTGTAATCAACCAGTACACTTAGCGCGACACCGACCAATTCGCCATCATCATCGATAGCAATCTGCCCGTCCGGAAACTCTTTGATCAGTTGGTTTATGGTTTCTTCGGGCCAGGATCCACCGATGTCATTATAGACCCGGTCCATCAGTCGCTTGAGTTGTGAGTAGTCGTCTTCGACCAGGTTGCGCAGATGAAGATGAAGGTCGTCGGTCTGTATCATATCGCTGTGTCCCGAAATAAGCTGGTCACCCGTGGTGTTAAGGGCAACTGCGCTGCCAGACAGGCATTCCGTTTACGGGAGAGTCCTGCGCGTGGCATTAGCCGCTCTGTGAACAGCCACAGGTGAGCGAGGAAGTATTGAGGCCTAAGTTTACCAGTTTGTGCGGTCGTCTGCTTCAGGAGGAACTGAACAAACCCCGCGAGTCTCTGCGCGAACTATTCACAGCCTCCTTAACAGGCTGTTGACATTCTCAGAATTTCAACAACCTGTTAAATAGCAACGATTAACCAAACGGTGGAACACCGATTAACAGAGTGTGAAGCCAGAAAACAAAAGCACCATAAGCGATCAGACCGCCTGTCAGCGTTAACAGATCGTACCTGATTCCTTTTGCCGGATATTGGGTGTTGTTTGCCCGGTCTTTGCGACGGGCGTGAATAAAATAGACCACGCCCCAGGCAAGAAAACTGCCGAACAACAGAATGTCGGCCAGTGTGCCGTTGGCGATCAGATGGGCGATTGCCCAGGTTTTGACCGCGAGTACCATGGGGTGGCCCAGCCGCGCCTTGATGCGATTGCCCGGCACGTAAGCGGCGACCAGAAAAATAAAAGCAGGAATCATGAGCAGCGCCGCAAGATGTCGCGTCCAACCCGGGGGCATCCAGACCCAGACCGGGTCGAGTCGGGCCGCACCGTAACCCCAGACTATCAGGCCGAGACCCGCCAGTGACACCAGGGCGTAAAGCCCCTTCCAGGGCAGCAGTCCCATCTGGCGAATCATTGATTCGCGCCAGTGCGGGGCTAGCATATGGGTGGAGTAGGCGCCCAGAAAGACAATCAGGCCAGCGATCAGTGAGATCATGTGAAGTCCCTTTTTATAATGAAAGGTAAGTTTTGACGGCTAGATTAGCCGAGCAGATGGACACTGTATACGTGTCGATTGTCAGCGAAAAAATTTTCGACATGCGCGGGGGGTTGGAATTGCAGAAGCCGCGGTGCGTTGAGTCGCGTGCCGGCATCAGCATACTTTGGTTAGCTGCTCAGCCTTCAGGATGGTCCAGTTCTATGATGCGTTCGAGCATGCCCAGTAGCCACTCTTTTTCTCCTTTGTTCATTACGCGTTCGAAATGGGCTTCGTGCGTTAGCACTTTTTTGTAAAGATTTTCGGTGAAATGAATACCTTCATTGGTGAGAAACAGGGCATTGGAGCGTCGATCGGAGCCGGATGGTCGGCGTTCGATCAGTTTCAGTTTCTCCAGTTTATCGACTGCCGACACCATCGCAGATCGATCGGTATCGATGGCGTTGGCAACGGCTGTCTGAGTCATGCCCGGGTTGTCTCTTACCACACAGAGGATGCCGAAAAGACCAGGAGTTACGCCCTGTTCAGTGCAAGTAGCCGTGAAGTTTTCAAAATAGGCAAGCTGCGCACGGCGCAACCGGTAGCCGACCAGGCTATTCAATAAGGTGGCGTCAATGCTCGGGGTGACCTGGCTCATCGGGGCTCCTGTTGTTGTGCTTGTGGCGACGTTATTTGCGTGCCGAGTTTGGAACAAAGCGGCCATACTACCATCTCAGACTTTTCAATCCAGGTTCGCTGTATTGCCAGGAATACATGCCTAGCTACCGGTCAATACCAAAACGATGGCCGGAAAAAAGATTACCAGGGCTACGACCACCAAATCGGCGATCAGAAACGTACTGACGCCTCGGAAGATATCAACCAGACTGGCATACTGACTGGCGACACCGCGTATCACGAAGATATTCATGCCTACCGGAGGCGTGATCATGCCAATTTCAAGCAATTTTACCAGTAAGACGCCAAACCAGATCAGACTGATGTCGTATTGTTCGAAAATTGGCATCAGGATCGGCAGTGTGATCAGCATGGCACCGAAGGGTTCCATAAACAGCCCGAGAAACAGATAGATCAGAACCACGACCAGCATCAGTTGCAGGTAACTCGGATCCCAGCCGGACACCAACAGGGAAATAAAACCTGCGAGACCGCTGAGACTCAGGAAAACCGTGAACATACTGGCACCCACACCAATGATTAGCAGTGACGCGGTGGTTGACAGGGTTTCCAGCAATGAGGTCCGGATCAGCGTCCAGCTCAGCTTGCCCAGAACAGCGGAAATGAGGATAGCCCCGGCGGCTCCGATGGCACCGGCTTCAGTGGCCGTGAAAAAACCACTGAACAGGCCTCCGAATACCATGAAACCCAACGCCAGTACCGGCCAGATTTCACGAACCGCCTGGGCTGGGCTGTAGTCGTAGGCGCCTTCTGTCTTGCGCGGCACAATGTCTGGCCGGCGCCAGCTGACCAACAGAATGACAATGGTGTAGCTCAGCGCGGTTAGCAAGCCGATGGTAATGCCACCGAGAAAGACCTGAGTAATCGACACCTGGGCGAAGACGCCGTAGACGATCATCAGAATACTCGGAGGAATTAGGGCACCAATGGTGCCGCCGGCGGCGATGGTGCCGCAGGCAAAACTGGGTTTATATCCGGCTTTTACCATTTCCGGTATGGCGATGCGACCCATGGCTGCTGCGCAGGCCAGACTGGAGCCGGATACGGCAGCGAATCCTGAACTGGCGAAGATGCTGGAAATGGCCAGGCCTCCCGGCAACCATCGAAACACCACCTTGGCCGCATTGAACAAGCCTGCGGTCAGACCGGCGTGGTAGCTGACAAAGCCCATCAGTAGAAACATGGGCACAGCACTGAGGGTCCATTTGGCGATGAAGTCATAGGGGGTGCCCGACAGCATACCGATGGCAACGTCCCAGTTGATCATCCAGGAGACGCCACCGAGCGACACGGCCATCAACGCGAGCGCAACCGGCACGCGCAGGGTGAGTAACACCAGTAGTGCAATCAGACCGTAAAAACCGATTTCAACAGACATGGTGAGTCCTTAATCCGGGGCGTTTTGTGAATGTGTCGGGGTCAGAGAGCCGACCAGACGAATCAGGCAAACCAGACTGGCCAGGCCAAAAGATACCGGAATTACAAAGTAGGTTGGCCAGACTGGCATCGGGAAATCGAGAGACATGATGTAGGCGCCGCGTTCAAATTGTTCGACAGCCTTGGTCCAGGTCGCCAGCATGAAAATGAAATAGATTATCGAGGAAATCACAGCAACCAGCACATCAGTCCAGACTCTGAAAGAGTCGCCCAAGACGTCGGTGAAGGCTTCCACGGCGATCATATTGCGTTGGTGCTCTACCCAGGCCAGAGGCAACAGAGCCAGAGTGATCATGTAGTACCGGGTTACCAGTTCCAGTGTGGCGGGAATAGAGTAGGACAGTGTGCTGCGCAACACCACATCCAGGGTCACGTGGATCAGCATGGCAGCGATGCCCAGGGTGCCCAGTAATGCCAGCGCCCGGGACATCTGATCCGCCAGGCGATCTAAACCGCTCATCGACATCGGATTACTCACTTAGGGACTAATAGAAAGCGTTAAAAGGCGACGACCGAGCCGGTGCATCGCCAACAGCTTAAGGCGAGTTCAGACCAGGTAACTGTTACTGAACACCGTAGCTGGAAAAGTCGACCTTGGCCCAGACTTCTTCATTCACCCGTTCAGCGATGGCTTCAGGGTCGTTGTCGAGTTCATCGGCGATGGCTGTCCACTTATCGACGGTTGAAGTGAACTGCTCCAGTTTGGCTTCAACATTCTCAATACCATAACGCGATTCGGCATCGGCGATGACCTGAGCCATGTCTTCCTCTTTGAACGTTGCGGTTGCATCCAGTAAGGCCTGGCTGGGTTGAACGAATTCGATGCCTTTGTTGCGAGCCAGTGCTTCGGCTTCAGCCGGCATCTCGTGAGCCCAGCGCTGGGTAGCCAGTGCGCTCGATAAGCTGGATGATTCTGCCAGCATTTTGCGATCCGTTTCGCTTAGGTTTGCCCAGGTGTTGCGGCCAAAGGCGTGAGAGATGGTGGAGTGGTAGGTGCCCAGACGAATGGTGGTGATGTGGGTAATGACATCGTCCAGACGGAAGGAGATCAGATCCGCCGACGACGCGATGGTGCCGTCCAGGATGCCCTGAGAGATGGCTTCAAATGTTTCACCGACCGAGGTGTTGGACGGTGAAGCACCCAGGCTGCTGGCCCAGCGTGCGTATTGCGGATTGCCGGCTCGCAAGCGCAGACCCTGCATGTCGTCGATGTCGCTGACCGGTTCAGTGGTCAGCAACTGATACAGGTCAGACGCGTGGCTGCTTGTATACACAATGCCGAGGTTTTTCAGGTCTACCTGGCAGTCCGCACAGTTGACGATGTAATCGGTCATCGCTGCGGCCATGGCCTGGGAGTTGGTACCCTGAAAAGACAGGTCGCCGACCAGGTTGATGTCAGGCAGATCTGACGGGAAGTAGGCGGGCAGGAACATGCCGACATCAGCCAGGCCACTGGTAACGGCGTTGCGCATGTTGCCGAGGTTGACGACCTCCGTACCCAGGATACTACCGGTCATGCGGCTACCGGTTTTCTTTGCCATTTGATCCTGGAAACTGGTGAATAAAGGCGTGTGCCCCGGGTGAGAAGGCGGTGTGCCAGGCGCCAGGCGCAGCGATTCGGCATTGGCCTGAGCTGCAAACGCGATGGCAGCAGCGCTCAGGGTCAGGGTGGCAATAAATTGGGTAGTACGCATCGGGATAACCTCGTCTGTCGCTTTTTGTATTTGTGGGTGTTGCCGTCGTGCAAATTTCGTTTGGTTCAGACAGCGCGGTCAGGCGCTGTGCAAAATCTGTGTTGTTTATGTCATATATAGTTGTATTTATCAACATTAATTCGATGAGGATCTTCTGAATTTCTTCGAAAGAGTGATGTCGAAAAGCCCTTGGGATCAGGCTTTATACCCTTTATAGAGCAATTTATTGTAATACTGCTTTGGTTTATCGCTAAATAAGCTTAAAAATAAATTGTTTACAAGTACAACAATTAATCGGTAGTCTTGCCCCATCTTATATTTCTGACAGGATCGACTCCTGTCCGCACGAACAGGATGAACACTGATGACCAACACCTCACTGGTGACGCTGGAAATAAACGACGGCATTGCACATATCCGCCTCAACCGTCCAGCAAAACACAATGCCATTAATGATGCTTTGCTGCTCGAGTTGGAAGCGCTGTTCAGCCCGCTGGACGAGTCCGTCCGGGTCGTGCTGCTGACCGGTGAGGGTGACAACTTTTGCGCCGGATTGGATCTGGCCGAGCATCAGGCACGGGAACCCTTTGAAGTCGTACGTCATTCTCAAATGTGGCATCGGGTGTTTGGCAAGATGGCCAACACAGGCATTCCCATTGTCGGCGTGCTGAAAGGCGCGGTGATTGGCGGTGGGCTGGAATTGGCGGCCACGGCTCACGTTCGCGTTGCCGAAGATTCCACCTTCTTCCGTTTGCCCGAAGGCCGTCACGGTATCTTTGTCGGGGGTGGTGCGTCAGTCCGAGTCGCCGGAGTGATCGGTGCCGGGCGGATGACGGAAATGATGCTGACCGGTCGTACCCTGAGCGCCGATGATGGTGAACGACTGGGTCTGGCGCACTATCGCGTTGGGCCGGGCGAAGGCGAGGCAAAAGCGAAAGGGCTGGCAGTAAGCATCGCCCAGAACTCTGCACTGTCGAACTGGGCCATGGTCAGTGCCATGAGCCGGATCGACAGCATGTCGATGGACGATGGGCTTTTTACCGAATCCCTTGTCGCGGGCATGACCCAAACCAACCCCGAGGTTCAGGCTCGCATAGGCCAATTTCTGAACAGGAAGAAATGATCATGACCAACAATACCTATCAGGCTTCCGAGCGCGATGCGTTGCTGTCCAGTTACGACGATATCTGGCTGGTTGATGGCCAGCGGACGCCCTTCGCCGACTATTGCGGTGAGCTGCGCGATGTTTCCCCGATCGATCTGGGTATTTTTGCCGCGCGCGCGGCCTTTGAACACAGCGGCATTCCGGCTGGCGATGTCGATGCGGTTATTGCCGGCAGCGTTGCCCAGGCCAGTTTCGATGCCTTTATGTTGCCTCGTCACATCGGTTTGTACTCCGGCGTGAAGCAGACTGCGCCTTCCTTGCTGGTGCACCGTCTGTGCGCGACTGGTTTCGAGGCCATTCTGACCGCTGCCGACCAGATCAAACTCGGTAAGGCAAAGCTGGTGCTGTGTGCTGGCGGTGAATCCATGTCGCGTAACCCGGTCGCGTCCTATACCCAGCGTGGCGGGTTCAAACTCGGTCAGGTCGGCTTTGGTGATTTTCTCTGGGAAGCGATGATCGATACCGCACCGGACATGGCCATGGGCCACACGGCAGAGCAACTGGCCAAGCGTTACGGCATCAGTCGGGTGGAAGTCGATGAATACGCGGCACGCAGTTTTGCAGCCGCAATCGATGCCTGGGACAGAGGTTTCTATGACAATGAAGTGGTGTCGGTTACCAATACCGAGTTCCCGCTGGAAGGCTACAACAAGCGCGGCCTTAAACTGGCCGGCCGGGCGCAAAGCTTCGACCGGGACGGGCATGTTCGCCCGAGCCCGCTGGAGACCCTGAGTAAGCTGCGCCCTGCCTTTGGTGGTGTGCAAACTGGTGGTAATTCATCCGCCATTGTCGACGGGGGTGCAGCCGTGCTGGTTGCTTCCGGTGAGTATGTGCGAGCTCATGGTCTGAAACCGCTGGCACGTATTGTCGGTGGCTCTGTGGTCGGTGTGCCACCGGAAATCATGGGCATTGGCCCGGCTCCCGCGATCAGCAGCGTATTGGCCAGCCAGAAGATGGGGCTGACTGATATCGGCCGCATCGAAATCAATGAAGCCTTTGGTGCTCAGTATCTGGCCTGCGAGCGTGAGCTGGGGCTGGACCGCGCCAAGGTCAACGTAAACGGTGGCGCCATCGCCATTGGCCATCCGCTGGGTGTGACCGGAGTGCGCCTGACGCACACCGTTGCTCGCCAGTTGAAGGAAAGCGGCGAACAGTTCGGTATTTCCTCGGCCTGTGCCGGTGGCGGTCAGGGTATTTCTGTGTTGCTCGAAAACGCGGGGTAAGGGGCGTTTATGAAACTGTCAGACATTAATGCGCTGGTCACCGGTGCAAGCTCTGGTCTGGGCGAAGCGGTGGCGCGGCATCTGGTCGCCGTCGGTGCCCGGGTTGTGCTCGCGGACGTGAACGATGACGCCGGTGAACAACTGGCGGCCGACCTTGGCGACAACGCATTTTTTGTGCACACCGACATTACCGATGAAGCTCAGGTCACTGGCACCATTGCTGCGTTGCAACAGCGCTGGGGTGCGCTCAATGCACTGATCAATTGTGCGGGTATTCCGGGCGCCGAACGGGTTCTCGGGCGCAAGGGTGTGCACCGTCTGGAGACGTTTCAGCGTGCCATTCAGGTTAACCTGATTGGGACGTTCAACGTCATCCGGCTTGCCGCCGATGCGATGCAACATACGCCGGCCAATGAAGGGTTTGAGCAGGGCATCATCATCAACACGGCCTCGGTTGCGGCTTACGATGGTCAGATTGGCCAGGCCGCCTACGCCGCCTCCAAGGGCGGAATTGTCAGCATGACGTTGCCACTGGCACGCGAACTTTCGGCCTTTGGCATCCGCGTCATGACGATAGCGCCGGGCCTGTTCAAAACTCCGATGATCTCGGTGCTGCCCGAAGAAGTGCAGCAGTCTCTGGGCGATTCAGTGCCGTTCCCGGCCAGGTTGGGCGAACCCGAAGAATTTGCTGCCCTTGCCGCGCACATTATCGAAAACCCCATGCTTAACGGCGAGACGATTCGTCTCGACGGCGCACTGCGCATGGCACCGAGGTAAACCCATGACGGCCTATCGAGTTCCGGTTGATGACATACGTTTTGGGTTGCAGCACCTGATCGGTCGTGACCGGTTGGATCAGTTGCCTGCCTGTGCGGCCCTTGATGACGAACTGATGGCCGCCATCGTCGACGAAGCCGCGCGCTTTGCCGAGCAGGTACTGGCACCATTGAATGCCCTGGGCGATCAGCAGGGTTGCCGTCTTGAAGAGGGCCGGGTCATCACTCCTGATGGCTGGGCCGATGCCTATGCCCAGTTTCGAGACGCTGGCTGGCCCGGTCTCTGTTTGCCGGAATCTCTGGGTGGGCAGGCCTTGCCAAAAGTGTTGGCAACGGCCGTTACCGAAGCCTGGCAGGGCGCCAACCTGGCGTTCAGCATGATACAACCATTAACAGAAGGTGCCGTCGAGGCTTTGCGGGCGAGCGGGGATGAAACTCTTCTGGCGCAATACGGAGAACGGCTGGTCAGTGGCGACTGGACGGCCACCATGGCACTGACTGAGCCCGCCGCCGGGTCTGACCTGGGGCTGATGAAAACCAGGGCCGTTTCCGATGAAAGTGGCGGCTACCGTCTATTCGGACAGAAGCTGTATATCACTTACGGCGAACACGATTTTACCGAACGCAAACTGCACCTCGTCCTGGCACGCCTGCCGGATGCGCTGGCGGGTAGCAAAGGCATTTCACTGTTTGCCGTGCCCAGTCATCTTGATGCCGAAAACGGTGAGGTGCAGTCGAACGAGGTGGTTTGCACTGGTATCGAACACAAGCTCGGCCTGAACGGAAGCCCTACCTGTTCACTGCAACTGGGCGCAGACCAGGGCGCCTGGGGCCAACTGATCGGCAAGCCCAACCGGGGTTTGGCGGTAATGTTCGTGATGATGAATGAAGCCCGGCTGAGTGTTGGCTTGCAGGGCGTTGCCGTTGGCGAACGCGCTTACCAGGCCGCACTTGAGTGGTCGCAGGAGCGTCGGCAGGGACGTCATGTTGAAACCGGTGAAAGCCCGGTCGCGCTCGTCGAACACCCTGATATTCGTCGGCTGTTACTGGGCATGCGCAGTCGACTGTTTGCTGCCCGCATGCTCGGAATCCACCTGGGCCACCAGGTCGATTGCGCCCGCGAAAGCAGTCACCCGAACACTCATCAGGCGCAGCAGGAACTCGATTTACTGACCCCTATTTTCAAGGCACACATAACCGAGCTGGCGAACCGGTTAACCGGCGATGCGATTCAGATATTCGGCGGCATGGGTTATATAGAAGAGACCGGTGTTGCGCAGTTTTATCGCGACCTGCGAGTCAGCACCATTTATGAAGGCACCACGGGTATTCAGGCGCAGGACTTTCTGTTCAGGAAACTTCAGCGCGACCATGGCGAGGTGTTTTTCGATTGGCTGGAACGGGTAAAAACCGGGATTCAACCACTCAGCGAGCATTCAAAGTGTTCAACCGAGTGGGCACTGCTGACTCGAAAAATCGATTTCTTACGAAACACAATTCACGACTTGCTGGAGCATCAGTCAGGTAATGCCATTCTGTTGCATGCAGCTTCAGTTGCGGTGTTGGAAGCTACCGGCGTACTGGCCCTTGGCTGGCAACTTGCTTTGTCTGTGCTGGCAGCCGACGGCGACACAGTAACTCCCAAACACCGAAACAATATTCAGGCACTGCTGGCATTTTATTGTGCGCACCAACTGCCTGAAATTCGGGTACATCTGGATCGGGTCCAGCATGCGGACAAAGGCGTTCGTGAGTATGAGTTTGGCTAACGCATTGGGAAATTTCTCAAGTACCGGAGCCTGGTTTGGCTTCGGTGCGTAGAGTTCGTGCCAGCCACCGGGTAGACCTACCCGGTGGCTGGCACTTGCGTTGGTACAAACTCCGATACTTGAGCAATTGGTGAAGGTGGTTGCTTTGCACGAACTAAAAGAGAACACACTGATTTCTCAGTTCGATCTACTGGTTTTTGGTGTAAAGGTTTTAAGCAGTTAAAGGCGGCAATTAACACAGGGTTGCAGGGGCGTTTCAGGCAGTAGCGGGCAGGACTCCCGCTCGCCGGTTGGCGGCGCAGGGATGTGCCTCCACAAAGATACGAAGTGAAGCGGGCCTGCAACCCGAACCAATGCCATCGAATAAAAAGTCAACGTAAACCACAGTAACCACAATGGCTCGAAATGAAAGCAGCCAGGTGACATAAAACAAGAAGGTGTGTAAATGGCAACAGGTTACCGCGATGTAGAAATCGGTCAGTCGACGGCAAAGCTGACACAGCGGACGGATGGTACGCAGTTGCTGGAAGTAGTGGAACAACTGCCGAACTACCCCGATACCCTGATTGAGCGACTCGATCACTGGGCCAGCGTTGCACCGGACCGGGTGTTTGTGGCACAACGCAATGCAGGTGGCGAATGGGAAAGCGTCACCTACCGTGACACGCTGAACCGGGTTCGTTCATTGTCTCAGGCGTTGCTTGACATGAACCTGAGGCCGGAGCGTCCGCTGGCTATCTTGAGTGGCAACAGTACTGAGCATTTGCTGCTGGCACTGGCGGCCATGTATGTGGGTATTCCCTATGCGCCGCTATCGCCCGCTTATTGCCTGATCAGCAAGGATTTTGGCAAGGCCAAATACATCTGTGAGTTGCTGACACCTGGCGCCTTTTTTGTCGATAACACCAGTAATTATGGCGAAGCGCTCAGTGCCATTGCGGCAGACGATGCGGAAGTCATAGCGCTGAATGCGACAGGCTTTACCGGTGCTGCGCGAACGTTCAACAGCCTTGTGTCGACGCCGGTGACCGACGCGGTTGATCAGGCACACTCTGCATTGACGCCGGATACCATTGCCAAGTTCTTGTTTACCTCTGGCTCTACCGGTATGCCCAAGGGTGTCATCAACACCAACCGGATGCTGGCATCGAACCAGGAAATGCTGGCCGCTGTCATGCCCTTTCTGAAAGTGACACCACCCGTGTTGCTCGACTGGTTACCCTGGAACCACACCTTTGGTGGCAATCACAACGTCGGCATTGTGTTGTACAACGGTGGCACGCTGTACATTGACGATGGTAAACCAACACCGGCTCTGTTCGAGCGTACGATATGCAACCTGCAGGAAATTTCACCGACAGTCTATTTCAATGTGCCCAAGGGCTTTGAATTAATGGCAGACCGACTGGAACAGGACGATGCCCTGCGCGACCGGTTCTTTCGTGACCTGAATCTCATGTTCTTTGCCGGTGCCGGCCTTGCCCAGCATGTGTGGGATAAACTCGACGACCTGGCCATTAAGTCTGTTGGTGCGAAGGTCGGCATGCTGACGGGTCTTGGTGCGACAGAGACAGCACCGTCGGCCATGTTTGCCTCACTCGAAGAATCACAGTCCGGTGTAATCGGCCTGCCTGCGCTCGGTGTTAGCGTGAAGCTGGTGCCCAATGGCGGAAAACTCGAATGTCGGGTTAAAGGCCCTAACGTGATGCCGGGCTACTGGCGGCAGCCGGAAGTTAACGCCAAGGTATTTGACGAGGAAGGCTTCTATTGCCTCGGTGACGCGGCCAAGTTTATCGACCCGAGTAAGCCGCAGCGCGGCATGAAATTCGATGGCCGTATCTCGGAAGACTTCAAACTCAACACGGGAACCTGGGTCAGCGTGGGGCCGTTGCGTGCTCGCATTATCGAGGCCGGTGCCCCTGTCGTTCAGGATGTCGTCATTGCCGGCCTAGATCAGGCGTTTGTATCAGCGATGGTGTTTCCTGAGCGGGAACAGTGTCGGATTCTGGCTGGGCTGCCGTCCGATGCAGAGGTCACCGATGTGGTGAGTCACCCGGCTGTGATCGAGCGTTTCGAACAGCTGTTGCGTGATCTCAAAACCAGCAGTACTGGCAGTTCAAACCGAGTTGACCGATTGACTCTGCTTACTGACTTGCCGCGTCTGGATGCCCACGAAATTACCGATAAGGGTTCCATAAACCAGCGTGCCGTTCTGGGAAATCGCGCGCAGCTGGTCGAAGAGTTGTATCAGTCAACGCCTTCCTCTGCTGTTATCAAGCTGACCGAATAAGGATCATCTCTATGCTCATCAACCGTCATACACAAACCATCGAATGGGGTGATTGCGATCCGGCTGGCATCGTGTTTTACCCGCGATACTTTGCCTATTTCGATGCCTGTACCGGCAAACTCTTTGCCAAGGCCGGTTTCCCAAAGTTCGACATGCTTAAACGGTTCAACATTGTTGGAATTCCGATGGTCGACACCCGCTCGAAATTCTATGTGCCGTCGCATTTCGGTGAAGACGTAATGATCGAATCGTCAATTACTGAATTCCGACGCAGCAGCTTTGATGTTCATCACCGTATTCTTAAAGGCGATGCTGTGGCGGTTGAAGGATTTGAGACCCGGGTCTGGGTCGGGCGTGATCCAGAAGATGCCGATAAGATCAAATCCAGGCCCATTCCACAGGAGGTGATTCGGGCTTTTGATGGCTGATTATTGGTGCAGGTATTGTGCGTTTTAAACAATCCAGAGATGATGTAATGATACTCTAAGCCTTGCTCACCGGTCCTGATGTGTCCGTGGCGCAAACAGGCGTTTGGCTGGCGTTACAACTCTTGCTGTCTAATCATTCGGCAGCCATGGCGTTTGAGGCCACCTTCCTGTAAGATGCAGCGCCGCTCGAAAACGCGCGTCGCGACCTGCCTGTTAAAAGGATGGGTCACCCATCTTTGCCTTTAAATAGAGAACCTCCGAACTATGAGCTTTGCCTCACTCGGCCTGTCATTGCCACTGCAAAAAGCTGTGGCTGACCAAGGCTACGATACACCGTCACCCATACAAGCCCAGGCGATACCCGCCGTACTGTCCGGCCGTGACGTGATGGCCGCTGCCCAGACCGGCACCGGCAAAACCGCGGGTTTTACCCTGCCTCTGTTGCAACGTCTTGCCGATGGCGAGCCCGCACGTAGCAACGGTACCCGCGCACTGATCCTGACCCCGACCCGTGAACTGGCCGCCCAGATCCATGAAAGTGTGGTGACCTATGGCCGACACCTTAAGGTGAGCTCAACGGTGGTTTTTGGGGGCGTCAAAATTAACCCACAGATGATGGCTCTGCGCAAAGGCGCCGATGTTCTGGTCGCCACTCCCGGTCGTCTACTGGATCTGTTTAACCAAAGAGCCGTGAACTTCAAACAATTGGAAGTGCTGGTGCTGGATGAAGCCGATCGTATGCTCGACATGGGCTTTATCAACGACATCAAAAAGATTCTGGCGGTGCTGCCCAAAGAGCGCCAGAACCTGTTGTTTTCGGCGACCTTTTCTCCGGAAATTCGCGCCCTGGCCAAAGGCTTGGTAAATGATCCGGTCGAAATCTCCGTTTCACCGCGCAACACGGCGGCAACCACGGTGTCTCAACTGGTGCATACGGTTGACAAAAAGCGCAAGCCAGCCCTGCTGGCCAAGCTGATCCATGACGGCGCCTGGAAGCAGGCGCTGGTGTTTACCCGCACCAAGCACGGGGCCAACAAACTGACCGAGTTTCTGGAAAAGAATAAAATTGGCGCCGCTGCGATTCATGGCAACAAGAGCCAGGGTGCGCGGACCAAGGCGCTGGCCAATTTTAAAGCCGGAAAAGTCAGTATTCTGGTCGCTACCGACATCGCTGCTCGTGGTCTGGACATCGACCAATTGCCGCAGGTGGTAAACTTTGACCTGCCCAACATCGCCGAAGATTATGTGCACCGCATTGGTCGCACCGGCCGTGCTGGCGCTTCAGGCAAGGCGATTTCACTGGTCAGTGCCGATGAAGCCGATTTCCTGGCAGGTATCGAGAAGCTGACCAGCCAGCGAATCGAGCGTACAGAGGTTGAAGGCTTCGAGCCGGACCAGCGGGTCCCTGAAGGTCGTGCGAGCAGTGCGCGCCCGAACAACAGCTCACGGCCGAAGCGGCCACAAGCAGCGCGCAGTGGTCAGGGCCGCCCGTCAGGCGAGCGCAATGATCGCCGCTCAGACGCGCCGGCTAACAAGCCGACAGTGCGTCGCAAGCCAAGACCTTCACGTCCGCGCAGTACAACTACCGCCTGATCTCAGGCCAGGTTGCGGAGCGATTAAGGTCGCTCTGCAATCTGTCGTATGCATGCAACGATCATATCCCACCCTCTCGTTCCGATCCTTCTGAGAGCGATTTGAGTCGTGGTTTTTTGTTATTCACTGTGTTGGCCCGGTATCTTTGCCTATTTCAGTACTGTGCTCTATACCTATGCTTGCCTTTGAGGATAAATGAACTGTCACTCTGGAAGTTCGTTGCCAAGAGTGGCTGTATAACCTCAGATTGATAAAGATCTTCCGAGCTGCGCCGATACCTCTGTTAAGTAACGACCATTAAATCCTGTTCTATCGTGGAGAACCGGTTGTAGACCAACCATTTCAGTCTCTCCAGATAGATACACAGATGGTTGGCCAGCAAATTTTGAGTGTGTTTATGCCCGTAGTCGGCGTCAGTATGACCTTTGTTCAGGTTCTGAAACCGATAGCGTACAACCCCAATGAATCAATGGAGCATGCTGTGAGAAACAATCAACCGGTCACTGATCGTGAAATTACGTTTTCCGAAGACGAAAAACTCATCTCCTCCACTGACCTTAAAGGTAAAATCAAGCACTGCAATGATGCCTTTGCTCGTGTGAGCGGTTTCACCCGTGAGGAATTAGTAGGGCAGCCTCACAATATTATTCGTCACCCGGACATGCCGTCGGAAGCCTACGAGGTAATGTGGTCGCATTTACAAGCCAACAAGCCATGGATGGGGCTGGTCAAAAACCGGTGCAAGAACGGTGACTACTACTGGGTAAACGCCTATATCACACCGGTGACCGATAATGGCACGGTGATTGGTTACGAGTCGGTTCGACGCGTGCCCGAACGCAGTGACATTCAACGTGCGGCAAAACTATATGCCCGTATTAAGGAATCCGGCTTCAAGTCAGCGGCACCACTTCCGCCCCTTCAAATAATGGCTACAGCCGCCGTGGTACTGGTCTCGCTTTGGCTGTTCGCCACCGACCAGACAACCATAGCATTCGGCCTTTTGCTGCTCTCTTTAATGGGACTTTCTGCCTGGTGGTTCAGCACTCGGCAAGCGCTTATGACTGGGCTTAATAATTTGTTGGGCCAGGCGTTTAAGCACCGTCTGGCGGTCAAAAGCTATACCGACGATGCACAGGATCTGGGCCAGTTGAAAGTCGCAATCATGAGTGAGCAGGCTCACCTGGACACAGTATTAACCCGTATCCAGGACGCCTCTATTCGGGCCAGCCGGGATGCCTCCGACGCACTGAATATGGCAACCGAAGCACAGTCTGAAATGCTCAAGCAGCAAGCCGAGTCAGACCAGGTTGCCGCCGCGATGAACGAGATGACCGCGACGATCAATGAAGTGTCGAATCACGTTCAACAAACAGCGGTTAAAGCCGAAGAAGCCAGTGGGCTGGCCAAAGAAGGCGAGTCGGTTTCTCACAAGACACACCAGGCCATCGAACAACTGAAAACCAAGGTAGATGCGATCAGTCAGGCGGTTGGTGATCTGTCAACTCAAACCGAAACAATCATGGGCGCCGCGCAAATCATCGAACAAATTGCCGAGCAAACCAATCTGCTTGCCTTGAACGCTGCAATAGAAGCCGCCCGTGCTGGCGAGTCGGGACGGGGGTTTGCGGTGGTAGCCGATGAAGTACGACAACTTGCACAGCGCACCCAGGGTTCGACCAAGGAAATACATTCGATCATTGCCGAGCTGAAAAATCGGGCCAAGCAGGCGATTACCGTTGCCGATGAGGGTCAGAAAGATGCAGAAGAGGGGCTAAAACAGGTAAAAATATCATCTGACAAACTGAGCGGCATCGCTCGGTCGGTGAATGGCATTGCTGAAATGTCTCAGGAAATGGCAGCTGCGGTAGAAGAGCAGGCTCAGGTTTCGGAGCAGATTAACCAGCAAATTGTCACGATCTCGAACCTGGCGTCCAACAACTCTGATCTGTCGACACATGCCGCAGAGCGCATCGGTCAGGTTCACAAGGTAGCGCAGGAGCTGGATGAGCTGGTGAATCGGTTTAAGCGCTAGTTCGTTGCGCAACAGCGTCATTCCTCAATAATCAGTCGGTATAAACCACCCGGTTGCGTCCGTCGGCTTTGGCCTTGAACAAAGCACGGTCGGCCCGGGCAAACACTTTGTCGAACAGTAGCTGAGTAGACTCCTGGCGTTTGCCCGGTCGCATCTGGGCAACGCCAAAGCTGGCGCAAATGGCCAGATCGTTTTCCTTCCATTCGGCGCGGTGGTCTTGCAACATCTGGCGCAGCGACTCCGCCAGCGAACACGCCGTCGGTCCGTCTTCGGCAAGCCAGAGGGCGAATTCTTCACCGCCAAAACGCGACAGGGTAGCATGTCTGGGTAGTGCGGCCTTTAGCAATGCAGCTACTGACTTTAGTACGGCATCTCCAGCCTGATGGCCCAGCGTATCGTTAATGCGCTTAAAGTTATCGAGATCGATGATGATCAGTGATCCGCGTGTCTGCGAGTATTCCAGCGAACGCTCAATGCGTTGAATGAGCGCTCGACGGTTGTGCAGCCCGGTCAGGTGGTCGTGATTGACCTCCCATTCCAGGCGTTCGCGCAAGATTCCATTGGTAATCAGTGTTGCCGCAATTTCCAGGGCAGCCACCATACTATCGGAATAGTCCCTTGGCGCGTCGCAATCGTCAAAGCCGAGAATGCCCCACCAGACCCCGTCGACCATAATAGGAATGGTCAGCATTGACTGAATGTTCTGACACTCAAACTCTTGTTTCAGGAAAGGGCCTGCACTGGAGATATGGTTTTGTAGAATCTCGCCGTTGAGGCGGGCCTGATAGAAGGCTCGTGCGTCATCAGAGTTAGCATCCACACGCCTGTGGTGAAATAGTGGGTCGTTGATTATAGAGTATTCGGGAGCCGAGCTCCATTCATAGAGGAAATTAGTGGTGTAGTGGCTGGGGGCCTGATCTACTACTTCGAACATCCAGGTCCGGTTTGATTCAGTGGCGGTACCTAGGGCCGTTAAAAAATCGGCAATACCAAACCGCCAGCCACGGGAATGTATCAGATGTTTTGCCGCACGGGAGACCACCAGAAATAATTCGGATGAATCAGGATTTGGCTTTTTCAGCCGTCCTGTCAGGCGGGATGAAGGTTCAGACATGAAACAACATATGGCACTACAACAACCAATAATTCTTTGTCAATATAGCACCGAAAATGCAGGGCTGCATTAGCAGCCCGATATTTTTGCCTGCTACCAGAGTCTGGATGTTCTGGCGAAATCGGCGACTGGTCAGTCGTTGATTACCGGTTAAATAGTCCGGTAACTTTCTATGTCTGGGCAACTGCACATGAAGTTGCGGTCGCCGTGTACGTTGTCAACCCGGTTAACCGAGGGCCAGAACTTGGCAGCACGAGTGGCCGCAGTCGGGAATACGGCCTGTTCTCGGCTGTATGGCCGGTCCCAGTCGCCGATCAGGTCCATTTGAGTATGCGGTGCCTGACGCAGTGGGCTCTGCTCTTCGCTGTACTGGCCGTTTTTGACCTGCTCGATTTCGGCACGAATGCCCTGCATGGCTTCTATAAAACGGTCCAGCTCGGCCAGGGATTCAGACTCGGTCGGTTCGATCATCAGAGTGCCCGGAACCGGAAAACTCATCGTCGGCGCGTGAAAGCCATAGTCCATCAGGCGCTTGGCGATGTCTTCCTCGGTAATGCCAGTTTCTGCCTTCAATGGACGAATATCCAGAATGCATTCGTGAGCAACCCGACCATTGCGACCCCGGTAGAGCACCGGGTAGTCGTTTTTCAGCCGTTCAGCAATGTAGTTGGCGCTCAGAATGGCAACTTCCGATGACTGACGCAGCCCGTCGCGACCCAGCATCCGGTTGTACATCCAGGTAATCGGCAGGATACCGGCCGAGCCGTAAGGCGCAGCAGACACCGACCCGCCGCCTTCGGTTTCGCAGTGACCCGGAAGATAAGGAGCCAGATGCGCTTTAACCCCGATCGGTCCCATGCCCGGTCCGCCGCCGCCGTGCGGTATGGCAAAGGTCTTGTGCAGGTTCAGGTGTGAAACGTCTGAGCCGATATAGCCGGGCTGGGTCAGGCCGACCTGGGCATTCAGGTTAGCGCCGTCAAGGTATACCTGACCGCCAAATTCATGAACGATATCGCACAGTTCACGTACACCTTCTTCGAACACACCGTGGGTTGACGGATAGGTGATCATACAGGCAGACAGAGTGTTGCCGGCCGCTGCTGCCTTGGCACGCAGGTCATCCAGATCGACATTGCCGGCTGCATCGCAGTTAACGATCACCACTTTCATGCTCATCATCGCGGCTGACGCCGGATTGGTGCCATGTGCCGAGGCGGGTATCAGACACACTGAGCGCTGACCTTCACCGCTGGCCTGTTGATAGCGACGGATCGCCAACAGGCCAGCGTATTCACCCTGGGCACCCGAGTTGGGCTGTAAAGAGATGGCGTCATAACCGGTTATTTCCGCCAGATCACGCTCCAGGTCCGCCAGTAATCTGGCATAGCCCCGGGCCTGATCGGCTGGAGCAAAGGGGTGCAGGTTGGCGAATTCGGGCCAGGTAACCGGGATCATCTCGGCGGTGGCGTTCAGCTTCATGGTGCAGGAGCCGAGTGGAATCATGCCGTGAACCAGGGAGTAGTCTTTGTTTTCAAGCGAACGAATGTAACGCAGCATCTCGGTTTCGCTGTGGTAGCGGTTGAACACCGGGTGGGTTAGTACTGCATCGGTGCGCCGCTGAGCCGGATCAATACCCAAGGTAGTATCGGCCAGTAGCAGGGCATCAAGATCAACAATATCCAGATTATGCTCGTCACCTAGCAGAATGCTGAACAGATCGAGCAGGTCAGCTTCGCAGCTGGTTTCGTCCAGGCTGATGCCGATTCGACCATCGCTGAAGGCACGCAGATTAATGGCTGTGTCGCGGGCCCGGTCGTGCACACTGGCGTCGAAGCCACTCAGGGTTAGGGTATCGAAAAAGTGTGACGCTACTTCAATGCCATGGTGCTGTAAGCCCAGGGCCAGTATGCAGGTAAGACGATGCACTCGTTCGGCGATGGTCTTCAAACCATCAGGCCCGTGATAAACCGCATAAAACGCCGCCAGGTTAGCGAGCAGCGCCTGCGCAGTGCAGATGTTGGAGGTGGCCTTATCGCGGCGAATGTGCTGTTCCCGGGTTTGCATGGCCATACGCAGGGCGGTGTTGCCTCGTGAATCAACCGATACTCCGATAATACGTCCCGGTACCTGACGTTTCAGGTCTTCGCGGGCGGCAAAGAAGGCGGCGTGCGGACCGCCGTAACCCATGGGCACGCCAAAGCGCTGAGCCGAACCGAGCACAATGTCGGCACCGAGCTGGCCGGGTGATTTGAGCAACATCAACGCCAGCAGGTCACTGGCTACGGCCACCATGGCACCTTGAGATTTGGCGCTGGAGATCAGGCTGGCAAGATCATTGATGCGACCGTCGGTTCCCGGGTACTGAAACAGTGCGCCAAATGGCGTGTGATCATTGATGCGATCGGCTGGTGCTACGACCAGTTCAAAACCGAAATGTTCCGCACGGGTCTTCAGCACGGCCAGGGTTTGCGGATGCACATCGTCGGCTACAAAGAAAACATTGCTTTTGCAGCGGCGGTTGGCGCGATGACACAGGGCCATGGCTTCTGCGGCGGCTGTAGCTTCATCAAGCAGCGACGCATTCGCCAGATCCAGACCGGTCAGATCCATGACGATCTGCTGAAAATTAAGCAGGGATTCCAGGCGGCCCTGCGAAATTTCAGGTTGATAGGGTGTATAGGCGGTATACCAGGCCGGGTTTTCCAAAACGTTACGCACAATCACCGCGGGTAATTCGGTGTTGTAATAGCCCTGACCAATATGGGAGCGAAATATCTGATTCTGGCTGGCGATCTGCTTCAGTTCCGCCAGAGCGGCGACTTCGCTCAAGCCGGGTTCGACGGCCAGAGGGCGTTGCAGGCGAATGGCTCCGGGTACGGTCTGATCGATCAGTTCACTGGTTTGAGTCAGGCCCAGCGTATTGAGCATGGCGACCTGTTCAACGCCATCTGGTCCGATATGGCGCTGGGTAAAGCTGGCACCAACCAGCTGGGCAAGGGGCTTTCGAGTGAGTGGCAGCTTGGCGTTCATGGCGGTGCCTCAGGTGTTGTCTGTTGCAGTTGTGCTGGCAAGATACTGGTCAGCGTTAAGCAAGGCGTCCAGCTCGGTATCGTCGCCGGGCGTCAGAGTGAATATCCATCCGTCTGAGTAGCAGGCTTCATTGATCGATTCTGGCGCATCTTCCAATTGTTCGTTCACCGCGGTGACGGTGCCTGAGATGGGGCTGTAAATATCGCTGGCGGCTTTTACCGATTCGATCACCGCGCATTCGCCGCCAGCATTCAATTCCTGACCGACGTCGGGCAATTCCACAAATACCACGTCACCGAGCTGTGTCTGAGCATGGTCAGTGATGCCGACTGTGACCGTTCCATCGCCGTTGTCGCGGACCCATTCATGGCTGCTGGCGTATCTCAATTCAGTCGGGATGGTGGTCATCGGAATGTCCTCGGGAAGTTGATCTGCAAGTCAGGTTCGGCAAGTCCAGAGACACGAAACCGGCGCGTGCGCCGGTTCAGGTCTGGAATCCTCAGTATCGGGGTTGCCCATTTATTTAGACTCAAATGGTATCAATGGAATTTCGTGATTACAACAAAGATTTCTTATAGGAAACTTTTGGTGCATATCCTGCTCGCATCGTTTCCAGCCCCTGGTGGCTGTGCGATACTCCGTTAGTATCCGTTAATTATAGCGAGCTCTATTACGCATGTCAGACGAACCCCATTTTCTCAAACACGCATCGACCGGTGAGGGTGAAACTGCCGCCATGCGTGTTGCACGCAAAAGTGCAACGGAAGCGACACTTGAACCGTTGCAGTTGGGTCAGCGTGTCCGGGCCATTCGTTTGAGTCAGAATCTGACTCTGGAAGAGGCGAGTAAGCGCACTGGGCTGGCAAGGTCGACTCTGTCGAAAATTGAGAACGAGCAGATATCACCGACCTTCAGCGCGGTCAATAAGCTGGTTCATGGTCTGGGTATTGATATTCCACAATTGTTTGCCCAGCCGCGAATCGGCGCCAGCGCCGGTGGTCGGCGCGATATCACCCGCAAGGGAGAAGGCAAACCCCACCCGACTCCGACTTATGACCATGAGCTGCTTGCAACACAATTAACCCAGAAAAAGATGGTGCCGTTTCGCACCCGGGTTCATACCCGGACGTTTGACGAGTTTACCGAATGGATCCGGCACGATGGCGAAGAATTTCTCTATGTGCTGTCTGGTTCTATTCTGTTTTACACGGAGTTTTATGAGCCAGTCACGCTCAGCGAGGGCGATTCTGCCTATTACGATTGCACCATGGGGCATGCACTGGTTTCTACCAGCGAACAGGATGCCGAGGTTTTGTGGGTAACAGCTTAGTAGGGCTAACCGGCTTGATCAGTATCTGACGAGAGAGGAGAGCAGGGTTTGAAACCGATGATCACAGCGTTAGTTTCTTGTGTTTCTTATTGGAAACGCAGTTTCTCTGGTGCATTGTGCCCACCGTTAGACATAGCTGAAGGTGCTTCCCGGCAAGACTCTCGGGTTGGTAGCACCCACTGCCAATCTGCTTAAATTCCAACAGGTGATGTATGACTGAAAACACTGAAACTTTGAAAACCACGCCGTTGACCGATTTGCATCGTGAAATGGGTGCTCGTATGGTGCCTTTCGCCGGCTATTCGATGCCGGTGCAGTACCCGTTGGGAGTTAAGCAGGAGCATCTGCATACCCGGGCGGCGGCGGGCTTGTTTGATGTCTCGCACATGGGACAGTTGAAATTGCACGGTGAGCAGGCCGCAGCCGAGCTGGAAAAGCTGGTGCCGGCCGACATCATCGATTTGCCAGCGGGCAAGCAGCGCTACGCCATTTTCACCAACGAAACCGGCGGCATTCTCGATGATCTTATGGTGACTCGTTATGACGATTGTCTCTACCTGGTGGTGAACGCTGCCTGCAAGGAAGCCGATATTGAGCATTTGCAAGCGCACTTGGGTAATGGGGTAACGCTGGAGCGACTCGACGACAGGGCGTTGATTGCTTTGCA
>Ga0307967_1000131_pt1 | contig 51340 bp, 43 predicted proteins | sample OrgLakmetagen648_FD_201828 | JGI IMG/M metagenome (GOLD analysis project Ga0307967, IMG submission 201828) | Saline water microbial communities from Organic Lake, Antarctica - #648 | ecosystem: Environmental > Aquatic > Non-marine Saline and Alkaline > Saline | place: Antarctica: Organic Lake... | reverse complement strand
CACGCCCTTGACGCGGCCTCTGTGGGTATTGTTGAGCAGGTGTTTGACTGGCAAAAACCTACGCTACGGATAAAAGCCACCGGTCGCGGCAGCTACAAGCGGACGCGCTTAACAAAACACGGCTTCCAGACCGGCGATATGGTTCGAGCGATTGTCCCGACCGGCAAACAGAAAGGCACCTGGCTAGGCCGGGTCGCCATCCGAAAAACCGGCAGCTTCAACATTCAAACCTCCAGCGGTGGCGTTCAAGGGATCTCCCACCGGCACTGCCAGTTAACGCAAAAAGCGGATGGCTACGGCTATCACCTACAACCCACACCGCAAAAAGGAGGAGGGAAACAGGAAAGTCTGTCGTGCTAACGCACGACGCGCTATCCCTCCCCGACCTGAAAGGACGGGGTTTCCCGCGCAAAATCGATGAACATACTGAAAACAGTTTTGATAGCAGCCGCCGCTTTGGGCTTGGCTGCCTGTTCCGAAAACGCAGATACCCAGGCGAGCACGACTCAGGCAAGCAACAGTGCCAGCATTGACCCGGCCAGTATTTCATTGGAACCGAAGCCAGGAACTGGCCGGTGGTACAGTCAGGACGAGGTCGTCCGTGGCAAGGAAATCTTCGCCACAAACTGTGCGAGTTGTCATGGCCAGAACGCTGAAGCCACACCGAACTGGAAAACTCTGGATGCCAATGGCAATTATCCGCCACCGCCCCTCAATGGAACTGCTCATGCCTGGCATCACCCGCTGAGCGTTCTTAAAATGGTTATCGAAGAAGGCGGCGAACCAGTGGGAGGTGTCATGCCGGCCTGGGGAGATACCCTAAGCGACCAGCAAATCATGGAGGTTATCGCCAGCTTTCAGAGCTATTGGCCGGATACAGTTTACGGGCAGTGGCTAGTGCGCGAGCAATCAAATCGAGGGAATTAATGGCCGATTAAAGGTCACTTTGGCATGAGCCGAAAACCGACGTTATTGTGACGGCCCCTGCTGTGCCTGGCCGACCAATGTGGCAAACCTGGACCCGGCCATTGTGACGATTCGCCTTTTGGGCATTGCAGCCACGTCCGTAATGGCAGTCCGGTTCTGGCTTGAATTAAGTCGCTGACCGGCGTCGACGATCTGAAGTTACTGCGCTTTACCGGAAGCAACAATACCCGTAAAGCGCTCCTACATTTATTTCAAGCTGGCTCGAAACCAAACCCGCCGCGAGTAATGCGCATCGCTTTACCGTCCAGTGCAGACGCCTGGGCTGCCAGGCCCAGAACCACCGCTTTCAAGCCATCGTCAACACTCACCTCAACCGGGGCGCCTTCTGTAATCGCTTTGAAAAAGCCCATGTGCTGATAAAACGTGGAGCCGTTGTGATCACCGGCAGCCAGTAACGCGGGGTCGACTGGAATGTCAGATTCGACCGGGCCTTTTGGCTCACGCTGGCTGAGAACAACCTTTGGTGTAGGGGGTTCGCCCAGGTGCTCCGGCCAGAAACGACCGGGGCCGGGTACCAGGCAGTCGACCTTGGCGGTCTGACCGACAACACTGATCTCTTCCTGGTACCGGGAGCCTTCGGCGAACATGCACAATTCCAGCATGGCCCGTCTGCCATTAGCAAAATTCACGATAACGTAGGCGTTGTCGAGGATGTCCGGCGTCTGGCCGTTATAGGCCTCATCCCGATGGTTCACATCCTGACCTGCACTGGCCATGACCGAGGTCGCCTCACTGTCCAGCAAGAGTCGCATCAGATCAAAGAAGTGACAGCACTTCTCGACCAGAGTGCCACCGGTGTTGGCATTGAACCGATTCCAGTCGCCCACTTTGGATAGAAACGGAAAGCGATGTTCACGAATACTGAGCATCGAGACCGGGCCGGTATCACCCGCCTGAACGTGCTCGCGCAAGCGAGTCACTGGTGGCATGTAGCGGTATTCCATGGCCACCCAAACCGGAGCCGGATGCGCCGCCGCCGCGACACGCACAGCTTCTACATCCTCGATGCGGGTAACCAGTGGCTTCTCGATCAGGATCGGCAATTTAGTATGCGACAGCAGCGTGAGTAACTGTTCGGCGTGACAATGGTTTGGGCTGGCAACCAGCAAGGCATCAAGATCCGGACGGGCGCACAACGCCTCGACTGAATCGACAAAGTCGGCATTGGGTTCAAGTTGCTTGCAGGCGTCGCGCATGGCCGCATCGGGCTCAAAAATCGCCACCACTTGTGCGCCCTCGATGAGGGCTAGATTGCGCAGATGCTCCTGCCCCATCATGCCGCATCCCAATACACCATATCGAACCTGTGCCATTACTCACTCCACTTTTGTTATCGTCAATTTCCGGGTATTCGCCCGTATTGCTTACTCTGGTTTATTCTGCTCTGTATTACTCGGTTCGATGTTGAGTCTGGCCTATGCCTGACACCGATCAGGACAGCCGGGAAATGTAGCGCGCGACCGCCGGGTCGAACCAGGTGTAGGAAAATTCTTCGACGCGATCATTACTCGACCAGCTCAGCCGTTCGACAAAACCCAGCATCTCATTCGGTGCTTTGCCGAGCTGCTCGGCAACCCAGTCCGGTGGGCCAGCGCAACTGATGCGGTCTTCAATGTGGGTAATCCAAAAATCAAAATGATCGCGGTAATGCTTGTACAGGCTTTCCAGTAATTTCTCGGCGTTCAACGACGGGTCATGAAGCTGATCTACCCAGATTTCCTCGGCCGCAGCTGGCGTCCGGTTCAAAAAGCGCAAACGACGGATACACCATAACGGTGTACTACTATCCAGCCCGAGGTGATCGGCAACATAGGCATTTTTAGCTGCTGTCACGCTGAGCGTATCGGCATTGGGCATACCGCCACCCTCGAGTAATTCAAGCCGGAACAATTGATACACCGCCCGGTTATTCAACGTGGCTTTGACATACGTCCCTGATCCCTGACGGCGTTCCAGCATGCCGTCGCCTTCCAACTTGGCCAGTGCCTTGCGCAGAGTGCCGATGGCCACGCCCAACTGAGTGGCGAGATCAGCTTCAATCGGCAAGCGTTCGCCAATCTGATAGTGGCCGGCGGCTATCTCACGACGAAGCAACTCGCTGATCTGGATATACAGCGGCAAACGTTTGGTTTGTTTTTTGGCAGCATGCTTGTTAACCGGCTGCTCTTTATCAGTAAATTGGGGGTCGATTGTGGTCATTATTATTGCCCTGATCAGTGAAATTCATTCACTATTCATTTACATGTCGAGCATACCTTGTTAGGGTTCGAATGCCAACATTTCTGAATCGTCGCCAACAATAAGGGCCCGAGTAGCCCCTGGAGAACACCATGCAACGCAGCCACCTTCCCAACACCGACGTACACCTTAGCCGGCTGGTTTATGGCGTCTGGCGCCTGGCAGATGATAAGGATACCTCGGTCAGCCATGTTCGCGCCAAAATCGATGCAGCCCTGGCCGAAGGCATCACCAGCTTTGACCACGCCGACATCTATGGCAATTATGAATGTGAAGCTCTGTTCGGCCAGGCACTGGCCGCAGACCCATCGCTGCGAGATCGCATGGAACTGATCAGCAAATGCGACATTGCGCTGGCCACAGACAAGTATCCGGATCGCCGTATTAAATACTACGACACCAGCACTGACTACATTATGACCAGCGTTGAAAATAGTTTGCGTCATCTGCACACCGACCATCTTGATCTGATGCTACTTCATCGTCCCGACCCGCTAATGGATGCTGCAGAAACCGGTGCTGCCCTGGACACGCTGATCGATTCTGGCAAAGCCCGCGCCATAGGTGTATCCAATTTCGGCATTCACGAATGGCGGTTACTGCAGGCAAATATGAAACACCGGCTGTGCGTTAACCAGATCGAAATGAGTGTGCTCGAACGCTGCGCGTTCGTCGACGGCACTCTGGCTGCGATGCAACTGGATCAACTGCAGCCTATGGCCTGGTCACCTTTATCCGGTGGCCAGATCTTCGGTTCAGAGGCAGCCGCCACTCGAGTCCGCCCCTTGCTTGAGCAGGTGGCCAAAAAGTCTGCAGACGGTCGGGTCGACCTTGCTGCCTTCGCCTGGTTGCTGGCCCATCCGGCCGGTATCTTTCCGGTCGTCGGCACCAACAATATCGATCGTATCAAAGGCCTCGCCCAGGCCATGGACATCACCATCGACCGCGAGACCTGGTACGAAATCTGGACCGCTGCTGCGGGTCAGGAAGTACCCTGAGGTTTTACTCCTAGAGATAAAAAAGGCGGGCTACTTCGCGCCTTTTTTATGTTCGTTGGAGGTTGTTTATCCTTCTTCGCCGTGAGCTCGGCTGGAGGCGTTACTCACCTTCTCCCGGTTTGCAGAGGCATTCTGTTTCCCAAACCTACCATGGGCATCCATGCCCATTGTTCAGGCGAGTAACGCCTCCAGCCTAAATAATTTAAGTCAGTCCCAGTCATTGCCACGAATTACGTTAATTTCAATATGAAACCCCAATCACAAGGTCACCGGCGTTGCTTCACTGAACAGCAGGCAGGACGCCTGCGGTAGGGATGAGGGGCAGGAGCCCCTTCAGACCGGGAGAAGGGAATTAACGACGGGGGCCGCACGACTGCCACCAAAACCAACCGTGCAGAAAACAAAACTGACCACGTCGCCAAACTCTACTTATAAGAAATGGACGCCAGAATACTCCGCTCGCCCTTAAACGGCTGACGCGCATGCAGCACGGTGTAGTTGCTGATCCACAGCACATCACCGTCCTGCCATTTGAAATTGACGCACAGCTCGTCCATCGCCTTGACCGTGGCTGCCATTATCTCGGCATCCATGGGTTCATCGGTGCCGGTGGTGACCGCTTTAGTGCCCACATTGCGGCTATCGTTCCAGCCGGTGTAGACCGCCAATACCGCGTTAAAAAATACTTTCTGCTGAGTTTCCTGGTCGAACTGAATCGCGGGCAGCACCCGGGTACGGGTCAGCAAATCACCATTTTCAAGCCACTCCCAATCCATACCCGCTTCATTCATGACCCGCTCAGCGTCTTCACGAGTCTGCACCTGAAAGGTATCTTTCCAGGAGCGACCAATGGCTGAGCCCTTGTCTGTCACATCCGGCATCACCCGAACGTAACGAACCCCATCCTTCTCAAGACGATCAGCAAAGTTAGGATTGATAGCATGAAAAGCACGGTAGATTTCGCCCGAATGCAGGATAGAGGTCGCACCGCCTTCTTCAGCAGCCTTCTCGCAAAAGAAAAAAATGTAGCCAGGTGGATTAGGCACCTGGGCCATTTCATGATGAAACGGAATTGTCTCCGAAGCGGGAGATTCATTCGCCGTCACAATACGCGATGCGGTGACCTGGTTGCGCGGAGCGGCACCGCCGACATAGGGCATGTTCTTAAAGGGGGTGTGGTCCAGATGACGCTCAAACGTATTCGCATTGTCGACCGGAAAACCACGAAACAGGATGGCACCATGCTCGATCAGCTTAGCTTTCAGCGCTTCTTGCTGTTCGGACACCCAAGCATCAAATGCCTGGCTATCGCGCGCGACCGATTCATTGTGCGGTGTCACTACTAACGGGAAGTCCCGGCCCTTTATCTGTTTCTGCTCGGGAATCTGATCAATTTTTATTGTCATACTGCCTCCTGGGTAGACTGCAGAGTTGCCTTGGTTCGGCAAACGCCACAGGGTGAGTCTGCGATTAAATCACTCTAGCAACCTCCTCTTTAAAAGTAAATCAATAGTGAATGAATTTATGGTAAGCGCTACTCTCTGAAAAATTCATCTACTATTGATTTACATCAAGACAAAGGACTGTTAACGTTTTCACTGCCCTGATGAACAAGGTTCAACAATGACAACAATGAACCGGCATCCGGCACAAGGAGGTCTTTTGCTATGAACGCCTTACTGCTGCCGTTGAAAGCCCTGATGCACCTGAACACTGGTATTGCCACCGTCGGCAAATTCCTGGCGTGGATTTGCGTCACCCTGATGGTGTCCTCGATCCTGTTCCAGGTTGTGATGCGCTATGTCTTCAATAATGCTCAGCCCTGGCCTGAGGAAGTCGCACGCGCCTTCATGATCTGGATGATGGCGTTAGTCGCTGCTGCGGCTTACCGCGAAGGTTCTTTTGTTGCAATCGAGATGCTGCATGACTTTTTACCGCGTGCTGTCGCCGCCTTACTGAAACTAACGCTCTATGCCGCCGCGCTGATCATTCTCTATTACCTGTTTACTATGGGTCTGGACTTTTTCCAACGTGGTTTCAGTACCCGCGCTGCCAGTTTTAACTTGCCGCGAGCCTGGATCTATCTGGCCATGCCGGTGTGTTTCGGCACCATGATACTGGTCAATATCGAGTTGCTGCTTATAGAGGCTGGAAACCTGCTGTTCCGGGGTTTCAATGAACGTCTCGGTATCAAACCCAAACACGACAGAGCCCAACTGGCGATGGAGTAAGCAGCATGTTGATTTTATTTTTACCTCTGTTTTTGATCGTACTGCTGATCGGTATGCCGGTGTTTTTCGCCACTTTGTTCGCGCCCGGCTTTATGCTGCTATGGGAAGGCATGGATCGCGATTTGCCCTTATTATTCCGTAATATCTACAACGGCATCGACTCCTTCCCGCTGATGGCCATTCCGTTTTTTATGCTCGCCGGTGAACTGATGAACAAGGGCGGCATTACCTTCAGGCTGGTTGATTTTTCGCAGGCTTTTATAGGCCACGTACGGGGCGGTCTGGCGCACGTCAACATCATGTCGAGCATGCTGTTTGCCGGTTTGTCAGGTTCGGCTGTCGCGGATACCTCTGCGATCGGCTCTATGATGATTCCGGCCATGGAGAAGAACGGCTATTCACGTAGATTTGCAGCCGCCATTACTGCGGCCTCATCGGTGATCGGCCCCATCATCCCCCCCTCCGGCATCATGATTATCTATGCCTACACCATGGAAGTATCTGTTGCATCCCTGTTTGCGGCGGGCGTCGTTCCCGGTGTGCTGATGGGTGGCTCGCTAATGATCATCACGTCCGTTATGGCCAAACGGTATAACTTCCCCACAGCCGGGCATAAATATACCTGGCCGGAGCGGGGCGTAGCTACGCGCAAAGCCATACTGCCGCTGCTAACGCCGGTTATCATTCTGGGTGGTATTCTGGGTGGTATTTTCACCCCCACAGAAGCCTCGGCTGTGGCGGTTGCCTATGCGCTTGTGCTCAGTGTTTGGGTTTTAAAATCGGTCACGCTTAAAGAGCTGCCTGCCGTCTTTGTGCGCAGCGCAATGGGTTCCGCTGTCGTCTTGTTGCTGGTTGGTTCGGCGATGGCGTTCAAAACGGTGGTTAGCTTGTCACAATCTGCCCAGATGTTGGCCGAGTGGATGCTGACACTGAGTGAGAACGCTTACATCCTGCTGTTTCTGATTAATATCATGCTGTTTATTGTCGGCATGTTTCTGGATGCTGGCCCCGCTATCATTATTCTGGGTCCGATACTCGCCCCGATTTTTACGTCAATCGGTGTCGACCCGGTGCATTTCGCGATGATCATGAGTGTCAACCTGACCGTCGGGCTGGCAACACCGCCAATGGGCCTGGTGCTGTTTGTCGCGTCCAGCGTATCGGGTGAAAGAGTCGAATCAATTGCCAGGGCTATCCTTCCGTTTTTGGCAGCTGAAATAGCCGTGATATTCCTGATTACCTTTGTACCGGAAATATCATTAACCGTTCCCCGTCTGCTGGGTCTAATGCAGTGGCCAGTATGACGAAATGTACAACAATTGTTGTACAACGAAGTAGCACGACAATAACCATAAAAAGACAATACAACGACAATACAACAACAATACGAGGAAATAGCCATGCGTTTTAATCGCAAACAAAAACTCATCGCAAAATGCGTTGGCGCCGTTACCGGCACATTGCTAACGCTGACAATAGGCATTGCCAGTGCTGAAGACTACAGCCTGCGTGCCGTATCCAATGCCAATGAAAACGACGAAGATTACGATGGTCTGATTGTGTTCAAAGACTTTGTTGAAGCCCAGTCCAACGGTGCTATCGAGGTCGATATTTTCCTTGGCACTCAGCTGTGTGGAAATGGCACCGAATGCATGCAAGCACTGGAAGACGGCTCGGTTGATATTTACATCTCAACCTCCGGCGGCGTCGCTAACATGTACCCCTATGTTCAGGTACTGGACCTGCCGTACATCCTGCGCAGTGACCGGATGGCAGAGACCGTTTTGCGCGGTGACTTCGCCCGTGAAATGCGCGATGCCATTCTGGAAGATTCCGATGATCGGGTTCGCCTGATGACCATTGGTAACACCGGCGGCTGGCGCAACTTTGCCAATACCCAAAGAACCGTGCGCACGCCAAAAGATCTGGAAGGCTTGAAGATTCGGACTGTTGTAGCCGACCTGCCCCAGGCACTGACCAGTGGTCTGGGTGCCAGCCCGACGCCGATCCCCTGGCCTGAGCTGTTCACCTCACTGCAAACCGGTGTGGTTGAAGGCTCTAAAAACGGCATCACCGACATCATGTCGATGAAATTTCCGGAAGCCGGTCTGCAGTACCTGACGCTTGACGGCCACGCCTACATGGCAGCTCTGTGGTATATGAACAACGAAGTCTTCATGGACATGCCTGAAGAGCTGCGCCGTGTCGTCGTCGATGGTTTCGATGCCCTGCAACAAGCCACCTTCACGTCGCCCAAGCGCAAGTCCATTCAGGCGTATCGCGACTTTGCCGCGGCCGGTGGTGAAGTGTATGTGCCAACCCCTGAAGAGAAAGAGCAGTTCCTGCAAGCAGCCTCTCCAGCATTTGATTGGTTTGTTGAAAACATTGAAGACGGTGAGCAATGGTTGAACCTGCTGCGCAACGAAGCGGCAGCAGCAGAAGCTACGATCAACCAGAGCTACGAGCGCGACCTGAACTGATAAGCCCTTAATACTGCTTTGCCGCCAGTGCTTTCGGGCCTGGCGGCTTTTTTTTGACCATCGTTCCCGGTTAGGCATTTGATAATCTATTGAGACTGACCACTACTATCGTTAGGTTCCGACCAGATCAACCTCTGATCCGCTAGACCAACTCCTGCATAAACGCCTGCACCAGCGGTGACTTAAGTGCCTCGGGCGAGCTTACCCATGAAAACGAACGTGACAGGGTCAGGCCAGTATTCAGTTGAACGAAACGACCTGAACCATCCGCAGCAATCGACAGATGGGACAAACAGCCTGCTCCGAGACCACTGAGCACCGCCTGCTTGATTGCCTCCTGACGACTCAGTGTCAAGCGAATGCGCGGCTGAATGCCGGCTGACTGCATGGCGGTATCAAACACTTCCCGGGTTCCGGACCCGGCCTCACGAACAATCCAGTCCAACTGCGCCAATTGCCCGACACTGACCTGCCCGAGCTGCGACAGCGGATGATCGCGCATCACAAACAACGCCAGACGATCCTCCTGCCAGCGGCGGATCTGCAGGTAATCATGCACCGCAGGGCCCTCTATCAAACCGATCTGCGCCTGCCCGGATTCCAACTGCTGCAATACACCCCGGGTGTTTTGAATGTTGATATCTGGCCGAATACCCGGATGCAACTCTGTCAGCCTGGCCAGCATGCCCGGGACAACGTAACAGGCGATGGTGGTACTGGCGGCGATACGCAACTGACCAGCCAACTGGTCACCCGACCCTTCGGACAACCGCTGGCAATCACCAAGAATCAGCCTGACCTGAGGCAGACGGTCGCGCCCGACGGGCGTTAGCACCAACTCGCGACCGCGCCGTTCAAACAGCGCCAACCCCATCTGACGTTCCAGTTCGGTTACCGCCTGGCTTGCAGCAGACTGGCTGATCGCCTGTTCTTCGGCTGCGAGGGTAAGACGCCCCAACCGGGCGGTGGCTTCAAAAATTGTCAATTGACGCAAGGTAAAATTCATAAGCAATACCGAATTATTAGTTAAGCTATATCCATTATACTTATTTTATACAGCGACCTATAGTAGCCGCATTCGAACAGGAGTCGCTTTATGGTGTGGATACTGATCAGTCTGGCAAGCGCTGCGTTGCTGCTGTCTCAATGGCCGTTGCTTGCTGGCATCGGTCTGAGTGCATTACCGCTGGCCGTGCTGATCGGCGCGCTGTATGGCAATTCTCCGCTGGCTACCGCTTCGACCGCTGAAACCAGAGCTGTATTAGGGTTTGCCCAGCAAAAGTTACTACGCCTGGGTATCATACTGTTTGGCTTTAACCTCAGCCTGACTCAACTGCTCGCAGTTGGCTGGCCGGCACTGGTGGCCGATGCGATCATGATTACGGTAATCCTCACGTTTGGTATTTGGTTTGGTGTCCGCTGTCTGAAGATGAGCCCGGAACTCGCGTCACTGGCCTCAATCGGCAGCGCCGTCTGCGGCGCCGCCGCTGTCATGGCGGCTAATCCAGTGGTAAAAGGCCGTGATCAGGATGTAACTCTGGCCGTGGCATTGGTAGTCATCTTTGGCACACTGGCCATGTTCACCTACCCGATTCTGTTTGCGTTTTCTGGCCTGGACCCCGCCTGGTTCGGGATTTATATCGGCAGTACCGTACACGAAGTTGCCCAAGCCGTTGCGGCTGGCCAGTCAATGGGGACTGTGACCATGGAATACGCGGTGGTGACCAAACTGGTCCGCGTAATGATGCTGGCCCCCGTCGTGCTGATACTGGCCCGCGTGATCATCCGGTTGCGCCCGAAAGAGGACGCCGACACAACCGACGCACAGTTACCGATCCCCTGGTTTGTATTTGGCTTTATGCTGGCAGCGGGCATCGGCAGTCTAGGCTGGCTACCACCGGTTGTTATTACCGGACTGCAATGGTTGGCTCAGGGCGCACTTGCCCTGGCGATGGTTGCGCTAGGCATTAAAGCTCGCTGGTGTGATTTAAAAACAGCTGGCTGGCGACCCATTGTTCATACCGGGGTTCTGTTTGTGCTGCTGCTGGGTGGCGGGCTTGGGTTGACATCTGTTTTGGTGACTGTGTTTTGAGGGGGAATCTAGTCACAGTCTCGGCTGTACGGAAAGTGACTGCGAACGCGACAGCAGACTGCTTGATAAAATGATCAGACACTTTGCTGCACTGGAACCAGTACATAGGTAGATAAAATGACCGCCACCACCGCGTCGAAGCTTATAGCCAGGCCAGCTGTATCAAGGAACTCACCACCCAGGAAAAAAACCAGACCAACCCATACGAATTTACTGACGGCCGCAATAGTGGCAGCAAACTTTCGATTGGCAGGATTAAACGCTGCATAGATAAGCATGACCCCGATCAGAGCAATAAGTGCACCCCAACTACGAACCACGATATTTGCTACAGGACCAGCTATAGCCTCACCAAACATATTGGTGACGGCTGCTTCAGGAGCAAATACAGCATAAACCATACTGAATGTAAGCATGCCTGATACAAGCATAACCCATTTGATGTTCTTGACGATTAATTGCATTTAGATCCCTCTGCTTGTTTTTATTTTTTTAGTATCCGATTAATAGTACTTCACTTTACCGAAAGCCAGATCAGTTTACTCATATAAATTTCATCGACATAATACCCGTAAATTCTCAATGAATCACGTTTAATACCTTCCTCAACATATCAACATTTTTTATATAAGGCCCTTGCCGCATAATTGTGCTCTAGAACAGTAAATTCTATTTGGTGAATGGATGCTGATCTGGCCCAATTTTCCATTTATGAAATCAGAGCCATTCCCATTCCCTTACCCCAATACGCCTTCTAAATACCCAGAACCATATAGCCCGACTGTCGGTTCCTTTTTGCTGAACCAGCTGCAGCAACGATGAACCCCACTATCGACTCATCAACAATGGAGACCGCCATCAATTTTTCAGGACGGTCGGAAAACGAATTAATAACCTTAGCCTGGTCTTCGACTGAGATTTTTTGCTCTCCTGGCTCCTTCATCATAAACTTGGTTTCTGAATCTAATTTATGAAAGAGTTCAATCATACACTCAGCATCAGATACCATGGCGCGGCGTATTAGCATGCAATTTTCCTAGACCGTAAAAATACGAATAATAGAAACTTTGATTGATTCTAATCGAATCACTATAGGCTCGGTGACCCTTTTATTTCAGACAGGAGAGAGTTCTACCTCCACTAGCTTCATTGCTTTGTTTATTCGAACCTACTCGCTCCATCATAGCCACTAGCCTTGGTAAACTCGACAGTTGATTTTTCTTAGGCGAGGCGGTACCGGAAATTTTGGGCACAGAATATTATGGTATGGTATTGACGTCATCAATCTAGTTTCCAAGTAATGGCAGATGCTTCACACTATGATACTTAAGTGCAAGCTCTATACAATGCTCCAATACTCCCTGTTCGACCTGGGCATTGAAGGAAATTGTAATGGCCCTATTGCCTTCATACTCAATACCATCAGGATAGATCTCTCTGAACGTCTCGACCAATCGAGTCTGGCAATTGAAGTAAATCCTGATGACTTCAGGATCTTTGGGCTTCCAGTCTATTCGAAGTGCACTGCCGCCTTTTACAAAATAACTGGCTTCACCCCATTTTAGCGTCTCTTCAACAGTGCCCATGTTATTACCTTCTGCAACTGTAAAAATCAGCTTCCGCATATCCATGAGTTTTCTCTCGCAACCTTTGGATAGCTATAAAACTTAGCATGGACGTCGTTATTCACGGAGCCTCCGTTAGTGTTCAATCATAGCCTGCAAACCAGCGATGTATTTAAACGCAAATCGGTTTTTGGCTGGCCAATTAAATTGCGAAAAATATGAGCCAGGAGGATTTAACAGGCTGTTGAAATTCTCAGAATTTCGGCGGCCTGCTACTGGTATATGGTTATACCGGCAAAATCAATGACGCCTAAGTCATTGATTTTTTGAGAGAAGTAAAAATCGCAATTTTTGCTTTTCGTGTTTTGAAAAAGGCAGGAAGCCTTTTTCAACAACCTGTTAAAAAGCTCAATAGCTGGCTAATGAGGTACTCCCATATGCCCTCTGGCTAACCGGGTCAGCTTGTTGGTGGTTCGATCTGCTCCAGGGTAACGTTCATATAGAGCAAGTCCACCGGTTGCCCAAACTGGGTGTAAATTGCCACATCCGCTGCGTCCCGACCGTAAGCGATCGCTATCCTTCCTCCGCTCATGTTGTCTTGGGTCGGATCAAAGGTATACCACCGCCCGCCGACGAATGCCTCGAACCAGGCGTGCATATCCATTGGTTGCAGGTTTTGTAGATAACCAACAACCATACGGGCTGGAATTGAGAGTGCGCGACAACATGCAATAGCCAAATGCGCCATATCCCGGCAAACAGCATCAGACCGCTCATTGACCTCGCACGCACTGATAATAAACTGACCCGCCCCAGGCGTGTATCGGGTCGTGCGGCGAACGTAATCGACGATTGCGGTGCATTGATCGTACCCGGGCGCTCGACCCTCAACGATCGACGCTGCCAGCAGTGTGCAGCGATCGGATTCGCAATAACGGCTAGGGTGCAAAAAAGGAAGGGTGTCATCAGGCAGGTGCTGCACTTCAATAAAGGGAGCGCCAGGCGCGGTATCGGAAGCTTCTGCCGTTTCGACATCAAACGACGTAAACACCGAGAACGGCCCAGCTGGCGCAACGACACGCTGGCAAAGGTTGCCGAACGGATCGGTAAATTCAACCGCTGAAGCCATGGGTGTCAACAGGTACTGTTCCCGGCCGATCCAGTTTTGCCAGCCGCTTCTCGGCCGCAACATGAATATAAACGATGTGTCAACGGAGTTGTTGAATTCAAGAAGACAGGTTGCGCGCATCCACATAGAAGACCTATAACGTTGCCGAGAATAATTTTGAAACACCAATATAGCATCTGCGCGAAAACTTTATGCCCCGGAGAGTGGCAAGAACATCTACTATAGCTGCAAATGTTAACGCAGGATGTCCCTACCCGGGACTCGCCGGGAATTTGCCAAGGGTTAGGCACCGGCCGGTGCCGGGTTTCGCAGCAGGCAAGGATGCCTGCGGTAGGGCTTGGGGGCAGGATGCCCCTGCAAGACCGGGCGAAAGTCGGTGGCGGTTGGGGCCGGGTTTTGGCTGGGGGTTGGGTTCAGTGGTTGGTTATGCTGCCCAAGGTCCTTCGACAGGCTCAGGACGAACGGGGGTTAGGGTTCTTTGGCTTGGTTTGCTTTCTGTCGCGCACGGGGTGCCCTCCTACGTGGATGTGCTGGGCAATTGCCAATAGTTTGCGGAATCGTTGGTTTTTTACCGGAAACGCATCCAGCTTGCCCCTCATTGAGTATACTGCCGTCATTGTTTTCGATGTGGCACTCTGATGAACTCACTTGATCCTATTTGGCGGCGGCTCTATGAATCCAGACCCGACCGCGACACGGCAAGCAGTGAACTGCCTGTTACGGCGTTGAACGCTGACCTGGCTCAACCTGCCATTATCAATACCGAGAAAGCCCAGTGGGTACCTTCGCCGGCACCAGGCGTACAACGCATATTGCTTGAGCGTAATGGTGGTGAGAAAACAACTCGGGCGACCAGCCTGGTCGCTTACGAGCCCGACAGCCACTTTGATGCTCATGATCACCCTCTGGGTGAAGAATTTCTAGTGCTGGCGGGTGTGTTTTCGGATGAGAATGGAGACTACCCGTCGGGAACCTATGTGCGTAACCCTCCCGGCTCACGGCACAGGCCATTCAGTCAGTCCGGATGTCTGATACTGGCTAAATTGCAGCAGTTCAGGCCCAGTGACCTTACTCAGAATGTGATCGCCCCTAACAAGACTGGCAGTACGATGGTTCTGTTTGACGACTACGAACAGGTAAAGTGGCTCCATGCTGGGGATAACCAGACGCTGAGCGCTGAAGACCACCCCGGAGGCATAGAACTGCTGTTGCTCAGCGGTGCCTGTACCTACGCTGGTCGGCCCTGGGGTCCAGGTACCTGGATTCGGCTTCCGTCGACGTCCCTTTCGACTATTAAATTGGCCCAGGGTTCCGAAGCCTGGGTAAAGACCGGGCACCTTGGCCAATAACGCCATGGCTAACCGCACTAGGTAATGGGCACTTGAACAGCGCCTTCAAAGTCAGATAGACATCAATACCCTTCATGGCTTACCAATGCTACTGAAACCCACCCAACCAGACGCCAATTACTGAGCCAGACTAAGCCGACACAATCTGATCTTTCTGTCGCTGCAACTCATACATGTGCCGGTAAAGCCCCTCCTGCGCCATGAGGGCGCTGTGGCGTCCTTGCTGCTGAATGTGGCCCTGGTGCAGCACGACAATGGTGTCGGCCTCCATCACGGTGCTCAGACGGTGCGCAATGGCGATGATGGTGATGTGCCCGCGCAACGCCATCAGCGAGTGCTGGATCAGCGCTTCGGTATGGCTGTCGATGTTGGCGGTGGCTTCATCCAGAATCAGAATGTGCGGCTTGCGCGCCAGGGTACGGGCCAGGCTGAGTAACTGGCGCTGGCCACTGCTCAGATTACCACCCCGCTCGGTCAATACGGTTTGGTAGCCCAGAGGCATGCGCATGATGGCATCATGCAGCTGCGCCTGGCGAGCAGCCTGCTCTATCTGCGCATCGGTCAAATCCCATTCCAGCCGAATGTTATCGGCAATGCTGCCCATGAAAATAAAGGGGTCCTGCTGTACCAGACCCATGTACCGGCTGCGTTCAGCCGGATCGATCCGGTCCAGAGGAATTTCGCCAACGCGCACGGTGCCCAGTTCGACCGGGTAGAAGCCCATCAGCAATGACATTAGCGTGCTTTTACCGGACCCGGTATGGCCAACAATGCCGACAAACTGCCCCGGCCCAATCGTCAGATTCACATCGGTCAGTACGGTCGTTCGGCCATCGTAACTGAACGCTTCGACTTCAAATTTCACCGACGCATCGCGAGGGCTTTCTGGATGAGCCGGAACCGGCACGCTGGTTTCATCCAGTAATTTGAACACACGGTCGGCCGAGACCAGCGCCTGCTGGAACATGTTGAGCCGGGAAATCATATCGATTACCGGCTCGGTCAAATTACCGAGATAATTCAAAAAAGCGTAGATCACACCCACCTGGATCGCTCCGGTTGGGCTCAGGAAATCCCAGCCAAAGGCAAACAGCAAACCGGCCAGCAACGCCATATAAACCAGATCAACCAGGGCGCGAAGCATCAGACCATCGATCATCACATTGCGTATCTTGGTGCGATAATGGTCAGTGCTGGTTTTTTCAAAGGCGCGACTGAAGCGTTGCTGCTGGTTCATCAGTTGAATCACAGACATGCCCTGAATGCCCTCGTTGACACGCGCATTGATGTCACTGAGCAAGTTACGCACCTGCTGAAATATGGGCGTCGACAGCTTCTGATAGATCAACATGATGCTGATAACGGCCGGAACCAGAACGGCACAGATCAGCATCAGTTTCAGGTTCAGAAACGCCATGGCAATTAAAATACCGAACATGCGAATGCTGTTCTGAATCACCACAGAAATAACGTTGACGTAGAGATCCTTGATCGCCTCGGTATCGTTGGTGATACGGCTGATCAGACTGCCGGTGGGCGTATGATCAAAAAATGAAAGAGGCAGCCGCATCACCTTGGCAAAAACCTGCTCACGGATGGTTTGCACCACGTTCAATGCGATCTGGTTAAACCGGATAGCCTGCTGAAAAAAGCACACGGCTGAGATCAATTGTGCTGTCAGGTAAGCCAGCACCAGCCCTACCAGTGGGGTGATCGCCCAGTAGCCGGGCGTCAGGAAACTGTCGATGAACACCTTAATCAGATAGGGACCCAGGACATTACCGGCGGTCGCCACGGTCAGCAACAACAAGGCCTGAATCAGCATGGGGCGATAGGCCAGGCCATAACGCAGCAGGCGGGAGAAAGTACCTTTCATTTCCCGGCCTCCACAATGTGCTCCAGTTGCTGATAAGCAAAGGTGCGCTGATACCAGCCACCCAGCGCCAGCAGTTGCTGATGCGTGCCGCGCTCGATGCAATGGCCATGATCCAGCACCAGAATCTGATCGGCATCTTCGATGGCGGTCAGACGATGGCAGCTAATCAGGGTGGTTCGGCCGGAACGGGCCGCTTTCAAGTGTGCCAGTATGCTTTGTTCTGTGCGCACATCGACCGCCGAGAGAGCATCGTCCAGTACCAGAACGGGGGCGTCAGTCAGCAACGCGCGCGAGATGGCCACTCGCTGTTTCTGGCCGCCTGACAAGGTAACCCCACGCTCGCCCACCAGCGTTTCATAACCATCCGGAAAGCGCAGAATATCATCGTGAATTTGAGCAATGCGAGCGGCCGCTTCAATGGCCTCCCGGCTCGCTTCCGGCTGACCCAACGCAATGTTTTCCGCAATGGTTGCCGTAAACAGGAAGGGCGTCTGTGGCACGACCGACAGGTGCCGGCGCAAGGTATCCAGGCTGAAACTCGACACCGGACGACCGCCCAGATGTATATCAGCCTCTTCACCCTCCTGCAGACGTGACAGCAAATCCAGCAAGGTAGATTTTCCGGCTCCAGTCGGACCGACCAGGCCCACAAGTTCTCCGGCGTGAACGGACATTTCAAAATCGTGCAGCACTGGTAGCGATTCCGGCGAGTGCTGAAAGGAGCGAATCATCATCTGAATGGAAGGCTCGGCATCACCGGTAAAGGTGCCGTTGTCTTCTATGTCGGGCTCAGTGCGCATCAGTTCATCGATGCGTTCGTAGGCGGCCTGACCACGCTCGACCAGGTTCAGCATCCAGCCGACGGCAAACATCGGCCAGATCATAAAACCAAGGTACAACGTAAAACTGGTCAACTCGCCGAGTGTCAGCTGATCGTGCACAATAAACCAGGCACCCCCGGCTACGCTCAGTAAAAACGACATGCCGACGGCCAGTGAAATCGCCGGATCATACTTGCTGTCGGTTCGCGCTACGGCCAGATTAGCTGCGTTGGCTTCACGTGCGATGGCATTAAACTGACTGTCTTCCACGTTCTCGCGACCAAAGGCACGAATCAGCCTAATACCGGACAGGCTTTCCTGTGCCTTGTCATTCAGGTCACTGAAACGCGCTTGCGCCAAGCGAAAGGAGGCATGCAATTCCTGCCCGAAACGCCACATAAAAAAACCGACAATGGGCCAGGGTAACAGGGCAATCAGGGTCAGTTGCCAGCTGATCTGAGTGGTCATGACGGTCAACACCAACAGGCCAGTCAGAGCGCCATCAAACAGCGCTAACACGGCTTCACCGGCGGTCATTTCCACGGCTTGAATATCATTGGTGGCACGGGCCATCAAATCACCGGTGTTGTGCTTTTGGTAAAACGATGATGATTGCCGTGTCAGGTGGCGGTAGATATCGCGGCGCAACCGATTCGACAACGCATAGCTGGCTCCGAACAAGGATATTCGCCACACCACACGCAGCGCATAGCTGACCAGGGCAACGACCAGAACAATGCCGACATCGATGAGTAATACATTGATTGTCAAGGTGCCTTCAGCGATACCATCCACGACGCGACCGGTTATCCAGGGCGGCACCAGTACGGCAATTCCCACCACCACCAGAGCAGCAACAGCAATCAGATAGCGACGCCATTCAACCCTGAAAAACCAGCGTAATTTCCAGAAAACCGACACAAAACCTCAACGTTCAGATACAAAGCAAGCGACGCAGAATAAGTAAAAGCTGACTAAAGCGCCACTGCCCCTATGCACAAGGTCCAGAGTTCAGCCGTCCGTTTTCCATGACGCCTGAAAGAAATAGCTCTATATGAACAGTTGCGCAAAAAGGTGTCGCCCTGCAATGGACGAATTCAGGAACCTGATGTGTATATATTCATGTTTGCAGTCTCACCTCTACTTTGTGCGCTCTGTCCCAGTATCAATCATCGGAAACCAACTCAGTCAACGCATTCCTTGTAATGTGACCAGACATCCACATTACTTAATGAGTGCGCCGGAGCATGTGCCCGGCACTATAAGGCGCGTGCAAACATTGATAACAATCCAACCATGACAATCAAGGAGTAGAGATGAAAAGCCCGATACCGACACTGTTACTGAGCGCGCTGTTTGTAATGGGTCTCGCCGCCTGTGATGAGCCCACGCAAGGCGAGCGCGCGGCCGACGCCGCTGAACAGGCCAGTGATGCCGTTGAAAACAGCGGGGAGGCGCTCGGTGATGCCATTGAAGAGGCCGAAGACGAAATCGATGACGAAACCGACGACTAACATCGTACTGTTGGTTTTGCACCCATACCGCCAACGTACCCAAATTCAGTACCAATACGACAACTATTATTTCCATTAAAAACGAAAGGCGGCCCGAAAAATAAATAGAAGACCGCCTTTTTTCTAATAATCGTTTTTCCAGTTCAGCTCAACACCGCCGGCGCCAAATTGACCTCGCGAGTACAGCTCGGCATTAATCCTTGGGGTCAGTTGAAACTGCAGACTACCCTCCAGACCCCGCTCAGCACCAACACCCGACTCCACTTCCAAATAGATCCGATCACTCAGGTATTTCCCGGCGGATACATTCACGCCCGATTCACCCTGTTCATTGGTGCCGCTGTCCAACGTCAGTGCATCCAGACCCAGCAGGTCACGGGTGGTGCCAAACACATCAATACCACCGCCCGGGTTGCGCAGACTGTTCAGCGCGGCCGCCAGTTGCACTGCCTGCAAAGCCGACATCTCGGCAATACTGCGACCGAACAGCAGGCGCGCCAGTAACTCGTCGTTAGCCAGGGCAGGGTTGGATGTCAGGCTCAAACTCAACTGATCCTGTGATCCCTGAATGTTAAGGTTAACGGTAATGTCCGGCCCCTCATACACCGCCTCGATGTCCAGCAATATCTGACTGCCCTGCAACTGAATGTTACCGCGCTGGATGTCGAAGTTTTTGCCAAACGCTTGGTAATTACCCCGAATGACCTGGAATCGACCGCCCACATTGGGACTGGCCAGCTCTCCGTTAATATCCACTTCCCCGGACAGCTCGGCGGCCAGACCCTGGCCGTATATCTGGGCACGGCGCTCTGCCCGCAACCGCACCTGCCATCGTCCGGCAGGGGCATAGAGGCTGGCTTCCCTGACTTCCGGCTCGACATTGTCGTCGGTCGGTTCACGCACCACATTGAGCGTCGGGGCACCGCTTTGCAGCAGGGAATCAAGCTGAATAATCAGCGGTGAAACGTCGAGCAAACCCGCTACCAGCAGGTCACGCCATGGTCCGGTTACGGTTACCGAACCATCAATGGTGGCGTCGATATCCGCTCTGCGAACCAGACGCGCATTGCGGGCTTCAAGCTCCAGATCTAGCTCTGGCATCCACCACAGTTCCCGGTCTTGGGGCCAGACTACATCGCCACCCAGTGCCAGGTTGCCACCGTTGTTATCACCGGCATCCAGGTTGAATTGCAGAGTCCGGTTGTTCGCCGTCAGTTGCGCTGTCATATCGGTCAGTACCGCGCCGGTAGTCGCGTTTTCATAACGACCATCGGCCAGTCTAATCCGGCCCTCCCACTCGGGACGCTCCAGCGTTCCCAGTACCGAGAGCCGGCCGTCAATGGTACCGGTAAAGTCCTGATCCGGGCGGTTGCGCAGTAAGGGCTCCAGCACGGCCGAATCAATCGCAAGTTCGACATCGGCGGTGAAGGGACGTTGCTCGAGTGGTTGTGCCCAATCGGCTAATGGCGTCTGATCGGTACTGATATCGAGCAACACGCGCTGTCTATCGTTTTCCTGCAAAGCGGCGGTTAACCGGTGACGGCCCGGTGCGGTGCTGATATCCAGCAACAATTGCATCGGCCACTGGCCGGACGTCCAGTCCAGGTTAGCGGCTACAGCCGGCTCATCCGGTGTGCCGGATACCTCCAATCGACCTTGCAGTGCACCTTCCCAGCGGCTGTCATTGCCCAGCCATAGCCGGGTTTGCGGGATATCCAGATCTGCTTGCAGATCAACCGAATTGCGAGTGCCGCTGCCACTGAGGCTCAGGTTACCGGCCGGTCCAAGATTGGCAGTGGCTTCGGTAATATGCCAGTCATCCAGCTGACCTTGCGCCAAAACCCGGATGTCCCAGCTGTCGTTGGTGTCACTATTAACCACAAACTGTGACCACTCACCCCGGGCGTTGATTTCAACCGCCACCTGAGGGTCCGTTATATTCCCTTCAATACTGGCCTGAGCACTGATTTCTCCGGACACATCTTCGTTAATTGCGACGCCCAGGGCCCGAATCCGATCCAGAGTGACCTGCGACAGTCCAACCGAACCCGACACTTGTTCGCCCTGGTTCTCCAGGTTCACTTGCAGAAGGGATGGCCCCCAGCTCAGCCGCGCCTCATGCATTAATCGATCTCCCAGGGTGCCATTGCCCTGCCACTTTAGATCGTAGGGGTCGTTCAGGTATTCGCCGCTGGACCGAAGCTCACCATTGATCGACAGGTTTGGCCAGGCACCGCTAATGGCAAGACTGGCCGAACTTTGCCCGGTCAGCGTTTCAACCGGCAGGTCAACCGTCGCTGGAATCCAGGGAGTCACCTGTTGCCAGTCAAGATTGCTAAGTTCAGTGTCCAGATCAAAGCGAAGGGGTTGCAGGCCAACGATACCCGAGGCGTTCAGCTGACTGTCACCCGATTCAAGTATCAGGGATGACAACGTAAGCTGTTGCAGGGTCAGTTCGGGCACAGACACCTTCAACGCCAGCGGAGTGTCCTCGAACATCCCGTCAAAGCCGAGCTCGGCGGTCAGCTGCATAGCGCTAATAGCGCCTTCAATGCGTCCCGATGCCCGGGCACTTCCGGTAAGCGCATCCAGTGTGGCGGGCAGCTCGAAGGGCAGACGACGAACGTCGGTAAACGTCAGATTACTGATCTGGTAATCGCCACTTAACTGGCCGGCAAAGGGTTGCACCTGACCGGTGAAATTCACTCCTAGTTCTGCCCAGTCCAGACGGGCGAGACCAATGTTCCATTGCTCCCGGTTCTCGGCTGATATTTGTGCTGCAAGGGTTAGCGGCTGATCCAGCCAGCGGCCTTCGAAACGCAGATCGGCATCCAAGGACGGTTCCAGCCAGGGACCATCAACGCGAACGTCTCCGGTGGTATTGCCGGTCAGATCGTCCAGTTGAGCCGGCAGCGCGGGCAGAAAGGGGCGCACTGTTGCCAGTCGCAAAGCGCGCAAACTGGCATTCAGATCCAGACTTTGTTGCTGCCAGTTTATAGTGCCGGACAGTTCAGTATCGGTATCCGCCAGCTGCAGCTGGCTTTGTCCCAGTTGCAGCCGGGTGAGATCAAAGCGGTCGATCTGCAGCGCTGCGTTCAGACGCTGTGCCTGCCACTGTCCGCTAATGGTCAGATAACCAGCGGCCACCGGGTCGGTCACAGTACCACGCCACTCCAGCTCGCCGTCCAGACCCCAATCCTGCTCGATCGGCAGTTCGACACCAGCCACAGCCAACCAGCTGGACCGCACGTCCACCAGTTCCGTCGTGGCGGTCAACTGCAAGCCATCCAGTTGCAGCAGGGCTTCAGCATTGATACTACCGGCGTCTGTGGTTAGCGCCAGTGCCGACATGGTAAGTTGCTCGCGGTTAGCCGACAGGTCTGTAGCCAACTGAAATTTACTTTGCTGATACTGACCCCCGGTCTCGATGCGGCCACTGAATTGCGGCTCAGTGAAGCTGCCAGTCAGACTGCCCCGGCCCTGTGTCGTAAGTGCCAGATCATCGGGCCAGGCTGCGACCCAGGGCTTCCAGCGGCTCTGGTCAAGGTCCTGCCAGGCCAGCGTCAGATTGAGTAATTGAGTGTCCCATTGCACGTTGCCCGAAACGTCAATGTCAGCCTCGCCCCAGCGCACTTGCCCGGTATCCAGCTTGACACCTGATGCCGTGGCGGTGCTACGGGTACTGATGTTCAGTGAATCTCCGAGCAGAGCACCTTCCAGAGTCGCCATCCCGGCAAATTGTGGTTGCTGCCAGCCGCCAGTAAGCTGGCCATCGACCGATACCACACCGGTCAGATCCGAAACCGGTATCAGGTCGTTTAACAACGCCAGCGGAAGTGCCTCGGCCTGAACCGAAAGATCGGCGCGGCGCGGCGCGATAAAACCGCTTAACCGAAGCGGTTGATCATCAATTCGGGCCTGCAGAGGCGTCAGATATATTTGCGTATCGCCCGGGCTATAACTGACCTGACCGGACATCTGCAACCGGTGGCTGCGCCAGGGCAACGCGATCTGTTCAATATCAGCCCGCCACTGGGTTTCAGTCTGACTTAGACGAAGGTCCCACTCGCCTTGCAGCGGCTCATCCAGCGGCCAGTCAATCCATTCTGCCCAGGAGGCTGCTGCGGGCGCGGTCACATCACCGCGAATACTGAGCGAATCGACCGCATCAACCGCCACTGAAAGGTTGACCGTCTGAGTGTCACCCCCGGTCAGCGCCAGCGATAAGCGTGCTGGCCAAACGCCCCAGTTAATATCAGCATCGGCATCAATACGCGTGCGCAGCACCGGCCGACCGGGAAGATTCAGCGCAAATTCGTCAATCGTCAATTTAGCCAGCTGGATCGGCGGTATCCGGCCCCAGAGTGCCTGCAGCTGACCGACCGGATCAGGGGTAGGACCGGTGTCTGGCGGCGCCCCGGTGTCTGTCGCCTCAGGCACTGAAACCAGCACCTGTTCAGCCGTAAGCGCGTCGATCCAAAGGCGCCGCTGCCAGGCGAATCGGGGCTGCCACTGCAGTGACCCGGCGGTGACCTTAACCGTCAGAGCATCGGTACCGGCCTGATACGTTAGCTGCTCAAAGCTGAGCTGATCCAGAGTTGACCAGCTCGGATTATCAATACTGAGACTCTGGCCTGTCAGCACCGGCAACCAGCGTTCAGCCTGTGCCAGCAACGTCAGGCGTCCGGATTCGGTACCAATCAGATAAGCCAGACTCAGCGCGATGGTCACTACCAGAGCAGCCAGAATCGACAAAGCCGTTAACCAGGCATGGCGGGCTACTTTACGCAGTCGAATACCCATTAAAAAGACTGCCCGAGACTGATGTATATCTGAAAGCTGGGGTCACTGTCCCTGCCATTAACGGGAAACCCGAGGTCGAAGCGAATCGGTGCAAAGCGGGTAAAATAACGCACCCCTAATCCGGCACCGTAATACCAGTCCTGATTCTGCGCCGGGTTCCATTCTTCCGTGACACTGACCGCATCGGCAAAGACCACGGCTCCCCAGTTCTCACTCATTTGCCCGCGCAATTCCAGACTGCCCTGCCAGCGATGGGTGCCGCCAACATCACTGCCTTCCAGTCCAATTGACCGGTATGGGTAACCTCTTACCGAGCCACCACCACCGGCAACCAGACGGTCCGATGTTGGAATGCGGTTCAGATCGGCGGTATCGGTAAATGGCCACAGCGAGGTCCATTCCAGACGGTTTGCAAGCACCAGTCCGTCTGTCAGATCACGAAAACTCGACCAGCCCAGTGTGCCGACATAGAAGGGGTCGCTGGACCCGGACAGACTCCAGACAGGCTCTAGCCCAACGTTATAGCGGAAACCACTTTGAGGGTTAAACTCGTTGGGCAGCTCGTCGAATTCATAGGCAAGAGGTACACGGATCAAACTGAATGTTTCCCAGTCATCCACCACCCGCTCGTCACTGCGACGATAGGCTATGCCGTAGCGATAGGTGTCGTTTCGCGAAGCACGGCGGTCGATGGTGGCACGGCTTTCGCCGATGTAGAATTCATCATCTTCCGGCGTTTCGTGGGTCAGCGAGTTGTTCCATACCAACGTATTGCGGGCATTGAGAAAACCCGGCAGAGTCAACTGTATGTTGGCGGTCTGTCGATCGCGTTGCAACTCAGTGCCCAGTTCAAGCCACTGCGCTCTACCTGCCACATTACGATGTTCCCAGCCAAGGTTCAGCCCAAACCCCTGATCAGTATCCCAGCCAATGCCCGCGCCCAGAGTGCGTGGTGGCCGCTGAACCAGTTCAAATTGCACATCAACCACACCCTCGTCGTTGCGAGTCAGGGTGCGCCGTACAGATCCAAACAATTGGGTTTCGTAGAGATTGATCACCGCCTGGTCGATATTGGCCCGGTTGAAACAGTTACCTGTCCGCAAGGCCGTCTGACGTCGCAGAAAGGCTTCATCAATGCCCTCCTGACCACTAAAGGATACCTGCCCTATGGTAGAAGGTTGTGCAGAGTTAACCCGGTAAATTACCTGACCACCCTCGTTCCCGGGCTGCAAGCGGACCTCATGGCTGACGCTCAGCGTAAAGAAACAACTCTGGCTATCGACAATGGTTTGCAGACCGGACTGATCGGCCAGAATGGCAGAGGCCACCAGTGGCTCACCCTCACCGGAAAGTGGCCAGGTATCTGGCAATGCCTGCTCTGTACCCTCAACCTGAACACTCAACACGAGAAACTGGGGGCCTGTATCAATGCGATACTGCACCCTCTGCTGCACGGTTGCTTCATCATCACCGGGTTCTTCCACGACCCGATGGATGATCTCAGCCTGGTAATAACCATTGGACTCAAGAACCTGGCGCATCTGTTCACGTTCGCCCTGCGCCAACCGACTGGCGCGCGGGTTCAGACCGATCGAGCGCAATGAATCCCGATAGCCCTGTAACTGATCACGCAGATCATTACGCAGGCCACGATTGGACGGCGAGACAACGATGTCGGCCCGTGCGACGCTGGGCAACTCGGCTGCCTGGACACTGACCGAAAAAGCCACTAACAGCAGCACGCTCATTCCCAGAGCGTGGATCCGGTAAAGTCGACGTTCGAAAATAATTCTCACCCCTGATTCTGACTGCTCAATAGATCGCGCCAGACAAAAACCTTTCAAGCAAACACGTTAACATCCCAGGCTGAATAGGTGCTGAAGCGCAGCAGCCTGATTTGCTCTGGTCGATATAGCCTGTATCTCTTGCTATATTCCTATAAGTAATTTCACGCGAAACCTCTATAACTTTAAGCTTAGTCTATTGGTGTCGAGTCATCGAAAGCCCAATCCTTTTGCCAAGGTTTGATGATGCCGTGTTCACACTTTGACAACTACTCAGCAAGGATCATCCATGAAACGTGATAAAAAACGGGTTGAAGGAGAGATCTGGGGTGAGGCTCACCTCGAAGACTACCTCAATTTTAAAACCTATGATGGCACAGACCCGGATTTCCACTGCCTTTACCGGGCTTATACGCGCATGAACGAAGCAACATTTGCGCGTTTTGTCGCCTTGTTTCGTGACCAGGGTCGAAACCTTAACGCAACCAATCTGGACGGTGAAACCCTGGCAGACATTCTGCGCAAACACACCCAAGCGCAAGGCTACCTCGATGCATTCAGCCAGGGCTGACACCCCCACGGCTGTTCCAGGAGCGGGCTGCTGACATTCGGAGAATTTCAACAGCCTGTTAAGCGTCCGACCAGGCGCTAAAAACCTCATCCAAACGGTTAGCGCCGACCACGATCATGCCCGCGATCAGCTTTTTAGGCATATTGGCCTGTGGAATGATGGCCTTGCGAAAACCATGTTTGGCTGCCTCGGCAATGCGTTCCTGGCCATTGGGCACGGGGCGCAACTCACCGTTCAGACCCAGTTCGCCAAACACCACCCAATCTGCAGGCAGTGGCTTGTCACGCAAACTCGATACCACCGCTAACAGGGTTGCAAGGTCTGCGCTGGTCTCGGTCACACGCACACCGCCAACAACATTCAGAAACACATCCTGATCGCCGGTAAACACGCCGCCGTGTCGGTTCAGTATCGCCAATATCATCGACAACCGGTTGGCATCCAGCCCTACAGCGATACGCCGGGGGTGGCCCATGCTGGTGCCGTCGACCAGAGCCTGCAGTTCAATCAGCAACGGCCGTGTGCCTTCCCAGACGACCGTGACTACCGACCCCGGCGACGGTTGACTGCTCTTGTTCAGAAAGATGGAACTGGGGTTTTTAACTTCCTTCAGACCCACATCAAGCATGGCAAACACGCCCAGCTCATTCACGGCACCAAAGCGGTTTTTGATCGCACGCAGTGTGCGAAAACGGCTGTCTGCGGAACTTTCCAGCATAACCGAGGCATCGATCATGTGCTCCAGCACTTTGGGGCCGGCGAGGCTGCCATCTTTGGTGACATGACCCACCAAAATAAGCACGGTACCGGTCTGTTTGGCAAACCGCGTCAGCCAGGCGGCCGATTCACGCACCTGCGATACACTGCCCGGTGCCGATTCAACATCGGGTGCATGCATCACCTGAATGGAGTCGATCACCAGAATGCGCGGCTGGGTTTGCTGTGCCGTTTCGGTGATGGATGCCACCGACGTCTCTGCCAGGATCGACAAAGCATCCATAGCCAGGTTCAGACGCTGCGCGCGTAACGCGATTTGCTGCACAGATTCCTCACCCGATACATACAACACCGGCAACTTGCTCGCCAAATGACAGAGGGTTTGCAACAACAAGGTCGACTTGCCTGCCCCCGGGTTTCCGCCAATCAGCACAGCACTGCCGCCAACCAGCCCTCCGCCAAGCACCCTATCAAACTCGCCCATGCCAGTAGGGATACGGGCCTGCTCTTCCAGGCTGACATCGGATAATTTCTGAACCTGACTGCGGCCGCCGGTGAAACCGCCGCGTTTGTCGTCATTGAAATTGGGCTGGCGGGCAGCCGCACCGGTCGCCTCGCGAAACTCCTTCAGCGAATTCCAGGCTTTGCATTCACCGCACTGGCCCTGCCATTTTGAATAGTCGGCTCCGCATTCCGCGCATACATAGTGTGTTTTGGTTTTAGCCAAGCCAGTGCCTCTTCGACGGGTTAAATAACAGCCTTGCGTTGCAACGCTCCAACGGTCGCATTATCCGAACTGGCTATCATACTGACTGGCCATCATCCCAGAAATAGCGTCCTGAACCGCGCTTTAATGACGGTGCGTTGAACAACGATGTAAATGGGCGCAACGCGGTTGACGATGATACCCTATCTGCCATTAACAACCACGCACGCACACGCACACGCACACGCACACAAAAACAGGACGATCAGATGGAATGGGCTCAACTGCTGACCACCGAACGCTATGGCCACCAGGCACTGGACGCAGAAGAAGTGGGACGCAGTCACTTTCACAAGGACCATGATCGCATCGTCTTCTCCAGCGCCTTTCGTAAACTGGGCGGTAAGACCCAGGTGCATCCTCTGGCTAAAAACGACCATGTTCATAACCGCCTGATTCACAGTCTGGAAGTGGGCAGTGTTGGTCGCAGCCTCGGTATACGTGTCGGTGAACGCATACGCAGCCAACTGCCCGACTGGATTGAACCCGATGACCTGGGCGTTATTGTCCAGAGTGCATGCCTGGCGCACGATATTGGCAATCCGCCCTTTGGTCACGCCGGTGAATACGCCATTCAGGACTGGTTCAAGCAACCGGAAAACGCCTACTTGCTGGAACCGCTTAAAGCCGCTACGCGTCGCGACCTGACCCGGTTTGAAGGCAACGCCCAGGGTTTTCGGATTATCGCCCAGGTTGAGTATCATCTGAATCGCGGTGGCCTGCGCCTGACCCACCCGACACTGGGCGCCAGCATCAAATACCCTTGGACATCCGATCACGCGACCAAAAAAGGCAAGTTCAGCGTGTTCGAACCGGAACTGGCCATCATGCAAAAGCTGGCCCATAGCCTCGGACTGCAGTCGCACGAACTCAACCGTTTTCACCGACACCCGCTCAGCTACCTGATGGAAGCGGCGGATGATATCTGTTACGCGCTGATCGACCTTGAAGATGCAGTAGAGCTGCACATCATCGACTTTGAAGAAGTGAGTAAGGTGTTCATGAACATCCAGGGAGGTTCCGGCCTTGATCTGGATGACGGCGACAACGGCATCTCGCCTCATCGCCAGCTGGCCGCATTGCGCGGTAAAACCATCGGTATCATGGTCGATGCGGTGGTCGACACCTTTATCCGACATCAAACGACTATTTTGGACGGGCTGTTCGAGGGCGACCTGATCGGCCAATGCCCGGATCACATTCGCAATGGCATCGCCCAGGCCAAAAGCCTGGCACACACCAAGGTGTTTCTTGATACTCAGAAAACCGAAACCGAAATCGGTGCCTACGCCGTGCTCAGCACACTGCTGCAAGCCTTCATGACGGCGGGTTTTGAATTGCACAAAAAACAGCACTATGACCAGCTCAGCTATCGCGCCAAACGCGTCTTTGATCTGATGGGTCTGGAGGCACCTGCGGCCAGTTGGTCACCGGACGAGATTTATCATCGGTTGATCGATCACATTGCCGGTATGACCGATAATTATGCTGGCTATCTGGCACGACAGATCGGCGGGCCATCACAGCCGCATTTTGTTTAACACACAAGGTCCAAGGAGGCTGTTGACCAGGGATGCTCTGAACAATTCACGCGAGCTCTGCATGGTGCCTGAAAAAAAAGTTCAGGCCCGCTCAGAAAAGATCGTTAAACTCAACGCTGCCCGTGTTTCAACACTTCAGCCAGGCCAGCAACGGCGCCGCCGACATTTGACAGTTCGGCTGGAAGGATCAGTGTGTTATTGGTTTTGGCCAGATTGCCAAACTCTTTTACATACTGCTCGGCAATGCGCAGGCTGACTGCGTCTTTACCGCCCGGTGTCTCAATCGCTTCGGCGATTTTACGCAAGCCTTCAGCGGTGGCAACGGCAAGCAGCTTAATCTCTTCAGCACGGCCTTGTGCTTCGTTGATTTGCCTGAGCTTTTCACCTTCGGACAGATTGATGACTTCCTGCTTCTGACCTTCGGACACGTTGATCGTGGACTGACGTTCACCCTCGGACTTGGCAATCGCTGCCCGGCGCTCACGTTCGGCGCGCATCTGCTGTTCCAGCGCGTCCTTGATGCTGTTCGGCAATTCGATGTCGGATACTTCATATCGCAACACCTTGATGCCCCAGGGCGCTGCGGCCTCATCCAGCGCGCGCACGACTTCTTCATTGATCTTGGCACGCTCTTCAAAGGTTTTGTCCAGATCGGTATGGCCGATCACTGAACGCATCGTGGTCTGCGCCAGCTGACTGGCCGCATTACGATAGTTATCGACCCCGTAACTGGCTTGATGCGCATCAATAACCTGAATGTACATAACACCGTCGATACCTACCTGAATGTTGTCTTTGGTGATACAGGCTTGCTGGGCGACGTCGATCACTTCCTCTTTAAGCGTCTGAATATAGGCCACTTTGTCGACAAACGGGATCAACAGGTGAAAACCGGAATCCAGCGTACGCGAATATCTACCCAAGCGTTCGACCACAAAATTACTTCTTTGCGGCACAATCTGGGCTGTTTTGAATATGACGAGAATCACGGCCAGAGCAATACCGCCCGCAACCCAAGTACCAAAATCTGCTAAAAGGTCCATTTATTTTTCCTGTTTGAACGTTAATACGTTAACCATCATTGGCTTCAAGAGTGTTCGCCGGTTTGTGTCGGGCTACCGTCAGACGTATGCCTTCGTTGGAAACAACCCAAGCTACCTCACCGGCTTTCAAATCATCGCTCGACAGAGCATTCCAGGCTACGCCATTGAGAATTACGCGCCCGCCACCCTGATTGAAATCATGTTCCACTGTCACGCGCCCACCCAGCTCATCCTGAAAGCTGTTGTGCGATGAACCTCGATCAGCGGTCGACCCTTTAAACCATTGTTTGAGATGCCGGCGAGCAAATACCAGACTCAATACCGTGGCCGCACTGAACGTCAATAATTGCATCGCGACCGAGGATATAACGCCCATCTGCAACAACACGCCAGTGACAATACAGCCGATGCCAATGAAAACGGCAATAATGCTGGTAGCGATTAGTTCGGTCACTATCAGGACGATACCTGCGACGATCCAGACAAGGGCTGCGCTCATGGTGCTCTCCTTATAATTCCCTGCTCCGGCCTGATACCAGGACCGATCACTGACCAGTCTACCCTATTAGTCTGTTCGGGGTTGGGTTGTGACAGATTGGCCTAGTCAGCAATGATCAGGCTACTTGTGTTCAACCTGTTCAATTTCGTACTCCACATCACCGCCCGGCGTCTTGACCACGACAACATCGCCTTCTTCCTTTCCGATCAGGGCTCGGGCGATAGGCGAGGTCACCGATATTTTGTTCACTTTAACGCTGGCTTCGTCTTCGCCAACGATCTTGTAGGTCACGCCTTTGTCGGTTTCCAGGTTCAACAGGCTCACCGTGGTGCCGAAAATCACTTTGCCGCTGGGCGCTATGTCATGAATATTGATGACCTGGGAATTACCCAGCTTCATCTCAATTTCCTGAATACGGCCTTCGATGAAGCCTTGTTGGTCGCGCGCGGCATGGTACTCGGCGTTTTCTTTCAGATCGCCATGAGCTCGTGCCTCGGCGATAGCCTTGATCACACGCGGACGCTGCTGAGTCTTAAGATCGCGGAGCTCATGTTGCAGAGCCAGTTCGCCTTCGAGTGTCATTGGGTAGCGTTGCATACAGTTAACCTGCCTGATGAACCAGTCATTTTGCCTGGTGTAATGAAATCTCACAGACTGCCTGGCGTTATCGGACAGTCCATCATAAAAGCTCAATAAAAAAAGGGCGCCGTTAAGCACCCTTTTTTACCGCCAGCATGCCGGTCAGGCGGTTGACGTCTGGGTAGCGTGCAAATCTTGCAACCTGCGTACTGGTGTATTGTCGGCAAGGCACATAGCCATTACCGATGCTTCAGCCCCTGCCAGGGTCGTAGTGTAATAAACCTTGTGCTGCAATGCACTACGACGAATCTCGGCGCTGTCAAGTATCGACTGTCGACCCTCGGCGGTATTGATCATGAACACCACTTCGTGGTTCTTGATCATATCAACCAGATGCGGTCGGCCTTCCTTCACTTTGTTAACAACACCAATGGTCATGCCGTGCTCAGTCAGGTATTTGGCCGTACCATTGGTTGCCAGCACCTCAAAGCCCAGGTCTACCAGTGAGCGAGCTACCGGCAGGAAGGATTCCTTGTCCCGATCTTTTACCGAAACAATCACCTTGCCTTGCTTGGGCAATACCGTACCGGCGCCCAGCAAAGCCTTGGCAAAGGCCTCAGCAAAGGTTTTGCCGGTGCCCATCACTTCGCCGGTTGACTTCATTTCCGGGCTCAGGATCGGATCGACGCCCGGAAACTTGTTGAACGGCAGTACGGCTTCTTTGACGGAGTAGTAATGCGGAATGATTTCACGGGTAAAGCCGATTTCCGCCAGTGTTTTGCCGGTCATCACCTGCGCGGCCACTTTGGCCAGTGATATGCCGATTGCCTTGGATACAAAGGGCACGGTCCGGGAGGCACGCGGGTTCACTTCAATTATGTACAACTGCTCGTCCTGCCACGCCATCTGGACATTCATCAGCCCGATCACATTCAGCTCCAGCGCCATGTCTGTAATCTGCTGGTGAATCAGGTCAAGGGCCTGTTTGGGCAGACTGTAAGGCGGCAATGAGCAGGCAGAATCACCGGAGTGCACCCCGGCCTGTTCAATGTGCTGCATGATGCCGCCAATAACGACCTGATGGCCATCACTGACGGCGTCGATGTCAATCTCGATGGCTGAATCAAGAAAGTGGTCGAGCAACACGGGAGAGTCGTTGGAAACCTTTACCGCGTCGCGCATGTACCGCTCAAGTTCTGACTCTTCGTAGACAATTTCCATGGCCCGGCCGCCCAGAACGTATGACGGGCGAACGACCAGCGGATAACCGATCCGGTGAGCAATGGCCAGCGCCTGGTCTAGGCTCCGAGCTGTCCCGTTTTCCGGCTGCAACAGGTTCAGTTTCTCGATCATCACCTGGAAACGTTCGCGGTCTTCGGCACGATCAATGGCGTCCGGCGAGGTGCCAATGATCGGCGCACCGGCGGCTTCAAGTTCACGCGCCAGTTTCAGCGGCGTCTGACCGCCAAACTGAACGATCACCCCTTTGGGTTTTTCCAACTCGATGATTTCCAATACATCCTCGAGCGTCACCGGCTCAAAATACAGGCGATCAGAGGTATCGTAATCGGTCGAGACGGTTTCCGGATTGCAGTTAACCATGATGGTTTCATAGCCATCTTCGCGAGCAGCCAATGCAGCATGCACACAGCAGTAATCGAACTCGATGCCCTGACCTATCCGATTGGGACCCCCACCGATAACCATGATTTTATCACGATCGCTCGGTGCAGCTTCACACTCTTCATCATAGCTGGAATACATATAGGCCGTGCTAGAGGCAAATTCAGCAGCGCAGGTATCAACACGCTTGTAGACCGGACGTACGCCCTGAGCCCAGCGTTTTTTGCGCAACTCCTTTTCACTGACACCCATCAGGTAAGCCAGGCGTTCATCGGAGAACCCCTTGCGCTTGAGGCGACGCATGGCAACGGCATCCAGTTCTTTCATACCGGATTCCTGCAACCCTTTTTCTTCGTTGATCAGATCTTCGATTTGCACCAGATACCAGGGGTCAACACCGCTCAGACGGTGTACTTCGTCAACGCTGAAATCGGCACGGAAGGCATCACCGATGTACCAGATACGCTCGGCACCGGGTTCTTTCAGTTCCCGTACGATAATGTCAGTGGCTTGGTCGGTATTCAGATCGACTTTACTGTCAAAACCGGCGACATTGACTTCCAGGCCGCGCAACGCCTTATGCAATGACTCCTGAAAGTTACGGCCAATGGCCATGACTTCACCCACCGATTTCATCTGAGTCGTCAGTCGATCATTGGCTTGCGGGAATTTTTCAAACGCAAAGCGTGGAATCTTGGTGACCACGTAATCGATACTCGGCTCAAACGACGCTGGCGTAACGCCACCGGTGATGTCATTTTGCAGTTCATCAAGGGTATACCCTACGGCCAGTTTGGCGGCGATTTTGGCAATCGGGAAACCGGTGGCCTTGGATGCCAGTGCCGATGAACGACTGACCCTCGGGTTCATCTCAATCACCACCATACGACCGGTGTCCGGATCAATTCCGAACTGGACGTTGGAACCCCCGGTTTCCACGCCAATTTCACGCAGCACCGCCAGAGAGGCGTCCCGCATGATCTGATATTCCTTGTCGGTCAGCGTCTGTGCCGGTGCTACGGTAATTGAATCGCCGGTATGAACGCCCATGGCGTCGAAGTTTTCGATGGCGCATACGATGATGCAGTTGTCCGCCTTGTCGCGTACCACTTCCATTTCGTATTCTTTCCAGCCGATCAGGCTCTCGTCGATCAGCAGTTCACGGGTTGGCGACAAATCGAAGCCACGTTCGCAGATTTCGACAAATTCTTCACGGTTATAAGCAATACCACCACCGGACCCACCCATGGTGAAACTCGGGCGAATGATGCAGGGCAAACCGATGTCTTCGAATATTCCCCAGGCCTGCTCGATGGACCGCGCGATACCGTGGCGCGGCGTTTCCAGACCGATGGCCTGCATCGCATCGTCAAAACGTTCCCGGTCTTCGGCCTTGTCAATGGTATCGGCATTGGCGCCGATCATCTGCACGCCAAACTTCTCCAGGACGCCTTCACGTTCCAGATCCAGTGCGCAGTTCAGTGCTGTCTGGCCACCCATGGTGGGTAGTAACGCATCGGGGCGTTCCTGTTCAATGATCTTGGCAACTTCACTCCACACCACCGGTTCAATGTAAGTGGCATCGGCCATGGCCGGATCGGTCATGATGGTGGCCGGATTGGAGTTCACCAGGATGACACGATAGTCCTCTTCACGCAGAGCTTTGCAGGCCTGAGCACCGGAGTAGTCAAATTCACAGGCCTGACCGATAACAATGGGGCCAGCGCCGAGGATAAGTATGCTTTTAATGTCAGTACGTTTTGGCATGATTCGCTTCGCTCATAGCAGATGACTGGACGGAATACGGGAGACGCTTGTTGTCGCCTGGCGTGGTCCGTTCATCGGCGATCCGCTTGCATTAGTTCGATGAAGTGATCAAAAAGAGGCGCGCAATCTCGCGGACCCGGACTCGCTTCCGGATGCCCCTGAAAACTGAAGGCGGCTTTGTCGGTGCGATGAACACCCTGCAGCGAGCCATCAAACAAAGATCGGTGCGTAGCCACCAGATTATCCGGCAGCGTATCAGCGTCAATCGCAAAGCCGTGGTTCTGGCTGGTGATCATCACGGTTTTGTCGGCCATAACTTCTACTGGATGGTTGGCACCATGATGACCAAATTTCATCTTCAGCGACCTGGCTCCACTGGCCAGCCCCAGCAACTGATGGCCCAGACAGATCCCGAACACCGGGATATCCGTTTCCAGCAAATCGCGAATCGCAGCAATGGCATAATTACAGGGTTCCGGGTCACCCGGACCGTTAGACAGAAAAACACCATCGGGCTTGAGCGCCAGTACATCGGCCGCCGGGGTTTGCGCCGGTACCACAGTCAGACGGCAACCCCGGTCAACCAGCATGCGTAGAATATTGCGTTTCACACCATAGTCGTAGGCGACCACATGCAAGGGCAATTCATCGTCGCCACGAACCTGGTGACCGTCTTTCAGCGACCAGCTGGACTCACGCCACTGATAGGTTGTGTCAGTGGTTACCTCTTTGGCCAAATCCATACCCTTGAGCCCGGCAAAACCGCGCGCCAATGCCAGTGCGCGGACTTCGTCCAGGTTATCGCCAGCCATAATGCAGCCGTTCTGAGCCCCTTTTTCACGCAACAGTCGGGTCAGGCGACGGGTGTCAATGTCGGCTATGGCAACCACATTGTTGTCGGTCAGGTATTCCTGTAGCGACTGCTCGCTGCGGAAATTACTGTGCAATAGCGGCAAATCACGAATGACCAGGCCGGCGGCCCAGACATGTTCCGATTCTTCATCTTCAGAATTAGTGCCAGTATTGCCGATGTGAGGGTAAGTCAGGGTGACGATTTGGCGGGCATAGGAGGGGTCTGTCAGAATTTCCTGATAACCGGTCATGGCGGTATTGAATACCACCTCACCGATCGATTCTCCGGGGGCTCCAATGCTGGCTCCCCGAAACAGACTGCCGTCAGCTAGCGCGAGTATGGCTGGCGTACTCAAGGATCCGTTCCTCTATCTTACAGTGCGAGTGGTCAATGACCTCAAGGTCATTGGCAAGGCGCGGGCTGGTCTATGATCAGGCGCTGTATGCTGTTTCGGTCTCAACAGCGTGCTTGCGGCATAACTACCGTCAGACTTCGAACGGTGCCGGCAAGCAAAACAGGTGCAGCCATTACTTTAATTCTGACCAGTCAGACAGTTATCTCAACCCCCTTTCGCAAAAAAGCGAGATGAAGTAGCCTCCATCTCGCCAGTCATTCGAATTGCATTGTGACATTCGCTTTGCGTTGCCGAGACTGATGAGATGCTGTCCTGCGCTAAACGATCTGGGTGCCGTGCCCAAATCCATGCGATTTTACCGAACAATCACCGCCAGTGTCCAGGCAATTGACCCCTGCTTAGCTGTATAGCGGTTACGCATTACTCACATCTTCAAAGAAAGAGAGCACCCTATGGATCTGACTGCACGTTTGGCATTTACCCGGGATCTGGCCATACAAGCTGGACAATTGATTAGTAACCGGCGCAAACAGGGCAAACTGAAAACCGAATTCAAAGGCAACATTGAACTGGTGACCGATGCTGACATGGCCTGCGAAAAACTGATTAAAAATGCCCTGCTGGCCAGCTTTCCAGACGATGCCGTGCTTGCCGAGGAAACCAGCACGCAGCTACCGGATAACCAGTTAAACGGGCCACTCTGGGTCGTAGACCCGATTGACGGCACCGTCAATTACGCTCACGGGCACAGCATGGTGGCGGTATCAATTGCCTGGTATGAGAATGCAGAAGCCCGGATTGCCGTGGTCTACAATCCTTTCATGAACGAATGCTTTACTGCGATACGAGGCCAGGGGGCCTGGTTAAACGATGCTCCCATTCGTGTCGGGGAGAAGACAGCACTGAATCGTGCACTGGTAGCAACGGGCTTTCCTTATGACCGATCCTTGCGACCCGAGTTAATCGAACGCCTGGGAAGCGTCATGGCAGAATGCGCCGATGTTAGACGACTGGGTTCAGCCGCTCTGGATATTTGCTGGGTCGCCTGTGGCCGCCTGGATGCCTACTACGAGTCCGTCATGCCCTGGGACAGTGCAGCGGCGGCGCTTATCGCTCGTGAAGCCGGTGCTCGTCTCGGCCGCTTTGCGCCCGTGCCCGATGATGCTTTGCCCGGAGAGCTCGATGGACGGCATTGGTTGATCGCTTCACCGGCTTTGTTTGAACCGATTAGAAACCTGTTATATCAATCAAAATAGTTAACCAGGCGCTCACGAACCGAACGCGAAGTACCGAGATCATCCTGCAGTAGAATGGCATCAGCCAGCTTTCCCAGTGGCTGCAACCCCATCAACACAATCGCACCATATCCCCAGGCCCAATAGCCCACCAGCTGGCCTAGAACCAACCAAACAATCAGATGGTTGATCAAATAAAGGGGCCCTAGCCAGGAAAACTGACGCTCAATGCGCCATTGTTGCGTGCTGTGACTGACAACATAGGACACCAGCAAAGGCAACGCATTGGCCAGGGCAGACACCAGCGCGAGCGGCAACCACAGCCAAACAAGGGGCTTTGGCCAGCGCCAGCGACGCTGTGCCCGCACTTCATGCCAGGACAGCAACAAACTGGACGGTACACGGCCAGATTGTGATATCAGCGGCCATTGCGGTAACGTCTGGTATCCCTTAATTGACCAGGCCAGCTTCTGCAGGCGTTGCAATTCTTTCAGAATGCGCAGTGGCTCAACCACCATGTCTATCGCACTGGGGCGCCAGATCCAGTGGATCGGACTGCCCAGCGTGTGGCGGAAATCGTAGTTAAAAGTCAGTACCTGCACGCGCAAATGGCGGTGGTGGGCATGCAAACCTCGCAACAGTTGCTGTGTATTAGCGATCTCTACAGACGATTCGCCATTGATTGAAATCACCAGGCAACGTCCGGAATTCAAGTAAGCCGCCAGCCGCTCTTCAAGGATAACACCGGGACCACGATGCGGCTGGCTCACTGAGAACCCGACCGCCCCTAGCCAACGATACCCCCAGCAATTGGATAGCTGGCCGCGCTCTACAAATAGTGGTGGCCGTTTCAGACGCGACCAGAACAACCAGCAATCGGCCGGACTCAGACTGCGAGGGACCAGAATGACGTCAACGTCAGCGCTACGAGGATCGCTGCCATGCACATGCACCGGCCCCAGCATCGCGCGACTGATCAGACGGCCAAGCCATGTCATTATTGTTAATGTCAGTATTGTCACAAATACTCCAAATTACCTCGCAGCGGCTCTACCCTGATCACTGGCGCTATTGACTCCTGTCACTTTGCCTGACCATGCAACCCTGTTCTAACAGGTATATCCATATACCGGTAGCCGGTAGCCGGTAGCCGAAATTTGCGAATTTCAACAGCCTGTCAGGCACTCACTCGGGAGGCACGCATAGGGACTGTACAATAAGCAGGCAGCTGTGCGACTATAAGTAGCATATTACGCCACCATCTCAAGGACGTCATGTCTCAGACCATACAACTTGTCGACACCCTGAAAAAACTGTTGCGGGAGCGGAAAATAACTTACGCCGAGGTTGCCCAGAAGCTTGGCCTGAGTGAAGCTAATGTAAAGCGAATGTTTTCCAAGCGCCATTTTACGCTGAATCGGCTGGAAGAGATCTGCGAAATGGCCAGTGCCGACCTCAGTTACCTGATGACTCGCATGCACGAGGGCACTCTGGTACTTGATGCACTTGATGAAGAAGATGAACGTGAACTGGTATCGGACCCAAAGCTATTGCTGGTCGCACAGTTGCTGGTCAACCGCTGGGAATATGAGGATATCATCGCAACTTATGTGATCGACGAGTTCGAGGCCACCCGACTGCTGGCCCGGCTCGATCGACTGGGGATTATTGAGTTACTGCCCGGCAATCGTGTCAAAACCATACTGTCCAGAGACTTTCGTTGGATTCACAACGGGCCGGTATACGGGTTTTTCGAAAAAAATGTTGCACGTGACTTTTTCAATTGCAAATTCGATCCCAAATCGGGTGAATTACTGGTGTTCATTGCCGGGATGCTGTCCCGACAGTCCAACCTGCACCTGCAGAACAGCATTCGCAGACTGGCACGTGAATTCGACGAGATAAGTAAAGAAGACGGCAAGCTACCGCTTGAAGATACCTTTGGTACCGGCATGGTATTGGCGATGAGGCCCTGGGAATTGAATATTTTTGCCGAGATGCGGCGTGGCCCTAATCTGAAGAAGTTCTAAAGCCCGGTGTTATTTACACCATGAAATCGAGCTCTCGACCCAGCATATTGACAGGTTCCTGAAACTGATATTCAAGCAAGCTGCGCGACGCTTCCTGGCGAGTCCGCTCTTCCGGGCCCGCTGTGCGCTGCGCTGATTGCGCTGCAGACTGACTGGCAATGTCAGCAGAGGCTGCGCCAGAAGCAGGCTCAGCCTCTTCATTCTGCACGTCACCAGAGTCATCGGACGATACTTCACGATCCGGTGGTGACAACTCGGCTCGCAGCTCAACAAGGGCCTCAGTTCTTAATTGCGTGGCCTGCGCGGCAACCGAACGGTCCTGAGCCGAGGGCTCTGCCGGTGCCAGAGCAGCGCGACGAACCTGCTCGGCCTTGGCCAGGGTAGCAGCCGGATCTCCGGATACCGGGCTGATGTCGATTGCTACTTCTCCCGCCACCGCATAGCGCCTGCCATCCGGGCCGCGCTGGTAACTAAGCGCCATACCACCCGCATGTTGCCCGCCAACAGACTGATGAGCTTGCTCATGTGAGCGCACTTCACGATCTCGCTGAGCCAGCTCGCGAATGGTCTCAATATCTTGTTCTAACAGTCTTTGGTCTGCTTGCTGACGTGTTGTCTGCGTTTCGTCCCGCTGACGCTGAATCGCACTGGATTGATCCTCGGTCGCAGCTTCTTCAGACTGATCATTGGCAATCAGGTTCGACTCAGCCGACAACGATTTAGAGGCCAGCTCACTACCTGCGGTATTAGGCTTGCCCAGTCGATTCTGGCCTGGCGCAGTCGCTAATGACGCCTCAATGGGTGCAAATACTGCGGCGTCATTATCCCTTCGCTGTTGCGCGCGCTGGGCAAGATCACCGAACGGACTGACCGTTGGTGTAATTGCGTTGGGATAAAGACCACTGAGAGTTGACATCACCTGCTCCGCGTTCCGCTATTAAACTCGTATATCGATTAACGTGCCCAGGATTTCAGATCCAACCTCAACCACACGCGCACTTGCCTGCAGCTGATTTTTAGCCTGAATCTGATTGACCATGGGCTCGATAATCGACCCCGGACCACCCTTTTCAGCAGGAATGTTAGTTCGGGCAATGTCCTGGCCACTGCGATTCAGAGAGTACAAACCTCCCTGGATACCGGCCACGCCTGAACTCATTACCGAACTGATCATACACTACCCTCTTTGCTGATACCCTTGTCGAGCTGCTGTGACACTGATCCTTGCCTGACCAGATCACCAAAGTCACTCAGTAAACCACCGTACTTAACACCACTCTATATGCTTACATTTTAACCAGCCCTAGCTCAGGAACTGTAATGTTTTGTAATAATCACAAGAATTACTATGAACGATGCCGTTACCTTTCCCGTTGAAGTGCAGTAGGTGCCACCTGATCGGCAACCCTAGCTGCAAAAATCAGCAAAAACTGCCAAATTACACTTGATCCGGTACACCCTTAATAATACCAACACCCACCCAGTGACACTCTTATTCCGCTTCGCAGCCTTAACGTATCATCATTTATCGAGTCTGGATCGACTGACTCCAGGTCGGAGCAGTAAATTGTTGGAGGTCCTGTCAGGCAATGACTTGAATTCGATCACAGTTCCGTCTTTTCAGCATGGCGCAGGCTTGTGCGGGGCCCTAGGTTCTGTCTACTCTAACGCTTATTTCCTTATCCAAAATTCGAAGCGTTAACTAATGACTCATCTGCTACCGGAACATGGACGTTCCGGCGAAATCAGCGACTGATAAGTCTTGGATTTCGTGAGAGAAGTAAAAATCACATTTTTTGGTTTTCGTGTTTTGAAAAAGGCAGGAAGCCTTTTTCAACAACCTGCTAGGGAGCAAGGCTGCCATGTCAGACAATGGGTTTAACGCCCTGTCCTCAAGGTCACTGGTCGATCTTATGTTCACCAGTCTGTGTCCGCTGTGCGAACAGCACTCAAATGGTAGCCAACTGTGCGCGGTATGTACCAGCTGGTTATCACCATTGCCCGACCCATGCCCTTTATGCGCTGCGCCAAATACGTTCACTCAGGTATGTGGGCGCTGTCAGCAAAGCCCGCCATCCTGGCACTGCGCGAAAGTCAGCTGGGCACTGGAGGGGGCCGCCCGATTCCTGGTTCACCGAATGAAATATCATCAGGATTTCGCCAGTGCCAGGGCGCTGGCCAGTCATTGGTGGCATCATCACGGTCATCAACGGTTGCCTCTGGACGCCCTTGTACCGGTGCCACTGCATCGTCACAAGGCGCGACATCGGGGTTTCAATCAGTCCGAATGGCTCGCTCGCTATCTGGCAACGTCTGCCGGAATCGACGTCTGGACCGGGCTGATCAAAGCCATTCCGACACAACCTCTGGAGGGCCTTAATCGAACCCAACGCCGACAAACGCTAAGGGGAGTATTCACTGTTACCCAGCCACCTCCGAAGCGAGTCGCCATTGTTGATGATGTGCTGACGACCGGTGCCACTGCCGCTGAACTTGCCCGAACACTGAAACGGGCAGGAACACAGCACATTGAATTGTGGACTCTGGCACGCACGCCTCTCGGTGATGGTTGAACAGCGGCCCCCAAGGTATGCGACTGACGAACAAAATTCAGGTGAATAAAGACCTGCAGAACAATGACAGACGCCACAAAACCACTACAATGGGCACACTTTTCATTCAGGTTCGCCCATGACCGCTTCAGCCCACCCGTTTGATAGCTTAAGCCAGGATCGCATAATCGACTGGTTCGAATCACTTGGGGCCCTGTCCGACTACCGTATATATCCGCTGAACAGCTATGAAAACCGGGTGTATAGAGTCGGACTCGAAGAAGCCGCTCCGGTTGTGCTCAAAGCGTATCGGCCTGGTCGCTGGAACGAAGCGCAGATCCGCGAGGAGCTATCCTTTACTCAACAATTGTTTGATGCCGACATTCCGGTCGTGCCTGCCATGAAGCTGGGTGACGATATCCTGCACCATCGTGACGGTTTCTGGTTTGTCTGCTTTAAAATGCGTGCCGGCCATGCGTTCGAACTGGACAACCCGGACCAGCTGTACCGCATTGGTCAGCATCTGGCGCGGTTGCATAATGTGGGCGAAACGGTCGCGTTCAAACACCGTCCGACCCTGTCGTTAACTGACCCGGTCAACAGAGCGCAACACTTTTTTGCCGACAGCCCGCTGCTACCCAATGATCTCAGGGCCAATTATCTGGCTACACTGGCGCCCATCGCTGACCTGCTGCGTAACCGTTTTGAACCGATGTTTAAACAGGCACAGTCACTGCGTATACACGGCGATTTCCATGCGGGCAACATTCTAAGCCGCGATGATCAACTGCTGATTGTCGACCTTGACGACACTGTAATGGGCCCGGCGGCTCAGGATATCTGGAAGTTGCTATCCGGCGATAAGTACGAGCAGACCCGGCAAATCAACGAGCTCGAGGAAGGTTACGAGCAGTTCCGCCCCTTTCCGCGCAAGGAAATGTCGCTACTGGAACCGTTACGCACCGTGCATATGATTCGACACACCCTGTGGATTGCCCAACGCTGGGACGACCCTGCTTTTCCACGTGCATTTTCCTGGTTTGACAGCCAACGCTTCTGGAGTGACCACCTGTTGGCACTGCGCGAGCAATGGGCCTTGCTGCAGGAATAAATCGCCTGGGTTAAGTCAGCCAGCATGAAGGCCGGCCATTGACGACCCTGATATCGATTTTCCCTGGGCACAATCGATACTGCGATGCAGTGTGATAATTGAGTACCCGTGACTAGACCCTACTTTTAAACCCCTCTATAGTGCCTGCTTGTCTGTTCTGAGTGATTCCGAATCGCATCGGTTAGCCGGACCCGGGTCTGACCAGGAAGTCTGACCCGACCATGAACGGCAGCCCGATTAACCGGAGTTTTCAGAAAATTGCAGGCTCTCAAGTAACGTATGGAGACGACGTAGTGACTCATTTTTTTACCCGATTCAACCCCAATACGTCACGGTGGTTGCCCGCCCTGACGGCTCTGGCACTGGCCAGCGGTTGTGCAACCATAGGCTCCGACCGCTTTATCGAGGCACCTGAACTGGTCAGCGGCAACCCATTGCAGGCTGAACTGAATACCTCAAGTCCAGCCAATCTTAACAATGGCTCTCGCTATTCCGCCCACTGGTTTTGTGCAACCGATGCGGTTCCCAATGCGTTTTATACCTTTCAGGCACCCTTTCCCGCTGAATTGACCCTGTTTAATCAACAGGGCTGGTTGATTGACCAGGCCAATGTCATGCCCGGAGCAAGCACTCCGGTTGATATTCTGATGGGCCCGACTATCGGCCAATGCTCGCTGCTGGTAGTCAATGGCAACGACAGTGAGGCCTATGGTCCTTATCGGCTGATTGAGCAGGCTATCGCTAACCCCGATGACACGCTGTCTACCGACCAGTCCCTGTTAGGTTCTATTGATGCCGACACAGGTCGAATCCGCTACCCGTTGTCAGTTGACTCTCCTACTCAAATCAGCATTACCCTGCGTGATGCAAGCCGGTCACTGGGTATGTCCCTGTCCGGTCCTGCTGTTAATGCAGACGCTAAAGCGTGCGGCAGCAGTACCCTGACTCTGGACGCCTATCTTGAACCCGGCAACTATGAACTCGAATTGCTCACAAACCGCCGCCCGGTTGCCGATGCCGATGAATACGAAATGCCTGATACTGCATTGCCTTGTGGCGATGCCCTTGTCGATGAAGGGTCGTTCTATCAGCTGGACACCGCCAGTACCACATTACCGCAGGGCATTCGCAATGGTGGGCTACTCAGCCATGGCGACACGCTAAGTGGCCTGCTGCTGTCAACGGCCGGCAACCCCTACCGCCTGGTGTTGGAGCAACCTTCCGAGGTGATTGTTAATCTGGCTTCTGATGACTTCGATACCCTGCTGTCAGTCAGCGGGCCGGACACGGAACTGGACAATGACGACACTGGCGATGGCACCAACTCCCAGATATCGTCGATTCTTATGCCCGGCACCTATACCGTCACCGCAATGAGTTATGAGAGCTACCCGGTGGATGGACTCTATACCCTGGGCACCCAGGTGACACCATTCGGAGGCGACCTGCGCAATGAGGGTGAGATAGCGCCGAACAGCAGCCTGATTGGAATTCGCTCCGACACCGACAATCGCTATATGATGACCATCGATGAACCCTCAGAAGTGAGCATTTCACTTAACTCGGGCAGCTTCGATACTCTGCTGACACTCACAGGAAATGGCTTGAATCTGAGCGATGACGATGGCGGCGGCGATACAAACTCACTGATCACTACCATTGTTCAGCCAGGCACCTACACCCTTGAGATAGGCAGCTACTCAGGCAATGGCATGTATAACCTGAGTGTCAGTCAAAGTGCGCTTAGTGGTACGTTGATGAACAGCGGCGAATTGTATTCTGGTGATGTCGTCTATGGCTCCCTCAACAGCCGTAGCAACCTGAGCTACACTCTTATTGTTGACGCAGCGCGCACCGTCCGCATTGATGTAACATCCTCCGCAGTCGATACTCTGATCAGCCTGACCGGGCAGGGCCTGGCACTTGAGGATGATGACGGCGGCGATGGCACCAACTCACGCTTGGAAGAATACTTGCCTGCTGGCACCTACACGCTGAACATACGCGGATACAGCAGCGATGATAGCGGCCAGGTTCGCATTGAAGTGCAAATGGATATGAGCGATGCCCAGTCCTGAGCCCTGAGACCCGAAGAAACCCGCCAGTTGGCGGTTTTCTTTTGCTTACGGACCCATTATTCCCGCGGCTGGCGCGCAGCGCTTACTTCTGTAGCTCGCAATGTTTGCGCAAGCTTATCAAGAACGCCATTAACATAGCGATGCCCTTCACTGGCTCCAAACAGCTTCGACAATTCTACCCCTTCATTAATAATCACTTTAAAGGGGACATCGATTCTGTGCACCAGCTCATAGGCACCCATCCGCAAAATGGATAATTCAACCGGAGTCATATCACTGGTCGAGCGATCAGTAAAGGATTCAATATACCCGTCAAGTTCCGACAGCGTACTGGGAACACCGTGCAGCACTTCACTGAAATACTCACGATCCACTTTCTTCATGTCATGATCGGCAACAAACTCGGCTTCAATCTGATTCACCGGTGATGACGACACGTGCCACTGATACAAAGCCTGCATAGCCAGTCGGCGTGCTTTGCGACGCGCGGCCATATTGGGTCTGTTGGTCATTGCATTAGCCCTCTATCTGCTTGAACAGATTGACCATTTCTAACGCAACCATAGCAGCTTCGGCACCTTTATTACCCGCTTTGGTACCGGCACGTTCGATGGCCTGCTCAATGGAATCAACCGTCAGAACACCAAAAATAACCGGCATGCTGGCTGTCAGAGCAACCGAGTTAAGCCCACCGGCTGCTTCGCCAGCCACGAAATCGAAGTGAGGTGTGCCACCGCGAATAACTGCACCGAGCGCAACGATGGCATTATAGCGTTCAGTCTCAGCCAATTTTTGGCAGACGATGGGCAGCTCATAGGCCCCCGGAGCCCGCACGATGGTAATTTGATCGTCTTTAATGCCATGGCGCTTGAACGTGTCCAACGCACCCTCAAGCAAACTTTCTACAACAAAGCTGTTCCAGCGACCGACAACAATGGCGTACTGAGCGTCGTTGGCGGAGAAATCCCCTTCAAGGGTTTTAATATTTGAAGTCATAGCAGTCATAATCAGATCCTGTATGGGCGGCCACCGATAGTGACTCGCCTTGTATTATCTCAAGGTGGGTTGTGGCGCTGACGGCGCCATCAGATTTCATCACTGGCGGCGGGTATATACTCAACCACTTCCAGGCCGAACCCGGAAATACCGCCGTACTTGATCGGCGAGCTAAGCAGACGCATCTTACCTACACCCAACTCCCGGAGTATCTGTGAGCCGGTACCGATAGTGGTATAGGTGCCATATTTATCGACTTTCGGATTGCGTTTTTTCACGGCGTGGCTATCAGGGCTAATCATCGCCAGCTCCGTGAGTACATCGGGAGCCTCCTGCACATCGAGCAAGACCACGACACCAGAACTTTCATCGGCTACCCGATGCATGGCGGCTTCAAGTGTCCAGCCATGACCTCTTGCCGGATTCACTCCAAGCAAATCGCGTAGTGTCTGGGCAACGTGGACCCGAACCAGCGTCGGCTTTTCAGGCTTGAACGGTCCGCCCAGTGTCAGCGCTATATGGGTTCCGCCAGCCAGGCTGTCACGATAAACCTGGACATCGAAATCACCGGCCCGAGTATTCAAAGCGCACTGTTCCACTTTCTCAATGGTGCGTTCATTGAGAATGCGGTAGTGGATCAGATCCGCAATGGTACCCACCTTAAGACCATGCTGCTCGGCAAAGGCTTCCAAGTCCGGTCGACGCGCCATCGTGCCGTCTTCCTTCATGATCTCGACAATGGCCGCAGCAGGAATCAATCCCGCCATTCGGGCCAAATCGCAGCCGGCTTCTGTATGGCCAGCGCGACTGAGCACACCGCCGGGCTGTGCTCGCAGCGGGAAAATATGACCGGGCTGAACGATATCGCTGGGCAGACTGTCCGTATCTACGGCAACCTGAATGGTGCGCGCCCTGTCGGCTGCCGAAATGCCGGTAGTGACGCCTTCGGCTGCTTCAATCGAAATGGTAAAGGGCGTGCCGTAGGCTGAACCATTGTCTTTCTTAACCATCGACTCCAGACCCAGGAAATCGCACCGGTCACCGGTCAGAGTCAGGCAAATAAGGCCGCGGGCTTTACTGGCCATGAAATTAACGATCTGCGGAGTGACTTTTTCCGCCGCGACAATTAAATCACCTTCGTTCTCACGATCTTCATCATCCATCAGAATGACCATTTTACCCTGGCGGATGTCTTCGATGATGTCTTCGATGCTGTTCAGCGCCACGTTAAATCCCATAGTCTGGTAATCATCACCGCCGGAGCGATCGCCCGACGTTCATTGCGCGCGATGATACCAGATGGCATGAACAATCACCGGCTTAAGGTACCATCTTGGCTGTTTTTCGTTCGTTACAACGATCGAACCTGCGGCCTCAGCTGCAAACGCAAATCCTGACCCACCGACCGAACATCCAACAACGTCAACTCCAACCTCTGGGCCAGGCTGGCCATCTTGGTCGCTATCAGTGGCCGCGTATCTGCACCGAGCAATACCGGCGCCTGATACAGCCATACTTCATCCACCTGACCAGCCTGTAGCAGCGCCCCTGCAAGCCGGGCTCCAGGTTCGGCCCATACTTCGTTAAATTGTTGCTGCCCCAACCAAACAGAGACCGCTGCAAGGTCCAGCCAGCCGTCTTCCTTGTGTGGCATTAAAACCAGCTTGGCGCCAGCTGCGGTTAGCGCTGAGACGCGCTGTGCCGAGGCCGCACTGCTGTGCAGTAACCAGGTTTTACCCGGTAACGTCAGCAATCGCGCTGACGTCGGCGTATTAAGCTGGGTGTCAAGGATAACCCTATCCGGCTGCCGGTCACAGCCGTCCAGACGGACATTAAGACTCGGATCATCGCTCAACACGGTGCCAATGCCTGACAGAATCGCACAGCTCTGCGACCGGGCACGCTGGACATCCGCCCTGGCCTCAGTTCCGGTAATCCACTGGCTTTCGCCACTACCCATCGCCGTGGCACCGTCCAGGCTGCAAGCCAGCTTCAAGGTTAACCAGGGCTTGCCGGTTCGCATACGCTGCAAAAAACCACGGTTCATGCGCTCCGCGTCCTGACTCAGAACTCCTAAACAGATGTCGATCCCGGCCGCAGCCAGTCGCGCCAACCCGGTTCCCGCCACTTGCGGATTAGGGTCTTGCATGGCACAGACCACACGGGAAATACCAGCCGCTATCAAGGCGTCAGCACAGGGGGGGGTGCGGCCATAATGACTACAGGGTTCAAGCGTGACATAGGCCGTCGCACCCGGTGCCTGATCGCCCGCAGCCGCCAGGGCATGCACTTCGGCATGACCCGTCCCGGCTCTTTGATGGTAGCCCTCGCCAACATTAACCCCATCACGAACAATAACGCAGCCCACCCGGGGGTTGGGTGACGTTGTGGTCGCACCAAACGAGGCCAGGACCAATGCACGCGCCATCCATGATTCATCGGATTGATTAACAGGCACAGCCGTCACCACCAAATCACTCACTGCCTTTCATTTCAAGTCGGTCTATTTCAGTACGAAATTCGCTTAAGTCCTGAAAGCTTCGATAAACCGAGGCAAATCTCACGTAGGCTACCTGATCAAGTTCACGCAGCTCATTCATAACCACCTCACCTAAGCGGCGAGACGGCAGCTCACGCTCACCGGTTGCACGCAAACTCTGCTTGATGCGGGCCACAGCAGCCTCGACTTCCTCAACACTAACCGGCCGCTTTTCAAGCGCGCGACGCAGGCCAGCACGCAGCTTAATCTCATCGAAAGGTTCGCGATTCCCGTTCTGTTTGACAATACCTGGCATCACCAGCTCTGCACCCTCATAGGTCGTAAAGCGCTCGCCGCACTGAACGCATTCGCGCCGCCGACGGACTTGCTCACCCTCGGCGACCAATCGCGAATCGATGACCTTGGTATCTTGTGCTTTGCAGAATGGGCAGTGCATCTAAATGACTCACGCGGGCAGAAGGGGACGAATGGACAGTACCGAAACACTGTTTTCAGGCAAAAGAATTGTACTCTGCTACCGGCGGTTTGGCGACACGACGACTACCATAAAATCGTTGACATTTACCGGAGCCGATAACCACGGGGGTTTTAAGCAGTATTTTTATGCACACATCAGAACGCGCCCGAATCGAGCAGATATTCCGACTTCAACAGGGTATTTTTCAATCAGCAAGCAGTCTTAACTATTTGTTTTTATTGGCTTTTATGTAAAGTGATTATTTTTTGACCAATCATAACCGACGTCACCGTCATGCCGATTTGAGCCAGTTATAAAGAGCATACCCACAGATTTATCCACAGATACTGTGGGCACCTTTGCAAGAGCCCGGCAGCATCGGCACACCCACTAAAAAGGGCGTCCTAACGCCCCTTTGAAAACCCGCTAGCCTCCCGCTGGTAAACTGGCGTAATAGGCGGCCAGATTCTCGATATCCTGATCCGACAAGCCGGCAGCTATTCCCCACATTACAGCAGCATTGGCGCCCTGACGCTGCTGAGTCTTATACGCTTTGAGTACATTGACCAGGTACGCTTCTTTCTGGCCGGCCAGATTCGGGTAAATAGGCACGGCCGAGATGCCATTGGCACCGTGGCAGGCTGCACAAACCGGGGACTTAGCTTTACCTGCGGCTATATCGCCTTCTGCCCAAACACTGGTAGCGGCCAGCGTAATTACTGTAAGCAACAGGCCTTTAATCGATTTTTTCATAACAACTCTCTTATCGTTATTGCGTTAAAATTGGGTCAGCTAGCCTCTAGCTGATAGAGCAGACTATACTCCCTGGTCCAGCTGAACGTGCGTTTGAATTGCACGCACTAGTATACAAATAAATTAAGGCAATGACCGAAACCTAGAACCCGGTCACCGTTTAAATGTCAGCAATGCATACAATGACTTTACCTTAACTCCCTGAAGTCGAGTACGTTTCATGTCTGATCGCCACCCCTTTCTGTCAAAGAAGGCTGTTCTGGTAATCCCGCTGATCGCACTGTTCCTCGCGGCCTGTGGCCCCGAATCCAACAGCCGCTACGGCGATGCCTACTGGGATCCCTGGACGACAAAAGACATCTTTGATCCCGTTGTACCCCCTAGCTACTCGGTCGAGTATTACAGAACCAGCGATGAAGGGGATCCAGAAGTGTTCGAGGCCCGCATTACTCTGGATGCGAGCAAGACCAACGAACGCTTCGATGGGGTATTCAGCTGGGGATTTATAAGGGGTACGAAGCAACGAGAAACCTTTGAACCCCTGGGAGCAGAAAGCGATCTGCAACTGGTCTATGCCGAGGATTCGGACGATCCAAATGATGACCAACGGCTTGCAGCAACGGTTCCCGGAGAGTATCGAATATTCCTGATCGGTGAAACTGCAGGACCGTTGGGCAAAGTTACTCTGGATTTTAACGACATGGTTTTTTCTTTACCAGGTTGTCCGACGACGAGAACTTACTATGAAGATTATGTCGACGACACCCTGGAAACCTGTGCTGAATGCCACCAGGCTGGTGATGCCCGCGCCCAGCTCAATCTACCAACCAACAACATGAACACACGGCGTTCCAACTTCATGCAACACGTTGAAGACCGGCTCAACGCCACGGGCGACGATCCGGTCCTGACCCTGCCGGAATGGATTGTTAACCCGAGCCACGATGGCAGCAACACCATCAGTGCAGATTCAGACGCGTATCAGCGCATTGCCGATATGGTGGCCATGCTGGCAAGCATTGAAGCAGAGACCGAAGACATTGACCCCGGCGGCAGCAATGTTGTTCCGGATGACTACTGCATTGCCAAGCCAGCGGGCTTCGCATTTACAGTCCCTGATTAAATCGGTTTTGAAAACGAAATACACCTGCTACCAGGACACGTGGTCCGACATTTCGGATGTCCTGGCGAAATCGACGACTAACAAGTCGTTGATTTCGTGAGAAAAGTAAAAACCACATTTTTTGGTTTTCGTGTTTTGAAAAAGGCAGGAAGCCTTTTTCAAAACCCTGTTAGAGAGACTCTCTGTCTTAGGATAAATCGGCTGCAAATTGAGTACAGGCTGCCGGTGCGGGCCACTGCCACCCAACCTCAACTCAACTCAACTCAACAAACCACAACATTAACAGCAAGTCCGCCCTGTGCAGTCTCTTTATATTTGGACGCC
>Ga0307967_1000118_pt1 | contig 53191 bp, 57 predicted proteins | sample OrgLakmetagen648_FD_201828 | JGI IMG/M metagenome (GOLD analysis project Ga0307967, IMG submission 201828) | Saline water microbial communities from Organic Lake, Antarctica - #648 | ecosystem: Environmental > Aquatic > Non-marine Saline and Alkaline > Saline | place: Antarctica: Organic Lake... | reverse complement strand
ATTTGCGTTTTTATTAGTTTTCAAATCTTTATTTTGTCCTTGACAAGAAAAAAATATTAATGAAATTATTATGTAGATTGTGTTTTTCATAATTATTGCCAACTACTTATAACACAACAAACATAACTGTTTATTTGTAAATACCCCCGGATAAACCAACATTTTTGTTTGGTTTGTCCGTTTATTTAAAAGAATATGTATAGATTTTTAAGTTTTTTTTGAAGCTCTTTTTTGATTCCCGTTTCCGCTTTTAAATACGGGACCGTAAACTCAATAAGAAATGTTTTGCCAATTGTCGGCATAGGTCGGGGCGATGTTGTTGAGGGTGTTTAAAACTTCCTTGATGGACACGGAAGGCCCACCGCTGAAAATCTGTTCGATTTCATCTGATTTGGCGTCAAAAAAAGTGCGCAATAAAAATGAATTTGGGCGAACGTTATTCACTTGTCTTAAAAGCTGAATAGCCTCCACAATCTTTTTCTTTCCTTTTTCGACATCCTTATGCATCAAATCAAGACCTTTGCGGTGATAAATGTACATGGCTTGGCGAAAATCTGAAAAATTGCTGGACAACAACGCATCGTTCAAATTATAACGCGATTGCGAATTCCTGCTGGATGCTGATTCCCAACTTTCAATTCCATGGCCTTGGGCAGTATTGACAATTTGTCGGGCTTCTTGGAAGTATTTTGTTCCACCTTCCGGCGAAAAAGTATCGGCGTCGAGCCCAATAATCGTGTAAATGTAATAACTGATCGTTGAAACCAAGTTTGATTTGAATGTATTTGGCGTATAATCCAAAGGCGCGAATTCACTATAAGAAAAATTGAAGGAATTGTCCTTAAAATTCACCACAGGCGTTGCAGTGGTCGAGCCATAGACGGGGCGGGATGATTGAATTTGAAGGCTTGCCGAAAAACTCCCTGAATTATATGAATTCACCTGAATAAAAAAATTAGCGGATATTTTCTCAGTTTCATTTAAGTCCAGCTCTGTCCACGTGTTATTGTTAATGAATTCTTCGAGCGCCGTCTCTAAAGTGTTGAAAATAGAGAGTTGTGTTTTTCCCGTTTGCTTTGCATCCACTGTCACTGAGGCGTTTATTTCCTGGGCGCAGACTGAGCCTGCAGTCAGAAAACTGAATAAAATCAATATCAAAAAATTCTTCACAATCGAGGTATTAATTCTTGAATAATATCGCTGGCAACTTCTATTTTGGCTTTTGCCGAAAAAGATTTTACATTTTCTTTACTGATCAACTGGATTTTATTAGTGTCTTTTTGAAAACCGGCTTCCTTATCATTCAAGGAATTTAAAACAATCAAATCAAGGTTTTTTTTAGACAGTTTTTTCTGGGCGTTTTCCAGTTCGTTTTCAGTTTCCAAAGCAAAACCCACAAGGATTTGACTGGTTTTACTTTGGCCTAAAGATAGCAAAATATCTTTGGTTTTGACCAGTTTGAGTTCCCAGTTGGAATTCGATTTCTTCTTTTTTTGGTCAAATGTATTTTCCGGTCGGTAGTCAGAAACGGCAGCCGCCGCGATCACGGCATCCATTTCGGGGAACTTTTGATGCACGGCTTTATACATTTCTTCGGTGCTCACGACATCGATGCGTGCAATTTTTGGGTGGTGGGTGATTTGTGAGCTCGGTCCAGAAATCAAGAAAACATCAGCGCCGTTTTCAGCGGCAATTTCGGCAAGGGCAAAACCCATTTTTCCGCTGCTGTGATTTCCGAGAAAGCGCACGGGGTCAATAGCTTCATAAGTCGGGCCGGCCGTGATCAAAATTTTCTTTGCGTGAAGGGGCAAACGCTTCTGAAGGTCATTTTCAATGAAAGTTGAAATATCTTCGGGTTCGGCCATTCTTCCTTCACCGCTCAATCCGCTGGCCAATTCACCGGTTGCGGCCGGGATCATATAATTGCCAAATTCCTGTAATTTACGGATGTTGTCTTTGGTCGTTTCGTGCTGAAACATATCCAGATCCATTGCCGGGGCAAAATAAACCGGACACTTTGCAGAGAGATAAGTCGCTAAAAGTAAATTATCGTCGTGGCCCGAAGCCATTTTTGAAATGGAATTTGCCGTGGCCGGTGCAATCACCATTAAATCGGCCCAAAGACCAAGCTCGACGTGATTGTTCCACTGGTCGTTTTCGCCTTTTATAAAGGATGAAAAAACTTCATTTTTAGAAAGCGTGGACAGCGTCAGTGGCGTAATAAATCGTTTGGCTTCCGGGGTCATCACCACCTTAACATCGGCGCCGGCCTTAATAAAAAGGCGGACCAGCCAAGCTGTTTTATAAGCAGCAATTCCGGCAGTGATGCCCAAAAGGATTTTTTTGCCGTGCAAAGCTGCCATAATCTGCTTTTATTCTTGCTCGTCTTCTTTTGTGTTGCGGTAATAAATTTTTCCTTCCAACCATTCTTGCGCCGCCAATGCCTGAGGCTTTGGAAGGCTTTCATAAAACTTTGAGACTTCAATCTGTTCTTTGTTTTCAAAGATTTCGTCCAGGCTTTCGTTATAAGTTGCAAATTCTTCCAACTTTTCCAGCAATTCCCTTTTGATCTCAATATTGATCTGCGATGCCCTTTTAGAAACAACTGAAATTGCTTCATAGATATTTCCAGTCGGCTCATCAAATTTATTTCGGTCAATTGTCGTTGTGTCAACCGGTGCATTTGTGTTTTTCAAGTCCATAGTCCTCAATTAATAATGTTTAGTTTATTTGAAATTTTTTCGCCCAGGGCATCGGCTTTTTTGTTTAACTCACCCTCAGGGTAATATTTGTGATAATCGTCGTAAAAACCTTTTGCTTCTTGCAAGCGTTCTTCCACAAGGTAGCTATAACTATTGACAGCCAAGGTATAAGCGGCATCCAATTTTATATAATATGCCCGTTCTTGAAATTTTGAACCGGGAAATTTCTCAGTAAAATTTGTCATCGCCTCTATGCCCGCTTTATAATCTTCCATATCGTAATAAAGCTTAGCAATTTCAAATTTCTTTTTTGCTAATTTTCCCCGCAGTTCACCGACCATTTCATTAGCATCGCCGATGTTTTCACCAGAAGGGAATTTAGAAATATAATTCTGCAATTTTTGAATCGCCCGTTTAGTATCAATCTGATCTAAAGTATAACGCGGGGAAACATAATAATAGCTTTTAGCTTCTTTATAATAAGCTTCTTCTACCTTCTCACTTTTTGGATAAGCCTTTCTAAAACGTTCAAATTGATATCCGGAATCAAAATAACTTTCCAGTTGATAATAAGCGTCTGCGTAAATATAAGCAATTTTCTGACCCTGGGGTTTTCCACGGTATTGCGGCAAAATTTGCTCTAATAAAGTCAAGGTGCGTTTTAAATCCTTGCTGCTATCATCCTCCAAACCATCGTTGTAGAGCTCAACGGCCAATTCATATTTTGGCTTGACTTCTTTTTGTTTCAGCACCCGCTGGTATTCCCCACAAGAAGAGAAACTCAGCAAAATGGCACCACATAAAATACTTAGAAATAAATTTCGCATCATAAGGCAAAAATACAGATAATGTTCTGATTTAAAATAGAATTGTCCCGAGATGAAAATTCCCCGGAACAACTCTTGAATTTAAACGCTAAAAATAGCAGTTTATTATAAGATCATACCGTTTGTGTGTCGTCAAAATCCTCGAGATATTCTTTGACGCGTTGCACAAACTGACCGCCAAGGGCACCGTTTACCACGCGGTGGTCATAACTGTGCGAGAGGAACATTTTATGACGTATGCCAATGAAATCGCCTTCCGGTGTTTCCACCACTGCGGGCACTTTCCTGATTGCACCGAGTGCCAAAATCCCCACTTGCGGCTGATTGATTATCGGCGTTCCCATTATGCTGCCAAAAGTCCCGACATTTGTAACCGTGTAAGTCCCGCCTGTGGTATCATCGGGTTTCAGTTTGTTATTGCGGGCCCGCCCAGCTAAATCGTTGACTTGTTTTGTGAGCCCGACCAAATTGAGTTGATCTGCCTTTTTAATAACCGGAACGATCAAATCACCAGAAGGAAGGGCCGCAGCCATTCCCAGATTGACATTTTTATGTTTTACGATATTTTCGCCATCAATTGAAATATTGACCATTGGGAAATCTTTGATTGCCTTAACAATAGCTTCTATCAAAATTGGCGTAAACGTGATTTTCTCACCTTCGCGCTGCTGAAAATCTTTCTTGACGCTGTTGCGCCAGTTCCAGACTTTTGTCACATCTACTTCAATAAACGACTGCACGTGCGCAGAAGTCTGGATGCTGTTAAGCATATGCTTTGAAACCATCTTGCCCATTCGGGACATTTCCACAACTTCGTCTTCGGCATTGACGTTAACCGGTGCTTGTGTAGGTTTTGGTTGCGCGGCCGGCTGCTGTTTCTGGGAAGCTTGCTTTTGGGCAGGTTGTGCTTTCTGCTCGCCGCGGTTATCAATATAATCCAGCATATCGTGTTTGGTCACGCGGCCTTCTTTTCCGCTGCCTTCTATGCTGTCGAGTTCATTTTTTGAAACGCCTTCTTCTTGAGCAATGCTGCGCACAAGTGGTGAATAAAAACGATCAGAATCGGAATAACTTTCACTGGAAGTGCTTTCTTTGGCCTCGTTCACCGTTTCTTCAACGGCTCCAACCTCGGCTTCTTCTTCTGAACTGGAACCGTCCAGTAAATCATCGCTGTCGTCCTCATCGGGAAGCTCAGCGTCGGTTTCGATAACGGCAATGGCCTGGCCGACTTCCACGACATCGTCTTCATTAAATAATTTTTCGACCAATTTTCCGTCAACTTCACTCGGGACTTCACTATCCACTTTATCGGTGGCTATTTCCAGTACCGGTTCATCTTCTTCAATTTCATCGCCAACTTCCTTCAACCAGCTCGTGATGGTTGCTTCCGCGACACTTTCGCCCATTTTGGGCAATTTCAATTCAAACTTTGCCATACCTTATTTTAAAAAAATAATTTACTTTAAATTTTCTGCAAAATTACTAAAGTTAAGCCGATTTACTTTAAATTTTGCAATAATTTTATAACTCCACAATCTCGCCGCGGGCTGCGTTTTGATCGCTACCAATAATGAAATCAAAGCTTTTTGGCTTCATCCGAAACCGAAAGTCCTTATTCTGGTTTTCTTTTAAAATAGTTAGCGCTTCCGCGTAAGTAAACCTGTTTAGGTCAATGATCAGAATAGAATGATTAGGCGATTTATTCAACTCATTTTCACTTATTTTTTTAATATTTGAATAGTTACGCTTAAGCTTACGCAACACATTTTCATCTTTACCCAGATAAAAAACATCTTTATTCTTTTCAGAAGGATTTTCAATTTGTTTTACAGAAGGGTGCATTTTTTTAGCGAGCGATAAACCAGTGTTGATAAGCGTTTTTGATAATCGATTTTGACTAAAGTTTTTGGCGTAAAAAATTTTCATCGCACCATAAAATGCGTCGCGATAGGCTTTATTTTTAACGGTACTCTCGCCTTTGTAATGTAAAACGCTTTCTTCACCCAAATAATAATTCTGATAATTTTGCTTAAGCAGCGCAAAACTCAAATCAATGTCTTCGCCATACATAAAATAATCTTCATCGAGACCACCCACTTTCAAGTAATTGTTTTTTTTCATAAACATAAACGCACCGACCAAAACCGAAACTTTTGAATTTTCATTCTCTGGGATTTGGGCGTAATAATTTTTTGAAGACCCCAGGAGTTTCTGTAAAGCCACTTTCGGCGTGGGAACATTCCGCTTGCTTTCAGCCAGGAAATTTCCGTTACCGTCGATGAGCTGCGGCCCCAAAGCACCAAAATCAGGATTTTTTTCCGCGAAAGCGAGCATTCTGGTAAAAATAGTTTCGGGAACAAGGGTGTCTGGATTAAGCAGACAAATATATTTTCCCTTTGCTGCTTTTACGCCCACATTATTGCCTTTGCTAAAACCGAGGTTTTCCTTGAGCGCAATGGTTTTGACTTCCGGAAAATGGATTTTGACCCAATTTATACTTTCATCTTCAGAGTTGTTATCGACCACAATAATTTCTGCATCACTATTTTCAACCGCTTTTTTGACACTTGCCAAGCAGTGCAGCAAATAATAAGGCACTTTATAATTGAGAATGATAATGGAAAGCTGCACGGCGGTTTAATTTTTTAAGGAATTTTCATAAGGCACGCGGTCTTCGATGCTTCTTCCAAGCGTGATTTCATCGGCATATTCGATCTCGTCGCCAATTCCAATTCCACGCGCAATGGTAGAGGATTTTATATCAAAATTTTTGAGCTGTTTGTAAATGTAAAAATTGGTCGTGTCGCCTTCCATTGTACTGCTGAGTGCAAAAACGACTTCGTTAACCTCATCATTTTCAACTTTTTCCACTAAAGAACTTATGGTCAAATCCTGCGGGCCAATGCCATCCATCGGGCTGATCTTTCCGCCCAAAACGTGATAAACGCCCTTAAATTTCCCCGTGTTTTCAATCGCCATCACATCACGGACATCCTCCACAACACAGATAAATTTTTTATTGCGGTTTGGGTTTTTACAGATTTCGCAAAGTTGGGTGTCGCTGATATTGTGGCAGTTTTTGCAGAACTTCACCTCAGTTTTTAAATTGACCAAAGCTTTTGCCAGATGTGTGGTTTGTTCTTCGGGCTGCCGCAAAAGGTGAAGCACCAGTCGCAAGGCCGTTCGTTTTCCAATTCCGGGCAATTGCGCCATTTCATCAACGGCCCTTTCAAGTAATTTTGACGAAAAATCCATAGCGGCAAATTTACAACTTTTCCCTTAGGATTCTTTAGTGGCTTTAGCGTAAAAGAGTAAAATGAGCTTTAAACTCCTTTTGAATGGCTTGTCCATCAGCTCCCATTTGCTTGTATTTTAATAAAAACCAATAGTCATTTCCCGGCAAGGGTTTTCCGTTATAAGTTCCGTCCCATCCTTTTCCGCGAGGATTGATGCCGGTTAATAATTTTCCATAACGATCGTAAATTAGAATTTCGCCTTCGATCCGAATTTCTTCAGCACCCAGAACGTTCCAAAATTCATTAAATCCATCTCCATTTGGTGTAAAATAGTTTGGATAATCCAGAAAGACCACACTTTTTGATTTTTGGCCGCAGCCTTCACTATGTCGTCCTGTGATAATATGTTCCCCGCCACCGGGAATATCAAAAGTCAAGCTTTCGCCGTCGATTGCCGGCTTCCAGTTTCCATTATCAACACTAAACTCATAAGGGCCAATTCCTTCAATATTTGAAATGACCACTTGATGTTCTGCATCGATTTCAGTATTTCTTTTGGTGACTTGAAAAGATGGTGGTGCATCGGTGTAAACGTCGAGTTTAAAAGTCCCTATGTCATAACAGTCGGGAAAACCGTTTTCTTCCAAGCGCACCCAAATCGTTTTGGGAAATCCCGAAGCTTCAAAAGAACTGATTTCTTCAATGGCATTAACACGGTTAACAGCATCGGTTTCATTTTTATAAAATTCCACGTTATAATTATCATCTATAACATTGGCCTTGGCAAGATTAATATTCTCAAAAAGGTCAAATTTTGCCACGTCATCTTTATTGCCATCGCATACTTTAAAGTCTTTTAAATCACTGCCTATCATGATACTTTCAAATAAAACGGAAACCGAATTGTCCATATTTTCTGAACAAAGCAGGTTTCCCTGTCCGTCAAAAACTTCCGCTTTTATGACTGTAATTGTTGTGGCGTTATCGATCATCATGGATAGCGTTCCCGCGCCTTGCTCGTCCAGAACTGTCGTTTGTGCCGGGCCGCCATCAACTTGATAAGTGAGCGTTGCACCGGGATTGCTTTCAAAACTGAATTCTACATTTCGCGGTGTGCAAATTGTGGTCGCAGACGCCCGCAAATTTACATCTTGAATTCCCACAAGAAGCACATCAAATTCAGTCAAATTAGAACATCGCGTCACCGGATCGGTCACTTTTGCAACAATGTGCTGGCTTGGGACCGTACTTTCATATTGATCTGAAAGTGCGTTGACTTCATCAGTTGCATCGGCCAAATTTTCATAAAATGCGATTTCATTATCTGAAGAATTGGGTGTGATGGTATTGCGCAAACTATTGAGGTCAAATATCCCCGTTCCATCTTCAGAACATTGCTGAATATCCTCGATGGCATTTGCAACAGGTGGTTCAGGAAAAGCACCATCGCCCTGTGTCGCACTTCCTGTCCAGTTTAAATTAAAACCCTCATCGCCATCGAAACGATCAATAACCACAAAATAAGTCTCACCTTCAATGACATCAATTGATTTTACATAGCTATTTCCCATTGGTCCAGGACCCTCGTTTGTATCCATGGCATCTTCATTCATGCCCGTGTGATTATTGGGCGTGTTTGCTTGAGTGGGATTGGTTGTAGAACAGCGAATTGGAGATCCCAAATTACCACAGCTTAGATTTGGACCAAAAACCCAGAAATCATAATCGACCACTAAATTTGTGTTTTCAGGAATGATGTCGAAGCCCAAGGTTCCGTTTTGGGCAATATTGATTTCCAACCAAATGGAATTATTTTCTTGACCTCCGCAACCTGAAACTTCTTGAATATTGCCAGGACCTTGCACATTTGAGTTAAAAGAACTGTTGCCGCAAATAACGATGGCATTGACGCAATCGTTTGATTCTTGGGCATATAAATTCCCAAATAATGTGCTGGCAAAAAGAATATAAATTAAAGCTAAACGGATCATTTTAGTGTATTTTATATAAAAAAAGACCCTGCAATTTACAAATCCTGTGTTTTTTTCAATCTTTATGCACTATTTTTCTTCTTATTTTATTCTCAAAACCCTAATAATCCCAGAGTACCAAACTTATTTTAAACCAGTTATACGTTTAGTATAGTGTCTCTGAAATTTGAATTATTTTTTGCGCAGTCAAGGCATCCCTCCCGAGTGCTTGGGGATAACACTGGATCTGCGGAAAGCAAACAAATTTAATGTAAAATTTTAAATGTCAAGTGGTATTGAACTTAATTCCCAATACATTTGCGCTTACTTTAATGAATCGAAGTTAAGCTGTGTATGAAACCCGTTTATATACTTTTATTGGTCGGCGGCTATTTTAGCGTGCTGATGTTGATTTCCTATTACACGGGAAAAAGCGACAGCAATGCCACTTTTTTTCGCGCCGACCGGAAATCGCCGTGGTATGTTGTGGCCTTTGGAATGGTGGGCGCTTCACTTTCGGGCGTGACTTTTATTTCGGTGCCCGGCTGGGTGCAAGCCTCTGAATTCAGTTATATGCAAGTTGTTTTGGGCTATGTGCTAGGTTATTTGGTCATTGCTTTTGTGCTGCTACCCCTTTATTACCGTCTCGGGCTGACTTCCATTTATCAATATCTGGAACAGCGATTTGGCAACGTCAGTTATAAAACCGGTGCGTTTTTCTTTTTGATCTCGCGGGTTTTGGGTGCTGCTTTTAGGCTCTATTTGGTTGCCACCGTTTTGCAGTATTTCGTTTTTGATGCCTGGGGCGTGCCTTTTATTGTTACCGTTGCGCTTTCCATTTTACTTATTTGGATTTATACATCCCGTGGCGGAATCAAAACCATTGTCTGGACCGACACCTTGCAAACGCTTTTTATGCTGGGCTCTGTGGTGGTCGCCATTTATTTTATTTCTTCAGATTTTAATTGGGGCTTTAGTGATTTCTTTACGGCGGAAGAATTACAGCCATACACCAAAACCTTTTATTTCGAAAGTATTTTAAACCACGATTATTTTTGGAAAGCCTTTTTTGGTGGGATGTTCATTACAATTTGTATGACCGGGCTGGACCAGGATATGATGCAGAAAAACCTGACGTGCAAAAACTTGAAAGAGGCCCGGAAAAATGTGCTTTCTTATGGTTTTGTATTTGTTCCGGTAAACATCCTTTTCCTGTTTCTCGGGGCTTTGCTCTTTATTTATGCCGATCGCAACGGTATTGCAATCCCAGTGATGAACGGCAAAGAGTCCGCTGATTTGCTATTTCCAGAAATTGCTTTAAATGGCGATATGGGCATCGGGATGGCCGTGATTTTCCTGCTCGGCCTGATTGCCGCGGCATATTCCAGTGCCGATAGTGCGTTGACAGCGTTGACAACAAGTTTCTGCGTGGACTTCCTCGATATTGAAAAACGGGAAGTTTCCCTGCAAAAGGGGTTAAGAAAACGCGTTCACATTGTCATCAGTTTTGTGTTGATGCTGGTTATTGTTGCCTTTAAATATTTACTCGACACCAGCGTCATCGATATGTTGCTGATGGCAGCGACTTATACTTATGGGCCGATCTTGGGGCTCTTTGCCTTTGGCTTAATGACCAAAAGAAAGGTTCACGACAAATGGGTGTGGCTGATCGCTTTGATTTCTGTGGCGATAAGTTTGACCTTAGGCCTGCTTCCGGCAGAAATGCTGGGTGGTTATGAATTTAATTATGAATTGTTGATTGTCAACGGTGGGATTACTTTTCTGGGGCTTTGGTTGATTCGGAAAAGATAGAAAACGAAAAGAGCTATTTTTATCAACAGTCTATACTTTTCCAAATTTTTAACCCTGGAAAAGGTCTGTGGATTTTGAATAAAATAGCATTTACCTTAAAAATAAAAGATCAATCATTAAAATTTGAAAAATATGCGTAAAATTATTATTGTTAGTCTTTGTCTATTGTTGACAGGAGCTTGTAAGCAAGATATTGAAAAAAAACCGGTTGAAAGCCCAAAAGTCAAAACAAGCCATAAAAAGTTTGATCAATCGCTGACAAAAAAGCTCGAAAACGATATTGACAGTCTCAATTTGTCTCATTCATATACGGTCACGGCAACTTTATTCGAAGACTCACAAAGCCGCAGGCTCAATTTTAAATTTTATTTTTCCGAGAACCTAAAAAACAAAGATTCAGTCCAGAAAATTGTGATGGAAAACAGCTCGGGTCAAATCACGAACCTCGACAAATTTGATGATTTCGTTTTTAAATATTTTAAAAACGGAAAATTGATTGAGACAAATGAAGTTGAAATCGATTAGTTTTATAACCTGATGAAAATCAATACTTAATGTTTTCTTTGAAAAAATGAGTGATAGAGCGGCAATATGTCATTATTGGGAAAGCTTTAAATCAATTACAAAAAGCGGATTCAAGCTTAAAAATCAAAAACGACAAAAAATTATCGGCTTCAGAAATAAATTGGTTCACGCTTATGACAGCATTGATAATTCAATTGTTTGGGTAATTCTGAGACCAATTTAGTTTTATAATGCCATAATGGAATTTTTTCAAAGGTATTATGCCGAGGTAGATTTTAATACCGAATCGACTATATTATTAGGTTTATTAAGGTTCAAATCTTTTATAGTCTCTCGGCATTATACCCTCAGGTTTTGAGAAAAGCGGAGTTGATTGGTATAAGAAGCATTTATGCGACATTAAAAATCACATTCGATATAAAGCGCCATTTGGTGGATTTGAAAGCGGAAATAAAACTATTGGATTGAAACTTTAAAATCAGTTTAAAAATAATTGAATCGTTTCAGTTTTATCACCTTAGCGTTTTTCAAAACTCAAATGGTATCCTAAGTTTTACTAAACTTTAATTTAAAAATCCTCTAATACCTCTTTCAACACCACCGCTTGATTGTGCTTTTCATTTTTAGAGCCATAGAGCAAACACACCCGTTTGTCTTTTACAATATCGTGAATCCGATTTAAATCTTCTTTTTGATCCTTGAGTTCTTTTTTATAGCGTTTTTTAAATTCATCGAATTTCTCTGCCTCGTGCCCAAACCACTTGCGTAAATCTGTCGAAGGCGCTAAATCTTTGTTCCATTCGTTGAGTTTTGCATCTTCTTTACTCACACCACGCGGCCACACGCGATCAATGAGAAGCCGGTAACCGTCGTTATTGGCAGGATCTTCATAAACCCGCTTGGTTTTTACATCTTTCATTATTGTGTTTATTTATTCTATTTATTCCAGATTTTCCATTTCTTGGATTGCGATTGTCGAATGTGCATAGGCCGCACCGGCTTTCATTTCTGCGGAAACCCAAATGGCTTCCATCAATTCGTTATTGTTGGCGCCTTTTCGTTTTGCTATTTTTGTGTGGGCTTGAATGCAATATGGACATTGGGTAGCGTGTGCTACCGCAACGGCAATCAATTGTTTTGTCTTCTCATCTAGAGCGCCGTCCTTAAAAACAGTTTTACTGAAATTGCGCCAGGCGTCCATTGATTCAGGCGCCAAATCAGCTTTCTTTTGTTCTGTTTCGTGGGTTGCTGGTGGAAATAATTCTTTATTTTGACTCATAGTTTAACTTTTTTGATCGAATTATCGTTTAATGTTATCCTCAATCAATAATGTCTGGCCAATGGCTTAAGACCGCTACGCTGATAGACTCAGGACATAAGACAAGGGTCTTAATTAATTGCAAATTAAAGTTTTAAACAAACTATTTCAATTTATTAAAACAATATCCAGTGTTTATAAAACGAGGTGCAAACTCTGTTTTAGCTGAAAGAATCAATAATCATAGCTGTTGGCAAACTTTTTAAATTTTTTATTGGACAATATTGATCTTCAATCTAAATTAAATTTAGAATGTAGAATTTAATTTAGGAAAAATTTGACTTTTCTGAATTTCTGAATAACGGCGTTGATTCAAAGCGCAACTCACAAAACGTGATTTCTATAATGTTCAATAAGGCCGTCGATGGGCCGTTGAACAATATTTCCCAATTTTAAATGATAAGGTTTCATTGCATCGGCAATAATTTCTTTTGAAAAATGGGCGATGGAACCCACAAAATGAACGGGGACATTCTGGGCTTCTTTAAAACACAGCACGTGGTTTTCAATAAAGCGCGACATTCCTTCGGAAAGTAATTTATAAAAATAGCCGTTCAAATCTTTTTCTTTACTTGTAAAAATAAATTCTGCGAAGTGGGCTAAATAAGTATTCGGGTTGTCTTCTTTGTAAAGGTTTCGTTTTATTTCATCGGAATCTAAATTGAAACGCGACTCAAATTCTTTTGCCAGAACGAGTGGCATCCTTTTATAAAAATAATCACGGATGAGGCGCTTCCCAAAATAATTTCCACTGGCTTCGTCCATAATAATAAAGCCCAAAGAATTGACGCCCATTCGAACGTCTTTTCCATCAAAATAGCACGAGTTTGAACCCGTGCCCAGAATGCAAACGATTCCTGGTTCGGTGGTTACCGCATAAGCTGCCGCGACTATATCTTCTTTCACTTGGACTTTGGCCTGTGCAAAATAATTAGAGAGAATCTTTTTCAGGTTTTCAGAAGGGTTTTTAGTCCCGCAGCCGGCGCCAAAAAAATCCACCCGTGTGATCTTTTCTTTCACACTGGCGAGATATTCATTTTCCTGAAGTCGTTTATCAAGAACCTTTGTTTGAAAAACCGCAGGGTTTAAACCCTTTGTCTGGGTTTTAAAAACCTTATCGCCATTTTTATCGAGAAGTATCCAGTCGCACTTTGTCGAGCCGCCGTCTGCAATCAATACCATATTTTATTATTTAAGTGACGCGACGTGAAGTGCCAGTTCCACCAGTTTTGCGGAATAACCATATTCATTGTCATACCAGGCGATCAATTTAAAGAAATTATCGTTTAGCGCCATACTTGCTTCGGCATCAAATACACAAGTCTGTTTTTCTCCTGTATAATCTGAAGAGACAAGCTCTTCTTCAGTGTAACCTAAAACACCTTTCAATTCATTTTCTGAAGCAGCTTTCAAAGCTTTTTTAACGTCATCAAATGAAGCCCCCTTTTTTGTCCGGACCGTTAAATCCACCACCGAAACATCTGGTGTTGGCACGCGAAAAGCCATTCCTGTAAGTTTGCCTTTCAGCTCTGGGATTACTTTTGTCACAGCACTTGCCGCACCTGTGGAAGTCGGAATAATATTGTTCATCGCGCTTCGGCCGATGCGGTAATTCTTTTTGCCTGGGGAATCGACCGTAAATTGCGATGAAGTTGTGGCGTGAACTGTGGTCATCAAACCTTCGATAATTTCAAATTTATCATCAATTGCTTTGGCCAATGGCGCAAGGCAGTTTGTTGTGCAAGAGGCATTTGAAACCACATTGTCATCTGCTTTTGCATCTTTATGGTTTACGCCCATCACAAACATCGGGATATCATTGCTGGGGGCAGAAACCACGACTTTTTTGGCGCCGGCTTTTATGTGTTCGCCTGCCTTTTCTATGGTTTTAAAAATTCCTGTGCATTCTAAAATAACCTCGGCACTGATGGCATCCCATTTTAAACCGGCCGGATTTTCTTCTGAAGAAACACGGATTTTATTTCCGTCAACAATCAGGTTTTCTTTTTCTACTTCAACTTTGCCCTCAAATTTCCCGTGAACGGAATCATATTTTAGCAAGTATGCCAAATGCTCTATATCCAACAAATCATTGATCCCAACAATTTTGATATTTGGGTTTTTACTGGCTATTCTAAAAGCGAGACGGCCGATGCGGCCAAAACCATTAATTGCAATATTTACTCTACTCATCATATTTTATTTTTAAACTGACGTTATATCTGCCACCCGCAATAAATCCATATCGATTTCATTTTCGCCTGAAATCGCGACCTCAAAGGGAACAGGTTTTAATTTTCTATTTTGAATACCGATCATCGCATTTTTTTTACCCTCGAGCAAGGCATCGACTGCACCGATCCCCATTCTACTGGCCAAGACCCGATCAAAGCAACTGGGGGCACCGCCGCGTTGAATATGGCCTAAAACCGTGACCCGCACTTCATAATCTTTTAAATTGGTTTCAATAAATTCTGCCAGTTCAAAAATATTCTTTCCGATGCGATCGCCTTCGGCAACCACAATAATACTGGATGTTTTTCCTGATTTCTTACTGTGTTTAAGCGAATCCAAAAGACGATCGGTTCCCAGGTTTTCTTCGGGGATCAAAATTTCTTCTGCGCCAGCACCAATTCCTGCATTTAAGGCAATATCACCGGCATCGCGGCCCATTACCTCGACCAAAAATAACCGGTTGTGCGAACTTGCGGTATCGCGGATTTTATCGACCGCTTCAACAACCGTATTCAAAGCCGTGTCATAACCAATTGTGTAATCTGTCCCCCTAATATCGTTGTCAATAGTTCCCGGAATCCCGATAATGGGAAAATCGTGTTCTTTGGTAAACTTTGAAGCACCGGCAAACGAACCATCGCCGCCAATAACGACCAAGGCATCAATACCGCGCTCTTGGATATTTTGAAAAGCTTTATTGCGGCCTTCTTTACTTAAGAAAGCTTTCGAGCGGGTCGATTTTAAAAAAGTGCCACCACGGTTAATTATATTTTTTACGGAACGGGCATTCAAGGGTTTACAGTCATTTTCAATCAGGCCTTGATACCCCCTGAAAATCCCGGTGCAATCAATTTTTTGATAAGCACAAGCCCGAACAACAGCTCGGATGCTTGCATTCATTCCCGGGGCATCACCACCTGAAGTCAAAACCCCAATATTGTTGATTTCATCTTTCATAACTCGTTCAAATGTATCTGAATTTCTGCGTAAAACCTAATTCAAAATTGGCCTACAACGTGTTCATCTGAAAATTAGAATAAAAAAAACACTTAAAATGTATTTTTGTCATCATTTTTTTAAAATTTAACGGGTTCAAAAACCGTGAACTTGCTATAATTTACTGGACGGTTCGGCAATTGAAGTTTCAAATATCATTACCAGCATTAGTTTAGCGCCTGGACAATTTTTCATCTATGGCAATAAACCGACGAACTTAAGCCTGAAGAATGAGGAAAAATCAATTTGCCCCTTAATCCTACCCCAGCGACGGATAAGTTTTCAATCAGTACAACCGCCGACAAAATAAATCTCTATGGCCTCAGTGGAAAGCTGATCAAAACTTTTGACGAAGCGCAAAATAAATTGCTTATTTCTATCGAAGAAATCCCAGCCAGAATGTATTTAATGCACATTCAGAAAGGGATGTAAAAGAATTAGGCTCAAGTTTAATTGTGCGTTGTTTTTTAAAGTCCTTGTCCCCAATCCTGCTGGGGGGCAAATATATCATGGTTTTCAATTCTATTTTTTCAACTCCCCTTTTTAGGGGGTTAGGGGGTTTAAGCGGGTGCTTTGAACTATTGATAAACCCCTAAATCCCCTATGAGGGGACTTTGCATTCTTGTAAAATAAAAAATATTTCGTTTTCCAAATCCCCAAGCCTGCTTAGGGGGATTCCTGGGAAAGGGAGCAAAATTTTCCCATTACCAACGCTGTTTTAAACTACAGCCAAGATTTATAAAAATTTAATAATCAAATAATTACTTCCAAAACTCATCTTCTGTATTCTCTTGGAATTTTTGTTTGTCGTGCATTTTATCAATATGCTCCAACTCTTCTGGCGTAGCTATTTCCTGAATTTCCATAAAAAGTTTACGCTCTTCAAAACGAATATGTTTCTCCAGTTCCTCTTCGGCCAGACTTAAAGATTTTTCAGGATTTTTGGAATCTTTAAATAATTTTTCAAGCCGACGGTGTTGAGAAAGGGCTTTCTTGACCATTGGGTTTTCTTCTCCGAGTATCGGAAAAATATAGGCTTCTTCTTCCCGAAAATGTGATTCGATATACTTCGGAAAAAACCAATCCGTATATTTTTTAATACGCTCGACCTCTACTCCTTTTGAAAAGCCGGCCCGTATTTTCCAACTCAGTAAAAGACTGTGATGATGCTCGCGACTAAACGGTTTTAACTCTTCTATACGTTTCATAAGTTATTGTTTTATAAAGATTCCAAGACCGATTTCAACACGATGGCTTGATTGTTTTTTTCGTCTTTTGCACCATATAGCACACAGACTTGTTTGTCTTTGGCAATTTTTTTGATTCGGTTCAACTCGTCATTTTGCTCTTTGAGTTCCTTTTTATAACGTTTTGTGAATTCATCAAATTTATCTGGATCATGATCAAACCATTTTCGCAATTTTGTTGAAGGGGCTAAATCTTTGTTCCATTCGTCAAGTTCGGCGTCTTCTTTACTGACTCCGCGTGGCCAAATCTGATCAACCAAAAGTCGGTAACCATCATTGTTGGCGGGGTCATCATATACGCGTTTTGTTTTATATCCTTTCATAGTTAGTTGTTTAGTCCTTTAGTTTTTGAGTTCGTGAGTTCGTGAGTTGTTTAGCTTGTGTGTTATTGATTTTCTAGTTGTTTTGGGTATTCAGAGCTTTCAGATTTCAGGCAAGTCCGTAAACATTTGGTCTTTTTTCCACTAAAGTTTTAGCTATAGCTTCACCTAAATCTCTGCTGGCGCCGGTAAGGATTGCTGGTTTTTAACAATATTCCTTTTATAAAATTCAGCTCTTGTAACTTCCCGGCTCCTTCCGAAATCCTATTGCCAAGCGGTTCCAACCATTGATGGTCACAATGGCCATGCTCAGTGCTACGTGTTCTTTTTCGTTGAACTGCTCTGTAACAGACTCATTTAAGGCATCGGAAATATCATTTTCGGAAATCAAAGTCATTACTTCTGTCCATTCCAAAGCTGCACGTTCGGGCTCAGTAAAGAATGGGGTTTCCTGCCAAGCGGTTAATGCATGAAGACGTTGTTCGGTTTCTCCAGTATCTCGTGCATCTTTGGTATGCATATCGATGCAATAGGCACAGCCGTTGATCTGTGAGGCGCGTAATTTCACCAATTCGTACAGGCTTTTTTCCAGACCAGAATGAGCGACATATTCTTCAAGTGCTAACATTCCTTTTAAGGCTTCGGGTGCGACTTGGTCGTAGTTCACTCTTTTTTCCATTTGAAATAATTTATTTTTTATCTTTCTATTCCGTATCCGTATGATAACTTAATTCCCCATTGACAATCTTGGCCGGTTGAGTGTAGGGATGTTCTGTAACTTTATCGACACCCATAATATGCCACACTTTCCAATCTTGTGCTTTTAATTCATCAGAAACCATGGAACGATGACAACGCCACCACACTGCTTCCGAACACATCATTGCAGTATGCTTTTCGAGCGCTAGACTCTGAAGCTTTTTCAAACCTTCTTTAAATTGAGCAGTTTCCATATAATCGGCATAACCACGAAAGGATTTATTTCGCCAAATCATATTTTTCGAATCCGGTTTCGTTTTTCGCCTTCCGCCAAGGTTTTCGAGATGAAGATACTCAATTCCATTCTCTGACAATGATTTTTCCAACGCCTCTTTATTAAACTGCGGAAATTTATTGGATCCAGGTAAACTTCTAATATCTACGACAACTTCGATAGCCGCAGACTGCAACATTTCAACAAACTCCTTAAGCGGGTGTGTTGAATGTCCAATCGTCCATATTTCTTTATGTGATTCTGAATCAGTCATTACTTTAAAGTTTCTCCATCTCTTCCATAGCAATCGTTGCGTGAGCATAAGCGGCACCAGTACGCATTTCTGAAGCTACCCAAATGGCTTCTATAATTTCTTCTTTGCGCGCACCTTTAAGCATGGCCATTGGGGTGTGGGCATTTATGCAGTATGGACACTGAGTAACGTGAGCAACGGCTACGGCAATCAGTTGTTTTCTTTTATCATCTAAAACACCTTCCTTAAAAACCGTTTTGCTGAAATTTAGTCATGCTTCGACTTGCTTTGGTGCTAAATCAACTTTTTTCTGCGCGTTTTCACGTGTCGCTTCCGCAAGGGAGCATGCTCCCTTGTATTTCTCTGTGGGTAGAAGAATCTTCCAATTCTGGATTCGCAGCAGAGGTGTTGACAATACGATAATATTCATTCGTGTTTTTCTGCGTTAACTTACTGGCAGCTTCTTCATTCAACTCTATCCCTATATAAGTTTTTGGCTTTTTCTGAAGTAGAAAAGAAACTGTATAACCCATTCCCGGGGCAAATTCTACTAACGCATTCTGAGAATTGACTTTTAAACCGTCAACTAATTTCATGGTAAGCTCCTTCCCGCCAAGCCGCAATACTTTTTTGCTCATTTTAGCTAAAATCCAATGGCCTTGTTCAGTATTAATGGTTTTATTTTTTATCAGGAATTTTCTGCTGCGTTTTCCACCCGTTTGGCGGTATCGGCTTTATTTAAACTTAACCGGACGATACTGTCTTTTAAAGCAGTTAGATCGTGAGGAACATTACCTTCCAGAGCAATTAAATCACCTTTATTTAAGGTGTGTTTTTCACCGTTCACGCCAAAGTCGATGCTCCCGTCAAAAATTTCGACCACAATGGGAAATGGTGTTTTGTGGCGTTTCATGACCTGCTCTTTTTTAAAAGCAATTCTCAGTTCTTTTCCAGTTTCAGTTTCCAGCAGAACTTGAATGCTTGGTCGCTTTTCGTTGTAAGTGATGTCATTAGTTAGAGAAGCAGTTTTCATAGTGAATTTTTTAAAGTGAGTAATTGATGTTTATTGAATAGTATTGTAGTTTAGTTGGTTTTCGTCTTTTAGTCAAATTCAACTTTACCCGCCAAGGGTGAAACTCCAAAGGCTTCAAAATTTTCTGTCAGTTCTAAAGCGTGCGGAACATCCCTTGGAATAATAACGGGTTTTTCTGGATTCATTTTCTCAGATTTGATGTTTATTGATAAAATGGCAGATCCTTTTTTTTATGTTAATGACCACTTCTGAAGTGCTGTGGTGTTCGGCCATTTCCATCCCTTTTTTACCCGTTATTTTAAGGATTTTAAAACTTTCCCCTTTTTTAAAAATTTGTAGTGTTGGCGTTTCCATAGTAAATTGATTTTATGTTCATAAACTTGTTTCAGGCTTAAAATTAATGGTTTTATAGCCGCCGCTTTATGACTCAAATCATACAATATTTTTTCAAAGTTTTGAACTCTGTAAAAGTTTTACCTTCATCTTTTAAAAAGCTTAATTCCAAATAAAAAAAGACAAATCAGTTTTATAATTTCAAAACCGACGTAAATAAAGTGCAGTATGGATTCCCCGGGATTTTGCCCGGCGATGACCATTTCAGCGCGAATGTTGAGCACGGGAAGTAACCAGACTGTTTGTAATAAAACGATTCCGACAGCCACGAAAAAAGTAAGCTTGTTCCTACTGAAAAATTTCGATCGTTTAAACAAAAATTCATTGATAATGCACAGCACAAAAACCCATTCCATAATATTGAGTGCGCGAAAAACCAGTTTTCCAATCCCTAATCCTAAAGGAACGTCAATGCCTGGCGCTTGGAATTTCAGCCAGGCTTCCATAAAACTAATGGCCCCCACAAACCCAATCCACATAAAAACAGCCGCTATGCTTACCGGATAGGTCACATTTAGTTTCATAGCAAGGGTTTTGAGTTTTTTTTCTGGTGAAAATCAATTTTAAGCTGGAACATTTCAGCCATTTTACGGGCTCGCCAAAGCGCTTCTTCTGCGGCTTCACCCTCAAAATTTCTTTCAAGCGTTTCCTGAAATAATTTCAACCAACGGTCAAAGTGTTTTTTACTGATTGGTAATTTAGCGTGCGGTAAAAACGGCGAACCGTAATAAGTATGTTCTTTTAAAAGTATGGTTTGCCAAAAGGCATACATTTTTTCCAAATGCTTATCCCAATTATCCTGAATGATCTCATTGAAGATCGGTGCCAATAACTCATCTTTTCTGATTTCAGCATAAAATTTATCCACGAGTTCCCTGATGTGGCTGATATTTGAATTTTTCTTTTTCATTAAAAGAAGGATTCATAAAATTCAGGTGTCCAGTACATCAGCAAATAATACAACCCAAAAGCAAAAATGGAAATGGCCAAAGCCCAAATCCAAGCGGGAATGGGTTTGGTGTTTTCTGAACCGCGAATGATAAAGCGGTCATTTGTTTCGCTGCCATAGGCATTTATAACCACAGGGGTTTCTGTGTCTATGGTTTCATTTTCTTTTAGACCTTCGATAGAAATTTCAGGTCCGTTTTTCACGCGAAAAGGAACAACTTTGACGCCTTCTATTTCATTTGAGGATTTGGCAACAATTTTTAACCTGTGTTCGCCATCGGGAATTTTTGTGGTATCCAGCACAAATTGAACAGGTGGCGCAAACTCAGCAAAAGGTTTTTCTTCATCATCGAGAAAAACTTTGACAATGCGGCTATCCTCAATATCTTTTTTTTCTTCAGAATCCTTCATCTTTCACGATATTTTTAATGTGTTTGGGATCGCCCTCATTGGGTTTGACCAAATATTTAATGCTTAGGACCAAAACCACAACTACAATGGAGACTGAAACCCAGATCACAATATTGGCAACTGTGGCGTCAGGTTTATTAAATGGCGCACTGTGGTGGCCTTGAGCCTTTTCTGCTGTCTTTTGGGCAAAGAGCAGGCCTTTGCCCAAAAAAAAGCTGATCAACAAAACAATAGTCTTTTTCATAATCGGGTTATTTGCTTTTTTCTTTTTCCAACTGTGCTCGGATTTTCTCCACGGTTGCTGGTTTTACCGGTGGTGCATCATTCCCCCAACTGCTTCTTTCATAAGTTAAAATAGCGGCGACTTCCTCATCTGAAAGTTGATCGCCAAAAGGGGGCATCGCCGCATAATCTGGTAGCACATTTCTCCCTTGCAGCACGATTTTGATCGCATCCTTCGGGTTTTTGAGATTGACAATCCCGCTGCCACTCAAAGGCGGGAAAGCCCCTGGCACCCCTTTACCTGAAGACTGGTGGCAAGAAGCACAGGTGCTCGCAAAGAGGTTTTTACCGTTTACCCCAGAAGATGAACCACTATCACCGCCTGAGTTTACCATATTTTTATCTTTTTTAGAAAGTGGAATAAATTCAGGCGCCTCACGGTCTTCGGGTAATTCCGGCTGTTTTAGTGATGTGAGGTAAGCAACGAGGTCCAGTGCCTCCCTGGTAGCGATTATTTTTTTGTTTGGATCTTCTTTATACTTTTTAGGCGCGCTCACCACCACATCAGAAGGATCCACAAACTGTTCATCAACCTCGTCAAAAAACCAGCGATAGCTCGGCATAATTGAATTTTTTGAGACTGCGCGGGGTTCGTAAAGGTGCAGCAAATGCCAGGAATTTAATGGTTGGCGCTTGCCGACATCGGTCAAATCTGGACCGGTGCGTTCACTTCCCAAGGTTGAAGGGGTTTGGCGCCAAATCCCCATTCTTTGCTTACTGTAATAATAATCTTCCGGCAATGCCGGCCGCTCACCCCAGGTTTTGTCCATTTCTATGTTTCGCACTTGTTGAGTGTGGCACGCAACACATCCTTCAGCAATAAAAATTTCCTGCCCCCTTATTTCCTGTTGTGTCATTTCAGACTGACTGGGCAAGGGCTCATAACCATTGTCCATTTGAAAAGCGGGATAGATGGCAACACCCAGAGTTAGTGCAAAAAAAACACTGAACATTGTCCACACTAGAGCTTTGTGATCTGTATTAAAATTGAGCATTGTCCTTAATTTAAGTATTTATGGTTTCTCCTTTAACTGCGGCGACCTTTTCAGGCCCTGTTTTCTTGTCTGCTTTGAACATATAATAAAGGTTATAAGCAAAAATAATATGGGATATAAACATCAATGACCCACCGACGGCGCGCCAGAGCCAGTATGGTTTCATCAAAATCACAGATTGAATAAAAGGTTCATCCTGCAACCAGCTCAATCCGCGCAAAGTTCCACCATACATCAGTGGTATCATATAAGCAAAAAGACCGATAAAAGCCAGCCAGAAATGCCCCCCAACCAAGAATGTTTTGGGTTCTTTACCTGTGAGTTTTGGCATAATGGTATAAATACACGCCCAAAGGATAAAACAGATAATACCGTACATCGTTATATGGGAGTGTGCGACATTAAAGTCGGTGAAGTGCCAAACATAATTCGTAAACCGTGTCGCTTGCAGGCTTCCTTGAGTAGAACCGACAAAGTAATAGACCACGCCCACCAAAAAGAAAGGCAGCACATAGCTTTTTTTAATATGGTTCCAACTGCCACGCATGGTCAACATAAAATTTGTTGTTCCTGCGACCACGGGAATAATCATTCCGATACTAAATACAATGGCTACAGTCTGCAACCACCACGGCAATGGACTGAACACAAAGTGGTGTGTCCCGATCATTGTGTAGAATAACATCTGGGTCCAAAGGGCAAGCACACCAAGAGAATATGAATAAATCGGTTTATTGAGTGTTGCGGGTAAATAGTAATAAATCAAGCCTAAAGTAAAGGTCATAAACCACATTCCCACACCTTGGTGCATATAATAGCCCTGGATGACTGTTTCGCCCAATCCATCTTGATAAAACGGAAGGTAAGCCACAATGGCCAAAACAATGGTCCAAATGAGCGATGCTAAAATAAACCAGTTTGAAATATATATTTCCTTGATTTTCCGGGTAGCCACGGTTTTATAGAAATTATAAAATGTTAAAATCAAAGCGATGGCAAACATCAGCATTACTGGCCAAATGTATTCCCGGTATTCTCCACCACCATTATTGATACCACTCATCAAAGCTAAATTTCCAAAAATGACGGTGAGGTTAATCAGTATAAAACCTGCCCAGGCCGTTTTATAGCTGTATATTTTTGTGTTAGAAGTCCGCGCAATCACAAAATACCCCAAACCGATCATCGCCAGTGAAGCCCAGCCCCAAAAGACGGTATTTGTGTGAACAGGGCGCAACCTTCCAAAGGAAAGCCAGGATATATGATCGAGTGTGGGCCACACAAATTTCAACCCGAGAAATTCCCCGATAAAGGTTCCGAAAACCAGCCAAAAGGTGGCGGCCGCCAGATAATACATAACGATCTTCTTGAGTTCTGCCGGGGTTTCAATACTGATTTTTGTTTTCTTTTTCTCATCATAAAAGGAACGCGTTGGGTCTTTCTGAACTGTGCGGATGAGGCCTTTTTTATCAACTGCCCGATTGTCGCTGCCCAGTTCATTGCCTTTGAGCTTATAGTTCAAAGCTTTTTTGCGCTCTTCTAAAATGCTGTCGATTTCCGCGCTTTCCAGAGATATAATGTCCTCATTAAATTCCAGACGCTTTTTCTCCAAGCGTTTGCGCTTTAAGTTATCAATATATCCATTGAGTTTAATCAAGAAAATCACAATGGCAAGTACTAATACAATCACGAGCAGGATTAGTGTCCCAATAACACCGGTGCTTTGCAACCAGCTGGCTGAATCAGAATTCTCAGCCTGCGAAAAGGCCCAATTTGAATTTAGGGTTAAGAGTACAAATAAAAGCGGCAATCGAAGTTTGGCAATCAAATTATTCATATAAAAGTATTTAAGACCTTTTTATCTTTTTTTATTGTAATTTTTTTTAGTGCTTTAAAAAAGTTAAGCCACTATTAATTCCTTTTGCTAATTGATAAATACTTGTTTTTTCCAACATATCTTTTAAATTTTCCCTGATTCCCATTAATTCATTATGAACAGGGCAGGGGTGCTTTGCATCACATTTCTTTAAACCTAGTCCACAACCGCTAAAAAACTTATCGCCGTCAATGGTTTCCACGATTTGAATTAATTTTATAGTGTCAATTTCTTCGCGTTCAATATAAAACCCGCCGTTAGGCCCTTTGGTTGAATGCAAAATATTTTGCTTTACCAAATTTTGTAAAATTTTAGCGGTAAAAGCTTCTGGTGCTTCGATTTCCGCTGCAATTTTTTTGAGCCCTATCCGCTCATTTTTGAGGGAATTAACCGCGATCAATAAAACCGCCCTAATCCCATTTTCGCAAGCCTTTGAAAACATAATTATTTAATGATGTTTGCAAAGATAAACCTTGCTTTTTTAGGACAAGTGTAATTATCTACTTTTTGAATTTTTCAAATTAATTTTGTTTTAACGCAAATTCAGGCCTCACTGTCAACACCGGCATTTTTACGTGGCGCACAACTTTTTCTGCTGTTGACCCCAGAAAATAATTTGCAAAACCACTGCGGCCGTGAGTTCCCATGACAACAAGCTGTGCGTGTTCTTTAGTATAATCCACAATACTGCGATGTGCAGATTTACCTTTGATCACTTCAAGCTTAATAGTTGCCGTCGCACCATCTGCGTTTTTTAGTTTTATATCTGAATCTAAGCTAATATCGCTTTCATTTTCAAAGCTCAATTGATTTGATGAGTCTGCCACAAATTCCTTTAATGTTGAAAACAGTTTTTGTTTAACCTTTTCAACTGTTTGACTGCCGCTTTCAATATCTTTTTTCTCGGAAACGGTTAAAAACCTAATTTCTGCATTTCGGTGGTTTGCAATTAGAAGTGCAATAGGCAAGGCTTCCATAGACAATTTTGATCCATCACTGGGCAGCACAATGGTTTTAATTTCAGGGTTGTATGCTTTATTGATCGTCAACACCGGTGTTTGCGCAATCCGGACAACTTTTTCAGTGACGCTTCCCCTGAGGAATTCAGAATTGTGACGTCCCCGGCTCGCCATCAAGATGAGGTCACAGTCATTATTTTTTGCATAATCGCTAATGCCACGGGAAGGCCGGTTCTCAATTTCAGCAATGGCTTCACCTCTGTTTTCGGGTTTGATGTGACGTTCCATTTCTTCCTTCAACTTCTTTGAGGCATCTTTCTTTAGGTTAGGATACATATTGTCGCCTTGAAGGCTCAAATCCATTGAACTCAGGTTGACATTAAAATAATGAAGTTGGGGAATAATATGAATAAAATCAACTTTAGCTCCATAACTTTCAGCTGTATTTCGGGCAAATTTATAAGCGGCCGAAGCATTTTCTGAAAAATCGGTTGGCACTAAAATTTTTTTGATTTGTGGCATAGATTGGTTGTCTTAAAATATTAAAACTTTAAAAATATAAAATTTTATTCGGTTTAAATAATTTTCACCGGTTTTCATAGATTTTCAAAAACAAATGTGTGGACATTTTTCTCGCGTTCATTTTAGCGCGGTCAGCTAGCTGCCCTTCAAAATTCTCATCAATCGTTTTATACCAAAGGTTGAGCCATTCGCCAAAATGCTTTGATTCAATGATATTGTCCATTTTTTGATCCACATCAATATGTGCCTTTTTTGGATTGCCATAATATTTCTTGATAAAAAAGAGGTTGTTTTCCCAAAAGTCAGTCAACTTTTCCAGATGCTCCTCCCAATCAGAAATAATGTTGTTAAAAATCGGTCCGAGCAGTTCATTTTGCCGGACTTTAGCATAGAACGATCTGACCAACAAAGAGACATCGGCCCGGTTTTCAATTTGCTTTCTTTCTTTTTTCAATTCAGTCATATCAGGTGTAAAATAATAGTTGCCACACTTGCCAACAAACTTACCAAAAGCCAATTAAAAATCACCTTTGTGTTTAAATTTGCCAGGACCGTGGCATTAAAGCCCATGCAAACAACCACCAAAATAAAGAGCTGGAACATTTCCAAAAAACCATTACCGTTCATCAAAACCATCATAGCCGCTGCAGCACCTAAACAACTGGAAAGGATAATGCCTAATGTGGCGTGCATTAAATATTCGGTTTTAAAATCACTGTATATTTTGCTGTAAAAACTCATAATTTTTGGGCTTTAAATTATACCCCAAAATTAGTTTTTACTTCCTCTTTTATTTATGATTCAAATCATAAGGCCCGGGTTTAACGGTAAATTTTGCGCTTTTCAATTTTGAGTTCGCCGTTTTTAGCAAGCTTTTTGACTGTCCGGATAACCGTTTCCACCCGAAGACCAGTTAAGTCAGCTATTTGCTGGCGTGTGAGGTTGACTTGAAATGAAAATCGTCCTTCCTTTTTATACACATCTTGTTTCAAATAATCGAGAAACCGCACTATGCGGTGTGCGGGTTCTTCATATGAAAGTTCAGTCGCCATTATGGCTTTATAATACAATCTTAGCGACAAAGTTTTTGTTACCTCTAGATGAACATCAGGGTGTGTGTGAAGCAAATCGAAAAATGCTGTCTTTTTTAAACGAAAAACTTCAGCATCAGTTACAGCTTCGGCATTAGCGGGATAAGCAATATCAGCAAAAAGCGGCGGTTCTCCAAAGCTGCGGCCTGATGAAAAAATACTCTGGATAAATTCTTTCCCCGCTTCGTTATAATTGTTCATTTTGACTTCGCCGTTGAAGACTTGGTGAAAATAATCGGCATGCTGGCCTTCACTAAAAAGGTTTTCTTTTTTGTGATAAAATTTCTTTTCAGCACCGAAGTCTAAAAGTAGGGTTTCAGGGATCATTTTCCATTTTATTTTTGAGAAGTTTAAAAATAGTCAATCCCTTTGATTTGTAATATTTTAGTGAAAAGAAAAATTTGGATGCAATCGTTTGCACCAAATAAGCCACCGAAAGTGATTTGTTGTATTGCGTAAATGCTTTTATATCAATTCAACTTTAAAATCGTGAAAAATCAATGGTATAATATCGAAAAACTATAAAAGAGTTTAAGCTCAATAATCGTAATAGTATAGTCGATTCGGTATTAAAACCCGTCTCGACATAAAGCCTATAATGATGTTTTTTCTGACATCATATAAAAGGACAGTATTTTTACCGGAAAAATTCAAAAACTTTTAATTTTTTAAAAACTTATTCCACTGGGACTTTTGAAATTATTTCAACGCTTTAAAAAAAAATAAATTCACTTTTTTGAATAGTCGCTTTTTTTGGATTTGTAGTTAAGTTATAACATAGTTTTAATAGGCTTATTGTGTAAATATGTTTAATTTTAGGAAAAAATAATTATGTCAAACACGATTAAAACAATTAATCCGGCCACGGAAGAAGAACTCAAATCTTATGAATTGATGACCGATGAAAAGGCTGAAAAAGCAGTTCAAGATTGCCATAAAGCTTTTTTATCCTGGCGATTAAAATCACCTGAAGAACGAGCAGAGAAATTAAAAGCGGTCGGGAAAAAACTCGATGACCGCAAAGAAGATCTCGCCAAATTGATGACGCAGGAGATGGGAAAATTAATCAAACAAGGCCACCAAGAAGTCGGGCTTTGCTCAGCGCTTTGCGACTGGACGGCAAAAAACGGCCCTGAAAATTTGAAAGATGAGGAAAGGGAGCTGCCGGAAGGCGGAAAGGGAAAAATAACCTATTCGCCACTCGGTGTCATTTATGGCATTCAACCCTGGAATTTCCCGGCATACCAAGTCATTCGTTATGCGATTGCTAATTTAATGGCTGGAAACGGGGTATTGCTCAAACACGCAGAAAGTGTAACCGGCTGTGCTTTATTATTGGAAGAAATTTTCGAAGAAGCCGGATTGCCAAAAAATTTATTTAAAGTGTTGATCATCGATCACGATCAGTCTGATAAAATTATTGAACACGATTTAGTGAGGGGCGTTACGCTCACCGGAAGTCCAGCAGCAGGAAGGATTATTGCAGAAAAGGCTGGTAAAAATTTGAAGAAAACGGTTTTGGAACTGGGATCTAACGATGCCTATATCGTTTTAAAGGATGCCGATATTGACCTGGCCGTTAAAACCTGTGTCGCCGGTAGAACCTATAATAATGGCGAAACCTGTGTGGCGGCAAAACGTTTTATTGTCGAAGCTGAGGTTTATGATGAATTTAAAGAAGCTTTCGTTCAACGAATGAAAAAAATGAAATTTGGCGATCCCACTGATGAGAATTCAAAAATGGGGCCGATGGCAAGAGAGGATTTACGCGATGAACTTCACAAACAGGTCACCGATAGTGTAGAGAAAGGAGCTGAAATTCTTTGCGGAGGTGAAATGCCAGAGCGTGACGGCTATTTTTATCCAGCCACGATTTTGGATAACCTCAAACCGGGAATGCCTGCTTATGACGATGAACTCTTCGGTCCCGTTGCTTCACTCATAAAAGCCGAGGATGAAGAAGATGCGTTTGAAATTGCCAATGCAAGCAAATTTGGCCTTGGCGGCGGTATTTTTACAAAGGATGAAGATAAGGCCTTTGAGTTGGCCAAATATCACTTTGACACGGGAATGATTTTTGTAAATTCCTTTGGACTGGCCCAGCCGATGATGCCTTTTGGAGGTGTAAAAGATTCTGGCTATGGCCGGGAACACGGTGGTTTTGGAATGAAAGAATTTGTCAATGCAAAAGCCATTATGTCTTTAAACGCTTGATATTTTGAGATTGTAAACAATTTTTAATTGAAAAGCCTGAAATTTTTCAGGCTTTTTTATTGGGCTTTTGTCAAAGAGTAAGCATTATTGGAAGTTGTACCATTCTATTTTTATAATGTCGAGAGATTATACAAGGACTAAAGCTCAATAAACGTAAAATTATAGTCGATTCGGTATCACGGTTAAACTTAAAAATTTGGGTATATTTGGAGTTGCCATTAATACCGTTTTATTTTTATAATGCCGAAATAGATTTCCCCAAAGGTATAGTGCTGAGGTAGATTTTAATACCGAATCGACTGTAATACAATGTTGATTAAATTCCAACTCTTTTATAGTTTCTTGGCATTACACCAATGATTCTAACTTGTTTTAGAGTTTAATAGGTGTAAGAAGCATTGATGCGACATTAGAAATCACATTCGGTATAAGTCCTTTTTCGGACCATCGAAAAAAATCAAAATTACCATGAAAAACATTCAGTATCCCGTCAGTTTTAAATTTCATGTCACGACTTTTTCTAATGACTTCACCGCCACCGATGCTTCAGGGGAAACCCTGGCTTATGTTCGTCAAAAGATGTTCAAGCTAAAGGAAAAAATTTCAATTTACAGCGATAAATCCAGAAATGAGGTGAATTACACGATCAAGGCTGATCGTTGGCTGGATTTTTCAGCGGCTTATTCTTTTTATAATGCTGAAGGCAATTTGCTGGGCAAGGTGGCACGCAAAGGTTGGCAGTCAATGTGGAAAGCAAAATATTTGATTTCTGATAATTCTGAAAACCAAGAATTTACTATTGAGGAAGATAATGGTTTTGTGAAAATGCTGGATTCTGTTTTGGGTGGAATACCAGTGCTGTCTTTCTTTACCGGTTACTTGTTCAACCCCAGCTATAGTCTAAAGGATAATAACGGCAAGGCTTATGTTCAAATGAAAAAAGAACCTTCCTTTTTCGGACGGAAATTTAAACTCAAACAGCTGAGCAACTTCAAGAATGAACACGACGATCAGCGCATCCTGCTTGGTTATATGATGATGGTATTGCTCGAACGGAAACGGGGATAGATATTTCAACACTTCGACGGGGCTCAGTGAGATAGTTAAAACTTAACATTTTTTATTTTAAGTATTTTTAATTAAAAATGCCATGAACTAAATTGACGAAAGGTATTCTGCGAGAATTTCTGACATCTCAGCTGGGACGGAAAGGGCGGAGGTGTTTTTTGAATAAAATTTATCAAGGGAAAAAGACTCAAAAGGTTTATCAAACTGGGCAGGACTGGCTTTTCATGAAAAACAAGATTTTTAGCCAAAAACCCTTCAAAGTATTTCACTAAATACCCCAATTTTAAAACCCGCCTGCCCGCCGTAGCGCAGCGAAGGAGGGAAACCCGAAAACGAAGTACGATTTACGAAGTACGATTTCGAAGAATACTGAATAACAAAATAAATTTATCTTTTAAAACCCGCCTGCCCGCCGTAGCGCAGCGAAGGAGGGAAACGCGCCTGCCCGCCGTAGCGTAGCGAAGGAGAAAAACCCAAACCCAAAACCTCATATTCTAAGCCGAGCCGCGTCGAAGCATTTAAATTTGAAATTTCAAATTTTGAAATGAAAAATTTGAAATAAATTCACCCATGCACACCTAGTCCGCCACTAAAGCCCTGCATTATTTTAGCTTCATAATCCAGTAAGGCTGCCCATTTTTTATCAACGCTCTCTTTTTCGCCATATTTATGCGCCAAGCGAAGAAAAAGGGTGTAGTGATTAGCTTCACTGATCATCAATTTGTGGTAAAAACGACCGAGCTGTTTGTCTTCCAGTTGTTCAGAAAGCAGCTTAAAGCGTTCGCAACTTCGGGCCTCGATCAAGCCGGCATAGAGCAGGCGGTTGATCAAACGCTCATCGCGGCTTCCGCCTTTGGGGAAAAATTTCATCAGTTCCACCACATAGTTGTCGCTGCCATAACGCGTCAAACTGATACTGCGTTTTTTCATTTCTTGCCACACCATTTTAAAATGGCTCATTTCCTCTTCCGCCAGATCAGTCATTTCATCCACGAGCTCGGTCAATTCTGGATAACTGATAATAAAGGAAATAGCGGTGGAAGCGGCTTTTTGTTCACAATAAGCGTGGTCGATCAAAATCTCTTCAATATTTTTCTCGGCGATATTCGCCCAGCGCGGGTCAGTGGGAAGTTTTAGTCCTAACATAATTGAGTTTTTTAAATATCAAGGTCAAAAGTTGAACGTAATTTGTCGATCAGTGGGTTCTTTTCCTTGAGCTTTTCAAATTTTTCTTTGGGTGTAAACGCATATTTTTTTGTGATCGTTTCATCCACCTCAATGCGCAACCTGATTTGCGTGTTGTTGATTTCCTCTTTAATAAAACCCATTAATTTCTTCTCGATCGACTGCAGTTCCTTCCGCATCGTGTCGTTGGGTAAATTAATGATGATCTCGTTGCCTTCTACCCGTGGAAGTTCAGTTGCCATACCAGAAGCCACAAGTTTTTTCCCTTTGCGGCGCAGTTTTTGGGTGTAGTCTTTCCAAAGCCCTTGCACTTGTTCTTCCGTGAATTCTCCCGTTAGCTCAACCTTATCTTTTTGCTTGGCAAATCTTTGCTTCTCCTCGTGATCTTTTTTTAGCTGAATGCTTTTCAGCGAAAGCCCAGAGGTTTTCTTTTTAACTTCGGGTTGTTGTGGTTGTGCATCTTCTTCAGGCGAGGGTTCTTCAACTCTTGAATTTGCCAAATCCCCTTCCTCCGGCCGGTGTTCGTAATTTGGCGAAGCGGGAACTTCATTTTCTTTCACGGCAGAGCGTTTGGAATGCTCTTCATCACGAATGATTTTCTGTTCGGGTTCAGAAACCTGTTCTGGCTTGCGCTGGGGTTCGGCCGTTTCTTGTGGTGGGATTATGTAGCCGTGTTCAGGCTTTTTTTTTTATTCTCAGTATTGAGTGAAGCGATTTTCATGAGGCATAATTCAACGAGAAGTCGTTGATTGCGGCTGGTCCTGTAGCTCAAGTCACAGGAATTGGCCAGCTCAATTGCCTCCAATAAAAATTCCTTTGAACAGTTTTGGGACTGCTCATAATAATGTTGTTTAATTTCTTCACTCACCTCGAGAAGTGGAATGGTCTGTTCATTTTTAGACACCATCAAATCGCGAAAATGTGAGGCCAATCCAGAAACGTAATGATTGCCGTCAAAACCTTTGGCCAAAACCGCGTTGAACTGCACCAATAAATCCGGAATTTTGCCGGCTACAAGTAGATCTGTGGCTTCAAAAAATGTATCATAATCGAGCACGTTCAGGTTTTCGGTGACCGCTTTTCGCGTCAGGTTTTTTCCACTAAAGCTCACCACACGGTCATAAATGGAAAGGGCATCGCGCATCGCGCCGTCGGCCTTTTGGGCGATAATGTGCAAGGCGCCATCTTCGGCTTCAACACCTTCCTGTGATGCGATTTTGGCCAAGTATTCTTTGGCATCGCTCACAGTAATACGTTTAAAATCAAAAATTTGACAGCGCGAGAGAATAGTGGGGATAATTTTGTGCTTTTCGGTGGTTGCCAGAATAAAGATAGCGTGTTTCGGCGGCTCTTCCAGGGTTTTTAGAAAAGCGTTGAAGGCCGAAGTCGAAAGCATATGCACCTCGTCAATAATATAAACTTTATATTCCCCGGCCTGCGGCGGAATGCGCACTTGATCGGTCAGGCTGCGGATGTCGTCAACAGAGTTGTTTGAAGCCGCATCGAGCTCAAAGATATTGAAGGCAAAATCCTGGTCTTTATCTTCCCCGCTCGCGGCCTGGTTTATTTTCTTGGCCAGAATCCTGGCGCAGGTGGTTTTCCCCACTCCACGGGGACCTGTAAACAGTAGTGCCTGGGCCAGGTGACTGGTTTCAATGGCGTGTTCTAAAGTCTTGGTGATAGCCTGCTGGCCCACCACATCTTTGAAGGTTTCCGGACGGTATTTTCTGGCTGAGACAACAAACTGCTCCATAATGCGCAAATATAAAAAATTAAGGGTTTTGGTTGAAGTGGAATTGAAATTTGTTTTTAGAATATTCTCAAAAAAGGATTCCCGCAAAGTAGCAAATTGAACGGGTCGTGATCTTTTTAATTTTAATTGATTGTTTGTTTTTTGCGTGAGGGATTAAACCCTTCATCAAGCTCAGGATAAATTCTATATTTGAGCTCTTTTTTGCCGGCTTCGGGTCGCCTCAGCCAGCAGTAAAAAAAAGCGGGTAGTGAAAGCTTGCTTCCCCCAAGTGTTTTGCAGTAAATTGTCGAAATTAAAAATTTTGTTTTGATCTTAGAAATTAACACCAAAACCTTCGGGACACTTGGGGGGCACATCCAAATACCCTTCAAAACCCTCAAATAACTTTCCGCCAAACGTTTACAATAAACAGGGCGCCAATCAGTGCAATACTAAAGGCAATTGCTGCTTGCCAATATTCTTCAAACAAGAAAAAGCCCGTGCCAAAAAGCAGGGCGTAAATTCCAATGGTGCCGGCAAAAAAAGCAATGATTTTTTTGCGCAAATGCGTAAAGCCCTTGCCATTTTCAAAAACCGCAGTTTCAAATTTTTTCAGGACTTCCGGGCGGGTGGGATTTGTGAGTAATGTGACCAAAATCCAACCTATTGTGGTAACAACTACACCACTGACCAACTCCCAGTGCTGGTCCAAATCGACCCAAGGCTGCTCTAATTTTCCGTTGACAAAATAAAAGGCCGCGACGACAAAGGAAATGCCCATTGCTGCGATTTCGCTATATGGATTGATGCGGTACCAAAACCAGCGCAGGATAAAAAGCAAACCTGTGCCAGCACCGATTTGCAGCAATAAATCAAAGGCATTCCTGGCTTCTTCGAGAATTAAAGCCAGCAGGCCAGCGCAGACCATCATCACCAAGGTCATTAAACGCCCGACCAAAACCTTGCGTTTTTCGGAAGCTTTTCGGTTGATAAAGCGGGCATAAAAGTCGTTGACAATATAGCTGCTTCCCCAGTTGAGGTGCGTGGAAATCGTGCTCATAAAGGCGGCGATCAAGGATGTAATGACAATCCCCAGTAAACCTGCGGGTAAAAAAGTGAGCATTGCTGGATATGACAGATCATTTTTTATAAAGGACTCGCTCAAATTGGGGAAAGCCTCCCTTAAACTCGCCAAATCTGGAAAGACAATTATTGATGCTAAACCAATGATAATCCAGGGCCAGGGGCGAAGGGCATAATGCGCAACATTAAAAAAGAGTGTAGCCGAAATAGCGTGTTTTTCATTTTTTGCGGCGAGCATCCGCTGAACGATATAACCGCCACCGCCGGGTTCTGAACCCGGATACCACACACTCCACCACTGCACGGAAAGCGGAATGATAAAGAGCGAAATCAATAGTTCAGGCTTTGAAAAATCAGGCAAAAACTGGACCTTGTCCTGCACTTCGGGATGGGTGATCAGATTTTGAATACCGCCGATTTCGGGCATATCCAAGATATAAACCGTTGCCCAAATGCTGCCGACCATCGCAATGATAAACTGAATAAAATCAGTGAGGATCACGCCTTTTAAGCCCCCGAGCATTGAATAAACCACGGTGATCCCCGAAGCGATCAAAATGGTTTGCCAGGAAGAAAACCCAAAAAACACGTGGGCGATTTTAATTCCAGCCAAACAAACCCCGGCCATAATCACGATATTAAACACAAAACCGAGGTAAATGGCCCGAAAACCCCGTAGAAAAGCAGCGCTCTTTCCGCTGTAACGCAGCTCATAAAATTCGAGATCAGTGGTGATGTTGCTTTTACGCCAGAGTTTTGTATAGAAGAAAACGGTGAGCATCCCGGTCAAGAGAAAGCACCACCAAATCCAGTTGCCAAAAACCCCATCCTCACGCACAATTCCGGCGACAAGTCCAGGGGTGTCGGCCGCAAAGGTGGTTGCGACCATCGAAACGCCGAGCAGCCACCACGGCATATTCCTTCCAGAAAGAAAAAAACTGTTGACACTCTTTCCGCTTTTTCGTGAGGCCCAAAAACCAATCCCAAGGCTGACCACAAAAAAAGCGATGATTATTGACCAATCCAGCGTAGAAATCTCCATCTTCTCAAGGCGTTACAGCAATCATACTGATTTCAACTTTGGCGTTTTTTGGAAGTTTTGACACTTCAACTGTTTCGCGGGCAGGTGCAGTTTGTTCCTCAAAATGCGACCCATAAATTGAATTAACGGTTCCAAAATCACTCATATCCGCTACAAATATGGAACTCTTTACGACATTTGAAAAATCAAGCCCGGCTTCTTTCAGAATAGCTTTAAGGTTGCGCAAAACCAATTTTGTTTGCTCTTCAACCGCTCCTTTGGTTAATTCTTCAGTTTCAGGATCAATGGCAATTTGACCGGAAATATATAGCATTTCCCCAGCAAGAATGGCTTGGTTATAAGGCCCGATGGGCGATGGGGCTTTGGTTGTTTTGATTATCTTTCGTTGCATAATAGTTTTATTTATAAATTTCTCGCACGTTCACGGTTTTTATCATATTTAATGTCGCTGAGCACGCTGGATTTGATCCCGATGTAAAAATACCAGGACTTTCGGCGTCCAAATGGTGTCCAGTTAAAACTCATTCGCCAGCTTTTTAAATCGCGTTGAAAGCGAAGTTGGGTATAGGTAAAGCCCTTGTTTCTCAAATCATATCCAGAGCTAATGCCCACTTTCCAGCGCGGTGAAAATTCCACATTCCCCGAAAACATGATGGAATGGGAAGAGATTTCATTTTGCCGGGCTGTATTGTTATAGGTCATTGTATAGGAAAGGCGCAAGTCCCAAGGGATTTTATAATTATAGCGCTTGGTTTCATTTTTGACCGACTCTTTTTCTTTCTCTTCCCCTTCAAAGCTTCCGTCAAGGTTTGTGGATTTTCCGAAAAGGTCATCGGGGCGGCCACCATTTCTAAAACTTTCATTCTCTAAATCTTCCGGGTCGTCCTCTTCGTCCCCATCATCTTTGTTAATGAAATCCTTACTGGAAAAATTATAGCCAAAACTCACATTGGCACGTGTCAAGCGAAAAAGGCTTCCGCCATTATCGATGTTGAGTTTATCGGTCCGGCGGTTTTTGTTGTTCAACGCATAAGGGTCCAGCGCGCCATTGAAATTAATGTCAAATTCATCTTGAACGACCGGCAAAGTTCCCCGAAAAGTCAAAGGGGATAAATTCAAGGAATCACGGGCAAGGTCATAAGAGGTTGAAAATTGAAGGTTTTTGAGTAAATCAATTTTCTTTAATTCAGTTTTGGTGCTGTCTTTCGGGGCAACTTTAGCTTCAAAATTATTGGTGACAGATAGCGAAACACTGCTACTTCTGCGGCTGCTGGGTGCACCATAAAGCGTTCCTTCAAAACGTGAATATTCCACCAGTTCATCTTCTTCAAGCCCTGAAGTGGCCGGAACGAGATAAGTATCATAAAAATTGTCAAATGCCGGGTTGTTGTTATAACCGACCGATGGGCGCACCGTGTGCCGAATAGCCTTTATTTTGCTGTCTTCACCAAAATTGAACATCCCATAAATCGATGTACCAATGCTGGCGTTGAAATTATATGTGCGGTAAGTATCAAAATTGCGCACGGTGTCGATCACGTTTTCTTGCCGTTGAACATCATAGGATTGTTCAAAAGTTTTAAACACCCATTTTTCTTCATAGTTGGTACCGGCGCTTACGCTAAAATAGTTGAACAGCTTAAAATTTGTATTAATTGGAATGCTGTGCTGAAACCCAGAGTTTGCATCGCGGAACATCTCTGGCTTGAAAAAGATGGAATCATTTGTGTTGTAGCGGTTTTCTGCCCTGAGGTTATACTGAAAATTAATGTTGTCAATAATTCCCGATTTTGTCCCTGATTCTGGTGCAAAGGGATAAATCCTGGCCACGCTCCCCTGAAAAGTGGGCAAGGTCATATCGATATCACCTGAGCGTGTGTTCTGTTGGTGCGTTGCAGAAATGTTGAGGTTGACCTGTGGATCACCGGGATAGGTTTTTGAATAAGTGACCGAAGAGTTTAAGCTGTTGTTTAAAAAGTTAGCAGTGTTGGTCTGATTGACAGATTGCTGGTAATAATTTGAGCTCCCCAGGTTTACTGAGGCCGAAAAACGGGAGTTCGGGCTGGCTTTTGCCGCTTGCGAATGACTCCAGCGGATGTTATAAATTGTGCGTTTTGAAAAATCAGGGAAGCCGCGTTCACTGTTCAATAAATTTTCATAGCGAAAACTCACGTTACCTTTATATTTATAGCGTTGTCTATAATTAGAATCAAAACGCAGCCCATAACTTCCATTGGTATAATAATCCCCCACCACAGCGAGGTCCATATAATCGTTGATGGCAAAATAATAACCGCCGTTTTGCAGGAAATAACCCCGGTTCCGGTTATCACCAAAGGATGGGATAATAAAACCTGAAGCACGTTTATCGGTCATTGGGAAATAGCCAAATGGCAAGCCCAAAGGCGTCGGAACGTCAGCAATATACATATTGACAAACCCACTAACGATTTTTTTATCGGGCATAAATTTGATTTTTCGGGCATAAAAGTAATATTCGGGATTGTCGATGTCCTCGGCAGTGGTGAGTTTGACATTTTCCATAAAATAAACCGAGTCATTTTCGCGTTTTGTCGTTTCGCCAATGACATTGAACCCGCCTTGTTTTGTTCGTGAATTATAGACCAGGGCTTTATTAGTATCAAAATTAAAGCGTATGCTGTCGGGTTTAATGGTGTTCTGTCCCTGTGTGAAAACCGGGCGTTGTGTATATTTTCCGGTGGAATCTTTAATTCCGAAGGCATAAACCTCGTTTTTCTTTTTATTCAGGATAATGAGCCCAGCTTCAATTGTCATATCCTGATAAGTGATCTTGGCCTCATTGTAAAGATAGCTTAGTCCCAGTTTTTTGTCATAACGCATATAATCTTTGGCGTCAGAATCCACATCATCAACAATGAAAGATTTTTTAACCTCAGCGCTGTCTTTTTCAGTAGAGTCCACCTGAACAGTTTTTACATCAGTTATTGGAATAATAGTATCGCTGACTTCAGGTGGCAACACATTTTCTTTTTTTGCGTTATCCCGGTCAGGAAGTTTTAAGGAGTCCAGTTCTTGAGCATAGCTTTCAGCTGAAAGCAATAAAAAGAATACCAAAATCGAGAATATGTAGAAGAGTGGATGTTTCAATGCTTCAGGTGCTGGATTTTTGGCTTACTTTTTGAAATTCAAAATTACAGATATTTTCATAAGCTGGATTGAGAATTTTTGCAAAATAAAAACAATCCGCTAAATTGCCATTTTTAAGAACAATAGAGCCCAAAATGAACAGATTAGTTTTTTACATATTACTCACTGCAGGATGTCTTCTTGCCAACAATCAAATGTTTGCACAATCCAGTACATCAGATGATAAATTCCTGGTTGTTCTCGATGCCGGACACGGGGGTGAGGATTCTGGAAATACAGGAAACGGTTATTACGAAAAAAATATTGCCCTGAACATTATGAAAAAAGTGGGCAAGTTGTTGGAAAAAGATCCTGATTTGCGGGTGATGTACACCAGAAAAAAAGATGTTTTTGTCACCTTGATGGGTCGCGCCGATGTCGCCAATAAAAACAATGCCAACCTCTTTGTGTCCATCCACTGCAATGCACATTCCTCTCAGGCTTACGGGACTGAAACCTTTGTTCTGGGCCTCAGCCGGAATAAAGATAATATGGATATAGCCAAAAAGGAAAATTCCGTTATTTATTTGGAAGAGGATTACAAGGTAACTTATAATGGTTTTGATCCAAAAAACCCCTCCTCTTCCATCAGCCTGGGATTGATGCAAGAGGAATATTTGGACCAGAGTATTATGTTGGCAGATTTAGTTCAAAAAGAATTCACAAACGACCTGCACCGAAAGGACCGGGGCGTGAAGCAAAATATATTTTTGGTGCTCAGGGAAACTTATATGCCCAGCGTTCTCGTCGAAACCGGATTTTTGACCAATGATGCCGAAGGAAAGTTTTTAAATTCCAAAGCTGGACAGAATAAAATGGCCGAAGCTATTTATGAAGGTATTGAAGCTTATAAAAATAATTTAAATTTAAAAGGGCTTGAGGTCAAAGGGAACAAAGGCGGTTCAAAAACTGATATTTTTGATAATATTACCTTTAAAGTTCAAATCGCCGCCGGTTCAAAACCTTTAGAAACAGCAGCTTATAATTTTAATAATTTAAAAGGGATCGAGCGCCAAAAAGAAGGGGCTTTGTATAAATATTACTTTGGTTCAACATCTGATTACTTGCGCATTCAAGAAAAAAAGCGTGAAGCTGAGTCACACGGGTTTTCGAGTTGTTATATCGTGGCCTTTAAAAATGGAGAAAAACTCGCTGTAAATGAGGCCTTAAAAACAAAGGCAGATTAACACGGGTATTCTAATTTTATTTTTAAATTTGTCTAAAACCATTCAAACCCGAATCCTTGAAAATATCTAAAGAAGTAAAAACCGCTTTACTCGTCATTATTGCTATATTCCTTCTTGTTTTTGGTTACAGTTTTCTGAACAGCAAGAATATTTTTAGCTCTAACCGGACTTTTTATGTGACTTATGATGATGTAGAAGGCCTTTCAGGTTCTTCAAAAGTGCTGGTCAATGGTTATCAAGTGGGAAAAGTTGAAAATATTACTTTTGCCACTGAAAAAGAAGGTGAGATTTTAGTTACCCTCAATATTCAAAATAAGTTTAATTTTTCTAAAAATAGCATTGCCCGGATATATGGCGGCGGGTTTATTGGTGGAAAGAAAATTGCTATTGTCCCAAAATATGACGGCGAGATGGCCAAAGCTGGCGACACCTTAAATGGCGAAGTTGAAGAAGGTTTGGTCGAACTGGTCAATGAAAAGTTGACTCCGCTTCAAAAGAAAATAGAGAGTTTTGTCTCTTCTGCAGATTCACTTTTGACCTCGGTCAACAAAGCTTTTGACAGCACTTCGCGCACTGGCATTAAAGGGGCGATCGTGAATCTGGACAGCACGATGAGAAACCTGAACAGCGTTTCTGAAAACCTCAACGAAATAATTGTTGATAATTCAGAAAACCTGGACGAAACCTTTGAAAATTTAAAAACCACCTCTGAGAATTTCAGTCAATTTTCAGATACTTTAAACCAACTGGAAGTCAAGAGAATTGTGGGGCGTTTTGATAAAGTGGCCGCCGATTTTGAAGATGTGGCCAATAATTTGAAAGAAGGAAAAGGAACAGCAGGAAAATTATTGCAGGACGATAAAGTGTATAATAACTTGGACCGGGCGACAAAACAACTCGAGGAGTTGCTGCAGGACTTCAAACTCCATCCAAAACGCTATGTTCACTTTTCTGTTTTTGGCAAAAATGCCGAACCTTATGAAGAACCTGAAGACTCATTAAAATAAATACCTTATGGAAATAGTTGCGCAAGTTCTATTTATCCTGGCCTTTGCCTTTGGCGTCTGGTTTTTCGTCAGGAATATTAATAGGTTAAGGCGAAATATCAATCTCGGGAAAGATGTCAACCGGAGCGATCAACCAAAAAAACGCTTCAGTCAAATGGCGCGTGTTGCCCTGGGCCAGTCCCAAATGGTGCGCCGACCAATTGCGGGTATAATGCACATCTTCGTGTATGTTGGTTTTGTAATTATCAATATTGAAATTTTAGAAATTATTATTGATGGGATTTTTGGCACGCACCGCCTTTTTGCCTTTATGGGCGGGTTTTATGATTTCTTGATCGGATTTTTTGAGATCCTTGCGTTTTTGGTGCTTTTTGGGGTTATTGTGTTTTGGCTGCGCCGGAATGTCCAGAAATTGCGCCGTTTTTTTGCTAATGAAATGGAAGGCTGGCCAAAAAATGACGGTAACAATATCCTTATTTTTGAAGTCATCTTGATGGTCTTGTTTTTGACCATGAATGCTTCAGATTATCAACTGCAACTGCTCGGTGCTGAACATTATACCGGCGAGGCTGGAATCATCGGTTCGTTTCCTATCAGTCAATTTATCCAACCACTTTTTGAAGGCATCTCGGTTTCAACGATGATCATTATTGAGCGCGCAGCCTGGTGGTTGCACATTTTGGGTATTTTGTTTTTCCTGAATTATCTTTATTATTCAAAACACTTGCACATTATCCTTGCTTTCCCAAACGTGTATTATGCAAAACTCACCAATCAAGGAGAATTTGACAACCTAGATTCTGTTTGGCAAGAAGTCAAAATGATGATGGATCCAGACGCCGATCCATTTGCTGCCGATGCCGGGGGGGAAGAGGATGAACCCGAGAAATTTGGCGCCAGCGATATCACCGATTTAAACTGGGCGCAGCTTTTAAATTCTTACACCTGCACAGAATGCGGCCGTTGCACCTCGGAATGCCCGGCAAATCAAACCGGAAAATTATTGTCACCTCGAAAAATTATGATGGATACCCGCGACCGCGTGGAAGAAATGGGGAAAAACATCGACAAAAACGGTGAGTTTAAAGATGACGGCAAGCAATTGCTGGATGATTATGTCTCACGCGAGGAACTTTGGGCCTGCACCACTTGCAATGCTTGTGTTGAAGCTTGCCCCATCGGCATTGACCCGCTTTCCATAATTATGGATATGCGGCGCTATCTCGTGATGGAAAAGAGCGACGCGCCAAGCGACCTTAACGCCGCGATGGGAAATATTGAAAACAACGGTGCGCCCTGGCCATATAATCAGCAAGACCGATTGGATTGGGCTGAGGAAAATTAAAATGATATTAATTTTCAGTTAGTCTTTTCCCTTAAGGGCTGGGGTGAAAAGACTGATCATTAGCTTTCAGTAAACTCTTAGCCCTATAAAATTTTTAAGAAGATAAATTTATGTCAGAAGAATTAAAAGTACCCACAATGCAGCAATATATGGCTGAAGGCAAAAAGCCTGAAGTCTTGTTTTGGGTAGGCTGCGCCGGAAGTTTTGACGACCGGGCAAAAAAAATAACCAAAGCTTTCGTCAAGATTTTAAATAAAGTCGGCGTTGATTTTGCCGTCCTTGGAACTGAGGAAAGCTGCACAGGTGACCCTGCAAAACGCGCGGGAAATGAAATGCTTTTCCAAATGCAGGCCGGCGCAAATATTGAAGTTCTCAATGGTTATGAAATTAAAAAAATTGTGACCGCCTGTCCGCACTGTTTTAACACGATCAAAAACGAATATCCAGGATTGGGCGGAAATTATGAAGTCCAGCACCACACGCAATTTTTAAAATCCCTTCTCAACGAAGGCCGCTTAAAAGTGGAAGGTGGAAAATTTAAAGGTAAACGCATCACTTTTCACGACCCTTGTTACCTCGGTCGTGGAAATGGTGAATATGAAGCCCCCCGTGATTTATTGCGAAAGCTTGAGGTTGAACTTGTCGAAATGCGCAAATGCAAAAGTAATGGACTGTGCTGCGGTGCCGGTGGTGCCCAAATGTGGAAAGAACCCGAAAAAGGGGATGAAGATGTCAATGAAAAGCGAACGAGGCAAGCAATGGAAACCAAGCCCGAAGTTATCGCCGCGGGCTGCCCATTCTGTAATACAATGATGACCGACGGGGTGAAAGGCCAAGATAAAGAAGATGATGTAGCCGTCAAAGATGTGGCCGAACTCATTGCCGAAGCTGAAGATTTATAGAAACTTTCCCTCTAAAATAGGTATGGATTTTGAAGGTTAAAATCCTGAATTTAAGACGAATTTTTATTTATGAAAATCCCTTTTGAACAATTACCAGATGACGCACGCATCTGGATTTATCAAGCTAACCGTGCATTTACAGATCAAGAAATAAAGGAATTAAAACCGGCGCTCGGTCAATTCATCGAGCAGTGGACCGCCCACGGAAGTAATTTGCACGCAGGATATGATTTGCCATACAAGCGATTTATTGTGTTGGGGCTAGATCAGGACATCGCGAATGCGAGTGGCTGCTCAATTGACGCTTCGGTGCATTTTATTCAGGAATTGGAAAAAGCCTTTGAGGTTGATCTGTTGGATAAGATGAACGTCACTTTTAAGCAAGGGGAATATTTAACCCATAAATCCTTAATGGATTTTAAAAAAATGGTCAAAAAACGCTCTGTTTCGCCAAAAACAATTGTTTTTAATAATTTGGTCAATACAAAGGAAGAATATAAACATTATTGGGAAGTTCCGCTTCAAGAAAGCTGGCACAAACGTTTTTTATAATTGAATTGAATTTCCCCTATCCGATAGTGTGACCTATGCGTTTTCCCGCCTTTTTCCTGATTGTTTTCCTCTGTATTTTCAGCTTAAGCTCAGCGCAAAACCCTAAAACCGATGTTGCGCAGGACAGTTTAGGCCCCTTGCAAACAGACAATTTCCGCATTCAGAAAATTTGGGTCGATAGCGTTTACAATTCAATGAACCTTGATGAAAAAATCGGGCAACTGTTTATGCCGATGGTTTTTTCCAGTAAGGGAAAAGCTGAACAGAACGCTGTCGAGCGCTTGATTAAAAAATACCACCTCGGTGGGGTTATTTTTTCAAAGGGAAACCCGGTGGCGCAGGCTAAAATGACCAATTCCTTTCAAGAAAAAAGCGACGTTCCGCTGATGATTGCAATGGATGCTGAATGGGGCCTGGCAATGCGCTTGGATTCCACTTATGCCTTTCCGTGGAATATGACTTTGGGGGCTGTGGAAGATTTGGATTTAATAAAAAAAGTTGGTGCACAAATCGCTGAACATTGCAAACGGCTGGGCGTTCACATCAATTTTGCGCCCGATGCCGATATCAACAACAACCCGAAAAACCCAATTATCGGGAACCGTTCTTTTGGCGAAGATAGGGAAGAGGTTGCCAAACGCGCCATTGCTTTTATGCGCGGAATGGACAGCATCGGCGTGCTTTCCAGCGCCAAGCATTTTCCCGGCCACGGTGATACCGACGTGGATTCGCATAAAGCCTTGCCGTCACTGGATTTCACCAAAAAACGATTGGACAGTTTAGAACTCTACCCCTTTAAAAAACTCATTAATGCCGGGGTTTCCAGCGTGATGATCGCCCATTTGAATGTTCCTTCTTTAACCGCTCAATCAAATCTTCCGACTTCATTATCGAAAGCAATTGTTACTGATTTACTAAAAGAAAAAATGGGTTACAAGGGTTTAGTATTCACAGATGCTTTGAATATGCAAGGCGTTGCCGATCACGATAAACCCGGGCAAACTGATCTGGATGCTTTTAAAGCAGGGAATGATATTTTGTTGATTTCCGAGAGCATTCCCAAAGCGTTTAAAAAAATCAAAGCCGCTTATAAAGAAGATGAAATAACAGAAAAACGCCTGGCGCATTCGGTAAAAAAATTCCTCGAGGCAAAATTTAAAGCCGGGCTCAATACTTATAAACCTATACAACTCAAAAACCTCACCGCCGATTTAAACAAGCCAGAGAACGATCAACTTTATGGCGAGGTGATGGAAAAAGCGGTAACCTTGGCGAAAAACAATGAGGCTGTTGTTCCGGTTGAAAATTTGGGTGATAAAAAAATTGCTTACGTCCATTTTGGTGATGCTTCAGGGGAAGCATTTCTGGACGAAATGCAAAATTATGCAAAGGTGGATAACATCAAAGGGGATCATCTCGATAAACTGATCACTAAATTGAAGCCCTATAATTTAGTTGTAATAGGTTTGCACCGCTCAAATGCAAATCCCTGGAAGGCTTATAATTTTACTGATCAGGAATTGGTTTGGTTACAGGAAATTTCGCGGCAGCACAAAGTCGTTTTAAACATTTTTACCAGGCCTTATGCTTTGTTGGATCTGCGCTCTTCGACAAATCTCAATGGAATTTTGATCGGTTATCAAAATAGTGAAATCGCCCAGCAAAAAACCGCCCAGGTGCTTTTTGGTGCCTTGCCAGCTCAGGGGAAATTACCAGTGAGTGCTGGAAAACAATTTCCAGTCGGTACACAATTAAAAACTAGAAGTAACGGTAGTTTAGCTTATGGAATGCCGGGTGATGTCGGGATGGCCCGTGATAATTTGGCTAAAATCGATTCCATTGCGCAAGTTGCCATCGACGGTGAAATGACCCCGGGATTGCAAATCCTGATCGCCCGAAAAGGTAAAGTTTTTTACCGTAAAAATTTTGGTTTCCACACTTATAAAAAGAAAACGCCGGTTCAGGACGATGATATTTATGACCTGGCCTCGGTCACTAAAATCCTTGCGACCTTGCCTTTGTTTATGGAGCTTTATGAAGAAGGTGTGGTGGATATGAACAGCAGCGTTGGTGATATACTTCCGGGTTTTAAAAATTCAAATAAAGCTACAATCACAATGAAAGCGATGTTGAGTCATTATGCAAGGCTTAAAGCTTGGATCCCATTTTTTTTAAAGACCATTAACGAGAAAGCCGGCAAGGCTTCAGCAGAATATTTTCACCGAAAGCCAGACTCTTTATTCAAAGTTCACACGGCGGAAAATCTTTATATGCGAAAGGATTATATTGATTCAATGTATCAACGCATCAAGGAAAGCCCTTTGCGGGATAAACTGGAATATAAATACAGTGATTTACCATTTTACCTGCTAAAAAAATTCATTGAAAGGCATTATAAACGCTCTATGAATATTTTGGCCAAAAACCATTTTTATAAAAAACTGGGTGCTTATAAAATGGGTTATCTTCCTTTAAATTTTCACCCAAAAAGTAAAATAATCCCGGCCGAAAAAGATGATTATTGGCGCGACCAAAATGTCCAAGGCTATGTTCAAGATCAAGGTGCGGCGATGCTGGGTGGAATTGGCGGTCACGCCGGGCTTTTCAGTAATTCTAATGGCGTTGCTAAAATGATGCAAATGTACCTCAACGGAGGAAGTTATGGCGGAACGCAATACTTGAAACCAAGCACGATCAATGCGTTTAATACCTGTTACTATTTTGGGGATGATGTGCGTCGTGGTGTAGGTTTTGACAAACCTCAGTTAGATGAAATCGGGCCCACCTGTGGTTGTTTGTCGATGAAGAGCTTCGGCCATTCTGGCTACACAGGCATTTTAACCTGGGCCGATCCCGATGAAGAAATCATCTATGTGTTCCTTTCCAACCGGACGTTCCCTAATTCTGCCAATAAAAAATTGATCCACGAAGATATCCGAACGAAAATCCAAAAGGTGATTTATAATTCTATTGAGCGGTAAGTTTTTTGGTTACTGAAAAAAACGCCCCATCAATACACTAATTGAGGATAATTATAGCTTGTAGCAGTTCAAAGCGGAAAAAGCCTTATTTTTGTTTAAAAAAAATTGTTATGCGGATCGGAATTGTTTGTTATCCCACTTTTGGTGGTAGTGGAGTGGTGGCGACAGAATTAGGCTTAGCGCTTTCAAAACGCGGCCACGAAATTCATTTTATTACTTATAAACAGCCTGTGCGCCTGGAGCAGCTTTCTAAAAATGTATTTTACCACGAGGTCAATGTCCCTGAATATCCACTGTTCCATTATCAACCTTATGAGCTGGCGCTTTCCAGTAAATTAGTCAATGTCATAAAATGTAAAAACTTAGACCTTTTACACGTGCATTACGCTATTCCTCACGCTTATGCAGGTTATATGGCCAAAAAGATGTTGAAAGAAGAAGGTATTGATATCCCGATGGTCACGACTTTGCACGGCACCGATATTACATTGGTTGGCAATCATCCATTTTATAAACCGGCGGTGACATTCAGTATCAATAAAAGTGAAGTGGTGACCTCAGTTTCAGAAAGTTTACGGAAAGACACTCTGCGTTTGTTTGACGTGAATAAAGAAATAGACGTCATCCCAAATTTTATCGATACTGAAAAACAAAAAGACAGTTTTGGCGATTGCAACCGTCAGTTGATGGCCGAAGATGATGAACGCATTCTCACGCACATCAGTAATTTTCGCCATGTCAAACGCATTCCCGATGTCATTAATATTTTTAATAAAGTCCAGGAAAAAATAAAAAGTAAATTGATTATGGTGGGCGAGGGGCCAGAGGTGCAACCCGCAAAAAAGTTGGCTGAAGAACTGGGCATTGCAGATAAAATCCTGTTTTTGGGCAAAACGAGTGAGGTCAACAAAATACTCTGTTTTTCAGATTTATTCTTGCTCCCTTCTGAGAATGAGAGCTTTGGTTTGGCTGCCCTTGAAGCGATGGTCAATGGTGTGCCCGTTATTTCCAGCGATGTCGGCGGTATTCCCGAAGTGGTGGAACAGGGTTTTTCAGGTTATTTAAAACCCCTGGGCGATGTCAATGCAATGGCCGAAAGCGCCTTGGAAATTTTGAGTTCTGATGAAAAATTAGCCCAATTCAAAAAACAGGCAAAGCAAACCGCCTCTAAATTTGATATTAGAGAAATCGTACCCCAATATGAAGCGGTCTATGAAAAGGCGATGAAGGTTCATAAGGATTGAGGTTTGATCAAATTTTTCTTTTGTACCAATTTTCGGTCTTGAGATTTAGACTTATAAAATCTTTGGTATTATCAGTGACTAATTTAAGCGTGTTTTTTAGGGCAGTTACCCCAATTAACAAGTCAAATTCGTCGTGCATTGGTGTGCTATTTTTTCGTAATCTTACTTTCTTATCCGCATATCTATCGGCGCAGTTAAAAATAGGAATTACTGCTATTCCCTGAATAAAATCATTTACAGCCTTATGAGATTTTTTTGGAACCTCAACTATTTTCGCTCCCATACTTTAATTCAAACACAGTTATTTCTGAGATGTAGCAATTCTCTGCGCCTTTTTCTTGAATCGTTTTCTTTAGGTTTAAATCACCTCTTAAAAAGAAGACGCAAATAGTGGTGTCGAGAAGATACTGCAGAATTAAAACTTTATATCTTTATCCCCAAAACCTGGGTTTTTTTTAATATTCTCTATTATTTTTTCAGGGCTTTCAGTATCATCAAAAGCGCCGAAAGCTGAATTTAATTTTTCTTCGCGGGTTTCTTCTTTCTTCCTCAAAGATTTGATTAAAGTTTCAATCAACTTTAATTTACTAAAGGAATTCAGTCCCTCAAACATTTTTGAATAAGAATCGATAATATGTTTGTCTACAGTTGTCATAGTAAAAAGATACAACTTCTTTAAAAAACTTCAATTCAATAAGAAACCTCTAAGCCTAATTCCCCCCCTTTTTTCAACATAAATTCCCGTGCAGATTTATAGTTGTTTTCAATCTCGCCTTCCAGAATGGCTTCTTTAATGGAATTTTTGATGATACCGATTTCGCGTGAAGGTTTGATGTTAAAAGTTTCCATAACTTCTTCCCCGGAAATGGGCGGTTGGAAATTGCGGATTTGATCGCGCTCTTCGACTTCCCTTATTTTTTTTCTGACGCGTTTGAAATTGTTGAGGTACTTACGATAACGTTTTGGGTTTTTGGTCGTGATATCAGCTTCACAGAGCGTCATTAAATCATCGATATAATCGCCTGCGTCATAAATCAAACGCCGCACAGCAGAATCAGTGGCTTCATCTTCCGCCACGGCAATCGGCCGCGAACTCATAAGCACCAGGCGTTGAACAAATTTCATTTTTTCGTTCAACGGCATTTTGAGGCGTTTAAAAAGTTTAAACACCATTTTTGAGCCGACAAACTCGTGCCCGTGAAATGTCCAACCGATTTTTTTATCAAAACGTTTTGTGGGCGCTTTTCCAATATCGTGCAGCAGCGCAGCCCAGCGTAACCAAAGATTATCTGTGTTTTGCGAAATATTATCGACGACTTCCAAAGTGTGCCAGAAATTTTCTTTGTGACGCTGGCCGTCCTGGTCGTCAACACCTTCAAGAGCCGTCAATTCTGGTAAAATCAAGGGCAGTAATTTTGTTTTTCTCAATAACGCCAAGCCAACCGAGGGTTTTTCAGAACTCATTATTTTATGCAATTCCTCGACAATGCGCTCTTTCGAAATGATTTTTAGGCGTTCGCTATTTTTTTTGATGGCGTTCAATGATTTTGGCGTGATTTTGAACCGAAGTTGTGTGGCAAATCGCACCGCGCGCATCATTCGCAAAGGATCATCAGAAAAAGTGATGTCTGGATCCAGCGGAGTCTGGAGCAGCAGCTGTTTTAAATCTTCCCGACCGTCAAAAGGATCGAGCAATTTTCCATAATGTCTTTTATTGAGCTGAAGCGCCATCGCATTGATTGTGAAATCACGGCGGTTTTGATCGTCCGTCAAGCTTCCGGGCTCGACTTCTGGATTGCGGCTGTCATTGGAATAGGATTCCTTGCGGGCACCCACAAATTCAATTTCGGCATCAAAGGCCCGCAGCATCGCCGTCCCGAATGTTTTAAAAATTTGGACCTTTGGTTTGTGATCCAGTTTTTCGGCTACTTTTTTAGCGAGTTCAATTCCACTTCCCACGCAAACGATGTCAATATCTGTGGGTGTTCCGCGCTGCAAAAAATAATCACGCACAAAACCACCGATCACAAAAGTGTCTAATTTCAACTCATCAGCAGCTTTTTGAATGTAGTCAAAAATCGGGTGCCCGAGTGCGGTTAAATGAATATCGTCTTTTGCGGAAGGGGTTTCTTTCGCCATAAAAAAGCGCTATTTTCTGATGATCTTAATCTGCCCGTCATTGCTCAACTTGATAATGCTGGACGGTTTGGCTGTTTTTTCTTTACGGTCCAAATTTACGGCATAATCCGTTCCCTTTAAAATAGCATCGTCAATTTCATCAAATCTTTTTGGAGTGGGTTTTCCGCTGATATTGGCAGAAGTGGAAACAATGGGCCGCCGGAATTTCTTGATCAACATATTGCAGAACTTGTTTCGGCACACACGAATGCCCAGTGTATTATCTTCAGCAATTAAATTTTCGGCCACACGAATGGGATTGTCATAAACAATTGTGGTGGGGCGCTGAGCGGTTTTTAAAATATCATAGGCCATTTCTGGAACATCTTCAACATATTCCTGCAACATTTTGAAATTTGAAACCAGACAGATCATCGATTTCTCATCGGACCGTTGCTTGAGTTTTCTGATTTTTTCAATCGCTGCCGGCTGAGTGGCGTCGCAGCCGATGCCCCAAACCGTGTCAGTCGGGTAGAGGATGAGCCCGCCGTTATTTAGGACTTTGAGGCAATTTTGGATTTCTTCTTTCATTTTACGAATTTAGATAGTCAAATGCTTTTTCTGCAAATTTATGATTTATCTCACGGCATTCATCTAAAATACCTTCGTAAACTTGTGCTTTATGAACATCATTAACGGCACGGCCAAAACTAGTAATGACCGGGTCGTATTTGAAGTCATAAAATTTTGACGAGTTAGGAACAACGGCAACTTTCCGACCCATCAACATACTCCAGTACATCACGTGATAACTATTAGTAATGATCTTTTCAGTTTTTCCGATGAAACCAATTAATCGGTCAAGAGGCATATTATTGGCTGCCGTCGGATAGTCCTTGAATTTCCCGATTATTTTGGAATCGTTTAGGATATCCTTGTGAAAAACTACACCCATTTCTTGTTTTATATCAAATTTTTGGTCAAAAATGGGGTGCAAACAGCTCACACAAGGAACGTATTCGCCGGGCATCGAATAATCCCGAGTACCGGCTACTTTAAAATCGTTTACATTTATGTTATATTCAGTAATGTTATCAAAATATTTCTTGTATTTACTATTATGACCAATTCCCCACAACACTATTTTTTTCTTTGATTTGGTTAAAAGTTCAAAGGTTTTTAATTGTTTTTCAAAAGCGTTCCTGTTTAATAAACCACCGCCCCCGATAATGAGTGAATTATTGGTGATCTCGTCTATAAACGTTTTAATTACTTTTTTGTCCTCACTTTTATAGGTGAAAATATCCAGCTCTTTACCTTTTAGACGGTCAAAATATTGATGGGGGGCACAGTAAAAATCCCCTATATTTTTTGTGTCCGCCCGATGGATATTTCGGATATCGCGGTTATACTGATCGTTTTTTCGGACTTTTCCGAGCGTTCTCCGTTTGCGGATGGAGCGGCGTATTCCTTTAAACATAACTGTTTTATTTCAATAGATTTTCATAAACATCGAGGTACTGTTTTGCGGCTTTTGACCAAGAAAATAACTGACTGCGTTCCTGTAATTTCTGTCGGTAAAATTCGGGGTTTTTGTAAAACTGATTCAATCCATCCAGTAATTTTTCACTCATTTCTTCAGGGTCAAAATTGTTCCAGTAAAAAGCCTGCTCTCCACCAATTTCCGGAAGCGAAGTGTTTTTTGAGGCGAAAATGGGTGTGCCAAAATTCATGGCTTCAACCAGTGGAAGTCCAAAACCTTCACGAAAGGATGGAAAAACAAATGCCTCACAATGTTTGTAAAAATATTTCTTTTGTTCGGTAGATATTTTTCCAGGCAAAGAAATGCGGTCTTCTAAATTTGAATTTTTGATTAATTTTTGTATTTCCTGCGCCTCTTCGGTAGTCTTTTTTCCGGCAATGACCAGCTGAAAATCAGGTAGGTGCCGCAGCATTTTCACCAAACTACCAAAGTTTTTACGCTTTGTAATTTGGCCGATGCTAAAAAGAAATGGTTTTTTTATCCTAAAATCAGATTGAAAATCTGTAGGAATTGTTGAATCCTGTAAGGTATTTCCATTGTAAATCACGTACTCGGGAATATTGGGAATTTCGTAAAATTCGTGAGTAGCTTTTTTGGCAAAATGTGAAATGTAGGTAATCGCGGTACTGCGGTTGATTTTTGACTGTAGGCGTTTGAAGCTGTCAAGATGTTTATAGGATTCAGGATCTTTAATCCTTGAAGTATTGTGAATAGTCAATAGATATGGTAAATCGTGATAAGGCTCAATTTTAGTGTTTTGATTTAAAGAATGCCACAGATCATATTTTTTTCGGATTTGAAAAAAGCGTTTTCTGCGCAGGGAATAATAAGGTTTGTATTTTGGGTGGGTGCCAAAATCTTTTTTGGCCGAAGCAATATTTTTGGCGTGAATTGTAAACTGAAAGTCGTTTGGGGAATAGCGGAGCATTTCCTTTATTAAATGATAATTGAACTGGCCAAAACCAAAATTCTTGTTCTTTAAATGATGCGATTCCAAAAATATTTGATGCATGAGTTGGTATTTTAAAAACTATTTCACCCTTGTCAAGGTCAATCCATCACGGATGGGCAAAATTAAACTTTCCACGCGGTTGTCTTCAGCAATTTTCTGGTTGTATTTTTTGAGCGCTGCGGTTTGCTTGTCGTTTTTATCGGCTTCGGTCACTTTTCCTTTCCACAATACATTATCGGAAAGAATGATGCCGCCAGTGTTCATTTTTGGAACAATTAAATCAAAATAATTTGTATAATTGTGCTTGTCGGCATCGATGAAAACCAGGTCAAATTTTTCGTTCAAGTCAGGTATAAGGTCCATTGCATCGCCACAAATTTGATGGATTTTTTCGGTATATTCTGAAGCTTCAAAATAATCTTTTTGCAAATCCAGAAGCTCTTCGTTGCGGTCGATCGTCGTGAGCTTGCCATTTTCCGGTAAACCTTCTGCAAGGCAAAGCGCGGAATAACCGGTGTAAGTCCCGATTTCCAAGATGTGTTTTGGCTGGATCATCTTTGAAATAAAACTCAGTAAACGCCCTTGATAATGGCCACTGAGCATATTTGGTTTCATTACTTTCAGGTGCGTCTCACGGTTGAGCTTGGCGAGCAACCCGCTTTCTTTTGGCGCAAAAGCCTCGACATATTCTTCAATATTTTTATCTAAAAAACTCATTGTCCTGTAATTCGGTTATATAATTTTTGTTTTGCTTTTTCATCATCGCCTGAAAGCCATTGTAAAATGTTATTTTCCCAAATATCATCTTGTTGTTTTTGGTCAATAATTTTTTGCTCAACGCCCAGATCCAAAATTTTGCCGGGATAAGACGATTGAGGTTCGCTTTCCATTTCACCCAGTGGATAAGGATCGTCAAGCCCCATAATAATTTGTTTGGGCTTTTG
>Ga0307967_1000111_pt1 | contig 55217 bp, 48 predicted proteins | sample OrgLakmetagen648_FD_201828 | JGI IMG/M metagenome (GOLD analysis project Ga0307967, IMG submission 201828) | Saline water microbial communities from Organic Lake, Antarctica - #648 | ecosystem: Environmental > Aquatic > Non-marine Saline and Alkaline > Saline | place: Antarctica: Organic Lake... | reverse complement strand
GATGTGGTTTGGCTTAGCCAGTTCGGCGTTATTTGCCAGTGCTTCAAGGTAACGCCCTACCACCAGGCCAGCGCAGAATTATTCTTGAACGTGGAGCATATGACAAGACTGGAGCAAGCCCTGAGCGGTCCACTGGAGAAGATTAAGCAGGATTTGAAAACCACAGACCTGAACAAGGAACCGGTTCAGGATGCGGAATAACGCCGAGATCTCTGGTAACTTTAGGCTTCGTGAGCAATATGCTCCACCAAAAGGAACTCGAAACAAGGAACTGTCATGACTGAACAACAAATACGGATTTTCACCTCAAACGATGGCCAGGCCCAGCTTGAAGTGACGCTGGAACAGGAAACAGCTTGGTTGAGCCAGGCACAGATGGGCGAGCTGTTCGATACCACACCCGAAAACGTTCTGATGCACCTGCAAAATATCTTTAAAAATGAAGAGCTGGCCGAGCCGGCAACTACTAAGGAATCCTTAGTAGTTCGCCAGGAAGGCAAGAGACAGGTTCGCCGCCGCATCAAACATTACAACCTGGATGCCATAATAACCGTTGGCTATAGGGTCAGCTCCAAGCGTGCAACACAGTTTCGCCAATGGGCCACCCAAGTCCTCAAAGACCACCTGGTTCAAGGCTACACCCTCAACCGACGCCAGCTCACGGAGCGCGGCATTGAGTTCGAGCAGGCGGTTAGTTTGCTAAGCCGCACCCTGACCAATCAAGGCTTGGTTTCCACCGAAGGTGAAGCCGTTGCCCGGGTAATCAGTGACTACGCCCGCTCTTGGAGCCTGTTGCAGGGCTATGACGAACAGCAGTTGGCCGAAGTGGGTATCAAGCAGCTTGATATGCTGCCATTGGAGCTGGACGAAGCACTGAAGGCCATTGGCGAGCTGAAGCGAACCTTAATAGCCAAAGGCGAGGCCACCGAACTGTTCGGCCAGCTTCGCGGAGATGGTCTTACATCGGCCCTTGCTACGATAGAACAGGGCTTCGGGGAAACGGTTCACCAGAAGGTCGGGCACATCCATGATTGAAATAGACACCATTGAGGATATCGCCGCACTCAAAGAGAGTGTCGATGTAGAGTGCAAACTGGCCGCTGGGCAAGATGGCAAGGGCACGCTGCCAAAGGCTTTTTGGGAAACCTATAGCGCCTTCGCCAACACCTATGGTGGTGATGTTTTTTTAGGTATTCGGGAACGTTTAACCGGGCAATTTGAGCTTTCCGGGATTGAGAACCCCGACAAGGTAATCGACGAGCTGTGGACGGCCCTGAATAACCCACAGAAGGTCAGTTCCTGCATCCTACACGACAAGTGGGTCAAAGTGCTTCAAGTCGCTGGCGAGTCGATTATTCATATTCATGTACCGCAAGCAACCCGAAAGCAACGACCGGTATACATCAAAGGCAACCCTCTACTTGGCACCTACAAGCGATTTAACAGTACCGATCAGCTCCAGAGTGAGGAATCAGTCCGCAGGATGCTGGCTGAGCAGGTGGAAGACACCCGCGATGGGGAGATACTTCATGGCTATGGGCTGGTTGACCTGGACACAGACAGTTTTAATCAGTACCGGCAGATGTACATCAACCGTCAACCCGATCACCCATGGAACCAGCTGGATCCTCAAGAGTTTTTGTATCGCATTGGCGGCTGGCGCCGAGAGCGCGACACGGGACGCTCCGGGCTTACACGGGCAAGCCTACTGATGTTTGGTCAGCTGGCCGCAATTAAAGAAGCTGTCCCCAACTACATGCTGGATTATCAAGAAAGACTTGAGCCAAAGGCGGAACTTCGCTGGGTTGATCGATTAACATTGGATGGATCGTGGTCTGGCAACGTTTTTGATTTCTACCGTCGAGTGATACGTAAGCTGACAACAGACTTGAAAATCCCATTCGTTCTGGAGGGCGATCAACGGCAGGATGATACGTCGGTTCACAAGGCGCTGAGGGAGGCCCTGGTTAATACACTGGTTCATGCAGACTTCTCTGGACGGGCATCCATACTGGTGGTCAAGCGTCCAGACATGTTCGGCTTCAGAAATCCTGGACTGATGCGAGTTCCGGTTGATATCGCCCTGGCAGGGGGCAACAGCGACTGCCGTAATCGACTTCTTCAAGATATGTTCCGATATATCGGCCTTGGTGAAAACGCGGGCTCTGGACTACCAAAGATATTTCAAGGGTGGACCAGCCAGCACTGGCGGCAGCCTGTTCTCCGTGAACGAAACACACCGAATGATCAGACTCTTCTTGAGCTTCACATGTTGAGCCTTGTTCCTGAAAAGGTACTGGAAGACCTGAAGGGCTTACTTGGCGAGGAGGCCTTTTCCCAACTGACAGATCATGAGCGTCTGGTGCTGATTACCGCCAGAATCGAGACCACGGTGGACCACAGCCGAATGATGTCGATGCTGGATATTCACCCCCGTGACCTCACCTCACTTTTTTCCGGTTTGGTTGAAAAGGGCTTGATAGAGCGAGATGGGTCTGGCCGTGGCTCCGTGTATTTTTTGCCAGATGCACGGGCCAGAGATCTATTGAATGAAAATGATAGCGATGTGATCTTAAGTCCCAAAGGTCCGGAGTTAGGGTCCGGACCTTTGGGCGATAGCTCCGGACCTTTGGAAGAATTGCGGGATATCGCCCGGCCCATTGCGGAGAGTAAAAAGGCGCCAAAGACAGACGTTGAAGCTGTAATATTGGCCCTATGCGATAGTCGATCACTTCGCCTTGAAGAACTGGAGCAACTTCTTCAACGGTCAGCAGATTCTCTCCGAAAGCGCTATCTTCAACCGTTGGTCAAATCCAGAAAGCTGCGACTCAAGTATCCGACCAAGCCAAACCATCCCCAGCAAGCATATATGCGAGGAGATGACAAGGAGACGTCATGACGGAACAACAAGAGAGGCTTTTTACTTCAAACGATAGTCAGCCGCAGCTTGAAGCGGTAATGGATCTGGAAGATGAGTTGGTGAAGACATCAACTCCCGAGGGTTTCTCGGTAGTTGCGAAGACAACCCGATTCAAGGCCAAATTTCCAACGAGGGCGAAGCCATTGCCTGAGAAAGGACTGAACGATGACTGAAGATCAGCTGGAACAACAATGCCTGGAGTGGTTCGCTGAGGGTGGCTGGGAAGTTACCCATGGGCCTGATCTGGCACCGGATGGGCCGTCACCGGAGCGAGCCGATTACCGACAAGTATTGTTGCTGGCTGATCTTGAGGCGGCCATCCGCCGCATTAACCCTCACCTGCCCCAGAGTGCCATTGAGCAGGCGGTGGATGTGGTACGCAAACCGCAAAGCCTGGATGTTGCGATCAGCAATCGTGCCTTCCACCGGCTGTTGCTGGATGGCGTACCGGTTGAATACAAGCGGCCCAGAGCGTCGAATAGCGAATCCGACAGAATAGTTCACGATCAAGCGTTTCTGGTGGACTTCGGCGACGTGACCGCCAACCGCTTTCGCGCTATCAACCAGTTCACCCTCGAAGGCTCCAAGCAGCTGCGCCGGCCCGATATTATTTGCTTTATTAACGGCCTACCGTTGGCGGTGCTGGAGCTAAAAAGCCCCGGTGCTGAGAATGTCGATATTTGGGATGCCTTCAACCAGATTCAGACCTACAAAGACGAAGTCACCGACCTGTTCGCGTACAACGAAGCCGCTATTATTAGCGACGGCTTCGATGCCCGCGTAGGCTCGCTCACCGCCAGCCAGGAGCGTTATATGCCTTGGCGCACCATCAAGGACGAAGACGACAAGCCGCTATTGGAGTGGCAGCTGGAAACCATGGTGCGGGGCTTCTTTGACCGTGAGCTGTTGCTGGACTACATCCGTTACTTTGTGATTTTTGAAACCGATGCCGAAAAACTGATCAAAAAGATTGCTGGCTACCACCAGTTCCATGCCGTGCGCGAAGCGGTGCGGGCCACGGTAATTGCCGCCCAGGATATGAGCGGCAATGGCATTGGCGAAAAACGCGCCACCTACGGCGACGAAGTAGTGCCCGGCAGCAAGAAAGCCGGTGTGGTATGGCACACCCAGGGTTCTGGCAAGAGCATTTCCATGTGCTGTTACGCCGGCAAGCTGCTGCAACAGCCGGAAATGAACAACCCCACTCTGGTTGTGGTCACTGACCGCAACGACCTTGATGGTCAGCTTTTTGCCACCTTCAGCGCCGCCAAAGAACTGCTTAAACAGGAACCGGTGCAGGCGGAAGACCGAGACACATTACGCCAACTGCTGGCGGAACGTGAATCCGGCGGAATCATCTTCACCACGGTACAGAAATTCGCCTTGCTGAATGACGAGAGCGGTCACCCGATTTTGAATGATCGGCACAACATCGTGGTGATCTCCGACGAGGCCCACCGCAGCCAGTACGGTCTAAAAGCTACTTTAAAGAAAGACGGTACCTACAAGTTCGGCTATGCCCGCCACATGCGTGATGCCCTGCCCAATGCGTCATTCATTGGCTTTACCGGCACCCCTATCGAAAACGAAGACAAAGACACCCGCGCCGTGTTCGGCGATTACGTGTCCATTTACGATATTCAGGATGCCGTAGACGATGGCGCAACCGTACCCATTTACTACGAATCCCGCTTGGCCAAGCTGGACATTAACCACGACGCCATCGAGGCGCTGTCTGACCAGGTGGAAGAAGTCGTTGAAGACGATGAAGACCTAGGCAGCCGGGAGAAAACTAAAGGTGAATGGAGCCGACTGGAAAAGCTGGTGGGCGCCGGCCCGCGCCTGACACAAGTAGCCGAAGATTTGGTGAAGCACTTCGAGACTCGCAACAGCACCATCGACGGCAAGGCCATGATTGTCGCCATGAGCCGCGAGATTGCAGCTCATCTGTATAACGAACTTGTTGCCTTGCGCCCGGAGTGGCACGGCGCTCCATTAAACGAACCAGCCGACCCGGAGAAAGGTGCCATCAAGGTTGTCATGACCGGCTCCGCCGCCGACCGGGCCTTGCTGCAACCGCACATCCACAACAAGAAAACCAAAAAACGGCTGGAAAAGCGTTTCAAGGACACAAACGATCCGCTCAAGCTGGTGATTGTTCGCGACATGTGGCTAACCGGTTTCGATGCGCCCTGCTGCCACACCATGTATGTCGACAAGCCCATGAAAGGCCACAACCTGATGCAGGCCATTGCCCGGGTAAACCGCGTATTCAAAGACAAACCCGGCGGCCTGGTGGTGGACTACATCGGCATTGCCAACGAGCTCAAGCTGGCCCTGAAAATCTACACCGATGCCCAGGGCAAAGGCGCTCCCACCCACAGTGCGGAAGAAGCCTTCGCCATCCTGCTGGAGAAGCTGGACATCATTCACGGCATGTTCGCACCCGGCCCAAAAGGCAAAGGGTTCGACTACAGCGGCTTTGAAGAAGAGCCCCACAAATTGCTGGTACCCACCGCCAACTACATTCTGGGCCAGCAAGACGGCAAAAAGCGCTTCCTGGATACCGTATTGGCCATGAACAAGGCGTTCTCCCTTTGCGCCACGTTGGATGAAGCCCAAGTGCTGCAAAAAGAAGTGGCCTTCCTGTCCCAGGTGAAAATCGCCATTACCAAGTTCACCAGCGTGGACAAGAAACTGACCGAGGAAGACAAGAAGTCTGCTCTGAAGCAGATCCTGGATAACGCGCTGATTGGCGGGGGCGTCACCGACGTGTTCGCCCTCTGCGGTTTGGACAAACCTAATATTGGCCTGCTCTCCGAGGAGTTTCTGGAAGACGTTCGGCAGATGCCTTATAAGAACTTCGCCATCGAGCTGCTGGAAAAGCTGCTGAAAGACGACATTAAATCCAAAACCCGCAACAACGTGGTGCAGGAGAAAAAATACGCCGACCGCCTGCAGGAAACACTGCGCAAGTACAACAACCGGGGCATTGAAACGGCTCAGGTGATCGAAGAGCTGATCGCACTCGCCAAGCAGTTCCAGGCAGAAATGGAGCGGGACGCAGCCCTTGGCCTGAACCCGGACGAAATAGCCTTCTACGATGCCCTGGCCAGCAATGAAAGCGCCGTACGGGAGCTGGGTGATGAGATTCTGAAGAAAATTGCAGTGGAGATTACCGACAAACTGCGTAAATCCACCACCGTGGACTGGCAGGTGCGCGAAAGCGTGCGGGCCAAACTGCGGATTTTGGTGCGCAGGACTCTGCAACGATACAAATATCCGCCAGACAAAGCAGCGGCGGCGATTGAGTTGGTTATGCAGCAGGCTGAGGTTTTGTCGAATGGGTGGAGCTGTTGAATACTCGCGCGAAAGATGGCCAGTTACCCGAATCGTTCTTGAAAACAACCAGATCAGCGACCAGTACGCGGCGCCGACAAACCGCTACTGGTTACCAGAGATCAGACAGCTAATCCAGTAACCTGTCTGATTAATACGCCACCGGCCAGTGCAAAACACCGCCGCGAACATTAGCGACCTTATCGTGACCGGCCCCCTTCAGAATGCCAATAGCCAGCGACGAACGTTTGCCAGACCGACACAACGTCACCACTGGTTTGTCGGTTGGTACCTCACCAATGCGGTCACGCAATTGGCCCAGAGGAATCAGAATCAGGTTGTCGAGCTTGGGCAGTTCCGATTCATTTATTTCGTCTTCTTCGCGCACATCAAGAATAGTGACCGACGGCTGATTCTGAATGACCCATTCCGGTTCGACTTCCGAAAAACCAGCCAGTGTCATGCGTAAATCGGCCCAGTGCTGTTCTTCCGGTAACTTGCCATCTTCCGGTTTGCCGGAGCGCATATTATTCGGTAAAGCTTCGTCAATTTTCTTCGGATGCGGCAGCTGCATGGCGTTCATATAGTGCACAAAGTCGTTCTCGTTAGAGTCACCACCCACACGGGCGTTAAACTCTTTTTCCTCAGCCACCGACGTACAGGTACGACCGCTATAGTCGTGTGCCGGGTAAATAATGCAGTCGTCCGGCAAGGTGAATATCTGTTCATTGATCGACTGATACAGTCGAGCCGGATCGCCTTGCTGAAAATCACTGCGGCCACAACCCCGTATCAACAGGGTATCGCCGGTAAAGGCTTTGCTCTGGTCGGCCAGCACAAAGGTCGTGCAACCGCTGGTATGACCCGGCGTCGCACGGGCTTCCAGGGTTATATTGGAGACACCAAAGGTTTGTCCGTCATTGAGCGTGATATCCACGTTTTCGGCACCCACCGCTTCCGCAGAGGCAATCTGACAGCCTGTCTTTTGCTTCAGCACCCAGGCGGCCGTGATGTGGTCGGCGTGGGCGTGGGTGTCTACCGCCAGCTTCAAGCTGAGCTTCAGTTCCCGAACCAGCGCCAGATCCCGCTGGACCTGCTCGAACACCGGATCGATGAGGATGGCCTCTCGCGAAGCTTCGTCGCCCAGCAAGTAAGTGTAGGTCGAGGAAGTCGCGTCATAAAGCTGTCTGAAAATCATAAAAGCTCCTGCGGATGTGACTCTGAATACTTAAACATTAGATATTATTAATATACAGATGATTCTCAGGATTTCAACCCATACCTTTATCGACAGAAAAGACCCCGGCCCGGCACTTCAGTTAAGGTGTAGGAAATTCGACAATATAAGAGAAATTCATGAAACCCGATGTAAAAGCCGACCTGACCGCAACCGCCAGAGGCAAAACCCGGCGATCTGCTCGGGCCGGTGAAAACCCGGTTTGGCTACCACCTTATTAAAGTGCTGTACCTGAAATAACGATTACCGCAACTGACTGTCTTTACTGCCTCGCCGGTTATACAGGCTGGGGCCTGCAGCCTCTTCATCTAGCGCAGCCTGACAAACCACACAATGGCGTACGCCAGGTACCGCCTTGCGCCGGGCCTCGGGGATAGGTGCATCGCATTGTTCGCAAAACTCTGCGCTGTCACCTTTCGGTAACTGATTACGAACGCGTTCGATGGCATCGTTCACGGTCGATTCAATCTGTTCATTTACAGCGCCGTCACCGGCCCAGCCACTGGCCATATTGATCTGCCTGAATTAAATACCCAGACCTTAAAGTAGAATGTTGGTGCTGAATATCAAGCTGATTATCCAATCGATAATTTATTGAAACAGCCCCACCAGTCCGTCATACATCAGTTTGCCGCCGGCAGCGATGAGAAATACATAGCAAATTCCGTAAAACCAGCGCTCATTGATCCGGTGATGCAGAAACATACCCATCCGAACACCAACCGGGGCCAATATGACCAGGGCAAGAGATGTTTTCAGATTACTGCTGTCGAGCATTCCCATCCAGGTGTAGGGCACCAGTTTGACGTAGTTGACCACAGTAAAGAAAATCACCGTGGTGCCAACAAACAGCGTTTTGTTCATTTGCTGGGGCAGCAGGTACATGTTGATGGGTGGACCGCCAGCATGAACACTGAAACTGGTGAGCCCGGCAATGGCACCATAGATCCATCCGGCCACTTTACTCACCGGCCTGGCTTTCGGTGCATGGCCACGCAGCTGTTGAACCACCCAGTTCAGTGCAAACACCAGAGCAATAACGCCGACGAACAGTTTGATGTGATCGTCCGACAAATACTGATAGGTCGCGGCACCCACGCCAATTCCCAACATGGAAGCCGGCAGAATGATGCGCAAATTGGGCTTGTCATAAACGCCCCTAAACCCCCAAACGGCAAAAGCATCCATCACGCATAGAATGGGCAGCATGATCGCAGCGGCCTGACTGGGGGGTATCACCAGTGCCAACATCGGCACTGCCACAATGCCAAGGCCACCGCCCAGACCGCCTTTGGAGATGCCGTACAACAGGGTGGCTGGAATGGCCAGCAAGTAAAAAATCGGATCAGTAATCATGAATACCTGATTGGATTCGAAGACAGAGGAACGCCATCATACCCAGACAGTCGACGTGCAGCGAGCAATGGGGCGTTTCAGGTGACGCCCAAAATGCAGAACCGCCAGGCAACGCGTTATTGACATATGGTTTAACATATATATGATTTTTCATATTTAAGTTTGCAGAGTCCGTGTAATGGAACAAATACAGCGTGTTCTCTTTATCTGTACGGCCAATTCGGCGCGTTCTCTGATGGCAGAAGCGCTGATGCGCGATATGGCCGGCGACCGGTATAAGGTCGAAAGTGCCGGGCTGGAACCAAGCCAGGCCGACATGCGAGCGTTGCGCGCTCTTAAAGGGGCGGGCCTGTCAACCGAGGGGTTGCGCTCCAAATCGCTTGATGAAGTTATGGTTCACCCTTTCGACATTGTGATCACCCTGTGTAACAAGGCGACTCTAGAATGCCAGTCTGTTCAGGGCACGCGCCAGACACTGGCCTGGGATTTCAAAGACCCGGTCACCCGGGCCGGGCTGCGCCCATTCGAAACCACACTGAATGAACTGAGCGAACGCATCAGCATGTTTCTGTTGATTCAGGGCAAACCCTTCAGCGACCGTCGACAGCAAAGCCTGACACCCCTGGCATTCTACAAGAACCTGGCAGAAGACACCCGGTTGCGCTCCCTGCTGCTTATACACAGCCAGCAGGAACTCTGCGTATGTGAGCTGACCGAAGCCTTGCAGGAAAGCCAACCAAAAATTTCGCGCCATCTGGCGCAATTGCGCACTGCGGGTTTGCTGCAGGACAGGCGCAGCGGCCAGTGGGTCTTTTATTCAATAAGCCCAGATATACCTGACTGGTGTTTGACGGTGCTGGATGAAACGCTCGCCGCCAATACCGAGTGGATAAACGACGAGATCCGACGTTTGCAGGCCATGGGTGACCGACCCGAAAACTGTCGACCAACTGACCGGCAACCTCTGCAACAAAAACAGCAGGACATAAATAATGGGAACCTTTGAACGCTTTGGGTTCGGCATGATCGCCATTCCGTTAACACTCCAGACATATGGTATCTCTATCATTGGCTTTATCGGAGCCTGGTGGCTGCGCCAACCGCACCCAACCCTATATGGATCGGCGCGCTTCTTCCTGATTTAACGAATTCTCTTTTAACTGCGGAGCTACAGCATGACTCTGAAAATTGGCATCAATGGCTTTGGCCGCATCGGACGCCTTGCATTGCGCGCTGCCTTTGACTGGCCGGACGTCGAATTCGTGAAGATCAACGACCCGGCGGGAGACGCTGCCACACATGCCCACCTGCTGAATTTTGATTCTGTGCATGGTATCTGGAAACATAATGCGACGTCTGACGGCGACACCCTATACATCGGTGCGCAGTGCATTGCCGTTAGCCAGAGTAAGACCATTAAAAATACCGACTGGTCCGACTGCGATGTTGTCATTGAAGCCTCGGGTAAGATGCGCGATGTGGCGTTGCTGAATGGCTATCTTGAACAGGGCGTCGGCCGTGTTGTGGTGACGGCCCCGGTGAAGCACCCCGACGTGCTCAATATCGTCATCGGGGTCAATGACGACCGCTATGATGCCACCAGGCATCGCATTGTGACTGCAGCGTCCTGCACCACCAACTGCCTGGCTCCAGTGGTTAAAGTGATTCACCAGAAACTCGGTATTCGCCACGGTTCCATAACCACTATTCACGACCTGACCAACACCCAGAGCATTCTTGACACACCGCACAAGGATTTACGCCGCGCGCGCGCCTGCGGCAGCAGCCTGATTCCGACGACTACCGGTTCGGCAACGGCCATCATAGAAATTTTCCCGGAACTCAAGGGACGCCTGAACGGTCATGCTGTTCGCGTGCCACTGGCTAATGCCTCATTGACCGATTGTGTGTTTGAAGTTGAACGCGCTACCACAGCCGAAGAAGTCAACGCCCTGTTGAAAGAAGCAGCAGCCGGCAAACTCAAAGACATACTCGGTTTTGAAGAACGCCCGCTGGTGTCAGTCGACTATAAAACCGATCCTCGCTCCAGCATCATCGACGCGCTGTCGACCCTGGTCATTAACCACACCCAGGTGAAACTTTATGCCTGGTACGACAATGAGTGGGGTTACGCCAACCGCACCGCAGAACTGGCCCGTATGGTAGGACTCAGCGACCAATGATCCATCTGCGCGATATCTCCGCCGATGTCCGACAATACCTGGTCGTCACTGGTAATTACTGGGGGTTTACGCTAACTGACGGCGCATTGCGCATGCTGGTAGTGCTGCACTTCCATAGCCTCGGTTACTCGCCACTGCAGATCGCGCTGCTATTTTTGTTTTACGAATTTTTCGGCATTGTCACCAACCTGGTCGGTGGCTGGCTGGGTGCCAGGCTCGGGTTGAATAAAACCATGAACCTGGGTCTTGCCTGCCAGATCATTGCGCTGTCCATGCTGCTGGTGCCGGCGGTCTGGTTGGCCGTGCCCTGGGTAATGGCTGCCCAGGCGCTGTCCGGCATTGCCAAAGACCTGAACAAGATGAGCGCCAAAAGCTCAATCAAACTGCTGGTACCAGGTAATCAGCAAGGTCGCCTCTACCATTGGGTTGCGCTACTCACCGGTTCCAAAAATGCCCTGAAAGGCGTCGGCTTTTTTATGGGTGGTGCTCTCCTTGCCTGGATCGGTTTTCGCGGTGCGGCCGGTGCCATGGCTTTAGCGCTGGCGCTGGTGTTTGTTTTAAGTTTACGCCTGTTGAGCCAGGATCTGGGTAGAGCCAAAAACAAGCCCAGGTTCAGCCGTCTGTTTTCCAAAAGCCCGGCGATCAATACATTGTCGGCAGCCCGGTTGTTCCTGTTCGGCGCCCGCGATGTATGGTTTGTCGTCGCACTGCCGGTTTTTCTCAGCCAGATACTCGGCTGGCCACCCCTGCAGGTCGGCGGTTTCATGGCGTTGTGGGTTATCGGCTACGGCATGGTTCAATCGCAGGCACCCCGACTGACCGGCGGGCGCTCAGGGCGAGTGCCCGGTCGAAACGCGGTTATTTCCTGGGCACTGGGGCTCGCTGTCATTCCAGCGGGCATTGCTATTGGCCTGATGACCATGGAAAACGTGACCACAATTCTGGTTGGCGGATTACTGGTGTTCGGGGTTCTATTTGCCGTTAATTCATCGCTGCACAGCTATCTGATCGTCAGCTTTGCCGATGCCGATGGTGTGTCACTCGATGTTGGTTTTTACTACATGGCCAACGCCGCCGGGCGATTGCTCGGCACCGTTCTGTCAGGCGTGTTATATCAGGCTTATGGGCTACAGATGTGTTTGTGGGTATCAGCGGGATTTGTCGCCCTGGCGGCAGTAATTTCAGTCTGGTTGCCGCAGACCAGCCTCAATGAAGGCGAGCACTCGCCAGCGACACCAGACCGATAAGTAAAACCACAATGATCGCACCGCGGCTCCGCTTTACCATTCGTCCCCCAAAAGAGAGGGGAAGATATCAGTTGGCGCACGGCGCAGGCAGGACTCAACCCGATGCTGCTTTACTGAACACCCATACTGCTTTACTGAACACCCATACTGCTTTACTGAACACCCATACTACGCAGGTACTCTTCATAATTACCGGTAAAGTCGGTAATGCCAGCCGGTTGCATATCCAGAATACGTGTCGCCAGCGAGGAGACAAATTCACGGTCATGACTGACGAAAATTAGCGTACCCGGATAGTTGTCCAGTCCCAGGTTCAGCGCTTCAATGGATTCCATATCAAGGTGGTTGGTCGGTTCATCCAACAACATGACGTTGGGTTTGGTCAGGGTCAGTTTACCAAACAGCATGCGACCCTGTTCACCGCCGGAAATCACTTTCACCGACTTGCCAATTTCGTCCCCGGAAAACAACATGCGCCCCAGCGCACCGCGCACCATTTGCTCACCCTGTGTCGTCCACTGTGACATCCATTCGAAAAGATTTGCATCACGCGCGAAATCTTCAGTGTGATCCTGGGCGAAGTGGCCCACGTCGGCACTGTCCGTCCATTTGACCTCGCCTGCCTGAGGGGTCAGCTTGGTTGCCATGACGTTGAGCAAGGTGGTCTTACCAATACCGTTGGGACCGATGATGGCAATGCGTTCGCCCGCTTCAACTTTAACGCTGAGCTTTTTGAACAGGGGTGCTTCGCTCTCGTAGCCAAACGTCAGGTCGGTCAGGGTAACGGCCTGGCGGTGCAGCTTTTTCTCCTGATCAAACCGGATAAACGGGCTGATCCGGCTGGATGGCTTCACTTCGGCTAACTGAATTTTGTCGATCTTCTTGGCGCGAGATGTTGCCTGCTTGGCTTTGGAAGCGTTGGCCGAGAAACGGCTCACAAACGTCTGCAACTCTGCGATCTGTGCTTTCTTCTTCGCGTTGTCCGACAACAGCTGCTCGCGCGACTGTGTGGCAGCGGTCATGTATTCATCATAGTTACCCGGGAATAAACGAAGTTCACCGTAGTCCAGGTCCGCCATATGTGTGCACACGCTGTTCAGAAAGTGGCGGTCGTGCGAGATGATAATCATGGTACTGTTGCGAGCGATCAGAATGCTTTCCAGCCAGCGGATCGTATTGATATCCAGGTGGTTGGTGGGTTCGTCGAGCAACAGTACATCGGGATCGGAGAACAATGCCTGGGCCAGCAAGACGCGTAATTTCCAGCCTGGTGCCAGGGCACTCATTGGCCCATTGTGTTGCTCAAGCGGGATATCCAGACCCAGTAACAGCTCTCCGGCCCGGGCATCGGCGGTATAGCCATCCATTTCTGCAAATTCGACTTCCAGCTCAGCCACGGCCATACCATCGGCTTCGGTCATTTCCGGCAGTGAGTAGATGCGCTCGCGTTCGGCTTTAACCCGCGACAGTTCGGTATGACCCATGATGACGGTATCGATCACGGATTGCTGTTCAAAGGCAAACTGATCCTGGCGCAATTTACCCAGACGCGTATGAGGGTCGAGCATGACCTGACCATTACTCGGTTCCAGATCACCGCCCAGGATTTTCATAAAGGTCGACTTGCCGCAGCCATTGGCACCAATCAGGCCATAGCGGTTGCCGTTGCCAAATTTGACAGAAACATTTTCAAACAGGGGTTTTGCCCCAAATTGCATGGTGATGTTAGCGGTGGAGATCAAAGCGAAAACCTATCGACAGTGGCGCAAGGCAACAGGCCTGCGCGAAATGGGCGAGTATTGTACAGTTTTCATGCGCCAATAGGCAGGGGGGAGCGAGCAGGATACGTGTAACCCTGACGAGACGGTTCTAACGGGCTACTGAATAGGGCTTCCTGCTTTGTTAAAAACAGGAAAACCACCCGCTTGCGTACTATTAATGTTGCCGACACAGTCGAACGATTGAGTCCCCTGTTCCGATCCAGCCTGAAGCAATAAAAAAAGGGCGCCGCAGCGCCCTTCAATCTATCCAACTTAACATTAGCCTTTACGGCCATCGATGCTCAGTTTGCCCGGACCATTGGCAACGATGAACAGGAAGCCACCGGCAATCGCAAAATTCTTGAACAAAGCGATCATTTGCATCTGATCAGCAGGGTCAAAGTGAAAAATGATTCCGGACAGAATACAGAAACCGGCCAACAAGAGCGCGCCAATGCGCGCCTGAAAGCCGATCAACACAGCCAGACCGCCCAACACTTCAACAAGAATGGTGGGATAGATCAAAATGCCGGGCACGCCCATCATTTCCATATACCCCTGAGTGCCCTCCAGACCCCCAATTTTCTGCAGACCACTCATGATAAACATAAAGGAAATTAAAACGCGGCCGGCGACCATTGCAAGGGGCGATAATACATTCATCTAAAATACTCCTGAATAGAGGGTGTGATTGAGTCGGACTGCCAAAGCACGACAACATGATGTCAATGTAGGGCAGCCCCACGGTCAGTCATATCTAAAGAATTCGTGCTTCTTGATTAGGAAAATTGAAGACGGGCTCAGCAACCAAAAAGTGTTCGGGCATTGCGACGAACCTGCTCAGTCAAAAAAGTAGCGCTGAGCTGTCGCAGTTCAGCCAATCGTTCCAGAGTCCGATGCCAATCAAGCAGAGCGTTTTCAGAGTGCGGATATGGATGTCTCTGGTCGGGTGCGTCGGTCTCAATCAGGATCCGGTCTGACGGTATGCGGCAAAAAGCATCCAGAGTTTTATCGGAGCGAAACACAACGCTGCCAGCGCCCAGATAAAGACCCCGATCGATATAAGCCATGGCCTGCACATAGGGACCCACAAAACCATGAACAACACCCGTTACCTGTGAGTGACGGTTCAAGCCATGGAGGATACGATCGTGTGCCTTGACCGAATGGATAATAACCGGCAATTGACGTTCACAGGCCAGGTCCAATTGTGCTGAAAACCAAGCCTCCTGATGTTCTGCAGCACAGGACCGGCGAGAATGTTTGAAAAAATCCAGACCAATCTCACCAATCGCAACGCAGTCAGACTGCTCGTCTAACCACTGGACCAGAGGGCCTGTATCGGCAGGGCTATCCGGCAAGAACCAAGGATGATGCCCGGCTCCAAGATGCACCCGTGCGTCCTGTCCAAACCGTTGCCGGGCTTGCCGCCATTGTTTTGGCTCGGTGCCCGGCACAAGCCAGTGGCCGATTCCGGAAGCCTCTGCATCGGCCATAGCGGCCAGTGCTTCCGGCATAAAATCAACATGACAATGACTGTCAAACCCACTCATTCAGGTCGCAACGAAGTGTCTGTCGAATCAGAAGTAGGTGTAACGATTGCGAACTTCACGCAGCCGCGCTTCTGCATCAGCCAGATCACGGATGATCTCATCACGCTGCTGACCCAATTCGCCCTGGCGTTCTTTTAGCAGCGCAATCTCTTCGTAAATAACCCGGCGATTCTCTTCAGGCGTTCCCGACGCGAACAGCGACGCTTCTTTTTCCAGCAACTGCTGCTCAATACGTTGTCGCTCAGACTCATTGCTTTTCTGCTGACTCTCCAGGGAACTGACTTCACTGGCTACCTGATAGATTTGACGGCCTGCTTCATAACCATCCAGAAACTCGGGTTCCAGTGAAGGCGGGCAAATGCCGTTGTACTCATACCCGGTACGCGCCCGATTAAAACCGTTGCGCGCTGTGCAGAAAATAAGCAGCCCTTCATCATGACCATCCTGATAGTCCCTAAGGTCAGGTGTCACACCGTGTTTGGCACAGGCTTCGCGATGAGATCCGATTCGAGTGGTTGCCTGACCATTGGCTCCGTCTTCATAACCTATTGAATACCAGTCGGCGGTGAGACACTCCTCCTCGCTGAGGGTGGCACACCCTGCCAGTACCACCATGCAAATCATCACCAGACCAAGTTGTTTCATGCTCTTTCCTTCACTGTGGGATCGCGCACCGGCTAAGCAGCCAGGCTTCTTCCAGGTTATCTGGCCACTTCCGGCCAGCGTTCATCGTGTAAAACCTGTGTAATAGTGTCGCACATCAAACTGAATTGGTCATGAACGAGCCGGTTAAAAATTCAGGATAAGCTACGCGGACCCCGACCTTGATAAGCACCTTCAGGGAAGCTATGGGGCCGCCATTGTGGTACTGGGCGAGCCGGCTGATTCAGTAATGCTTTGATCGATACCCACTCTATATCCGGGTAATCAGCAGGATCAAGACTGTCGAAAAAGGCGATTGTTTCAGGATAAGGATGGCAAATAACGGTAACTGAGCCAGTTTCCCGCGCTAACCTCAATGCCAGCTGCCACTGCTGCTCTATGAATTCGGGAGTCGGTTCATGGTCCAGAAACACCTGACGGCGCGTCCAGGGCACGCCTTTTCGTTCCGCCATTCGCCAACCCTGAGTCGACGATACGGTCACACTGTCAAAATAAAACAGGTTTCGCGCCCGCAATTCATCCATTACCCAGCCCATGGCCTCGGCATCCCGGGTCAGTCGGCTGCCCATATGATTACTGAGTCCTTCGGCATGGGGAACACTGTCCAGACCCATTGATAGATTGGCCAGCAGTTGCTGATCGCCATCGGTTCGACTCAAACCAAGCGGTCCTAGTGGGAAGTCGCTTTCATTGGACATGGGTGCGTGAACGATCACGGTTTTCCCTGCGACCAGCGACGCTTCCGCCAGTTCGATCGTATAAGGCAAGCCCGGCATGATGGCAACGGTTTTTATGAAAGGGGTATGGATGACAGCCAGGCCTGACTGCCACTGATTACCGAGATCGTCTACCACTAACGCTACCTTGCTGCGGCTTTCGGCAGTAACAGTTCCTACTATCAGCAATGCAAGGGCGCACAGGCTCAGCCATCGAACCTGGCGCCTCATCGTATTAACGCGAAGCATCCAGAATACGCATTCCATTGAGCATCATCACCGCCTGATAGAGTTGGTAGTCACTCAGCAGGTCAGCCCGGGTCTGAGTGTCTTCGGCTTCCTCATCTTGCGTTTCGGTGGCGGGTTTAACCGAGGTTTCGGCGTCTTCACCATTACCATTGGTCAAATGACCCGCCAGGTCGGCTTCCGAGTAATAAGGGTTGCCGTTTTCCTGGGTCAGCGTTCCGGGCTTGACTACAATATCGGGCACAATACCCTGAGCCTGAATAGAACGGCCATTGGGTGTGTAATAACGTGCTGTGGTTAACTTGATTGCGTGATCGTCATTCAGCGGCAGAATGGTTTGCACCGACCCCTTACCAAAACTGCGCGTACCCATGATCACACCGCGTTTATGGTCCTGAATCGCACCGGCCACAATTTCAGACGCCGATGCAGAACCGCCATTTATCAGTACAACCAGATTAACTCCATCACTCGGATCGTCTGAATTAGCTTCAAACTCGCTGGCGGAGTTAGGCAGGCGGCCCTCCGTGTACACAATGAGGCCCTGACTGATCAGTGCGTCAACCACGTCAACAGACGCCTGCAAGACACCGCCCGGGTTGTTGCGCAGATCAAGAATCATACCGTCCAACGGTCCGTTATTCTGTTCACGTAAGGACGCCATTGCGTCAATAAAGTCACGCCCGGTACGCTGCTGAAACTGGGAGATCCGAACGTAACCAACGCCCGGTTCAATCATACGGTTACGGATGCTGGTAACCTGAATAATGTCACGGGTGATATCAATTTCCAGTGGCTGACTTTCCCCTTCGCGCGCTACTGTCAGCCGAATATCCGTACCCGGAGCCCCCCGCATCAAATTGACCGCCTCCGAGATGGTCATACCTTTAACCGGTGTGTCGTCAATCCGGGTGATCAGATCACCCGACTGCATGCCCGCGCGGTAAGCGGGCGTATCATCAATCGGTGAAACCACTTGAACGTAGCCGTTTTCATCAAGCGATATTTCAATGCCGAGACCACCAAACTCACCTCGGGTACTTTCACGCAAGTCAGCAAAATCATCTGGCGTCAGGTAATCAGAATGGGGGTCCAAACCTGACAACATGCCTTCGATCGCATTTTCGATCAAAACGCTGTCGTCTATGTCCTCGACGTAAGCTTGTTTGATGCGTTCCAGAACCTGAGAAAACATACGAACGTCTTCCACCGGCAGGCTTGTTTGGCTTCTTTCGGCATGAACGCTGCTCGCGATACCGATAGATACGCCAATGACCAGGGCGGCAATCGCGCTCAACCAGGGATTGCGGATCAACTTCATAACGGTTCCTTTAACATCTGTTTTGGATTGCTGCGTCATCTTGGATTATTCAATTTTACCTTAGTCTAGCGTTTTTCCAGCCAATTGGCTGGATTTTCCGGTCGACCATTACGACGCACTTCAAAGTACAGCCCGGCTTCGTCAAACCCGCCAGACGTACCTACTTCTGCCAGCACATCGCCAGCGTTTACCCACTCACCTACGGTACGCAACAGAGTCTGATTCCGACCATACAATGTCATCAGACCATCGCCGTGATCGAGAATGACCAATAGCCCAAAGCCGTTTAGCCAGTCGGAAAACACCACACGGCCATGATGCACAGCCCGGACATCGGTCCCGGTATCGGCAGTAAGCCACCAGCCTTGCCAGTTCAATCGGGAATCGCCCTGGGAAGCGCCGTAGCGTGCCCTTAGTGTTCCTTCTCGTAACGGCCAAGGCAAGCGGCCACGCGCCTCCGTCATATCAATATCGGCCGGAAAATTAAAATTTAACTCCGACAATTCTTCCTGCATCCGTTCGATCAGTGCAGTTAGCTGCGCCTGCTCTTGCACAGTGCGCTCCAGTGATTGCTCGGTTTCAGCGCCTTCTGCCCGCAGATTGGCGAGTATCTGCGTGCGCCTATTTTTTTGTGCGGCTGCATCGGCCTGAGCCTGCGCCAGCCGTTTACGGTCTGTATTGAGCTGTTCAGTTAGCTGGGTTTGCTCTGCAATCACCCGACTCAGGCGATTTGACTGCTCAATCCAGAGTTGCAATTGATCATTTTGCTGTCGGTTTAGAATGGCAAAATACTGCATCTGCCGGGCCAGCGCCTCAGGTCGGTCACCCGACAACAACAGCTTGATCAATGGCTGATTATTTTGCTTGTATGCGAGGCGCAAAATGTCACCCATATTCTCTCGCTGCTGGTCCAATCGCTGTTCCAGTTGCACCTGCTCAGCTTGAAGTGCCGTCCTACGACCCTGTGCCTGACTGAGTCGCTGAGCCAGTTCGTTCAACTCTCGATTCAACTGCCCCAAACGCCGCTCTGTTTCCTCCAGCGCCTGACGCTGTTCCGAAACCTCTGCCTGATTGCGTTTCAACTGTCCCTGCAATGCTTGTATTTCGGACTGCAACCGCTCCAGATCACGCTCCCGTAGCGTCAGATTGTCCTCAGCGCAAACTGCGCTGACCATGCTACTGAATACTAGCCCGGCAAGGAGGTAACGCAACGCGGCAAGATGAAGCACAGATTAGAAAAACTCATTCAGATTGGAATAAACTCGGGTAACGAGGCTTTGAACAAACGCAGGCTACCGCAAGCGATGTCGTGTTGAAAGCAGAGCCGCGACTGCGGCTCGCATATTTCGTTCTCTTTACGCCTTTTTCAACAGGCTGATTTAGCGTTGAATCAGGTTGGTTCCGGTCATTTCAGCCGGTACATCGAGCTGCATCATGGTCAGCAGGGTGGGCGCAATATCAGCCAGGCGTCCTTCTTTCAAGCTGACGCCCCCTGTTTGACCACTTACATAGACCAGGGGTACCGGAAAAACAGTATGGCTGGTTACTGCACCACTGGTTTCAGGGTTAACCATTAACTCGACATTGCCATGATCGGCCGTGATCAAGCACTCGCCACCGGCTTTCAATGTGGCGGCGGTGACTCGCTCCAAAGCCACATCCAGTGCCTCGACCGCCTTTATGGCAGCATCCATCTTGCCGGTATGGCCCACCATATCACCATTGGCATAATTGCAAATCACCAGATCATACTTTCCCGACTCAATCGCTTGAACCAGTTTATCAGTCACTTCCGGGGCGCTCATTTCAGGCTGCAAGTCGTAGGTCGCGACCTTCGGGGATGGCACAAGAATCCGATCTTCGCCTTTATACTCATCTTCACGTCCGCCACTGAAAAAGAAACTAACGTGCGCATATTTCTCGGTCTCAGCTATGCGCAACTGGTTTTTACCCTGTTGCTCCATCACCTCGCCCAGCGTATTCACCAGATTCTCGGGCGCATAGGCTACGGGTGCGCCGATGTTGGACGCGTATTCCGTGAGTGTCGTAAAAGTTGCTAACGCGGGTCGAACTGACCGGTCCAGCGTGCTGTCCAGATGGTCGTCCGTGAAGGCCCGGGTCAGCTCTCGAGCTCGGTCAGGCCGGAAATTCATGAATATTGCGACATCGCCATCCTGCAACGTAACAGCTTGGCTGTTATCAGCACGTATTGACGTGGCTGGCACAAATTCATCGTCTTTATCCTGCTCGTAGGCCGCGCCAAGTGCGTCCATGGGCGTCGACGCGACTATATCCGCACTGCCCTTGGTTAGCAGGTCATAGGCGGCCTGGACCCGCTCCCAGCGGTTGTCTCGATCCATGGCGTAATACCGGCCTATCATCGATACAATACCGCCGACGCCCAGCTTCTGAAGCTTGCTTTCCAGCGCTTCGATCGAAGCCAGCGCTGAACGTGGCGGTGTATCCCGTCCGTCCAGAAAGGCGTGAACGTATACTTTCCGGGCACCCCGATTGACCGCCAGATCGACCATGGCGTGAAAATGGTCCTCATGAGAATGAACACCACCTGGGGACAGCAGCCCCAACAAATGGACCGCACTGCCTTTCTCGACAGCCATGTCGACGGCATTGGTCAGCGCCGGGTTTTCGAAAAAATCACCGTCTTCGATCGCCTTGGTCACCCGTGTCAATTGCTGATAGACGATCCGGCCACTGCCCAAGTTCATATGTCCAACTTCAGAGTTTCCCATTTGGCCGTCGGGCAGGCCTACGTCCATCCCAGACGTGTGAATCAGACTATGGGGATAGTCATTCCACAGACGGTTCCAGTTTGGCGTATTGGCCTTTTCAATCGCGTTGGATGCAGATGTTTCACTGTACCCGAACCCATCAAGGATCAACAGGACGGCCGGTTTAGCAGGTGCCATGGTTCAACCTCCAAGTCAAAATGTAGGAAAATTACACTTTTATCAGTGTACTGGCTCACCCGCCATCTGGCGAGCCGTTTTGGCCAATTGTGCAAATAGTGAACGGTTGTGAAAAAACTGGCTACATCTATGGGCATGGCCCGGCGCTGGTGTATACTGCTGCGCTCACTTTTTCATCGACTTGCAGAGCCCGAATCATGTTGGAGCAAATATTCGAATTCGTTATCAATCACTGGATCCTGGCATCCATCTGGGTGGCCCTCCTGGTCTTGCTGATTATAACTGAAGGCAGTAAGGGAGGCGCCGCAGTGTCGCCGCAACAGGCCACTTTACTGATCAACAGTCAGGATGCAAAAGTGCTGGATGTCCGCGCAAAAGAGGACTTTCGCAAAGGACACCTGCCCAATGCCATCAATATACCGGCACGCGATGTAGAGCGCCGAATGTCCGAACTTGAAGCCTACAAAGACACCCCAATCATCGTGGTGTGCAAATCCGGTACGTCGTCGGGCGCCAGTGGTGCCCTACTCGCCAAAGCCGGTTTTACTAAAATGCATAAACTACGTGGCGGCATCATGGAATGGCAAAACAGCAGCATGCCGCTGGTTAAGTCCTGATTTGGAGCGATCTGACCATGTCCACTGCATCTGTAACATTATATACCACCGCCTGGTGCCCGTTCTGCGTGCGTGCCAAGCAACTACTTGACCACAAGCGGAGCGCTTATAATGAAATTAAAGTCGATGGCCAGCCGCAATTGCGCCAAGAGATGATGCAGCTCAGTGGCCAACATACCGTTCCCCAAATCTGGGTCGGCACGCAGCACATTGGCGGATGCGACGAACTCTACGCACTGGATCGATCCGGCCAGCTTGATACTCTGTTAGAAGAGGAAGATCAGGCCTGATCAATAATGATTAATAGCTAACTGAGAGCCTACTGCGCCCTCAATCAAAACCAAACACACAAAAACGGATTTTTTGGAGTCCCTATGACTGAACAACAAAAACCGCAGTTTGCAATTCAACGTATTTACACGCGCGACGTATCTTTCGAGTCACCCAATGCGCCTGCCATTTTTCGTGAAGAATGGAAGCCACAGATCAAACTTGACCTGAACACCCGCACCCGCCCGCTCGATGACAATGTGGTTGAAGTCGTCCTGATCATTACAGTTGAAGCCAAAATTGGCGAACAAACTGCCTTTTTAACGGAAGTTCAGCAGGCTGGCGTATTTACAGTGTCCGGTTTCCCTGATGAAACACGCGATCAAATGATTGGTGCTTACTGCCCGTCTGTTTTGTTTCCCTACGCACGCGAAGCCGTCGATACAGCGGTCACCAAGGGCAGTTTTCCCGCGTTGATGCTGGCTCCTGTCAATTTCGATGCGCTTTATCTACAAAACAAAAAAGGCAAGGAAGAGTCCGCTGAACAACCTGCCACAAACTGATTTGGCAGAAACGGCCTCCGCATCCGGCCCGGATTCATCAGCTAAAAGCGGGCCAGACCGAATTTTGTGAGGCCGCAAGCGCTGGTGATCAACGCCCATCTCTTGTATTGTTCATCACTTGTATACGGTTCATGACGATGAGGGAATTCTTTGGAACAGGACGGGTTAGCGTCGTTTCTGGCCTCCGCTTTCGAGCAAAGCAGTACCGCTCAATGGCTCTGTGACGATCAGGGCCGTGTTCTAAAAGCCAATCAGGCCATGATGTCCTGGCTTTCCATGGGTCAACACAGCCTGACACATTCGTCCTTGGGTGACTGGCTACCAGACATTACGCCCTCGTACCTTCAACGCCTGACGAATCGTTCTGTTTTTAACCTGTCGCTGTTTCTCGACGGTCAGCCAACACCAGTAAAAGCAACCTTCCAGCCAATTAACACACCACTTGGTCAGTATTTCTGGATCAGTCTGCTTCTGGCGACTGATATCCGAGAACCCAGACTTCAATTGAATACCCTGTTCGATAGCAGTCAGGATTGCATCGCCTACAGTCTGCTTGATGGCACTATCCAACTGGCCAACCCAGCCTTTCTGGCTATGCTGGATCGGGACATTATGGAGGTGGTCGGCCACAACTACCGTGAGTTCACTCCGGATGATTTTGTTGATCTAGAGGAAGGCCAGGTACGCGAACAATTGCTAAAGAACAATGTCAGCGACGTATATGACAAGCGCTTTGTGAGCAGGGACGGAAGCCCTGTTCATATGTCAGTACGGTTAACGCTGGTAAGAGACGAGCATGGGCAACCATTCGGCATCTGGTCGGTCGGTCGCGATGTCTCTATGCGCAACCAACTAATCGAAAGCCTGGCCAACAGCGAACGACGATTTCGCTCACTGTTTCGGACCAGCATGGATGCCATTGGTTTGTGGTCACCCGACCACCAACTGCAATTTGCCAATAATGCCTATTTGATCATGACCGGCTATACACAAAGCGAGCTCAGTCAGCTCACCTTTAATGATATGACGCCTCCTGGCTGGGAAGACGTCGATGCTGAACTCGCCCATCAGGTCGAGGAACGTGGCTATTCAGATATTTTTGAAAAAGAAATCAAGAATAAGGATGGCGCCTCTATCCCGGTGTCAATCAGAGCAACGGCCGTTAGGGACAAAGACGGCAACATATCCGGTATTTGGGTCATTATTCGGGATATCCGGACGTACAAGCAGGTCTTGAACGAACTGGAACACAGCCAGAACATGCTCCAGCAAACCAATCGCATGGCCCGGGTTGGCGGTTGGGAGTACAGTGCCGAGACCAACAGGTTCACCCTGACCGATGAGTCTTTTCGCATTCTGGCAATACCCCGTACATTTAACACCAGCGTAACGAACTTTCAAAAGCTGTTCAGTGACGAGACTCAAAAACAACTGTTCAAACAAATCGGTAAAACACTGAAGGGTGGCCTCGTCTCCGATCTTGAAATCCCGCTTGACGGCTTCGAACCACCTCGCTGGCTGCGAATTACAGCCCAGCCAGCTATCGATAGCCAGGGTGGCACCTATGTCGTGGGTGCAGTTCAGGACATTACGGAGTTCAAAAATCGCCAGCAAACTCTGGAGCAGGACCGGGACGAGTTTCAGCGCATGGCATTCCATGACTCTTTAACTCAATTGCCAAACCGTCTGCTGCTTGAAGACCGATTTCGCCAGCTCAACTTCCAGGCTAATCGCAGCAATGGCCGGGTCGCTGTAATCGTTATTGATCTGGATGATTTCAAGGACATTAACGATCGACACGGCCATCCGGCAGGTGATGCCCTGCTGCGCGCCATTGCCAGCCGTCTCATGCAAACGGTTCGCCAAAGTGACACTGTTGCCAGGCTTGGGGGGGACGAGTTCATTATTCTCGCTGCCCTGGACGATGCCGAAGAAGCCTCATTGGTAGCTGGTAAAGTGCATGAGCAACTGCAGAAACCGACCGAATGGGAGGGCAGCAAAGTGCACTGCAGCTGCTCTCTGGGCGTTGCTCTCTATCCCGAACAAGGCGATGACTTCAGCACACTCTACCAGGCCGCCGACCAGGCCATGTACATCGCCAAAACCACCGGCAAAAACCGGATGGAAGTATCCGATCAATAGTCACCGCCGACTCATGGCATAGCCAATGAAACTGGCACCTGATTGAAACGCATGTTTCAATGCTATTTTTATCGTCAGTAAAAGGCCTGTGACAGAACCTGACTCGCTCGCTGAGCACATCCAGCATCATTGGCACGAACTGCCCGCCGCCGAACGCCGTGTCGCGCAATTCGTAGCATCACAGGCACGTCTTGCGGCTACCTATTCTCTGACCGAGCTGAGCCAGATTCATAACGTCAGCAAGGCCACTGTCAGCCGTTTGTTTCGTCGACTCGGATACACCAACTTCAACACCGCCCGCGAGGCTATGCGCCAGCAGCCTAATCCCGGCAGTCCACTGGCGCGGCAAATAATCCAGGCTGACGACCTGTATCAACATGTTCAGCAGGAAACCAGCAATCTTGCAGGCTGGCTCTGCGAAGCCAGCCTGCAACACAGTGCCGACATCATCGATCTGCTGTTCAACGCCCGAACCCTCTACTGCATCGGTATGCGGAACAATTACCCACTGGCGTTGCATGCCCATACCCAGTGGGCTCAATTACGGGAAAATACGTTACTGGTACCACAGCCAGGCCAGTCTCTGTCCGAACACATTGCAGTCCTTCAGACGGAGGATGTCGTGGTCTTGTTTGGTTTTCGCCGGCGTTATCAGGGCTTTCAAAAGTTGCTAAAAACACTGTCTGACAGTCCGGCCAATATTGTGCTCATTACCGAACCGGGCTTTCCTGTCTACTCGAACCTGTTTGCGCAAATACAGCTACCGATAGAAAGCCAGGGACCTTTCGCCAGCTACGCTGCACCCGTCAGCTGGATAGCCCACGCGTCTAACGGCATGATGCATCATTTTCCAACCGCCACTCGCCAGCGTATCGAGCAAATTGAACGGCAGTATCGGAATCTGGAAGAGCTGGAGCCGTGAACGCCAGCCATCTCCGATACCTAAAAACATGATTTAACACATGCAATTAGAAACATTTGTTTCTGTTTTTAACTTGCGAAACATTTGTTACATTATAATGATCGATCATTTCTGGAGTCATCAAGATGACCTCAACAGCCCACTCCCGACTGTCTCCGCCGCCCCGGCTATTAATGGGTCCCGGTCCAATCAATGCTTATCCACGGGTGCTCAGTGCCTTATCGACTCAATTAATCGGCCAGTATGATCCGGTTATGACAGGTTACATGAACGATGTAATGGCTTTGTACCGGCAGGTATTTCAAACCGAAAACCAGTGGACTCTGATGGTCGACGGCACAGCCCGGGCTGGCATTGAAGCGGTCATGGTCTCGGTAATTGAACCGGGTGACAAAGTTCTGGTTCCCATATTCGGTCGTTTTGGACATCTATTGACCGAAATTGCCGAGCGGGCCGGGGCAGAAGTGCATACCCTGGAGGTACCCTGGGGCGAAGTTTTTGAGCCGCAGATTATAGCGGAGGCGCTGGCACGCATCCGACCCAAATTACTGGCCACGGTCCAGGGTGATACCTCGACCACCATGCTGCAGCCGCTGGAGGAACTCGGCTCTCTGTGCCGCCAATACGACACGCTGTTTTACTGTGATGCCACCGCCTCAATCGGCGGCAACCCGCTGAAAGTGGACGACTGGGGGCTTGATGCGGTTTCAGTAGGCTTACAGAAATGTCTGGGTGGCCCGTCCGGCATCGCACCGATTACAGTGAGTGACCGTTTCGTGAAAACCATTCGCCGACGGCACCACATTGAAGCCGGAATTCGTACCGAAGACGACACCGATGCACCCGGCACACGCATCCGCTCCAACTATTTTGACTTACCGATGCTTCTTGATTACTGGGGCGAGAAACGTCTCAATCATCATACTGAAGCCACCAGCATGCTGTACTGTGCTCGCGAGTGCGGACAATTGTTGTTGGAAGAAGGACTCCAGGTCAGTATCGACCGGCATAAAGTCCAGGGCGATGCCATGTTGGCCGGGCTGATTGCGATGAACCTGACACCGTTCGGTGATCTACGCCACAAAATGAACAACGTCTGTGCCGTTTATATTCCTGACAACGTCGATGGCGAAGCAGTGCGCAGCACATTGCTTAACGATTACAACATCGAGATCGGCACCAGCTTTGGACCGCTCAAGGGCAAAGTCTGGCGCCTGGGCACCATGGGCTACAATGCCCGCAGAGACGCTGTACTCGGGACCCTCGCCGCACTGGAGAATACTCTGCGCCGAGCAGGCCACTCGTTGCCAGCCGGCGCTGCAACAGATGCAGCCTATGCGGTTTATCTAAACGCAGAACAAGGACAGATACAATGAGTACTTTGGGTAAACGCGCACTATTGTGGTGCGATGAGCTGGCCAAGCTGACTCAAACCCCTGGCCTGATGGATCGGCGCTATCTAACGCGCGAGCATCGCCTGGCCAATGACACCGTTGCCAACTGGATGCAGGCAATCGGTCTGCAGACCTGGCAGGATCAGGCGGGTAACCAATGGGGCCGACTGGCCGCAGACAACCCGGATGCATCCGTTGTTGTGCTTGGCTCACACCTCGACACCGTGCCGAACGGCGGCATTTATGACGGCATTTTAGGCGTGGTGCTTCCCCTGCTGGTTATCGAATCACTTAAAACCGACCAGATTTCACTGCCATTCCATCTCGACCTGGTCGGCTTCGGTGATGAAGAAGGCACGCGCTTTGGGGCTACCCTGCTCGGCAGCCGGGCGGTCGCCGGAACCTGGGATTCTAACTGGGCAACCCTGACGGACGCCAACGGCCAAACCCTGCCCGAGGCCTTTGCTGCCTTTGACTTGAACTATACCGATGTCAGCGCAGCGGCCAGAACCGAAACACCTCCTGTCGCATTTCTCGAAATGCATATCGAACAGGGTCCGGTTCTGGAATCCGAAGATCTGCCGGTCGGCATCGTCACCGCTATCGCCGGGGCACGACGCTTCAACATCGAGCTGACCGGGATGGCGGGTCACGCTGGCACCGTACCGATGCACCTGCGCCAGGATGCCCTGGCTGCGGCGGCCGAAATCACCCTGATCGTTGAGCGAGTTGCCCGGGAACATGGTGTTGCGGCCACAGTCGGTCGGATGGAAGCGAGGCCCGGGGCAGTCAATGTCATTGCTGGTCAGGCCACTTTTAGCCTGGATATACGCAGCGAGCAGGACACTGAACGCGACGCAGCCCTGACCATGATCTGGGACACCGCGCGGGTTGCTTGCCACGAACGCGGTATCAGCATGCAATGGCAGGAAACTCACGCCGCACCCGCCGTCAGTTGCGCAGATCACTTGCAACTCGCACTTGCCAGCGCTATCGAAGCGCAAGGCATTCACCCCCGTTACCTGGTCAGCGGTGCCGGCCACGACGCCATGGCCATGGCCGTTCTTTGCCCTGTCGCCATGTTGTTCATGCGCTGCGAAAAAGGCATCAGCCACCACCCGGACGAAGCAGTCACTGCCGAAGATGTTGACATCACTGCCAGGGTACTGCGCGGCTGGATAGAAGCTCTGGCCAAACAATCGGGGAGCTGACTGCGACGTTCAGAGGTGAAAACTTACGGCTCAACCTGCCCTAACAGGCTGTTGAAATTCGCAGAATTTCTACCGCCCGCTACCGGGACATGTGGTCCGACATTTCGAACGTTCCGGCGAAATCAGCGACCATAGTCGCCGAGGCATCAATGGCTCTAATTCGCCCTGTTTTCCGTCACGACCGACATCGGGCGCACCAAATTAGTGCCATCGAACGGTGCAAAGCCTGAATACATGCTTCATAATGAAGCACTTGTTTGCTCAGACCGAAGGGTTACCTGGCTGGAAACCCTGATTCTTTCCGGCTATTTGGGGCTGGCACAGGGCTTGCTAGAACAGTGCACACAGTTAGTGCTCAGCTTCATGCGGCTTTGCAGCAATAGCTACAAGAGCTAATAGGTGCTCTGGCATCAATCCGGTGGTAGTGACTGCTGACGTTGCTCGCGCAGCGTCAGCAGTCACTACCACCCTGACATTGTCACATTGAATAACTGAATAAAAGCTCATCGGCCCAATGGCCGTTCAACCTGGAGACGTACCATGGCAGATCATACTTTGAAACTGATTGCAGAGTCCGAAGCACGCTGGGTAGACCTGCGTTTCTCGGATAGCAAAGGCAAAGAGCAACACGTCACCATTCCGGCTTCGGAAGTGAACGACTCCTTCTTCACCGAAGGCAAGATGTTTGATGGTTCTTCCATCTCTGGCTGGAAAGGCATCAACGAATCCGACATGATTCTATTGCCTGATGATTCAGCATCCGTTATCGACCCGTTCACTGAAGATGCTACTATCATTGTCCGGTGCGACATCGTTGAGCCATCAACCGGCGAAGGCTATAACCGGGATCCACGTTCCGTAGCCAAGCGCGCTGAAGCCTACCTGGCTTCCACTGGTCTGGGTGATACGGCTCTATTTGGTCCGGAACCCGAGTTCTTCGTGTTTGACGACGTAAAATGGGGCGCTAACATCTCCGGCTCTTTCTACAAAATTGACTCTGAAGAAGCCGCCTGGTCCTCCGAGCGTGTATTCGAAGACGGCAACATGGGTCACCGCCCAAAAGTTAAAGGCGGCTATTTCCCGGTACCTCCGGTCGACAGTCTGCATGACCTGCGTGCCGCCATGTGCGACGCCATGGAAAGCATGGGACTGGTAATCGAAGTACACCACCACGAAGTGGGTACGGCGGGTCAGTGCGAAATTGGTGTTGGCGCCAATACCCTGACCAAGAAAGCAGACGAAGTACAAATCCTGAAATACTGTGTGCAAAACGTTGCTCACGCCTATGGCAAGACGGCGACCTTCATGCCTAAGCCGCTCGTAGGCGATAACGGCAGCGGTATGCACGTGCACATGTCTTTCTCCAAAGACGGCGTAAACCAGTTTGCCGGTGACGAGTACGCAGGCATGAGCGAAACCGCCCTGTTCTACATCGGTGGTATCATCAAGCACGCCCGCGCACTGAACGCTTTTGCCAACGCTTCTACTAACTCGTACAAGCGCCTGGTTCCCGGTTTCGAAGCACCCGTGATGCTGGCTTACTCTGCTCGCAACCGCTCTGCTTCTATCCGCCTGCCTTACGTTTCTTCACCGAAGGCCAAGCGTATTGAAGTTCGTTTCGGGGACCCAACAGCGAACCCGTACCTGATGTTCTCGGCCTTCCTGATGGCTGGCCTGGACGGCATCAAAAACAAGATGCACCCTGGCGACTCTGCCGACAAGGATCTGTATGACCTGCCGCCGGAAGAACAGAACGATTATCCGACTGTGTGCAGCAGCCTGGGTCAGGCACTGGATGCACTGGATCAGGATCGTGAATTCCTGAAAGCCGGTGGTGTGTTCGATGACGACATGATTGATGCCTACATAGCGCTGAAACGTGAAGACATCGTGACCCTGGACATGACGACTCATCCGGTCGAATTCGACATGTACTACTCGGTTTAATGACTGACTGATTTGACAGGGCTTATGACCATAAGCCCTGGAAACAGTCTAAAAGTAAGAGCACCAAAAAAGCCGACCCCGCGTCGGCTTTTTTTTGATATCAAGTCAGCGGATGCTCTGTCAGCCAATGCCGGGCAATGGCTTCACGGGTGGTCACCCAAACACGGTCATGAGCCAAAACGTGATCGACAAAACGCCTTAATGCAGCAAGACGAGCCGGGCGACCCACTAGCCTGCAATGCAAACCAATGCTCAACATTTTCGGCGCGACCTCTCCTTCTTCGTACAATACGTCAAAAGCATCGCGCACATAGTTGAAAAACTGATCGCCACTGTTAAAGCCCTGGGGTGTGGCAAAGCGCATATCATTGGTATCCAGAGTATATGGCACCATTAACAGCGGCCTGCTGTAGTTCAAATCGTAGTAGGGTAAATCATCGGCATAGCTGTCGGCACAATAGAGAATGTCATCCTGTTCAGCGATCAGTTTTAATGTATTGGGAGAGGTTCGGCCCAGATACCACCCAGCCGGGATTGACCCAGTCATAGCCCGATGGATATCCAGTGCTCGCTCTAGGTGATCACGTTCAACCGCCTCCGGAACCTGCTGATACGGAATCCAACGATAGCCGTGGGAAGCAATTTCCCAGTCAGCCCTGAGCATAGCGTCGACAGCATCCGGGTTGCGTTGCATTGCCATCGCCACAGCAAAAACGGTCACCGGCACATTGCGCTCAGTGAACAGGCGATGCAACCGCCAGAAACCGGCTCGACTGCCATACTCGTATAAACTTTCCATACTCAAGTGCCGGTCCGGATAAGATTCCGCACCCACAATTTCCGATAAAAACCGCTCTGACTGTGCATCACCGTGCAACACACAATTTTCGCCACCTTCTTCATAGTTAATAACAAACTGCACTGCTATTCGGGCGCCACCAGGCCATCTTGCTTGGGGCGGATGGGCACCATAGCCGATGAGATCTCTGGGGTAGGTAGGATCAAAGGTGGGGTGATTCACAAACGTCTCCTGTATGAACTGAGTCATATGCATCATGAAGGGGCTCTGAACGACCCGAGAATTATTTAGACACGAATCAGGCTCACAAACAATCGCGAATTCAAAACCAACAACAGCAGCGCTATTATAAATACTACTGATTACACAGAGCTTGCTCACCAGGGTCAATGTCAGCGGCTTGGTGCAAACCCTGGGTCGAACGCAAGGCTGACCAGCTAGCGTCCACACACTAACCGATTCACAACCCTTTATTCAGTACCCGCAGTTGCCTGTCATTGTCACCCACCCTACTTCGACTACCGACAGCTGTCGAACGCACAGTTGGGCAAACTGATCAGGCAAATCGGAGATGACCATCCGCACTGACTGGCTGCGTTTTCAGACAGAGCGCACCAGAACAGTGCAAATAGTTAACACTCAGCAGGCCGGCCGGTGTACCCGACGCATTGAAAACGGCTGACATTGAGCCTTTACCTTTCCTGACCAGTCGGTCATATTATGGCCTCGAACTTGCTTTATGTTTGTCAGCAGTAATCCGCCACCAGCCAAACCGTGCAAGGCACTGCGACAGCCAATGACATCACAGCAAAAACAACCCTGCCGCCCCAAACCAGGGAAGTGCACATCGGGCCCGGGCGACCGGGTTGTCTTGGGAGAAGCGCTATGACCGACTTTCTATTAAACCGACAGCCAGTAACACTGGCAGCGACCGATCCCGACCTAACGGTACTGGATTATCTGCGTGAGCAGGCACATCTGACCGGTACCAAAGAGGGCTGTGCCTCAGGCGACTGTGGTGCCTGTACCGTGGTTGTCGGCGAACTGACCGATCACGGCATGCGCTACCGCAGTCTGAACAGCTGCATAACCTTTGTACACAGCCTGCACGGCAAGCAACTGCTGACCGTCGAACACCTGGAACAGCAAGGCGTATTGCACCCGGTGCAGCAAGCCCTGGTCGAGCATCATGGCTCCCAATGCGGGTTTTGTACCCCTGGTTTCGTAATGAGCCTATTTGCGCTCTACCACAGTGATGCGCCGCCGAGCCGCGAATCTGTATTAACAGCCTTGTCCGGCAACCTGTGTCGCTGCACCGGCTACCGCCCGATCATCGATGCGGGTTTGGCATTGCTCAAAGACCGTCATGACGATGCCTTCAGTGCCCGCTTTGCCGATATCGAAGCTCAACTGAGAAGCCTGGAAACAGCCGTGTTACCAAAAGAAACACAATCTGACCATTCGGTCGGTTTCTGGCAACCCAACAATCGCCAGGAACTTGCCAACGCTCGCGCTCAGGCCCCAAAAGCCAGATACTGTGCTGGCAGTACAGACTTGGCACTGGAAAAAACTCAGCGCCTGACCGATCTTACTGCCCTGATCGATCTGACCCGGGTTGCTGAGCTGAACCGGCTAACCATCGACGCCAAAGGCCTGCACATTGGCGCTGCGGTCAGCTACAGTGATCTTGAACCCGCCCTGCTGGCGGACTATCCGGAAACCCAGGAATGGCTCGACCGTCTTGGTTCCCGCCCGATTCGCAACCGCGGCACTCTGGGCGGCAATCTGGGCAATGCTTCACCGATTGGTGATACACCCCCAGTGCTCATCGCGCTGGGGGCCAGCGTCACGCTGAGCAATGGCCAGACCGAACGCACCTTGCCGGTCAGCGATCTAATTACCGGCTATCGACAAACCGTTCTGAACGACGACGAATGGATCGATACAATTCATATTCCGCGCCGTCGGCCTGGCAGTCAGTTGCGGGCTTACAAGATTTCCAAACGATTCGAGGACGACATTTCTACCGTCTGTGCGGTGTTCTATCTTGAAACTGATAGACACGATCAGGTGACCACTTTCCGTGCCAGTTTCGGCGGTCTGGCCGCTACACCGTTGGTGCTAGCAGACTGGCAGAGTGCGCTTGTCGGCCAATACTGGGCGAAGCTTGCTGTCGACGATCTGAGCCAGACACTGGCCAGCGCCCTGAGCCCGATTGACGATGTCCGCGCCAGTGCACGCTATCGGATCCAGGTGACCGCCAACCTGTTTAAACGCTTTTACCTGGAGACAACACAGCCGCAAGTCCGGGCCCGGGTTTACCTTCATGGAGGGCTCGACCATGCGTAAGCTCACCGAAACCCGACTGCCCAAAGCCAACTCGAACGGTCATAGCGGCGAAGCCGTCGCACACGAAAGCGCTGTCCGTCAGGTCTCAGGGCGCGCGCGTTATGTTGACGATTTACCGGAACCAGCGAACCTGCTGCATGCGGCCGTTGCGCTGTCTGATGTTGCCACCGGTACTCTGGACCGCCTTGATATCACGTCAGTGGCCAAGGCACCCGGTGTCGTCGCCACTCTTACCGTAGCCGATGTTCCGGGCCACACTGACATTGGGCCTGTTTATCCAGGTGATCCGGTGCTGGCTGAGCGTCAGATTCTGTTTCACGGCCAGCCACTCTTTGCGGTAGCTGCCCAGAGTGTTGAGCAGGCCCGGCGAGCAGCATTAATGGCAAAATGGAGCATCACACCCAGTGAGCCGGTGCTGACGATTGACCAGGCCCGGGCCGCGGAGACTTTTGTGGGAAAGACGGTTCATTTCAAACAGGGCGACGCTGCGTCCGGCCTTGCCAGCGCCTCTCATACCGTTAGCGGCGAAATCCACATCGGCGGCCAGGAACACTTTTATCTGGAAGGCCAGGTCAGTCTCGTCATTCCTGAAGAAGACGGTGGGATGCTGGTATATACGTCGAGCCAGCACCCGAGTGAAGTGCAGAAACTGGTGGCTGAGGTGCTCGGCATCCCGTTCAATCGGGTCACCGTGGATGTCCGGCGCATGGGCGGCGGCTTTGGCGGCAAAGAAACCCAGGCGGCGCAATGGGCATGCATCGCCGCGTTGCTGGCACGCAAAACCGGGCGCGCCGTTAAACTGCGCCTGCCTCGAGCCCAGGACATGACCACCACCGGCAAACGCCACCCCTTCGTCAATCGCTGGACCCTGGGGTTCGACAATAGCGGTCGCATTCAGGCGGCCAACATTGAAATTAACGGCCTGTGCGGGTATTCACCGGATCTGTCCAATGCCATTGTCGACCGCGCCATGTTTCATGCCGACAACGCCTACTTCCTCAACGAGGCACACATAACCGGTTATCGCTGCCGCACCAATACCGCATCCAACACCGCCTTTCGCGGCTTCGGTGGCCCCCAGGGGATGATGACGATCGAAGCGGCTATGGATGGCATCGCCCGGGCACTGGGTGAAGACCCACTGACTATTCGCATGCGTAATTTTTACGGCAACAGCACGCGCAACGTTACGCCATACCACATGACAGTCACCGACACCATCACGCCGGAACTGGTCGGGCAACTTGAACACAGTGCTGATTACTGGTCGCGTCGCCAATCCATCACAGAATTCAACGCACATAGCCCTGTTATCAAAAAAGGCCTGGCACTAACGCCGGTAAAATTCGGTATTTCCTTTACCGCCAAACACCTCAACCAAGCCGGCGCGCTGATTCATATCTATACTGACGGGAGCATTTATCTGAACCACGGCGGCACTGAAATGGGACAGGGCCTGTTTACCAAGGTTGCACAAATTGTTGCTACTGAATTCTCGGTTCCAATAGCCACCATTCAGTCATCTGCAACCCGCACCGACAAAGTTCCCAACACCTCTCCCACAGCAGCCTCCAGTGGAACCGATCTGAATGGCGCTGCAGCCCAGAATGCCGCGCGCACGATCAAGCAGCGACTGATCGAATTTGCAACCGACCACTATCAGGTGCGGCCCGACCAGATCAGCTTTGAAAACGGCCAGGTGCAGATTGCAGAGCATCGCCTGGCCTTCGCCGATCTGGTGCAAACGGCTTATATGAACCGAATTTCGTTGTCCGCAACGGGTTATTACCGTACCCCAAAACTGAGTTGGGATGCTGAAACCGGCCAGGGCCGACCCTTTCTCTATTTTGCCTACGGTGCATCCTGCTCGGAAGTAACCATCGATACGCTGACCGGCGAATACGCCGTCGACCGGGTCGATATCCTGCACGACGTCGGCGATAGCCTAAACCCGGCCATTGACATCGGCCAGATAGAAGGTGGGTTCATTCAGGGTATGGGGTGGCTAACCACCGAAGAGCTAAAATGGAATGAGGAAGGTCGCCTGCTGTCAAATAATCCCGCGACCTACAAGATCCCCTCGATCGGTGACACTCCACCGGTGTTCAACGTCACCCTGTTTGACCAGCCCAACCGGGAAGACACCGTATTCAAATCCAAGGCCGTGGGCGAGCCACCGCTCATGCTACCGATCTCGGTCTGGTGTGCGCTGCGTGATGCCATCGCCAGCACCGCCGAGTACCGCATCAACCCGGCGCTGAACACCCCGGCTACCCCCGAGCAGGTGCTGTTTGCGCTTCAGGAACTGGCCGATCAGGCCCGGGGGGTCGGATGAGACACCATCATCGCTGGTACGACGCCCTGCATGAGGGCCAGCACAATCGCGAACCTCAGGTGCTGATTACCGTTCTGGGCACCGCCGGTTCGACGCCCCGTGACGCCACGGCCAAGATGGTTGTTACCGCCGCCGAGCAGTTTGATACAATCGGCGGAGGTCACCTTGAATTCAAATCCATCGAACGAGCGCGTGAACTGCTCCAAGGTGGTAAAAACACCACGGTAGTCGACAGCATCACCCTTGGCGCCAACCTCGGCCAATGCTGCGGCGGTGCCACCCAATTGCTGTTTGAAGTACTGATCCCGGTTGGTCAGCCGCTGCTGGTGTTCGGTGCCGGTCACGTCGCCCAGCACCTGATGCCGGTTCTGGCCCCGCTGGATCTCAACCTCACCTGGATTGACCCGCGTCCGGACTGGCTGACGTATAACACCGACCCGCGCATCCGGTGCCAGCCACTTGATCATCCTGTAGACGGCATCACCGACGCCCCGGCCGATGCCTGGGTGCTGATCATTACCCATAACCACCAGCTCGACTTCGATCTGGTGCAAGCGGCCCTGAAACGACCGGATATTGGTTACATCGGTCTGATCGGCTCTGCTACCAAGGCCGAGCGTTTTCAGCAACGCCTGGCGCATCGCGGCTGGTCGGCCAGCGACATTAATCGTGTGATCTGCCCGGTCGGCCTGAGCAGCGTCCCAGGAAAGCAACCGGCCGAAGTCGCCGTATCCATTGCTGCCCAGATAGTGCAGCGCCTGCATGCAGCGCAACCCACCAAAACGGGTAAAAAAACCACGGGGCTGGACTGGAAGGCTGGTCAGACCCTGGCTGGCACTGCACCTGACCGCAACGATTTGCCGGTCAGCGACACCGCTACCGGACTGGCGAACAGCAAGGGACACCTAACACCATGACCCTGGACGAATTGAATCAGGCAAGCGCTGGGCAACGGGCCGACTTCTTTCACAACCAGTGCGCAGCCAGCCGCTGGATCGAACGAATGGTAGCCAGCGCACCCTTTGCCAGCAAAGAGGCGGTGCTCATTGCGGCCCGACAACACTGGGGCAGCATGAACGAAACCGACTGGCGAGAAGCCTTCGACGGTCACCCAATGATTGGCAACATTGATTCATTACGTGCCAAATACCAGAGCAGCCGCGGCCATTCAAGCAAGGAACAATCAGGCGTCGAGGCAGCCAGTGACGCTACACTGCAGGCTCTCGCTGATGAAAACCAGGCCTACTTAGACCGTCATGGCTTTATTTTTATCGTGTTTGCCAGCGGCAAGAGTGCCGGGCAAATGCTCGATCAGCTGCGCGCACGCATTCATAACTCGACCGGACAAGAACTGAAACTGGCTGCGGCTCAACAACTGAAAATCACCTTATTGAGACTGGACACCCAGATAACTTGCAACTGACACCATTGCTAAACGCGCCAGAATAAAAGGAGCACCCCATGAGCCATTCCCTGTCTACCCATGTGCTGGACACCACCCTCGGACAACCCGCACGCGGTATGCGGCTCACCCTGAAAAATGAACAGGGGCATTTAATCGCCGAAGGCCACACCAACGACGATGGTCGTTTCAACGACTGGCCCGAAGCCGGTTTCGACAATGGCATCTATGAACTGACGTTTCACACGGGCGACTATCTGACTGCTCAGTATGGCCAGGCGTTTTACCCCAAAGCCAGCATCTGTTTCGAACTGGCGGGTCCGCAGGCACACTTTCATGTGCCGCTGCTGGTCAGCCCTTACAGCTATTCAACTTATCGCGGGAGCTGACAGATGGACGTTTTTTTTGCCGACTGGATTAGCCTGTTGTTGCGCTGGTTTCACGTTATTGCCGGGATCGCCTGGATCGGTGCATCATTCTATTTTATCTGGCTCGACAACCACCTGACCGAGCCACCGGAATGGAAGAAGAAGCAAGGCATCGGCGGCGATCTCTGGGCCATTCATGGCGGCGGCTTTTATGAAGTCGCCAAATACAAGGTCGGTCCCACAGCCATGCCCAAAGAGCTGCACTGGTTCAAATGGGAAGCCTACACAACCTGGATCACCGGCATGTTGCTGCTGACCTGGGTCTACTACTTTGGTGCCCAGGCCTATCTGATCGATCCTGACGTGCAGGAACTGAGCACCGGAATGGCCGTTGGCCTGGGGCTGCTCTACACCGCTATCGGCTGGTTAATGTACGAGGGCTTGTGCCGCACGCCTCTGGTCGAACACAAAGCCTTTGGTGCTGTGTTGTTCGTACTCGGTACTGGCATGGCCTGGCTAATGACCGAAACCTTCTCCGGTCGCGGTGCCTACATCCATATGGGCGCCCTCATTGGCACCATCATGGCCGCGAATGTGTTTGTCAAAATCATCCCCGGTCAGAAAAAAATGGTTGCCGCAGTCGCCCGCGGCGAACAACCCGACAGCAAACCCGGCCTTGAAGGCAAACAGCGCAGTGTTCACAACAACTACCTGACCCTGCCGATCATTTTCATCATGATCAGTAACCATTACCCAATGACCTATCAGCATTCCCTGAACTGGCTGATCCTAATGACGCTGATTCTCATTACCGTGGTCGTTCGTCACTATTTCAACCTGGCGCACCGGGGCGTACGTAAACCGCTCATTCTGGTCGTCGCTAGCCTGGCATTCGTTGCTGTCGCGGGTGCTTTGTCCTGGCCCCAGGCTTCCTCGGATGCTGACCGCGAGGCTTCCAGCCTGCTGACGGATGCTCAAGGTATGGCACTGATCATGTCAAAATGCGCCACCTGCCACAGCCGCGACCCCTCTGATGCCATGTTCTCAACCGCCCCCTCCGGTGTTGTTTTCAGCGAACTGGACGACGTCGCACGTTGGGCCAGTCGCATCCATGCCCGCACCGTCGTTAGTAAGGATATGCCATTCATGAATCGCACAGAGATGACCGATGAGCAACGTCAAGCGCTGGGCGGCTGGTTAACGAGCCGTTTTTAAGTCAGAATCAGGGGTTAGCGCACACTCACCGACAACTTTAAGGCAATACTCACACGTAGTATGAATCCAAACGATCCCTGGCTGACACGCATCAAGGCAATAGCCCTGCCCGCCTTGCTGCCACAGACATCATTACCTGGCGCCTCCGCTCCACTAACGGACTGGATCAAGGTGGTCAGTGAAGACCCGTTGCTGGCGATGCTGATTTTTCGCTACGCCAATCGAATGATGTCCAACCGGCAGGTGTTGGTGCGCACCCTTGAGCATGCTGTTGCGCTTATCGGTTCCCAGCGGCTGTTAAAGCTGACCGCGGACATCCCACGACTGGATCCCGCCAGCAGCGCATTCTCCGGATTGCAAAACACCGTAGGAGACAGCCTGGTAGCAGCCAGCCTGATGCGTCAATGGTTTGAAATGCGGCAGATCCCCTGGACTGAAGCCGACTATTGGATGACGCTGTTCTACGATGTCGGTTTATGGGCACTGTGGCTGCTTGAGCCACAAATGATGGACGGTTTCGAATTCCGCGCCGAACGGGGCGAAAATCGTAGTAAGCTGATCGAAGAGTTGATCGGAATGACCGCGCGCGACTGGAATGATGAGCTTTGCAGTCATTTTCAGCTACCCGCCATCCCCGAAACCAACACTGAGCTCGAAAACCAAAACATTGAAAATCGCATTCAACCCCACAAGCTCTCTGCACTGAAATTTTTCTTGCCTTTCAGTCACGAGCTAGCCTACCGGGTGCGCCAGAACTGGGAATCCGAACACCTCGACACTCTGTTCCGCACGGGCGAAGTTGCTCTCGGCCTGACCGAATTCCGTCCCATGCTGAAAACCTGGATCACCTCGGCCGCACGTGATTATCAATTGCCACAAGCGGCGACTGCGGCTAGACGCCTGCTGGCTCATCAGCCACCCGTCAGTACGCAAGGAACGTCGAAACGAAAGGGTTTCAGCGACGCTGATCGAGTCTGGGCCGCCGAAATTGGCAAGATGGACACCACAGAGCATCCTAAAAAATACGCTTTGGGAAAACCCGTCAAACCGGCATCGACTAAAAACCGGAGCAAACAGCAACCATCGACTGAAACAGAGTCGACGACAGCCAGCCCAGCCTATCGGCACAGTGTCAATCTTCATAGCCTGCGAGAGGTGCGCCGGCAATTTCGCAGCCAGACCACCTGGCATTCGCCCGTCGAGATTCAGGAAAGTGCGTTGTTTTGCTTGCAACAGAGTCTCGGACTGCACCGGATTGTTGTAATGGAGCGCACAAAAAGCCAATGGCAAGCCTTTGATCATGAAGGCTGCGACCACTATTTACTGCTCAAGCACCTGAAACTGCCCATTGCTGGAAGCGCTGCCCTGCAAGAATTCAGCCGACGGGTTACGGCCGCCTGGCTGCACGGTGGCAATCTTGAAAGGGCAAAGAAACAGCTGCCCGACCCCTTGTTCAAAGCCGCCGATGACCAAGACTTTTTCCTGCGCTCCTTTACCATTGCCAACGAAGTCACCATGCTGATTTATGCCGATGCCAGGGGCGATCCCGAACCACTCGGCGAGTCGGATTATCGCTTGTTTCGTGAATTCTGCGCCGACTGGAACACCGCATTAAACCGGATAAGACAATGACCCTGAGTATAAAAGACCGATTGTTTGTAACCAGTCAATATCTGGTACCACATCACGCCCTGTCTCGGCTGATCGGTACCCTGGCAGAATCCGAATGGAACCCGTTGAAGCGACGCTTTATCAAACTCTTCGCCCACCGTTTTCAGGTGAACATGGATGAAGCACAGCGTCCGAGTTTCGACGACTACCGCAATTTCAATGACTTTTTCACCCGGGCACTGACCGCCGAAGCCCGACCCTTTCCGGATGATTCCCACACACTCTGCTCACCCGTTGACGGCAGCGTCAGCCAGGCTGGAGCCATCACAGACGGACGCATTATCCAGGCAAAAAACCAAAGCTTCACCGTAACTGAATTGCTCGGTGGTGATGCCGAACAGGCACGCCGCTACACGAACGGTGAATTCGCGACTCTGTACCTGTCGCCCAGGGACTATCATCGTATCCACATGCCCTGCAGCGGCACGCTGGTGCGCACAACCTTTATTCCCGGACGCCTGTTCAGCGTCAACGGCACCACGGCCGAAGCAGTGCCTCGCCTGTTCGCCCGCAATGAACGCCTGGTGTGTGAATTTGAAACCGACAGGGGCCGCATGGTGATGGTGTTGGTCGGCGCCATGATTGTCGCCAGTATCGAGACCACCTGGTCAGGGGTTGTTGCGCCAGTCACTCGCCAGATCCAGCACCTGAACTATAATCATCCGACGCTAAGGTTCACCCGCGGTGAAGAAATGGGTCGATTTCGACTCGGCAGTACGGTGGTCATGCTATTCGAGCGAAACGCGTTAAACTGGTCCGGATCGATTGCTCCCGGTAATCAGATCAAACTTGGACAACCGCTTGAATAGTCGATAGTACCCTACTCACAGGCAGCTGAGTGCTGCCCAGTAGCCATCGAGGATTCAGGGAAACACCCAAACTGAACCGTGAAAATCAGATACACAAGAGACCCTGCGGTCGCAACGACGCCAAATCCGGGTTTTCAAAACCGGAATAACGGGTTATCCTGCGCCGCTCAACGACATTGCCGGATCACTAATGACCGAACAAAACCCGACAGACACTGAAACAGTTCAGGCGCCGGCCAAACGCAAAACCGATGCCCAGCGTAAAAAAGAATTCGACGCCAACCGCAAGGCCATGGACGAGCTCTGTGAGCTGTATCCGCAAGCGTTTAATCCGCGCAAGCCCAAGCCGTTGAAAATCGGCATTCACGAGACTCTGGCTGAAGACGGCAAGTTGTCGAAAACACGGATTCGTCGTGCACTCAATGTCTATGTTCGGCTCCGTAGCTACTACGCCTGCATGCAGGAAGGGGTCGACCGGGTCACAATAGACGGTACGCCAGCGGGTCAGGTCAGCCCCGAAGACGCAGCGCATGCCAAAGAGAAGTTTGACGCCATCGAAAAGCGCCGTGCGGAGCGCGCCAAACAACGACCCGCTGCGACCAGCCGCAAACCGCGTACCCGAACCGACAGTGACCAATTCGAAGTCGCGCGCAAGCCAAAAACACCTCGCCCTGCCAAAGCTGACAAAGACAGCAGCAAACCTGCTGTTAAGCAGTCGCCCGTTGCGCCCAGTGTTGAAGAAGAGGTGCCCGCTGAAGACCGCATGAAACGAAAACTGGACATGCTGATCAACAAGACCAAGAACTGAGGTCAAACTCGGTAGTTTGATGCTGATCGAGTCAAGCTCGATCAGCATCAAATGGCAATACCTCCCGAATATGCGATTTACCTAACGTCACCATCAATAGCCGGTCAACGCCCAGCGCAACGCCAGCGCATTTCGGCAAGCCCGCCTGCATGGCTGCCAACAAACGCTCATCGACCGCCGACTCCGGCAAGCCTTGTTCCAAACGCAGTTGCGCATCTTTAGCAAATCGGCGTCGCAGCTCTTGCTGATCGGTCAATTCCCAGTAGCCATTGGCCAGCTCCATTCCCTGCCAATAGAGTTCAAAGCGATGACCCAGTTCAACACCCTCCTGCCAGTGGGTACGCGCAAGTGCCGCCTGGCTGGCCGGATAGTCGGTCACAAAGGTTAATTGGCCGGGCACCAGGCCCGGCTCAACCACCAGCGCCATCAACGCATCCAGACAAGCATTCCGGCTCCATTCATTGGTCCTGGCATTTAACTGAAGCTCAGCTTCACGCTGCAGATCCGCCAATGTCGCTCGATGCGGGTTCGGCAATCGGGCCCGCTCAAACGCAGCCTGGTAACTTAGGATCTGCGTTTCAGGCAAGGTGTCGCCAGGGGACACCAAGGCACACAACGCGGCGACTTCCTGCATCAACTGGCGATGATCCCAGCCCAACCGATACCATTCCAGCAGGGTAAACTCACGATTGTGGCGGGCACCACTTTCATCCGCCCGAAAAACATGACCCAACTGATAACAATCGCCCATTCCTGAAGCCAACAACCGTTTCATCGGGTACTCAGGCGACGTCAGCAAATAGCCTCCGTCTGTGGTGCGCAGATTATGCACCTGCACATCGGTAACCCCCACTGCCGACAGCATGGGCGTATCGACTTCCACTAGGTGCCGATCAGCGAAAAACTGGCGAATGACTGCCAGCAAAGATGCACGGCGATGCAGGGTTTGAATCCCGGCTGTTGGTGCCCAGTCAGTCATAGAGATCACCTTCGATGCAGTGCCTGTTTTTTTCAGGCAAAAAAAACCGCCTCACAGGCGGTTTTCAATTGGAACCAACAGCCACTCTTACTGTTTTGCGCGGCTGATGTATTCCCGGGTACGCGTATCGACCCGAATTATTTCACCCTGATTGATGAACAACGGCACTTTTACGACAGCGCCGGTTGCCAGAGTAGCGGGCTTGGAACCACCGGTGGCGGTATCGCCTTTAACTCCCGGGTCAGTCTCGACGATTTCCAGTTCAATGTGATTTGGCGGCGACACAGAGATCGGCGACCCATTAAACAAGCAGACGACATACTGCTCCTGCTCTTTCAGCCAGTCTTTGGTGTCACCTACGGCGGCTTCATCGGCGGGTAACTGCTCGAAGGAGCCATCGGTCTTCATGAAATGCCAGAACTCGCCATCGCTATAGAGATACTCCATGTCGATGTCGAGGGCATCGGCTGCCTCAATGGATTCGCCGGACTTGAAGGTACGTTCCCAGACCCGGCCGGTCTTCAGGTTTTTCAAACGGACCCGACTAAAGGCCTGGCCTTTACCGGGTTTGACAAATTCATTCTCGACAATCGCGCAAGGATCTCCTTCGAGAAGAACCTTCAGACCGCTCTTGAATTCACTGGTAGAATATGTGGCCATTAACCTATTCCTGCTAAGTGCACTGATCAAAGAGGCGCTATGTTAACTGAGTTTGTGCCAAGTGTGGACTCCCCCCGGGGCATTTCCAGCATCGATCTATCCGTATCCTGGCAGCAGCAGCTAAAAGACGCCGTGCGCTCTGTGCCTGATTTACTGGAGTTGCTTGGCCTGAGCCAGCATCCGATTGCCGACAGCATCGATATAAAGCCACACTTTCCACTTCGCGTGCCGCTGTCCTATGTACGCCGCATGACGACCGGGGATCCGGATGACCCCCTATTGTTGCAAGTGTTGCCCCAGCAAGTTGAACGAGTCCCCAGGGCCGGGTTCACAGCTGATCCGTTACTGGAGCAACAGCACAATCCGGTTCCGGGACTGGTACACAAGTATTCCGGTCGCGCTTTGCTGATCACAACCCAGGCCTGCGCCGTGCATTGCCGCTACTGTTTTCGCCAACATTTCCCCTATGCCGAGAATCGGCTGAGCTCCGGGCATTGGCAGCCGGCACTGGACTATCTTCGCCAGCATAGCGGCATCCATGAAATCATCCTCAGTGGCGGTGACCCGCTCAGCCTGAGTAACGACGCGCTAACCAGACTGATTGATGCACTTGAGCAGATTCCAAACCTGAAGACCCTCAGACTCCATACTCGCACCCCTGTTGTGCTGCCAGCCCGCATTGACAAGGGCTTGCTTGACCTATTGCAACGCTCTCGATTGAAACCCGTTATGGTGGTGCATGCCAACCACCCCCACGAGCTGAATGACGAATTGCATCTGGCGATGAACCGGCTGCGCAGTGTTGGTGTCATGCTGTTAAATCAAACCGTGTTGTTGCGCGGTATTAATGACCGGGCCGAGACACTCGTCGAGCTCAGTCAGGCATTATTTACTCAGGGTATTTTACCCTACTACCTGCATGTACTTGACCCGGTTGCCGGTGCCGCGCACTTTGATCTACCTGACGTCAAAGCACGGCAGCTGTGGCAACAGATGCAATCGGACTTACCTGGCTACCTGGTGCCACGACTGGTGCGTGAAGTGCCTGGTGACGACCACAAACGCTGGCTAAACGCCCCTGAAACGGAAGATCGGGATAGGATATGAGAACCAAGTCACGGTTTACGCTGGCACAAAAAGGTCGTAAATTGCCTAATTTATGGTAGCAATCGGTTCCCATCGGGCAAATAGGTCGTTAATCTACAAGGCCATGCGGCCTGAAACACTGGACGATTGACCGCGAAGCACTTGATGATCAACAACACCTGACACATATAATGACGTTGATTCCTTGGCAACGCGACTATACTTCGGCAAGACACTGGGTAGAGCACTGAATGGATTACAGGCCGAAACACTATCTCAACATTCCACAGCAGACCCTGACCACACTGTCTTTCTGTGAACCGAATGCCCGCCAGCTAAAGGCCTGGGTTACCGGATTACCGATGGCCAACATTGGGGAAACGTCACGCCAGCTCTATCACGCTGTCATTGAATTCAATCAGTTGCGCCTGGCCGACCCTTCCCGTCTTGAATTGATGGACATGGTGCGCGAACCGATCCATTACGTATGCGCCTCTCTGAACCAGAAATATCTGAATCAGGGTGTTGCACTGGATGATCAACAGCGAAAAGTAGCCAACCTTGCCCAGGCGTTACAAACGCACCTGGCGACCGGCTACAAGATTATCGTCCAGCATATGCTGGCCCAGGGCACCATCAAACAGAAAGCGCTTATGACCAAGGCCGTGCACCGCACTCTCAGTGACTTGATTCCCAGCCTGTTACGCTCCTACCAGCTGTATATCCCGACGCCTACCGGTCTGTGGCGCGAGATTCATCAACTCTACCAAATCGCTTCGGCCTTTAACCTCCACAACACGGCAATAGAGGAAACAACCGGCGGCAAAAAGTCGAGCATTCAGGAGGTCTATCTTAGAGCTGTTTTGCTGGGCACCAGCCAGCCCAACCAGCTGCTACAGCGCGAATTAACCGATGTTTACGCTGCACTGTCAAACTGGACACCCTTGCTCGACATTGATGATGTCGCCGACGAAAAGTCAGTTCTGGTGATTAACCCAGAGACCGACCAGCCACCGCAATACAGCTACCTGATCAAAACAGCGAGTTTCTCCGAGTACCTCGGCATTAATACGCTGCCACTCGTAAGGCCGCTGCATGATGAACTGAAACGCAGCCAAGCGGGCCAGAACACCGAAAATAAGGCACCGGCAAAAATACTTCCAAAAAACTTCAACATGTCCTTGCTGGAGCATCTGGTGCAATCCTGGGGGGGCATGAAGCAACGCGCTTTCTCGCGGACCCACTCAAGTGGCAAGGTTTTCATAACCGTAGGCCTGACCGGAACTCATTTCCACATGTCCAGCGGTGTCGGTTTCTATTCACAACTCTACGGTCAGTCGGCTAATGCTGAGAATCCGTTTATCGGCGCAGTCAGTTCGCGGTTCGCAGCCTTTGAAACCCAGTCGGTCCAATCTCAGAAAGATGTCTGGGAGGATTCATTTGATGCTGGCCAGCGACGCATTCCCAATAGCGAAGAGGACATCATTGAATTCCCCCAGGATATGCAAGAGGACCACCCCAGCTATACCGGCCAGCTGGTCAATGTCAGCCCACGTGGCTATTGCATCCAATGGACCGATAAAGCGGCAAACAACCTTAAAACCGGTGAAGTTGTTGCTGTAAAAGAGGAAAAGCTGCAGCACTGGAACTTGGGCGTAGTGCGCTGGTTGCGCCAAAGCAAGGCAAACGGCACTCAAATGGGCGTTGAGCTGATTGCGCCCAACAGTCAACCCTGCGGTATTCGTCAGTTGCACAAGACGGGTGCTCATGGCGACTACCTGCGCGGTCTGTTTATTCCTGAAATCCGCGCCATCGGCCAGGATGCCTCGGTGCTGACCCCTCGACTGCCGTTTCAGGTTGGTAACAAGGTGACCATCAATATCTCCGGGAATGAGGCTAAATACCAACTCACCAAACGCATTCTCAGTACCGGCATTCTGAATCAGTTCCAGGTTCGCAAGGTTGCACACAAGTCCAGCGAACCGGAGCGGAAAAATGCTATTGGCAGTGACGACAGCTTCGAAAGCCTCTGGCGACAGCTATAGTGATCCGGTGACCTGCCGTTGAAATGGCCGCCAGCGAGTAACGATGATTGAAAGTGGTATCCATTTTGAAAATTTGCAAAAAACACCGCTCATCGACTGTTATGGTCGACCGTTCGTCACTATACTCTGACCCCTTAGTCACAAAAGCCATCCGCATAGTTGATTTATGTCAGAAAGCAAGGCAGGCGCCCTCCGACTCCTGGTCATACATGACACCCAAAATGAGGCTGAACCTCTACTCAGCCTGTTGCGGAACTCTGGACAGGCAGTACGCTCTCACTTTATTGCCAGCCTGAATGAGCTGGAAAAAGTATTATCGAATCAACACTGGGACATGCTGTTGGTCAAGCTCGACACCCAGACTGTCGACTCATCTGCGGCAGTCAGCACCATACAGCGTGTTGGAAAAGACATTCCCATCCTTGCTCTGATCGATAACTACGATGCTGAAAGAATTAGCGAGGCTCTGCAACATGGCCTGACAGACGTATTAGTCGAAGGCGCAGAGCAACAACTGATCAACGCGGTCAAACGTGAACGTGCATCGCTAAAAGCCCGGCGAGAACTGCGTGAGACGCGAGCCAGCCTGCAGGAAACAGAAAAACGTTGCCAACTGCTGCTGGACAGCTCGGTCGATGCCATCGCCTATGTTCATGAAGGCATGCACATTTACGCCAATGAGGCATATCAGAATCTCTTCGGTTACGACGATCTGGAAGAATTGCAAAGTACACCAATCATCGATCTGATCGACCGTAGAGATCTTGATAAACTTAAAAGTTCGTTAAAAACCTATCGCGACGGCAAAAACGGGGAATTGAATTGCATTGCCCGGCACGTCAATGGTGACAGTTTCAACATCCGCATGACACTGTCCGGCGCCAGCTATGAAGGCGAACCCTGTACTCAGCTGGTTATCCGTCGCAATGAGGCCGACAATGAAGAACTACAGGCTAAAATCAAGGAAATCAGCATTCAGGATCTGGTCACCGGCCTGTATAACCGCCAACATTTTTCCGATTCCCTGAAAACAGCTTATCAGCAGGTATTGAAAACCAATACCAGCCAGATCGTGTTGCACATTGGCATCGTCAATTTCAATGAGCTGAAAACCAGAGCCAGCATGGCAGGAACCGATGTGATTCTGAAGGAGTTAGCTGAAGTTTATGCCAAGAACCAGCCTGACGACGCTCTGCTGGCGCGCTACGGCGAGGACAGTTTCGCTGTGCTTCTGCCAAAAGGCGACATCAACACCATTCAGACTAATGCACTGAAGGTTCAACAGGATATCTCGGACCACTTATTCGAGGTTGACGGACACACATTGCCAGTAGAGGTGGCTTTCGGTATAGCCCACATTGATGAACGTTGCCAGAGCGGTCAGGAAGCACTAAGCCATGCCCACGAGGCTTATACCCGGGCAATTCAGGAAAATTCCGGTGTTCAATACTATGACAAATCCGACATAGCCAACTTGTCGGACGACAACATGTCCGCGAAAGTTCAGCAAGCTCTGGAAAACGATGGTTTTCGCATTCTGTTTCAGCCAATCATCAGCCTGCGTGGCGACAACCGGGAACACTACGACGTCCTGTTGCGCCTGGTTGACAAAGACGGCACCGACGTCGAGCCTGAAGCTTTCCTGCCAATGGTTGAGGCTCGCGATCAGGGAGCCAAGCTTGATCGCTGGGTGGTTCTCAACACCATCAAGACACTCGCAGAGCACCGCAGGCGCGGTCACAATACGCAGGTATTTATCCATCTGACCGCCAGCTCCATTCAGGATCCAACTTTCTTGCCCTGGGTAAATAGCGCCCTGAAAGCCTCAAAATTGCCTGGTGACGCATTGACGTTCCAGATCACCGAAGAGCAGGCTCAAAGCTATCTGAAGGTAGCCAAGGCATTCAGCAAGGGCCTGGAGTTGCTGAAGTGCAAGCTGGCACTGACCCACTTCGGACTGATAGAGAGCGGGTTGTCGGTAACGCGACATCTGGACATCGACTATATCCGGGTCGATGGCAGCTTCATCGAAGCACTGACTAAGAACGATAAAGCCATGGCACCACTTGAAGCCCTGGTCAACGAAGTGCACAAGCAGAACATTAACTCCATCGTGCCACACATCGAAAGCGCGGAAGTTCTGGCGTCATTATGGGAACTGGGTGTGAATTACATTCAAGGCTACTATGTCCAGGCGCCGCTGACCGAAATGGACTATGAGTTTGATGCCAGCGATGAAGAAGAGGTGGTGTAAACACCGCACGGCAATCCCAAGCACAACCGCTCAATGAATATCCTGATCTCTGAAACCCAGCAGATACAGTACGGCATCCAGACCCAGTGTTGATATTGCATGGCGTGCGCTTTCCCGAACAATGGGTTTGGCCCGAAACGCAATGCCAAGACCCGCCTGACTTAACATCGGCAAGTCATTGGCGCCATCGCCTACGGCGATGGTCTGCTCCAGCTGAATACCTTCTCGCTCAGCCAGATCACGCAGCAGCTCGGCCTTTCGTGCCCCATCAACGATAGCACCGCTGACCTCTCCGGTTACCCGACCGTCGACAATCTCAAGCTCATTGGCATAGACATAGTCAATGCCCAGCTTCTGTTGAAGGTAGCGCCCGAAATAGGTAAAACCCCCGGATAGAATGGCTGTTTTGAAGCCATAGGCCCGTAGCGTTCGAATCAGTCGCTCAGCCCCTTCAGTCACCGGAAGATTGGCAGCAATATCGGTCAGTACTGACTCATCCAGCCCTTTGAGCAAGGCCATTCGCTGGCGAAAACTTTGCTGAAAATCGAGATTTCCTGCCATCGCCCTCTCAGTAATCGCGGCAACCTGATCCCCTACACCCGCTGCACGGGCCAGTTCGTCAATCACTTCGGTTTCTATCAGGGTCGAGTCCATGTCAAAGCAGACCAGCCGGCGATTGCGCCGATAGACCGAGTCCTGCTGAAAAGCAACGTCTATATCAAGCTGACTGCTGATGTCCAGAAACGCCCGTCGCAGCTCATCCGGGCTGCTGGGTTGACCGCGCAAAGTCAGTTCAATACACGCCTTCCCTGTATCGGCAGGTGCACCAAGCGGTATTCGCCCGGTCAAACGGGTAATATCCTGAATATTCAGGTTTTGTTCACTGACCACGGTCGACACCCGGGCCAGTTGCTGCGCAGTAATACGGCGCGCCAGTAAAGTGAGCACATAACGGTCTTTCCCCTGCTGACCCACCCAGTCGGTATAAGCGGCTTCATCAACGAGGGTAAGGCGAGCATGAATGCCCAGCTCATGGGCCTTGAACAGAATTTCCTTAAGCACACCCGAGGTGTCAGCCCCTTCAGGTAATTGCAACAACATGCCCAGTGATACCTGGTCATGAATAACCGACTGACCCATATCCAGCAATATCACACCGAACTCGGCCAACGTTGTAGTGAGCTCAGCGGTCAGACCCATGCGGTCATGACCACTCACCTTAAGCATTAAAATAGAACTCACCTGGCACTGCTCCGGTGGTTGGATTAATCGCTTTTTAGCGTTGCCAGTTCAGCCAGCGCTTTGTCAGTGGCCGTTTGCAGTTCGACAATCAGGTCTTCCGTTTCATGGGTTGACATGGCGCGAACCCGGTCAGGTCCCATCATGAAAAGGCCCTTTTTGATCTGCTTCAACTGGATGTTTAACTGTTCTACCGCATTACTCATAATGTTTCCTCACTGAAATAGAATGGGTGCCTGGTTATCGCCGTTCAACGGTTCTTTAAAACCCGAAATACCGCTACCATAGCCGCTCCGATCGCTGCCGGTAACCATGGCTGAAGCTATCGGGTATCAGCTCGCCTCGCTCTGTTCTTCGGCTGGCTCCGTGGAATCCGAACGCCGTATTGTATCGACTGAGGCGCCGCTGAACAATTAACACCGCACCGGAACCACTTTATTCACCAGGGCAACCGACATTCTGTATGACCGCTGATAGCAGACCACCCCACACCGGACCCGGTGCGGCGACCAAGCTCGCAACCAGGCAACATTCGCGTCGCTGGCTGCGCTGGCTGTGGCACCCGTTGACCGGTTTTATGGCGACCTCCCTGTTGATGATCAATGTGATGGTGTGGGTTTTCTGGTATCAGCCTGCCAGCGAAGCGCTCGACCTGGCGGGAACCAGGCTTGGGCAGAGTCTGGCAAGAACGCTGGCTTTTGATATCGCAGCCCCACTGCAACGCGGTGATCGTCTCGCCATTAGCCTGTTGTTGAACCGCACTGCCGAAGAACCCCTGGTGCTCAACACCAACCTCAATTCAACCAGCCAGAATATAACCCTGACATCCCGCCCAGCCGGTCGCAATCCCGACGTGATAGAGCGCTTCAGTCACCCGGTGTACTTTGAGTCAGACCTGCTCGGCCAGGTGGAAGTTCAACTGAACGATCAGCCTCAGCAGTACTGGCAGCAGCAGGCCAATCGGTCGTGGTTCCTGTTCAACCTGCTGGCCATTGCGCTGGCAGCCGGACTGACTATCTGGCGCAGCCTGATGCAGGAACAGGCAACCCGCAGGCTTGCAGCCCAACTGAGCGAGCAGATACCGGAATGGAGCGATGCCTTTCGTGGTCCGCCCGAGCACCAGATTCGCATGCTGGTCAACCGGCTCAGCAACGCCCTGGACCGACACGCACAGGTGCTGAGAACGCTGGCCACATCAACCAGCTCTGCTGAAGCCGAGCGTTTGCTGGAACAAACCCATTTGGTGGGCGAAAAAGGGGCCTATTGCGACGTTGCCTTGTTGAATGTGCAGTGCCAAAACTGGGATGAGCTAACCCGTCACTATGACGCCCATCAACTTCAGGGCCTTTGGGCGCGCTATGAACATCTGATCACTCAGGTCGGCGAACTGTATGGCGGGGTCTTGCTGCCAGAGGGCTTTACTCTGGTGTTTGGTCTGGGCGACGATGATCATTACGCCATGAAAGCAGTCTGCGCCGCCCGGGTATTGCAGATGGCAGCCGAACAGCTGTCCCTGGCATCCCGTCGCCGCCAACCCAGTTTCGGGTATTCACTGAGTGCCGGGCCTGCCTTCGTGTCACGCACCACCAAACATGGCATTCCCCTTCCTCTGGTCGCCGGTGATGCATCGCAATGGCTGCAGCAGGTCAGTGCCCTGCAACCCAGAGACACCCTCTACCTGGCCGAACCCATGCTGCAGGATGCTGAACTGAACCGCAGTGTTGAGGTGTCACTGGTGCGTGACATTACGTTATCGGATGGTTCGCGACTGGAAGTCTGGGAACTGGACGCCATTATCGGCAATCAGGATCAGTTGCTGCGCTCTCAGGCACGAACCCTGCTGGAGGCGCAATGAGACCAATGCCAGCCGCCTGGCTCTGGGCTGGCCTGGCATTGGTGTTCGCAGTCACTCTGCTCGCCAGTCTGTTGACGGGTCCCACGTCCCTGTCTTTTCAGACTGTGCTCAAGCATCTGTTCACCGGACCCGGCGACGACTTGCAAGGATTGATCCTCTGGCAAATCCGCATTCCTCGTGCGCTACTGGCTCTCTGCGTCGGCGCGCTGCTGGCACTGTGTGGCGCACTGATTCAGGGTCTGTTCCGCAACCCCCTGGCCGAGCCCGGACTGATGGGTGTGTCCAGCGGCGCTACCCTGATGGTGGTCATCGTCCTGGTTCTGGCCAGCAACCTGCCCGGCACACTGCCTGGTTTTCTGCGTCCCTTTCTGCTACCTGTCGTCGCGTTTGGCGGTGGGCTGGCCTCAACCCGGCTGGTTATGTTGCTGGGTCACAGCAGTCACTATTCGCCGCTGCGCCTGATTCTGGCCGGAGTGGCCTTTAATATGGTCGCCGCTGCTGGCATTGGCCTTTGCGCCTACCTGGCCACCAACGAACAATTGCGAACCCTGACGTTCTGGAGTCTAGGCAGTTTCTCTGCCGCTGGTTGGTCTGGCGTTGGCATCACAGCGGCAGTGCTGGCCATCATCGCACCACTGGCTTACCGGCTGTGGCGCCCGCTCAACGCTCTGCTGCTGGGTGAATCTGAATGCCGCCACCTGGGGTTTGATGTCCCTGTACTCAAGCGACGCATCGTGTATCTGAGTGCTGCAGGGGTTGGTGCAGCGGTGGCGTTCACCGGCATCATCGGCTTTGTTGGCCTGGTTGTGCCGCATATTGTGCGTATGTTGGTCGGTGCCGATCATCGCCGACTGCTTCCGCTTAGCCTGGCATTGGGCGCCCTACTGACACTCTGGGCCGACTGGCTGGCGCGCTCGGTATTGAGCCCGGCAGAATTACCGGTGGGTATTATTACTTCGCTGCTGGGTGGTCCATTTTTCATTTATCTGATCCATCGCCAGCAAGGCCGACTGACATGACGCTGCGGGCCGACCATTTGAACCTGAGTCTGGTAGCTGGCCGTCCGGTGCTGACGGGGGTTTCGATGACCCTGAAGCCAGGACTTGTCATGGCACTGGTGGGACAAAACGGTGCGGGTAAAAGCACACTGCTCAAGGCGCTCAGTGGCGAACTGGCCCCGCAACAGGGAACCGTTTTCCTGCATGACCGACCCGTCAGCCATTGGGCTGGCCAGGATCGGGCGCGGCTGCTGTCGGTACTGCCGCAACAGCACGCCCTGAATTTTGAATTCAGTGTGCAGGAAGTCGTCTCGCTTGGGCGCTACCCGCATCGTACCGGATACCGCCGGGATAATCGCATCGTGCAGGAGGCGCTTGCACTGTGCGATCTGGTCCACCTTGGCCAGCGCACTATCAATGAGATCAGCGGTGGTGAGCGACAAAGAGTGCATCTGGCTCGCGTATTAGCCCAAATCTGGGAGGCTCAACCAGAGGGCCCTCGTTTTCTGCTGCTGGATGAGCCTGCGACCGGGCTTGACCTAAACCATCAGCAAGCCCTGTTTCAGGCAGTACAACGTTTCGCCAGCCGCGGGGTGGGTGTCCTAATGGTGGTGCACGATCTCAATCTTGCGGCGCGCTATGCCGACGAAGTGCTTCTGCTGCATCAGGGTTTGGTGGTCGCGCAAGGGACTCCGGACAGCGTTTTCCAGGCTGGCACAGTGCAACGCTATTTCCAGCTGGCAGTAACCGTTCAACGCCACCCGCGCCATGACTGCCCGCTTATTATCCCCGATTAATCCCTGTTACCTGCCTACAAAGGAGGTTCAATGATCGAACTTTGCTCTGTTCAAGAATTGTACGAAGGCCAATCCCTCGGCTTTGACTTACCCGACCAGCCCGTCTTTGCCGTGCGCAAGGACGGTGAGATTTTTGTTTATCACAATGAATGCCCGCACCTGGGGGTTGAACTCGAGTTTCAGGAAAACGATTTTCTGGATATGGACGGCGCGCTGATTCAATGCTCGACCCATGGTGCCCTGTTCGAGATTGAGACCGGTCACTGCCTGTCAGGACCCTGCCAGGGTGACCACCTGAAGCCCGCCCAATTTACCGTCAAAGATGATGTGCTGTACCTGCTGACCTGAATTCGCGACGAAGCCATTCCTAAACGGGCTATCCCTGCTCTTCAGGTTATCAGCGATGCCCAGGCAAGTAGGGATGGCGGGCCAGAAAATCACCCATGCGCTGAATCGCCTCTTTCAGCCGGGGAATGTCAGCGGTATAAGCGATGCGCACGGCGCTGTGCTCAGTAGCCCCACCAAAATCCAGCCCTGGAGCTATTGCAACGCCGGTTTCCTCCAGCAATTGCTGGCACCAGTGCATGGCATCGTCACAGACCGATGAAACATCCACATAGAGATAGAAAGCACCATCCGGCCGAGCCAGCAATGGCAAGCCCAGAGACTCAATGGCTGGCGCGAGCATGTCCCGACGTGCTTTGAGCTGCGCTGAACGGGCAAAGCATTCGGCTTCCACATCGGGGCTAAAGGCTGTTAGCGCGGCTTGCTGGGCCATCGCGGGCGCCGATAGAAATAAGTTTTGGGCCAACCGTTCAGCTGCATCAACGCCACCGTCAGGCACCACCAGCCAGCCAAGTCGCCAGCCAGTCATGCCATAGAATTTGGAGAAGCTCTGCGTAACCCAAGCCTGATCATTAACCTCAAGCGCTGTTGGCGGCAGCGTCTCGGTAAACGTCAGCCCATGATAGATTTCGTCTGCAAAAAGCGACAGGTCATGGTTTCGGGCAAAGT
>Ga0307967_1000105_pt1 | contig 56953 bp, 53 predicted proteins | sample OrgLakmetagen648_FD_201828 | JGI IMG/M metagenome (GOLD analysis project Ga0307967, IMG submission 201828) | Saline water microbial communities from Organic Lake, Antarctica - #648 | ecosystem: Environmental > Aquatic > Non-marine Saline and Alkaline > Saline | place: Antarctica: Organic Lake... | reverse complement strand
ACGCATTTTGGGCCACTTGATTTTGACCACCGATGATTTTATTAAACTCATCGACTGCTTTTTGAAACTGATTCTGTTTGTAATAGGCATACCCGATTTGATAATAATCGGTGTTGTTCAGTTTTCCGCGCTGGCCTTTATATTCCTTTAAATAAGGGATTGCTTCCTTGTATTGACCTAAATTAAAATAACTCTCGCCAATGATTTTATTCAATTCGGAACGCTGTCGCCGGTTGGATTTTTGCAATTGTTTTTTACCGAGTTCAATCGCCTTTTTAAAATTCCCCTGACTAAAATTCATATCACTTTGAAAATAGTTCAGGTTGCGACGGTTATTGCGATCGCCGCCCACCTCTTTAAAATAATCTTTTGCTTCGTTATAATTGTCGCCTTCATAAGCTATAAAACCCAAGTAATATTTTGCGTCGGCACCATATTCCCTTGAATCCCTGACTCGGTTAAAAAACTTCTTGGCCACTTTTTTCCGACCGGTTTTGAAGGCTGCATATCCATTATTAAAATAAAATTCTTCCTGTTTAGAACGCGACATTCCGCTTTGATCAACTTTTTTATACCACTTCCGTGCCTGGCTGAACTGCCCTAAACGAAAATAATAATCGGCAACACTGGCATAAGCTGAATTGCGCTTTGGGCTGGAAGGATAGTTCTGGACAAAATCTTCCATCAGCTCATCGGCATTTCGCTGACCGAGGCGAACGGCACAATTTGCGATATAAAATGAACACTGCGCCTCTGTCTGTTCTTCCGAAGCCTTTTGCTTGACCTCTTTGAACAATAGCTGTGCAGGTTTGTATAGTTTTTGGCGGTAAAGCGTCATTGCCCGGTCAAATTCCTCGAGATCGTGCGAATAAATGGCAGTTTGCTGTGCCTCTACTGTTGACAAACCCAGTGTTAGCAAGGCAATGCTAAAGAGAATGACTTTAAGTTTTTTCATAAATTAAAGGTTATAAGACCAAATATAATTTAAACTTCTGTTGTAGCTAATTAGTTTCAAATAATTTTAATGATTTCAAGTGAAGGTTGATTAGTTAGCTTCTGTGATAACGGTTGATGAAGAGTTTAATTGTGGTTTTCTAAAAGCTGTTTTAAAATTTAAAAAACAAGCCCCCATAAGTTTATTGACTTATGGGGGCTTGAAATTAGTTTTAAATATTTATTCAGCTAAAGCTTAAATCACTGTATTCCGCTTTCGCTCGCTTTCTTTCAAATAGACTTTTCGCAAACGCAAGTGATTTGGCGTCACTTCCACATATTCATCTTTTTGAATGTATTCCAAAGCTTCTTCCAAGCTAAATTTCACTGCCGGGGCAATTTTAGCCTTATCATCAGCACCGGAAGAGCGCACATTTGACAATTTTTTGGTTTTGGTAATATTGACCGTGATATCATCTTGACGGTTATTTTCACCCACCACTTGACCTTCATAAACAGCCTCGCCGGCATCGACAAAAAAGCGTCCGCGGTTTTGCAATTTGTCAAGGGAATATGTAATGGCCGTTCCTTTTTCCATTGAAATAATAGAACCGTTCAAACGCTCTGGAATATCCTGTTTTAAAGGTTGAAATTCTATAAAGCGGTGCGACATTATCGCCTCACCAGCTGTCGCGGTCAAGAGTTGGTTCCTAAGACCAATGATTCCACGCGAAGGAATGGTGAACTCACAGATCATCCGGTCGCGGCGGGCTTCCATTTTCAACATATCGCCTTTTCGCAGTGTAACCAGTTCCACGGCTTTTCCAGACATATCTTCTGGCAAATCAATGGTCAATTCTTCAACAGGCTCGTGTTTAACACCATCAATTTCTTTTATAATAACCTGCGGTTGACCGATTTGCAGTTCATAACCTTCGCGGCGCATCGTTTCAATCAACACTGAAAGGTGCAAAACACCACGGCCATAAACATTAAATTTATCGGCAGAACCTGTTTCCTCGATACGCAAAGCGAGATTGCGTTCCAGCTCGTTCATCAAGCGGTCTTTAATATGGCGGGAAGTGATATATTTCCCGTCTTTTCCAAAGAACGGTGAGTCGTTGATAGTAAAAAGCATACTCATCGTCGGCTCATCAATTGTAATGGTTTTCAAAGCTTCAGGATTTTCAATATCGGCAAGTGTGTCGCCGATTTCAAAATTCTCAAGCCCCACAATGGCGCAAATATCACCAGCTTTGACTTCTTCCACTTTTTTTCTGCCAAGGCCTTCAAAAGTGTGCAGTTCTTTAATTCTTGTTTTGCTGATTTTACCGTCGCGTTTTACCAGGGAAACACGCATTCCCTCTTTCAAAATCCCACGTTGCAAACGTCCAATGGCAATCCTTCCGGTAAAAGAAGAGAAGTCAAGTGACGTGATCAACATTTGCGGTGTGCCGCCTTGATCAACTTTTGGCGCAGGAATATTTTCCATCACCATTTCAAGTAAAGGCTCAATATTGTCGGTGGGCTTTTCCCAGTCTTCACTCATCCAGTTTTCTTTGGCCGAACCATAAACCGTTGGGAAATCCAACTGCCATTCTTCACCACCCAGATCAAACATCAGGTCAAACACAGCTTCGTGAACCTCATCTGGCATGCAGTTTTCTTTATCGACCTTATTGATGACCACGCAAGGTTTTAGACCCAGGTCCAAAGCTTTTTGCAACACAAAACGCGTTTGTGGCATCGGGCCTTCAAAAGCATCGACGAGCAATAAAACCCCGTCGGCCATATTGAGCACACGCTCGACTTCCCCACCAAAATCAGAGTGGCCCGGCGTGTCTATGATGTTTATTTTAGTGTCTTTATAATTCACTGAAACATTTTTTGAAGTAATCGTGATCCCGCGCTCGCGTTCCAGGTCATTACTGTCCAGGATCAAATCCCCTGTCTCTTCGTTTTCTCGAAAAAGTTGGCAATAATGCAATATTTTATCAACCAAAGTAGTTTTTCCGTGGTCAACGTGAGCGACAATCGCGATGTTTCTAATTGACTGCATAGTGAAGATATTTTTTAAAGATTGCAAATGTAAGCTATATTTATAAGCTGCACGGGTTTAGCTTCTTTTTTCTCACTTAATTTCAAGTTGTCATAAGCTTTTGGGAACATTCAGAATAGAACAATCCCAGAAAGATGGATTATACTCTAAAATTTTGAAATACTCATTGGTATAATGCCGAGAGACTATAGATGAGCTGATGCTCAATAAACGCAGTATATTAGTCGATTCGGTATTGTTTATTCGGTACTACCACGAATGTTGTGGAATTTAGCCTTCGGATAATAAGAAATAAGACTTTTTGACCTGTCTATGCCGGCAGGCAGGCCTGCCTGCCGGCATAGGCAGGCAAGATAATGATAGACCCAGTTTTTTATAAAAAGTCTTAAGTCCTACGTCCTTTTGTCCTATTTCACATTGGAAATTTTATCCACATAAACCTGTCTGCCGATAGGCCTGCCTGCCGGCTAGGTAGGCAAGATAATGGTAGAGCCGTTTATTCTATTAATGTATAAAAATAATTTGGGCGTGACCTTTTTTTGCTGATGGCTGAGGAGGCTCGAAGTCAGCAAAAAAGAGCTTCAACAAATCCCTCGATCACTCACGCAGGTCACGGATAAAAGTTGTTGTAGAATTAAAAAACTTCCCCGCACAGAAAATTTGTATAATTTCAAATTAATGTTTCAATCTGGGGAAATCGTTAGCCCCTGCCTTCCATCTTGTTTTGAAATTGACGGCGGGCAGGAGGGCTTCACGAGGGAAAAATTTTCGTCCCCCCCAAGCCTGCTTGGGGGGGGGGGGAAGGGCTGGGGTTGGGATGAGTGTCAACTTCAGCCGCCTTCAGCCGATGGTAGTTTAGTTTCAATTAAACATTATACAAGAATACAGCATACAATATACAACACTACAACTTCAATTTCAGTTTCATTTTCAAGCTTCCTGCGACAGAAATCCAATTTTTACAAAGGTAATATCCGAGGTAGATTTGAATACCGAATCGGCTTTACTATTAGCTTTATAAGATTTGAGCACTTGATAGTCTCTCGGCATTATACCCGTAGGTTTCCGCAATTTCAGAGTTGGATGGTATAAAAGTATTTATGCGACATTGAAAATGTGTTTGGTAGTGCTTTGAACCCGGTCAAGTTCTTAACTTTTAGCGAAGTCTATTTCTTCAAACCTAAAATAACTTAGCTTTGCAAATTCAAAACCAGATGATATGGATGTAGTCGAAAAACTGCGCTGGCGTTATGCCACCAAAAAATTTGATGCAAAAAAAAAACTGAGTGGGGACCAGTTGGGCCTGCTAAAAAAATCATTTAACCTCACCCCCACTTCTTACGGCTTGGAACCCTTGAAATTAATCCTGATTTCTAATGATAATTTACGTGAAGAGCTCTTGGAACACAGCGGCAATCAACGTCAAGTAGTCACGGCTTCGCATTTATTGGTGCTTTGTATTGAAACCAAAGTCGATCAAAATTTCATCAAAACGAGTTTTGACCGTGCCCAGGAAATACGTCAAACACCAGACGAAATTATAATGCCATACAAAGAATTCCTTTTAGGGTTTTTTGAAGATATGAATGCTGAAGAGAAGGAAATCTGGGCGACAAATCAAGTTTATTTGGCACTCGGAAACTTACTGACCACTTGCGCCGCCCATCAAATCGATGCCTGCCCGATGGAAGGTTTTGACGCTGAAGCTTATGACCGGGTGCTGAAGCTAAAAGAAAAAGGTTTGGCCTCAAAAATTATTCTGCCAGTAGGTTTCCGCGCAGAAGACGATCAGTTTGCCGGTTTTGAAAAAGTGCGCCGCCCGCTTGATGAAGTTGTTATTGAAATTGACTAAACCACTATGGACTAAAGTACCATAGGCCTGCCTGCCGGCAGGCAGGTTTTTGAAACAAGAACTGAAATTTCTTACAAAAAAAAGTAAATTGTATAATGTATATTGTAAACTGTAATTAAAGTTTGTTTGAAGAAAATCCAACACTTATAAAGTTTTTAGAAGCTAAAGCGAGATGCACTAAAGTGCATACCTGCCTGCCGGCAGGCAGGGTTTTAACTATAACTGAGACCAATAAATAATTGAGTAAATGAAAGAATGAATGATTGTTTGATCTTTGGTTAAGTGACAAATTCCTTATAAAAAAAACCGGCTGTATATTGTAAACTGTATTTGAAGTCGGTTTGAAAAAAATTGACACTTTATAAAATTTTTAGCCCCGAGTACTCGAGGAAAACGAGATGCACTAAATTGCATATATCTGCCTACCATCTTGTTTCTTAAATTGACGGCGAGAAGGGCTGCAACTATAAACATCCGCTGTTTTTTTATTATTTCAAATGACGGTTTTTTTCATTCAAAAATAACTAAGTATTTTGGTGAAGGTTTTCACCCACTCTATTCAGCATAAAACCAGGTTTTCAAAGCGCTGTCTTTTCCAATTACTCAATTTTCTGAGAACAATAACTTTGTTACCAATTAATTTTTAAAACTGAATTTCAAAAATTCAATGGATTCAAAAAAGCCACATCGTCATTTTAAAATCTTCAAGCCCGACGGGTTTTTGAGTCAGTTTATTACAAATCAATCCAAGGCAAAAAAGAAAAATATGCTCGGGCAGCTCTATGATTTTCCAGAAGGAACGATGGCCGCCGGCCGCCTGGATGAGGGCTCGGAAGGATTGCTCATTTTAACCACCGATGGAAAAGTGAGCGCAGAAATCACAGCCAGTGGAATGGAAAAGTCTTATTGCGCCCAGGTGGATGGAATTATCACTCAAGAGGCCATCGATAAATTGAAAAATGGCTTGGAAATCAGTATCAATGGAAGAAAACACCAGACCAAACCCTGTCAAGCTGAACTGAAGGGCATAGACCCAAATTTCCCCGCGCCTAATAAAAAAATCAGGGCTTCACGCCACGGCCCGACGAGTTGGGTGACTATTGTTTTGACCGAGGGAAAGTTCCGCCAAGTCAGAAAGATGACAGCAGTTGTGGGGTTTCCAACGCTTCGGTTAGTGCGTGACAGGATTGGAACTCTCAATCTCAATAAAATGCAGCCGGGCGATGTTGAGGAAATAAGTTGGCCGCAAAAAAAAGATTGAGCCAAATCAGAAATCCTTACTTTTGGCCAAAAAAGATGAATCAAGAAAAATTGATCGAGCGTTTTTTCCGCTATATTAAAATTGACACCCAGAGCAATCCCGAAAGTTCCAGCACCCCCACAACAGAAAAACAGTGGGAACTCGCAAAGCTGCTCAAAAAGGAATTAGACCAAATTGAGCTCAAAGATGTCAGTATCGATGAGAATGGGTATGTGATGGCGAGCCTTCCTTCTAACGTCAATCACGACGTCCCCACTATTGGTTTTATTTCCCATTTTGACACCTCACCAGATTTTAAAGCCAGTGATATCAACCCGCGTATTGTCAAAAATTATGATGGCAGTTCCATTATTCTCAATGAAGAAAAAAACGTCGTTTTAGACCCTGGGGAATTTGACGATTTAAAACAATATATCGGGCAGGATATCATTGTCACCGATGGCACGACGCTTTTGAGCGCCGACGACAAAGCCGGGATTGTTGAAATAATATCGGCTATGGAATACCTTCAACAGCATCCCGAAATAAAACACGGCCCCATTCGCATTGGATTTACGCCAGATGAAGAAGTGGGCCGTGGCGCACATCATTTTGATGTGGAAAAATTTGGTACTGAGTGGGCTTACACAATGGACGGTAGCCAAATTGGTGAATTGGAATATGAAAATTTCAACGCCGCAGAGGCCTTTGTCGAAATTAATGGAAAAATAGTCCATCCGGGTTATGCGAAAAATAAGATGCAAAACAGCCAATATATCGCCAGTGATTTTATCAATTCACTTCCACGTTTGGAAACCCCAGAACACACCGAGGCTTATCAAGGTTTTTTCCATTTGACGGAAATGAACGGAAAAGTGGAAAAAACGCGTTTGCATTATATCATCCGCGATCACGATTTTGATCATTTTGAAGCCCGAAAAAAAATGATGACCGATCTCGTTACTGAGATGAACGGACAATTTGAAAAAGAAGTGGTTTCTGTCAAGATTGAGGATCAATATTTTAATATGAAAACCAAGATCGAACCCGTGATGCATATTGTGAATATAGCCGAACAGGCGATGAAAGATGTGAATGTCAAGCCACTCATCAAAGCTATCCGTGGCGGCACCGATGGCGCTCAATTATCTTACAAAGGCCTGCCCTGCCCCAACATTTTTGCCGGCGGACATAATTTTCACGGGCCCTTTGAATATTTACCGGTCAATAATATGGTCAAGGCAACTGAAGTGATTGTGAAGATTGCAGAGCTGACGGCAGAAAGGAGTCATTAAAAATAAATAATTTCAGGCGAATGACTTAAGACCGTCCCGAGTACTCGGGTCTAATAGAAAAAAGACGTAGGATGAATTTTCTATAAATGTATTATACCGAGGTAGATTTTAAAAAGCATTTATGAAACATTAAGAATTACCTTCGGTACAATCAATGAAATGGGAATGTAAAATCAATCTATGCGCTTAATCTTCGCCCCTACTTTTCTCAAGCGTTCTTCGATGTTTTCATAACCCCGGTCAATTTGTTCAATATTAAAAATGGTGGAAGTCCCTTTGGCAGAAAGCGCTGCGATCAAAAGTGAAATCCCGGCGCGGATATCGGGGCTAGTCATTGTCGTCGCCCTGAGCTGGGATTTAAAATTATGACCGATAATCGTTGCGCGGTGTGGATCGCAAAGGATTATTTTTGCCCCCATATCAATGAGTTTATCGACAAAGAACAAACGGCTTTCAAACATTTTTTGATGAATGAGAACACTGCCTTCCGCCTGCGTGGCGACCACGAGAATGATGCTGAGCAAGTCTGGCGTAAACCCGGGCCAAGGTGAATCGCTGATGCTCATTATCGAGCCATCGATAAAACTCTGGACCTGATAACCATTTTTGTGCTCTGGAATCACTATATCTTCACCTTCGCGGTTGATCGTGATCCCGAGTTTTTCAAAGGTCGAGGGAATTAACCCTAAATCGTCCCAACTCACATCTTTAATCCTGATGGCGCTGCGCGTGAGGGCTGCAAGCCCAATCCAAGAACCAATTTCAATCATATCGGGCAACACGCGGTGGTGGCATCCGCTCAATTTTTCAATACCTTCAATATTCAATAAATTAGAACCAATGCCGTCAATTTTGGCGCCCATTTTCACGAGCATTTTACAAAGTTGTTGCAGATAAGGTTCACAAGCGGCGTTGTAAATTTGAGTTTTCCCTTCTGCAAAAACAGCCGCCATCACAATATTTGCCGTTCCGGTGACTGAAGCTTCGGGCAATAACATTTTGCAACCGGTCAATTTCTCTGCACTGACGCCAAAAAAACGTTTTTCGCGGTTGTAGTGAACTTTGGCGCCCAGTTTTTCAAAACCATCGAAATGTGTGTCCAAACGACGCCGGCCAATCTTGTCGCCACCGGGTCGTGGGATTGTGCCCTCGCCAAAACGTGCGAGCAAAGGGCCCATCATCATCACAGAACCACGCAAACTACTGCCTTCTTCCTTGAAAAGATCGCTTTTTAAATAGTCTTGATCGAGCTCATCGGCTTGAAACGAATAAGAATTTTTACTGAGCTGTTCCACTTTCACGCCCAGATTTCTTAAAATCTGTATGAGCTTGCTGACATCCCGGATATCCGGAATATTATCAATCTGAATTTTTTCTGGGGTCAACAAAACCGCGCATAAAACCTGCAGTGCTTCGTTCTTTGCACCTTGGGGCGTGATTTCGCCTTTCAGGGGCTGTCCGCCTTCAATTTGAAACTGTGCCATAATCCTGTAATCTGAATTTAACGTCTTTTCCCGCGGTAATTGCTTTTACTGTGACTACGTTGGTTTCGGTGATTGCTGTTATTGCTATGGCGTTTGGGTTTATTACTTTTAACGTGGTGTTTTTTGCGAACGAGTTTTGAAGCGTGTTTCAAATCTTCCTCCTTCTTCTTGAGGTTGATATCACCGTCACTGAGTTCATATAGATGATCGAAAATCACATCATCGTCAACTGTTTCCCTGTTCCAGTTTAAATAACATTTCTTCATGTGATTGGCAATGGTAAAAACCAGGGCTTCACGTTTATCGCCGTCTTCCCAACCTTTAGCAACATCAATCATTTTCTTGATGTTATGCCCATAAAATTTATACTTTGGATCTGCCAGTGGATAATCCAAAGGCGCTGGCGGCTCCTGCAATTCTTCACGGGTTGGTTTTGGAAAAGGCGCGTCAACATCCAGTTTAAAATCACTGATGATGAATAATTGATCCCAAAGTTTTTGTTCAAAATCTGGAACATCACGCAAATGTGGGGCGACGTTCCCCATCACATCAATAATGTTATAAGCCGCTTTATTGCGCTCTTCGTCGTCTTCGATCTCAACGGTTTTTTCAACCATTTTTTGAATATGTCTGCCATATTCAGGAATTATCAAGCCGTTTCGCTCGGAATTGTATTCTAAATCGTGTCTCAAAATGAAAAATTAATAAAGTGAATAAAGAAATAAATTTAAGAAGAATAACTTACAGGTTGCAAACTAAAGAAATTTTATCGAAATAAGTGTCTTTGCCGTTTATAAAAATATGAATTAAAGTGCAATGACGCCTTCGACCTTTTTACCCACTTCGCGGTATTTTTTGACAACCGCATCAGGATCGGGCATATTGACGTGAATGGATACGCTGGTATATTTTCCTTTGGATGATTTTTTGGTTTTTATCACAGCCCCCATATTATCAAAAATTTTCTCGAGCAAACCTATTTTATCTTTTTCCGTGGGAACGATAAATTTATAAAGGTATTCATCTGGCCAGTTACTGTTGTTATCCAGTTCTATTTTTAAGTCTTTGTAAAATTCTTCCGAATTTCGTTCTTTAGCCATAACGCGTCCTTTCTTAAGTGCGCAAAGATAGTAGATTTCTCGTATTTTCTTAACTTGCGGGCACATATAAAATTGTGTCGTTATGAATTCAAAAGTCTTCGTCTTGATAGGTCCCCCTGGCAGTGGAAAAACAGCAGTTTTAGACGAACTCAAAAAAAGGGGACATCACTGTTTTCCTGAAGTTGCCCGTGAAATTATCCGCGAGCATCAGGAAAATGGCAGCGATCAATTGTTTCTCGATGATCCTTTGAAATTCAGTGAGCTTCTTTTAAAAGGCCGCGTTGAGCAATTCTTAAAAGCAAAGCAAGAAGAAAAAGTGGTGTTTTTAGATCGTGGCATTCCCGATATTTCCACTTATATGGATCACAGAAAAGAAAGTTATCCGTCTCATTTTCACGTCGCAAACATTGAACACCGTTATGACAAGGTTTTCTTTTTCCCTTTTTGGGAAGAGATTTATCAAACAGATAAAGAGCGTTATGAAGATGGCGGGACAGCGAAAAAACTCGGCAAATTGCTGCGCATAAATTATAAAAAAGCTGGATATACTATAAGGTCAGTTCCAAAGAAAACGATTGCCGAACGGGCAGACTTCATCGAAAGTAAATTGAACTTAAATGACTGAAGCCGCACTGGACATATTAAAAAAATACTGGGGGTTTTCCAGTTTCAAAAGCGGCCAGCGTGAAGTGATCCAGCAAATTGAAAACGGAAAGGATACCCTTGCATTGATGCCCACAGGCGGTGGAAAATCCTTGTGTTTTCAAGTGCCCAGCCTTTTGAAACCTGGAATCTGCCTTGTTATTTCGCCACTTGTTGCCCTGATGCAGGAGCAAGTAGAAGATTTAAAAAAACGCAATATAAAAGCCACTTCACTCGCCGGTGGGATTTCCCGCAGTGAACTCGACCGGCGCTTTGACAATTGTTTCAATGGCAATTTTAAATTTCTTTACCTCTCGCCAGAGCGGATGACGCAAGAAAACATTCAAGAGCGTTTAAAAAACCTGCCTGTAAATTTAATCGCTATCGATGAAGCCCATTGCATTTCAGAATGGGGTCACGATTTCAGGCCGGCCTATCGCGAAATAAGTTCGCTTCGCCAATTGCACCCCGATATTCCTTTGATTGCGCTCACTGCCACCGCCACAAAACGAACCGCTGAAGATATTTGTGAAAATTTAGAAATACCTCAAAAAAATACCGTTCGCCATTCTTTTGAGCGTAAAAACTTAGGCTTGCTCGTTCAGAAAACTGAATATAAAACCCAGGATTTATTGGATTTTCTGAGAAAGAAAACTGCCCCGGCCATTGTCTATGTGCGAAACCGCAAAAGTACATTGGAAATCAGTGAGTTTTTAAATGACCAGGGCATTTCAGCTGGAGCTTATCACGGCGGACTTCCACAAAAAGACCGCAGTGTTTTAATGCAAAACTGGCGAGAAGAAAAATTCCTTGCGATGGTGGCCACTACTGCTTTTGGGATGGGCATTGATAAGGCAAATGTGCGCGGGATCGTGCACTATCAAATCCCGGAAAGTTTAGAAAGTTATTATCAAGAAGCCGGTCGGGCAGGCCGCGATGGAAAACCGGCAGAAGCAATTTTGCTTTATAATGACAACGATTTAAATGTTGTCCAAAATCAATTTTTGGGTAATATTCCACTGACAAAAACGGTAAAAAGGGTTTATAGAAAATTAAACAATTATTTGCAAATCGCTTATGGTGAGGGCTTTGAAACCACCCATAACTTTAGCTTCGCCGAATTTTGCAAAAAAAACAGCCTCAATTTTTTACTGACTTATCAAACCTTGAACTTGCTGGACCGTACGGGGATCCTTCAGCTTACAAGGGAATTTCACCACCGCACTGAAATTTCCTTTCCCATAAACAACCGTCAACTTTATACTTTTTTAGAACAAAATGAACGTTTCTCTGATCTCGTGCGAACAATTTTACGGCAAAATGGTGGTTTTTTCTCTTTTAAAACGCCAGTTCAACTTCCTCTGCTTTCAAAAAAAACCGGGATTTCCATTGTTAGGATCAGGACTTTACTAAAAGAATTGGAGCACTTGGACGTTATCAATTTGAACATTTCAAACCAAGATACCACCATTACGTTTTTAGCACCCCGAGAAGACGATCACACCATTAACCGCTTGATCCCTTATATTAAGCAACAATATGAAAACAAAAAGCAAAAGATAAATGCGGTTTTGAAATTTGTCGCCGATGAAAAGCAATGTAAAACCATTGAACTGCTCAATTATTTTGGTGAACGAAAGAAGGAAACCTGTGGCCGCTGTTCATATTGTTTAAGCCAAAAACAATATCTGCCCAATTCCAAAGAAGTATATCGCGACCAGATGAAATTAGTTTTAAAGGAGCTAAAGAAAGGTGATAAATCATCTCGGGAGCTGTCGGTAATCCTTAATATTGAAGCTAAAAAACTATTGCCCGTCCTCTCGCTTATGCTCGACAAAAAAATAATTAAGCTCACTGAGAACAATAACTACAAACACCTTTTATGAATAACCTGAACATACTTTATATGGGCACACCGGCTTTTGCCGTGGCGCCGCTGGAAAAACTTTTAGAAGAGAAGCATACTATCACCGCTGTGGTCACCGCACCTGATCGCCCGGCAGGACGCGGTCGAAAACCCAAGGCTTCGGCCGTAAAAAAGTTTGCCTTATCAAAAAAAATAGAAGTCCTGCAACCGGAAAATTTGAAAAGTGATGATTTTCAAGCCGACCTGAAACGTTTAAACATCAACCTCATTATAGTGGTCGCATTCAGGATGCTGCCACAAAAAGTTTGGGCTTTTCCAGAGTTTGGGACTTTTAATTTGCACGCATCTTTGTTGCCAAATTACCGCGGGGCCGCGCCCATCAATTGGGCCATTATCAATGGTGAAGATAAAACAGGTGTCACGACTTTTATGATTGATGAAAAAATTGATACTGGCAAAATCCTGTTGCAAGAAGAACTGGAAGTGCGCCCCCAGGAAACGGCCGGGGAACTTCACGATCGCTTGCAGGTTATGGGGGCTAACTTAGTTCACAAAACGGTTCAAGGCATTGAAAAGGACTCGATCAAAAGCAAAGCCCAAGAAAATAATATGATAATTATGCCTGCCCCAAAACTAAATAGGGCAAACACAAAAATCGATTGGGAGCAGTCTGGGAAAAATACTGTTCAATTAATTCATGGTCTGTCCCCCTTTCCCTCAGCCTGGTGTTATTTTCAAAATGGAGATCAAGAATTGCAGTGCAAAATTTACCGGGCAGCCTTCGAAAAAGAAGATCAAAGGCGCCCAGTTGGTCAGGTTTATATAGAAAATAAAAAATTAAAAATATCTGTAAACCAAGGATTTATATCAATTTCTGAACTTCAGGTCTCTGGCAAGCGCAGAATGAAAGCCCAAGATTTTCTCAACGGAATTCAGTTGGATAAATCGGCAAAAATGAGTTAGCCCGCACAGGCAGCGAACTGCCAAAATCCATTAATTTCTTACATTAAGTTATTAACAATCTGCCAGAGTTATTAACAATTTTAATTATTTTCGGCTTAAAGCCTTGGTCATACGGGAAATCCGCATACATTTGTAAGTGAACTTTTAATCCTAAAATTACTATTATGAACAAATCAAATCTTATTGATGCAATGGCAGGAGATGCTGACATCTCAAAAGCTGCTGCAAAAAAGGCTTTAGAGTCTATGCTAGAAAACGTTGAAGGCTCTTTGAAAAAGGGAGACCGCGTTTCACTTGTTGGTTTTGGATCTTGGTCGGTTTCACGTCGTGCTGCCCGTGAAGGACGAAACCCTCAAACTGGAAAAACCATCAAAATCGCTGCAAAAAATGTAGTGAAATTTAAAGCTGGTTCAGATCTTCAGAAAGCGGTCAACTAATCACCGTATTTTTACAGACTTAAAGCCTTCTCAATTGAGAAGGCTTTTTTTATGGCTTTTATCCAGTTTAATCTTTTTTAAGTGTAAACCCAAGACGGGCTTCTAAATTATTGGTTAAAGTTATTAGGATAATTGTCCGGTTTCATAAAAAACACTATTTTAGTTCTAAAAATGGAACCCTTGGAGTCACAACTAATTGAAAACGGAAAACTTCTTGTCGCCGAGCCCTCTATAATCGGGGACACTTCTTTTAACCGCGCAGTGATTTTACTTTCTGAGCACACTGAAGAAGGAACAATAGGTTTTGTCTTAAACAAACCCACTGAGTTAAATTTAAACGACCTCATTCCAGAAATTGATCGTGAAATACCGGTTTATAGCGGGGGACCCGTGGAACAGGATAGCTTATTTTACATTCATCAAATGCCAGAACTGATCCCCGGTAGCATTGAGATTGCCCACGGATTGTTTTGGGGCGGTCGTTTTGACGTCCTTCAAAGCCTGCTTGAGAATGATTTAATTCGTGAAAATGAAATCAAGTTTTTCTTAGGTTATTCTGGTTGGGAAGCCGGGCAGTTGGAGACTGAAATTGTCAATGATACTTGGATCCTTCAAAGAAATGGCGATAAAAAAGATCTCATCAATTTAGACAGCGACGGTTGCTGGAAAGAAAAAATCGAGCAACTCGGCGGGAATTACCTGCTTTGGGCCAACGCCCCTGAAAACCCCGCTTATAATTGATTTTCAATTTTGCTGAAACCCTTATTAACTCAAACGTGCTTTAGTATTGAGTTTTCCCAATAAATTTTTCGCGGTTTTATTAGCATAGGTTTTTTTGCGGTATTTTGTAATGGGCTGGATCCCTTGAATGGAGTTGGTGATAAATAGTTCATCGGCTTTTTGTAATTCAAAAGGGGAAATCGCGCTTTCGTCCAATTCAAATTCATCAGATTTTTCGATGATTTTAATCAAATTTTTTCTGATAATGCCTTTTAAGCAACCCTCTTCTGCCGGTGGCGTTTTGATCGTATTTCCTTTGACCAAAAATAAATTTCCGTTTAAAGCTTCCACAACAGATTTCTTCTCGTTTAGCATCAAACAGTTTTGAAAGTCGTTTTCTTGCGCATAAATGCTTCCGAGAACATTGATCAGTTTATCTGTGCTTTTTAAAGTGGAAAGCAACCCGCTTGTGATATAATGGTCCTTAAAAAGTTCAACTTCACAAACTTCTTCCGAAAGCAGATAGAATGGATTTTCCAGCTCTGTAGCCCTGATAACATAATCGACCCCGCGGTTTTCAGGCTTATAATAACCACCTGCCTTCCTGAAAATATTGATTTTAACACGGGCTGGTTTTTCTGAAAGCGAGTTAGCGTCCAAAATGTTATGAATGCGTTTTTCCAAACTCTCAGGTGAAAAGTCCATTGGGATTTCCATCCTTAAAATTCGCATAGAAGCCATCAACCTAAAATAATGGTCTTCCCAAAACATCACTTTTCCATTGACAACGCGAATAGTTTCAAAAAGTCCATCGCCATAATTTAAACCGCGGTTATCTGTCGTGATTTTGGCTTCTGCCCCATCACTAATTTTTCCATTAAAATCAATCATAAAAAAACCCTGCATTTTTTAATACAGGGCAAATATAATATATGGATTGAGAAATCAAGGTGAACCGATCACGTGTTTTAAGTCAGAAATCATATTTTCCCAAAGCATTTTTCCCTCAGCAACTTCATCTTCACTTTCCGCAAAATCTGTGATCATTAGGGACACGTCTTTTGTAATCTCATCCACTTGAATGCGCATTTCAAAATATGTTTTCAAACCTGCTTCTTCGTCATCTGACCACTGCAACCGGATTTTTTCATCTGCTTTTTTGGTCAAAAGTTTCGCTTGATCCTCACTGCCTTCCCAAATAAAACGGAAGAGTTCACCGCGCGAATTGACGTCGTCGGCAAACCACTCGCTCAATCCTGAAGGAGTGGACAAATATTTATATAGCATCGATGGAGAGGATTGGATGGGAAATTCCAATTCATATTTTACAGGTTCGCTCATAAGCCTAAGATTTATTAGATGGACAATATATTGAAACTTGATTGATAAGTAAAGGAATATTGCTGAAATTTAAGGGTATGGCAGGTTTGGTTAAAGCAAAATTAATTTTATCTTTGCAGCTTGAATTTTGGCTGTTGATATTATACATTTAGCTTAATTAAAATGGCGAGGTAGCTCAGTTGGTTAGAGCGTCGGAATCATAACCCGAAGGCCCCGAGTTCGAGTCTCGGTCTCGCTACTATCACTTCATAAACCCTATATTTCCTATTGTTCCAACGCAATTAGGAAGATTACTGGGTGAAATTTGGGTCAATTTTTTAGAAATTTAAAAGATGACTGAATTTCAAAATTTACATTTTTCAACAACCCAAAATCACAAGGGCGTCTTTTGTAGCGTTTTAAATCTTTTTTGAAGGCATTTGTGCGTTCAACAGTAAAACCCATATTCCTGAGTCCTCAAAAAATTCTTCGGCGGAATCAAATTTTTTAATGCCTTTTCCGGCATCTGTATTTTTAAAAAGTTTCCAATACTTTTTGGCTTTCAGTCTGCCTGAGTATGCCCTTCTATAATTTCAACACCTTTTCTATCGTTCAAAAAGTTTCGATCATACTTAAAAAAAGCCTTGCCAACTTTAGTGCCTTTATCAATTTCTATTCTATAAGTTTCCATATTTTTATATTCTACTATCTATAAAAATAACAAAACGGCTAAACACCGAATGGCTTTATAAATTTCAAATACAGAATAACAAAAATTTCTATATAAAATAAATAATATATAGCTTTGCAGACCTCAAATTGGGATATCTGATTGAGAGTTATAAAAAAATAAAATTATTAACCCAGTGAGGCTTTGATATCCCGGTTTCGCTACTTGATCCATCTAACGGAAATGCAACTTGAAAATATCCCAAAACTAAAACACGCCGATGGTGATCAGTTTTTTCTTATTGCCGGCCCTTGTGCCATTGAAGGTGAAGAAATGGCAATGCGGATTGCAGAAAAAGTGGTAAAAATAACTGACAAACTCGGTATTCCCTATATTTTTAAGGGCAGTTTTAAAAAAGCAAACCGCAGTCGATTGGACAGTTTTACCGGCATTGGTGATGAAAAAGCCTTGAAAATACTTCAAAAGGTTTCACAACATTTTGACATTCCCGTTTTGACCGATATCCATAAAGAAGAAGATGCTGCAATGGCAGCAGAATTTGTAGATATTCTGCAAATCCCTGCGTTTTTAGTGCGCCAAACCGATTTGCTCGTGGCTGCCGCCAAAACAGGTAAATCCGTCAATTTAAAAAAAGGGCAGTTTATGAGCCCTGGCAGTATGGAACACGCCAAAAATAAAGTTGTGGAAAGTGGCAATGAGCAAGTGATGCTCACTGAACGTGGAACGACTTTCGGCTATCAGGATTTGCTGGTTGACTTTCGTGGAATCCCCACAATGCGTCAAATCGCGCCCACAGTTTTAGATGTCACGCATTCTTTACAACAGCCCAATCAAAATTCTGGTGTTACGGGTGGAAGGCCGGAAATGATCAAAACCATTGCCCGTGCTGGTGTGGTCAACAATGTTGATGGTCTTTTTATCGAAACACATTTTGATCCCAAAAATGCAAAAAGTGACGGTGCCAATATGCTTGATATAAGTAAGCTTGAAAATTTACTGACTGAGCTTGGTGCCATCAGGAAAACGGTCCAGCAATTCAATTGATTTCATTTTACAGGCTACTACAGAAATCAGATTTTACTCTACCTTTGAAGTTGATTAATTTACTGAACCTTTTTATTTATCACTTATGAAAGAATATTTCTATGCCAGTGGCGGACAAAAATACGGGCCATTTTCCCTGGAAGAACTCAAAACCAAACCAATTCATCCTCAAAGCTTGATTTGGTATAAAGGACTTGAGAATTGGAAAAAAGCCGTGGACTTTCCGGAATTAAAAGACAAATTTAGAGTCCATACCTCTACTTCATCGGCAGATTCTGCCATGGGAAATGACAATCCACCACCGATGCCAAACCAGAACCAAGCTCAACAGGCTTCGGGAATGGGCGGAAACCATTTTCAACGTCTGCCAAAAACCTGGTTGGTCGAATCTATTTTGGCAACATTATTCTGTTGCTTTCCTTTTGGGATCGCAGGGATAATAAACGCCAGCAATGTGGAGTCACGTTTTAGTGCAGGCGATGTCGCCGGTGCCGAGAGAGCTTCGAAAGAAGCCGGCAAGTGGACCAAAGTTGCCTTATTCTGTGGACTTGGAATTGGCGTGCTGTACATAATCTATTTCGTGGTTTTGGGTGCTACTGTTTTCTCTAATGCTGCAGCATATTGATTTTAAAACCAATGTCTGTCTTTTCAAAATATCAGAAAATCATTTTAGTGACGCTGGGAGTTGCTGCGCTTTCTCTTTTGGCAGTGTTCAATCCTTATGAAGTCTCTTTTTTTCCGCGGTGCCCTTTCCACAGCTTGACGGGTTTTCTTTGTCCGGGTTGTGGGTCGCAACGCTGTTTACACTTTTTATTGACCGGGCAATTTTCAAACGCTTTTCGCGAACACGCGCTCATTCCTTTTGCTATCCCCTATTTGGGTTTTCACATTTTTATGCAGCTTAAGAAGAGGTGGAAAAAACGGGATTTTCAATTGAGGGAATTCTTTTTTGGCCAGAAAGCGATTTTTGCACTGTTGGGGATTGTGCTTGTATTTACTGTTTTGAGGAATTTCTAAATTGACCTCTAACCGCTATATTTCAAGCCTGCTTATTAATTAGATGATTTTTAATACCCATTAGGTTTTATAATGCCCTAATAGAATTCCTGCAAAAGTATTTATCCCCTCTATTCAACATAAAACCTAAAATATTTTGGAAAAACCAAAAAACTCAATTTTTTTTCAATTTTAAAATTCCATCATTTCTTTGGCATTGACATCCACATAATTGCGCTTGACAAAATCCAAAGCGGTTTTTAAAATACTGCCCATACTGTCGGCTTTTTTAAATTGACTGTCCTTTGAAAAGTCCATCAGTTCATTTTTTAAAATATCCACATTCTCTTCAGATGATATATGGTCGTTTCGCATACAGGCGATCAAATCTACATAGCGTTGTTGGGCAGTAATCATCCTTTTGGCGACCTGTGAGCGTTCTTCACGTCGGTATTGCTCGATGGAATGATCCTCGAGTTTTTCTGCAACTAATTCAACCATTTTTAAATTTTCTTTGAAAAATTGGGGCCTATAAATTTTCAAACGCCCTTCATAACACTGCTGGTCAAAATCAATGGCACGAATGGCATAGGCCACGTGGTCAAAATCGTGTGTGGGAATAATGACATAATTGTATGAACGCATATCGCCCAGCAAGCGCAAAGTGCAGCGTTCATTAAATTTCACAAACTGTTTGGCTATCTGAGTTTTGGCTGCTTCATCGCATTCTGGCAGTTCTTCGTGAATAAATACGTCGCCGGGGATTCCTGCAATGTGTTCTTCGATGAGGGTGTCTTTATAAATTACAAAATTGATGCGGTGCGGCGAAAGTATATGTTCAAATTCAAGTCCATAAATCCTGGATGCATCAGCTTTTTTGACGTAAAAGTAAGTAAAGCTATCGTTGAGCGTATTCCGGATTTTCACCCGAAAAGGTTTTGAATTCCCAAAGGTGCAAAAATCAATGGCATCGACATTGAGGTGGTTAAAGGAAGTATCACTACCGTCAGAATGCAGCAAGGTGTAAATGCGTTTTAAACTCTGATCGATTTCTTCCTGCTCCATTCCGGGATAAAAACAGCGCACCCAGAGCGTGTCTTCGCCCTGACGGTCGTGAACCACTACCGAACCCGCAAACCGCAAGAGGTCTTCATAAAAAACAGGGATCTTTGTCTTTCGATTGTATTTTGCCAAATAAGCATCCAGTTCCGTATTGATGGAAAAGGCCGGCTTCTTTTTTGACATCATTTTTTCTGACATAGAGGTTTTCAGGTTTTCGGGTTTTCAGGTGTTCGGGTTTCGGGTTTCGGGTTTTCGGGTTTCGGGTTTCGGGTTTTGGGTTTCGGGTTTTCGGGTTTCGGGTTTGCGGGTTTCGGGTTTCGGGTTTGTGGGTTTCGGGTTTGTGGGTTTCGGGTTTCGTTATAAAAGTAATTTAACTTCGCTATTCGATATTCAGTATTCGATATTCCTTGTTCTCAAAAGCGTATTTTCAACTTCGTAAATCGTACTTCATTTTTCAGATTTCGGGTTAAAGGTTGTTTAAAATTTAAAAATCTTATTTCAAACTCCCCACTTCCCACTTCATAAATCGTACTTCATTTTTCGGGTTTAATTATAAAAGTAACTTAACCTCTATATTCAGTATTCGATATTCCTTGTTCTTAAAATAACCGGTAAAACTATCTTTTATAAATTATCCGGGCATTCAAAGCTAAGTAGGTCGAATAGTGTTCTCAATAAATGAAAAAAGCCTCACAATTTGCAGTCAATATTCAAAACGCCTCAATCAAAATATGGCTTTCATCTTCGATATCGGTTTTTGAAGTAAATACAAATTCAATAAAACCGGCGTCGCCAGCTTTACGCTCGATACTTTTGTTCAAACGCCCATACTCCAATCCATTTTTATCTGTGACGCTAATGCGCAACTCGTCCATAAAGTCTTTTTCAAATATAAGGTAAGCTCTAAGAATGTGGTCGGTTGCCGCAGTATCGCTGGTCATTATCCGGACTTTACCCAGTTCTAAACCACGTGCTTTCAAAGGATCAGAAAGCTCAATATCGTTTTTGATCCTGGCATTAGTTCTGTCGATGACCCGTTCGTTGGCTATTGATTTGTATTTGTCATCTGTTTTATTACTATCATTTTGTGAATGAGACTGTTTATCATCACCACAACTGATGAGCAAACCAACCATAAATAATGCTAGCAGACTGTATTTTTTGATCATAAGTTAATCTTAAATTAGTCCTTCAAAAATAGGGAATATTTAAGCTACAATGAAAATTAAACGGGAAGCAAATTCAAAATTGATAAAAATAAGTGATTTTCAACGCGTTAATTGGCTGAAACAGGTTGAGTTTAACAACTTCAAAACAATTTAATCACCTTTATAAAAATGGGCATCTTTGCGAAGTTGTGCCATTTTGATGGCCGCGATAGCAGCTTCGACCCCTTTGTTTCCTTTTTCACCGCCAGATCTGGCTTTGGATTGCTCAATATTATTATCGGTCAGAACGCAATAAATAATGGGGACTTCAGCTTGAATGTTTAAATCCTTGATACCTTGGGTCACGCCATCACAAACAAAATCGAAATGTTTGGTTTCACCTTGAACAACACTTCCGATGGCAATAATAACGTCGAGCATTTCAAAGGTCTGGGAGAGTTTTTTGCAGCCATAAATCAGTTCAAAACTTCCGGGAACATTCCAGCGCACAATATTTTCGCCGAAAACCCCGTGCTTCATAAAGGCATCAAAAGCACCCTGAAACAGGCCTTGCGTGATTTCTTCATTCCACTCTGAGACCACTAAACCAAATTTAAAATTTTTGGCATTCGGGACTTTGGATTCATCATAGAAAGAAAGATCGTTGCTGGCCATAAATTTAAAACTTAGGATTATTTAAGCAAAAAAAAACAATTGAGCTCTTGATTCTATAATTTCCAAAGGTTTAGCCAATGAAATTTAAAGGATTATCATCACTATTGCATTGCCTGCGCCATTCCGAGATAGCCTTCCACTTCAGCAGCTTGGGAAGATTCAGGATATTTTTTCTCGATTTTGGTTAAATATTTCTCAGCCTTTTTAGCTTGCTTAAGCTGTAGAGCCGTTTGAGCGGCTTTCATCAAGAAACGCGGTGTTGTGAATTGATTATCGCGTTTATTAGCTGCTTCTTCATAATAACCCAAAGCTTTTTCAGGCTGGTCATTTTGCATAAACGCGTCGCCCATTGCGCCAATTGCGATCGGACCGACAATTTCATCATCAGCAGAAAACTCTTCGAGCTGGGCAACAGCTTTTTTATTCTGCCCCATATTCAAATAGGCCATTCCTGCATAATAATGCGCAAGATTGCCAGAATCTGTCCCGCCATAATTATCTTGAATATCCAAGAAACCAAAATTTCCGCCACCACCATTGAGGGCAAGGTCATAAAGTGAATCGCTTTGGGTTTGTGCCGGCGCTTGCATCGCTTGATTGAAATAGGTTTGCGCACGGCTCATATCAGATGCTGCTTCTTCCTGAGTGGGCACCACAATAAAACGGTTGTAACCAATATATGCCAATATCCCAACAACAACAATCGCCAGCACCACAAGAATGGGCTTTTGATTGTTTGCCAGCCAACGCTCAGTGCGGTTAGCACCTTCGTCTAAATTACTAAAAACCTCAGCAGTTTTATACTGCTCTTGGTTTTGTTCTTCTTTTTCTTTTTTAGTTTTAGGCCGGTTTCCCCGCTTCTTATAACTTGCCATAAAAATTTAGTTAATGCTGGGCAAAAATAAAATTTTTATTTATATATAAAAGGTTTTGGTATTAATTATACCGTAAAAAATAATTCATTTTAATATTTAAGAATCCTTTATTTTTCATACTATTCTTTTACTTTTAACCGCTTGAAAGCCGGTTACAGAAAATTATCACTATATTTATATGCACTTAGAAGGACTGTCACTGATAAACTTCAAAAACTTTGAATCTGAAAACTTCGATTTTGACGCCAAGATCAATTGTTTAGTCGGACCAAACGGAGTGGGAAAAACCAATGTTCTGGATTCAATTTATCTGCTCGCCTTTGGCAAAAGTTATTTTAATCCTGTGACGAGCCAAAACATCCGTCATAAAAATGATTTTTTTGTAGTTGATGGCCAATTCAGAAAAAATGACCGCGCTGAACGCCTAATAGTCAGTGCACAGAAAGGCAAAAAGAAAATAATTAAGCGCAATGGAAAGGCTTATGAACGCTTGCAGGAACACATTGGTTTAATTCCCGTGGTGATTATTTCCCCCACTGACCGCGATCTGATCTTAGAAGGTAGTGATTTGCGCCGAAAATTTATGGATGGCATTATTTCACAAAATGATCCTGACTTCCTCAAGGCTTGGGTCCGTTATAAAAAAGCGCTTTCCCAGCGCAATGCTTTGTTGAAACAATTTGCGGCCAATCGAAATTTTCAGCCAGAACAACTGGAACTCTATGACAAAGAATTGATTGAAAACGGCAATTTGATTTTTGAAAAACGTCAATTATTTTTAACTGAATTTGAACCGATTTTTAAAGAGCGTTATGCATCAATCAGTGATAGTAAGGAAGATGTTGCGATCAAATTTAAAAGTCAATTATTGAAAACGGGATTTGAAAATTTGCTGAAAGAACACTTGCAAAAAGACCAGCAAAGGCAATACAGCACGGCCGGCACGCATAAGGATGATCTAAAATTTTATATTTCGGGTTATCCCGTTAAAAAATTCAGTTCCCAGGGTCAGCAAAAGTCATTTTTAGTCGCTTTGAAATTGGCACAATATGACTTCATTAAAAAAATGAAAAAGGTTAACCCCATTTTACTGCTGGACGATGTTTTTGATAAATTAGACGAAAACCGGGTTTCCCAAATTGTAAAATTAGTGACCGATGAAGGCCTTGGACAATTGTTTATCAGTGACACACATCCTGAACGCACAGAAAAAGTGGTGCAGGCCACAACCGAAAACTATAAAATATTTAAACTTTGAAATTAATTAAATTTCTACTTATTTTTGAGGAATGAAAAAACTAAGCTTTACAATAACAACGGTGATTTGTTTCTTTCTGCTCTATTCTTGTGGATATAATGTGGAATTTGAAAACCTGGACCGCCTGAATGGCTATTGGGAAATTAAAGAGGTTAAACGCCCCGACGGCAAAAATCGCGACTATAAATTCAGTGAAACCGTGGATTATATTAAAATCGATTCCCTCAACCACGGCATCAGAAAAAAAATGAAGGCCACGGTTTCAGGAAAATATAAAACAACGCCAAGAATAGAGCGTTTTGAGGTCAAGAAAGAAGATGACAGCCTGAGGCTTTATTACAAAACTGAAATGGATGACTGGAAGGAAACTTTAGTACAACTGGATAAAGACCGTTTTGCAGTGCGCAATGAACGTGGAATTATATATATTTATCAACGTTTTAATGGATTTATAGACGATGGCAAAGAATGATGAACACCAGAATATGAGTGAAGTCCTGAAGGGGTTTATTGAAAAAAACAAACTTCAAAAAGGATTGGATAAAGTTGATGTTCGCCAGGCTTGGGAAGATCAAATGGGGCCGGCGATCAAAAAATATACCACCGGCCTTCAACTCAAAGACAAAACACTTTTCGTTCGATTGAGTTCATCGGTTTTAAGAGAGGAATTAAATTATGGCAAACAAAAAATCATCGATAACCTCAACGAAGCCATTGGGAAAAAGGTTGTTGAAAAACTGGTGTTGAGGTGATTTCCCGAAAAACACCCTAGTGTTATGTTAAGCCTATTTTAGCCACCCGAAATCTTGTTCTTTTTCGCCAGTTCTGCGTTAAAAAATGATTCCGTAGCTAAGGCTATGCAATAATTTCTTGCCTTGACCTGACGAAAAATAACGGCGGTTTAACCGCCACAACAGACCTAACATAACACTAGATCAAATTTAATTTCTTGAGCAGTGCTCACTTACTTTGCCAATAATTTCCTTATTTTTCTGCACCACTTTAATTGAAAACAACGTAAAAGCAATTTATGAAGACCCCTGAAAAAAGACCAAAAGTGATATTTTTTGATGTCAATGAAACCCTGTTGGATTTGTCAAATTTAAAAAAAAGCGTCGGCAAAGCCCTTGGTGGCAGGGAAGAGCTTTTACCACTGTGGTTTTCAAAAATGCTGCACTATTCATTAGTAATGACCGCGGGAAGGAAATATGAAAATTTTGAAACAATAGGTTCTGCAGCACTACAAATGGTTGCGGCCAGCAATACTATTTCATTGACCAAAGAAGAAGCGCATGAAGCAATAGTAGAACCTTTGCGCAATTTACCGCCACACTCAGAAGTCCAGAAAGCTTTAGGAAAACTTCAGGCAAATGGTTATAAATTGGTTGCTTTTACCAATTCATCTAATGAAGGGGTGAAAGCTCAATTTACCAATGCGGGTTTGCTGGATTATTTCGAAGAACTTCTTAGCATTGAGGATATCAGAAAATATAAACCGGATACCGAAGCATACAATTGGGCTGCCAAAAATATGGCCGTTCAACCAGGAGAATGCCTTATGGTCGCAGCTCACGGATGGGATGTTGCTGGCGCTATTTGGGCAGGTTGGCGATCAGCATTTATAAGCCGCCCGGGGAAGCAATTATACCCTTTAGCTGAAAAACCCGAGATGATAGAACCCACACTAACCGAAATAGCTGATAATTTAGTTAACTTAGAAAAATAACTTTTCTTTTAACCTGTTTTTTAGTAATGTCACAAAGAAAAACCCCATAGATTTAGCTAATCTGTGGGGTTTTCTTATAATTTAAAATCCTTCTTTTCAAATGAATTTGGTATTATCAATCACCAAAATAAAACCCATTCGGTCCAACACCAACGTCGATTGTTTCCAATTCGTTTCCGTTTAAATCATTGATTTTAATATAACTATTAGTCTGGAAATTACCACTATCAGCGATGTAAATCGTGTTATTCTCCACTTCAAAACCATAAATTCCACCAAAATCGCTGTTGTCATAACTCACTATGGGATTTTGGGCTGGCGCTGAAAAAGAAATATCAATGGCATATACACTCTTGCCAGCGGTGTAATAAACCATTCCATCTTCAATATCCAGGTTTTTTGCCGCCAAATCATTTCCGGAATCATCTGTGTAATTGAAGGCCACTTGATCAGTAACATTAAGACTGCTCAAATCAATTTTTTGTAATGTATCGTTGCTTAAGGCATAAATAGTCCCGTCTTCAACTTCAATTGAATTCAGACCATCTGCGGTTGAAATTGTTTCTGTGACTTGATTGCTCATTGGGTCAAAAACAGAAATCTGGTTCCCGCTGCCAAAAGCCGCATTTTGAATGTAAAGCATTCCGTTATCATCTTCAATGTTTTCAACTTTGGCGCCTATGTTTATGGTTTCTTGAATTTCAAAAGAAGACGTGTCAATCACGGCTATGAAATCGTCATCACCGGTTGAGAAGTCAGCCTGGTTTGTGACATAAATTTTTCCGTTTTCAACCACACCATAACGCGGAATATTTAAGCCACTATCCACTTTTCCGATCAATTCAAAAGTATTACGGTCAACCACGGTGATCAAATTTGATCCGTTTGAAATAATATAAGCGCGACCGCTATCATCAAAAAACATCGACTGTACAAATTTTCCTAAATCATTGGCGTCGGGATTATTAGCTGTGAATAAGTCCTGCTCGACAGTTTGATAATCTGAGCTGATAAATGAAATTGTTCCCGCCGTTTGAGAACCTTCATTCACCACAAAAAAGCCTTCGGCGTAAGGTCCTTGGTCATCCTCTGGACCACCATCACCAGGATCATTCCCGTCGTCCGGGTTTTCAATACCTTCATCATCGTCAAAATCATCGTCATTACTACAGCCAGTGAACAGCGCAAGACTTAAACAGGCCATCAAAAAGAATTTAAAATACATTGTCTTTCTCATAATTAAAAATTTAAGGTTAGGTAAAAATTAAAATGAATCCCGGGCATTATCCGGTCTTCGACATTTTGATAATAGATATCAAAAATATTGTTCAACTGCGTTCCTGCAGTCAGTTGCCTGTGTTTTCCAAAGTGATAGCCCAGCCCAAAATTTGAAATGGCATAGCCTGGCAAAACATTTTCAGGATTATTATCTGAGCGTGTAAAAACGTCACCGATTAAGCGCAATTGGTAATTCACAAAAAAGCGTTTGAACTCATAATTCAAATTAGTGGCCGCTTTGCGATAAGGCACATAAATGAGCTGATTGCCTGTTTTTTGGTTTTTGGAAAGGGTGTAAGAATAATTCCCGCTGAGTTGAAAATGATGGTTTCCAAAGCTTTTTGATCCACTTGCATAAAGTTCAGCACCATAAGTGTGAACATTTTCACGGTTTTCAGGACTCCAAAAACCGCTGCTTTGCGGAATCCATTGAATTAAATTATCAATATCATTATAAAAACCGGTTAAGTTTACTTTCCAGTTTTTACCTGAAAATTGATTGCCCAGCTCAACCTGATAAGAGGTTTCCGGTTTCAGATCAACATTTTCATTTCCTGTCCAGTATAAATCATTAAAAGTGGGAATCCGGAAATTTTTTGAACCGTTGAGTTTTAAGCGATAATAATCGGTTACTTGATATTCAGTTCCAAAATTAAAAAGCAGCGGACTGTCATAAACCGACGTTAGCTCTTTTCTTCCGCCGACTTCATAATTCCATTTCGGGTTGATCGCCTGTTTCCAAAGCAACACAAAAGCACCAATATTGCGTTGCTCTTCCGGAATATTAGAGCCTTCCCCCTTGGTGGAATTAAAGGATAAAATTCCTGTCAATTGCTCGCTGTTTGAAAATTTATAATCGGCAGTGTACTTTCCGATAAAAGTTTGGGCTTTCCCAAAAGTGAAACGGTCGTTTTCAATATTTGGAAAATACTTATACTTCTCAGAAAGGAAGGCGACACGCGTGCTGCTTTCGAATTTCCCAAAATCAGAACGCCATTCCAGCAAATTCCTGTAATTCAGATCCTTATATTTTGTTTTATTTTCCGAAGGGCGAATTAGGGAAAAATGCCTTTCACCATTAAAAAACTGACTGTAAAACCTCAAGCTGTGGATTTTATTTAACTTAAAAGCCAGCGACGCATTGATGCCGGTATTTTGGAATTGACCGTTGCGGTTAAAATTATCGGAATTTGGATAGTTATAATCATTGTCGGAACTAAAGCGTACCACAGAAACCGTAGTTGCCCAATTTTCCCCTCCAGCCTGGGTTTTATAACGTGCATCCAAGGTGTTGAAACTTCCATATTTTACATGAAATTGATTTGTCCACTCAGAATTATATTTTAAAACATTGTTCAAATGAACCGTCCCGCCAATGGCGCCGCTGCCGTAAACCAAACTTCCCCCACCTGCACGAACACTGATACTTTCAAAATTCCCGGCATTAATAGTATTGAAATCCAGTTGACCATTAAATTTTGAGTTGATATTGATGCCATTCCAGAGCACAGCGGTTTGAGAGGCAGTTGTTCCACGGAAACTCGGCGAAGAAACCATCCCCAAACCGTTTTGTTTAAAATATATTCCGGTGTGCTGATTAAGGATATTTGTGAGCGATGGTGTATTTTTCAACATCGTGGAATCACTTATGGTCACAAGGGTTTGGCCCGTTGAAAAATCTTTCAACAGATTATCGACCAGCACGACTTCATCCAGCTGATAAACAGTGGAATCTCCTTGGGCTTGCACTTTAAAAACAGCACTGGCCAGTAGTAAAAAAACAAGGCATTTCTTCATAAATCAAGAAGCTTTTTACCCGAAAGCCGTTTTGAATTTGGTTTATGAATGGCAGGTCTCCTGACTAGCGTCTCACCGATTTCCTTCCCTCCCGTCAAAAACGAAAAGTGGATTAGAAGATTTCGGCAAGCGTCCGCCGCGGCGGACAAAGCTTACAGTTGCGGGAACAGCTCAGGTTTTATGTGAATACACGATAATCCTGATTCCCTTTTAATTTTCAAACATAGTTGAAAAACCAATCGCTGCAAATTTAGGTAAATATCGATAAATGAAGCCCAAAATAATTATACTTTTGTAAGTTGAATATTAATTTGTGTTCGAGACAGGATTTAATAATTTAAAAAATGCAGTTTTTGACGTTCAATTATCTAATAACCGAATATTTGTTGTCAGTTCGAGTGAAATTTGAGTAGCGATAGCGGATCAAATTTTGTACCGCGCCTGCCGTCAATTTTTTGAATGTAGTGGCGGGCAGGTCGAGAACCATTGTGAATAAAAAGCTTCTCGATACCTGCCTGCCGGCAGCCAGGCTATTTTATTTCCGTTAGCACTTCAATAAAATCACTCGAAGTGACATCCAAATTACTAAGTTTGATTTTTTGTTAAATTTATTATTTGGAAGAAACTTCGGCAACTTTAAACCAAAACAATGTTTAAACCTAATACTTTAAAAGAAATCCTATTATTTTCACTCTGCATTTCCTTTTTTGTCGCGTGTAAAGATAATTCTAAAACTCATCAAAATCCTGACACAAAAGGAAAGGTCATCCCAGTTGACTATGCAAATGGGTTTAGCTTAAAACAATATAACGATTATAAAATTCTAAAAGTCACAAATCCCTGGCCGGATTCCGAGCGGAATTATACTTATGTTTTAACGGAAGAAAAAAACACTAAAATCCCGGATTCAATTGATTTTGACACCAAAATAAAAGTGCCGTTAAAAACAGTGGTAGCGACTTCCACCACACATATTCCAGCGATTGAAAGTTTAAAAGAACTCAGCAGCTTAAAAGGATTTCCAGGTTTGGATTATATCTCCTCTGAAAAAGTCCGAAATAGAATTGCCAATGGAAAAATTAAGGAATTGGGCAAAAACGAATCCCTGAACACTGAAGTTCTGCTTAATTTGAATCCTAATGCCATTGTCGCTTTTTCAATGAACAACGAAAATAAAAGTTTAAGTCAAGCTAAAAAAGCAGGAATCCCTGTAATTTACAACGGGGATTGGACGGAAAGCAATCCGCTGGGAAAAGCTGAATGGATCAAATTTTTTGGTGCCCTTTATGGAAAATTGGATCTGGCAGAAAAAAAATTCGATCAAATTGAAACCGATTATAAAGAAGCAATCAAAATCATTTCAACTAAAGACAACAAACCCAGCGTTCTCGCTGGTTCACTTTATAAAGATGTGTGGTATTTGCCTTATGGCAATAGCTGGCAAGGTAAAATGATTGCAGACGCCGGCGGAAATTATCTTTATAAAAACACCAAAGGCAGCGGCAGTATTTCGCTTTCACTTGAAGAAGTTTTGAACAAAGGAACAAATGCTGATAAGTGGATTGCACCCGGTTCGTTTAAAAGTTATTTGGCGATGCGAAAAGCAAGTGAACATTACGCGGAATTTGACGCTTTTAAAAACCGAGAGATTTATACATTTGCCAGCACAACTGGCAAAACCGGTGGTGTTCTTTATTATGAACTCGCACCACAACGACCGGATTTGGTTTTAAAAGACCTTATTAAAATTTTCCATCCGGAAAAACTTCCAGACTATGAACCCACTTTTTTTAAACCCTTAAAACGATGAATTCCCGAAGTCAACTGGTTTTTGGGTGTGGCCTTTTAGGACTACTATTTGCTTTCTTGACCAATTTGAGCCTGGGTTCTGTTTCCATTCCGTTTTCTGATTCGCTTTCCATTTTAACCGGTGGTGAAAGCAAAAGCACTTGGGAATATATTGTTTTAAATTATCGCTTGCCAAAAAGCTTTACCGCAATTTTAGTAGGTTCCGGGCTTTCTGTGAGCGGGCTTTTAATGCAAACACTTTTCAGGAATCCACTGGCCGGTCCTTATGTTTTGGGAATCAGCAGCGGTGCGAGTCTGGGTGTTGCCCTTTTACTGATGGGCGGTGGGGTTTTAGGCGGTTTTTTCCTCGATTTTGCCGCATTGAACTGGTCGCTGATTGTCGCCGCCAGTGCCGGAAGTTTTTTGGTTTTACTGGTCGTGATGGCGACTGCCGCAAAAATCAGGGACACGATGGCTATTTTAATCATCGGGTTGATGTTTGCCAGTTTGACCTCAGCGCTTGTGAGCGTTTTGTCTTATTTTACTTCTTCTGAAAAATTGCAACAATTTGTGTTTTGGTCTTATGGCAGCGTGGGAAATTTAGGTTGGAACGAGCTCGTGGTTTTAGTTTTGTTTTGGTTGGTCGGTTTAGGGATTTCATTTTTTTGTGCCAAAAACCTGAACGCGCTTCTGCTCGGTGAGAATTATGCCAAAAGTCTGGGAACACCGGTTAAAGCCAATCGCTACTGGGTGATTCTTGCCACCAGTTTATTGGCCGGAAGCGTCACGGCATTTGCGGGTCCCATTGCTTTTATTGGATTGGCCATTCCACATTTGGTGAGGTTAATTTTCCCCAGCAGCAACCATCTCAAATTAATTCCCGCCGTGATGATTTTTGGCAGCATTTTAATGTTGATCTGCGACACGGTTGCGCAGTTGCCGGGAAGTGAAATCACCTTACCTTTGAACGCGATCACATCATTAGTCGGTGCGCCGGTTGTGATTTGGTTGCTGGTTCGGAAAAAGAAATTGGTTTTTTAAGAATATTTAAAATTGGGTTTGTTCATTTTAAAACTTAAAAAACTATATAAGATTGTATCTTTGATGCTATCAAATGATACTATCACGAAGAATTACCCTACGAAATAACCGTGCAATTTTAAATGTGGTTACTTCTGTTTTTTAAAGATGATAGCTCTACTTTATTAAAAACACGGCTAAAAATTGTAACTTTCAAAAGCATATTTTAAAAAACTCTCAACAAAAACTTTATAATCCTGACCTCTTGAAATCATTAAAAGACATAAAATCAATTCTGGGTAATAACCGGGAAAAGCTTTTCAAACTTTACCCCATAAAATCATTGGCTATTTTTGGATCCTTTGCCAGAAATCAACAACAAGGGGACAGCGATTTAGATATCATTGTAGAATTTGACGATAAAATTGGTATTGGTTTTATTGATTTGGCTAATGAACTTGAAAATTTAATTGGTTTAAAAATTGACCTGGTCTCTAAAAATGGTATCAAAAAAAGATATTTTCAATCCCTTGAAGAAGAATTGATCTATGTCTAAACGAAATGACAAATTGCTTCTATTGGATATGCTGGAAGCCGCTGAAAAAACAAAAGTTTACTTCTGATTTAAATTACGATGCCTTTTTAAATAATGAAATTATAAAAGACGCTGTTGCCCGAGATTTTGAAATCATCGGTGAAGCTTCCAATAGAATTAATACTGATGGTGGAGGCTCAAGGGCTTTAGAAATCGCATAATCCACGAATACTTTGGAATTGACTATGGAATAATGTGGACAATTATTGATGAAAATATAAGTGATTTAATCGATGAACTGAAGAAACTACTCTAAACGTCATCCCTATATCAAAACTTACAGCATAAAAACGAATGCAAGACCAAAAACCTTTTCTAAAAACCAAAAACCTCGACATCGGTTATGCTGAAAAAGCGGTAGCTGAGAATTTAGACTTGCGCTTTCAAAAAGGCAGACTACACGCGATAATCGGTATCAACGGAATTGGGAAATCCACTTTATTGCAAACACTTTCTGGGCAACTTGAAAAGCTTTCCGGGGAAATTGAATTAAAAAACCAAGAATTAAATAAATTTTCACCTTCAGATTCGGCCCGGGAAATCGGTGTGGTTTTTACGCACCGGGATTTTTCACAGAATTTGACTGTTTATGATTTCGTGGCGCTCGGTCGGCATCCCTACACCGGGTTTTTGGGTAAATTATCAAACGAAGATAAACGCGAAGTCAAAGACGCTTTGGAAATTCTTGAAATCCACCACTTTTCCTCCCGAAAGTGCGTAAATTTAAGCGATGGGCAATTGCAAAAAGTTTTAATTGCCCGTGTTCTGGCACAAAACACCTCGGTTATTTTGATGGACGAACCCACTCATCATTTAGATTTTTACAACCGCGCTTTTGTGATGCGATTGCTCAAAAAGCTGACCCGGGATTATAATAAATGTATTCTATTTTCAACCCACGAAATTAATATGGCGTTGAAACTCAGTGATGATATTGTGCTTTTACAAAAATCGGGCTGTGTCCAAAATACCCCGGCAGAGCTTATCTCAAGCCAAATTTTAGAAAACATTTTTCCAAAAGGCCAGGTGCAGTTTAACCGAAAAGAAGGTGTTTTTAAAATTAAAGAACTATAAAAAACTTCCACCAAAGATTTCTTCGTATGTTTTCCTGCTTTTGAACCTCTATAATTTATAAAAATAACGTTCTTTAAGGCTTCTAAAAAACTTCGCCTAAATTATTTGGCAGCCATTGAGCTATGACGAAAAAAAATACCCCAAAATACAAAAACTACCTTTTGTGCAGCATAGCTATTTTTATACTTGCAATTCAGTCTGTTTCTGCTCAGCACAAGCTCAGGGCTTCAATGAATGTAATTTCTGAAAACCGGGTTATCCACGTTAATCAGGAATTAGATTTCGTCAACCCTTCAACCGACACTTTAAAATCAATTTATTTGCTCGATTGGAACAACGCTTTCTCCAGTAAAATTTCACCTTTGGGCAAGCGCTTTTCTGAAGATTATAACAGGCGATTTCGATTTTCATCCCTGGATGAACGCGGTTTTACCGAAGTAAATTCTATTACACAAAAAAATAAAAATTTAAATTTTGAACGGCTTCCGAAACAAGTTGACATCATTAAATTAAAACTAACTCAACCTTTAAAGCCGGGCGAAACATCTAAGTTAAAATTAAACTATGATCTGCATATTCCCCTGGACAAATTCACGGATTATGGTTTTAACAATGGGAATTATAAATTGCGCCATCACTTGATATTGCCAGCAGTTTACCGCCAAAGCTGGGAATTTTACAGTCATAAGGATATCAACGATCAGTTTGTGCCGGAAATGGATGTTGAATTAAACCTGAAAATCCCTCTTGAATACAGCGTGGTTTCCGCAATGCGGCAAAAAGAAATTGAACGGGGAAAAACGCAAAAAATAGTCCAATTGACAGGGAAAAACTCATTTAAAAATGAGCTTTTACTCTTGAAAGACAACTTTTTTGAGCGCTATCAATTGGATTCCTTAAATTTGTTGACTAATATTTTAGACGAAAATTTAGATGAAGAAACTAAAAAAAATAAGCTTAATCAAATCACTGGTTTTCTACGTGAGCATTTGGGGCCATATCCCGATTCCACTCTTTTAGCTTCTGAAGTCAATTATTTGAATGACCCTGTTTATGGGCTGAACCAACTTCCAGATTTGATCAGGCCATTTTCAGATGAGTTTCAGTATGAAGTGAAAATGTTTAAGGTCATGACCAGTATTTACCTTGAAAACAGCTTTTATTTGAACCCCCGGAAAGAACTCTGGGCCCAGGATGCCATTCAGGTTTATTTGATGATGCGTTATGTGGAAAAATATCACCCCAAGACAAAATTATTTGGAAAACTCACAGAAATCATAGGCTTGCGCTGGTTTCACGCCGCCGATTTAGAATATAACTACCGTTATCCATTTCTCTTTTTAAATATGGCGCGGCTCAATCTAGACCAGCCATTGACAAAAAGCCAAGATTCCCTGGTTAAATTTAATCAAACCATCGCCAACTCATTCAAAGCGGGTATAGGTTTGGCTTATTTGAATGATTATTTAGAAAATAATGCAGTTGATGAGAGTATCGCTGAATTTTTTAAACGTTTTCGTCTAAAAACTGTCCACCCTTCAGATTTTGAGGCTATTTTAAAAGAAAGGGCCGATAAAAAAATCGACTGGTTTTTTAAGGACTATGTCGCGGGCAATTCCCATATTGATTTTGACATCACTGAAGTTGAAAAGACCGAGGACAGCATTCGCGTTCACATCAACAATAAAGAAAATAACCGAATGCCCGTTTCACTTTATGGAATCACCGATAAACAGATCGTTTTTAAAACCTGGACAAAGCCTTTTAAAGATGATACTGTTGTCAGCATTCCAAAAATCAATGCTGAACGCCTCGCGTTGAATTATGAAGGTGTTATTCCAGAATTTAACCAGCGGAACAATTATTATGGGTTAAATGCGATTTTCAATAAACCCTTTCAGATCAGGTTGTTTCAGGATATTGAAGACCCGCGTTATAATCAGGTTTTTGTGATGCCCGAGTTTTCTTATAACTTATATGATGGTATTTCCATTGGCCCCACTCTTTACAACAAAACACTGTTGAGCAAAACGATGATTTTTAGTATTTCGCCAAAATATGGTTTTACCAGTAAAACATTGATTGGATCGGCTTCATTCTATAAAACCCATCAATTTCAAAATCAAGCTTTTCATGCCATTCGCTATGGCATCAGCGGGACGCGCTATTCATATGCCGATGATTTGTTCTATAGAAAGTATTCGCCCTATGTCACCTTTGCTTTTCGGGATACTGATTTACGGAACAATGAGGATCAATATATCAATTTCCGCAGCGTCACCGTTGATCGTGACCGCAGCTCTGAAGATCAAGTGGATGAGCCAGATTACAGCGTATTTTCAGCGAATTACAGTTATAGCAACCGTAATCTGGTCAATTATTTTACCGGTAAATTTGATATTCAGTTTGCTGATAAATTCAATAAAATCTCGGTGAGTTCAAAATACCGCAAACTATATTTGGACAACCGGCAAATTGAACTGCGTTTTTTTGGCGGATTATTTTTAAGGAACGACAGCCGGGATTCTGATTATTTCAGCTTTGCACTGGACCGGCCGACAGATTATCTTTTTGATTATAATTATTATGGCCGAAGCGAAAGCAGTGGCCTGTTCAGTCAACAATATATCGAAGCTGAAGGCGGTTTCAAATCACAGCTCGAGCCTGCTTTTGCAAACCAGTGGTTAACCACGGTCAATGGCAGCGTCACGATTTGGAACTGGATTTATGCTTATAGCGATATAGGATTTGTAAAGAACAAAGGCCAAGATGCTAAATTCCTCTATGATTCTGGAATCCGGGTGAGTTTGGTCCAAGATTATTTTGAAGTGTTTTTTCCGGTTTATTCAAGCTTGGGCTGGGAAATTGATCAACCGGATTATGACCAGAAAATACGTTTTATTGTATCGCTGGATTTTGGAACTTTGGTCAGCTTATTTACGCGGGAATATTATTGATCAGGATTTTAGCTTCTGGATTATTTCGGGTAAACCCAAGGTTTCCTGATCGCCGGTTTTCATATTTTTAAGTGTAAACTTTTCCGCTTCCATTTCTTTGCTTCCAGCCAGAATTACAAAAGGGATTGCGCGTTTATTGGCATAATCCATTTGTTTTTTCATTTTAGAATCATCGGGATATAGCTCTGCAGCGATGTTTTCTTCACGAAGCTTGGTGAGGTTTTTTATAGCATAAAAAGCTTCTTCTTGACCAAAATTGATAAAAATAACCTGCGTGCTTTTAGCGGTTTCCTGTGGAAATAAATTTAATTTTTCCATTACCAGATAAATCCGGTCAAGGCCAAAGGAAATTCCAATTCCACTTAAATTTTTAAGACCAAAAATCCCTGTCAAATCATCATAGCGCCCACCACCACCGATGGAAGAATTAAAATCGGCTTCCGGTGGTGGGAGAACTTCAAAAATAGCACCCGTGTAATAGTCAAGACCGCGCGCTAACGTTAAATCCAGGTCGAGTTTAGCAGTTTTAAGCGGCATTTCAGCAATCACTTTTCCAATAAATTCAAGTTCTTCAATCCCTTTTTTTCCAATTTCTGAACTATCCATCATCTTTTTGATGCGTTGGATTTTTTCCTGAAAAGTCCCTTCCGTTTTGAAAATCGGGTTTAATGTTTTCAGGGCATTTTCTGGGATATCGAGGTTACGCAATTCATTTTTGACGCCCTCTTCCCCTATTTTATCCATCTTGTCGAGTGCAACGGTAAATTGGGTCAATTTTTTTTCTTCACCAATAATTTCAGCCAAACCACTCAAAACTTTTCGGTTGTTAATTTTGATGGTAATGCCATTCATGCCTAAATCTGAAAAGGATTGATCATAAAGCTGGATAAATTCAATTTCCTGCCAAAGGCTATCGCTTCCCACAACGTCGGCATCACATTGAAAAAATTCCCGAAAACGCCCTTTTTGTGGACGATCGGCGCGCCAGACGGGTTGAACTTGAAAACGTTTGAATGGAAAATGAAGTTCATTTTGATGTTGGACAACAAAGCGGGCAAAAGGCACGGTCAAATCATAACGCAGGGATTTACCGCTGATTTTTGATGTGAGTTCATCAGTTTGTTTTGAATTCAAAATGGAATCTTCCACCTTCTTGAGATAGTCACCATTGTTCAAAATTTTAAAGATCAGCCGGTCACCTTCATCTCCATATTTGCCGAGTAAAGTTTTATTTTTCTCAAAACTGGGCGTTTGGATTTCCTGAAAGCCAAATTTTTTAAAATTTTGCTCAAAACTATTGATAATATAATTCCTGCGATTGACCTCTTCCGGAAAAAAATCCCGGGTTCCTTTTGCTATGCTGGGTTTTTGTGCCATAAAAAACTAATGCAGGCAACTTCGAAAAGTGTCTGCATTATATCTAATTTTAAAATGAATGAAATAGTTCTTAATAATTTAAACGACTTCAAGAATTTTCAGATTTTTCAGGCTTTTCATTGGTTTTGTCTTCATGGACAACTAAACGAAAACCTTCACCGTGAATATTCAATATTTCTACTCCATCATCAAGTTTTAAGTATTTACGCAATTTCGCAATATAAACATCCATACTTCTTGAAGTGAAATAATTGTCGTCGCGCCAAATTTTGGTCAAGGCCAATTCCCGCGGCATCAAGTCGTTTTCATGTAGGGCTAAAAGGCGTAAAAGCTCATTTTCCTTAGGCGACAATTTAATGGGGTTTTTATCATTATAAGTTAAAAACCGTAGTTTTGAATTGAGGAAAAAATTCCCGATTTCAAATTCAAATTGTTTGCTGTCAGCAATGCTTTCAGTTGTTTTGCGCTGCATTATAGCTTTTATTTTCATCAACAAAACTTCGCTATCAAAGGGTTTGTTGAGATAATCATCGGCCCCGGCCTTATACCCTTTAAGCACGTCTTCTTTCATAGCTTTAGCTGTCAAGAAAATAATGGGCACATCTTCATCCTTCTCCCGGATTTCCTTAGCCAAGGTGAAACCATCTTTATATGGCATCATCACATCAAGGATACAAAGGTCGTAATCATCTTTCTTAAATTTTTCAAAACCTTCCATCCCATTTTTCGCGTGAGTGACTTCATAATCATTCATTGCGAGATAATCCTTGAGTACGATTCCAAAGTTTGGATCGTCTTCGACTAACAGGATTTTTTTATTTTCCATTTCCATTTCAGATTCCATAGTTTAAGATATTATGGGTAATTTAATTATAAATGTACTTCCTTTTCCTTTTTCACTTTCAATGCTGATTTCGCCGTGGTGATCAGCAATAATTTGCTTTACATAGGCTAATCCCAGACCGTGCCCCTTTATATTATGGATGTTTCCAGTGTGTTCCCTAAAAAATTTTTCAAAAACTTTTTTCTGGATACTTTTGCTCATTCCATTACCTTGATCCCGGATTTTAACAATAACGAAATCATTTATATTTTTTGTAAAGATGTCAATTTTTGGCTCATCTTCTGAATATTTAACAGCATTGTCTAAAATATTAACAATTACATTTGTAAAATGCGATTCACTGGCCAAAACCGAAGAATTTAAAGCGGAAAAATGCGTGTCGATATAACCATTGCGTTCTTCAACAATCAGCGTGACATGTGATATTGCTTCCTCGATCAACTCTTGTAAATTTAAACGCTCTTTACTAATGTTAAGTTCATTGCGTTCAAGCCTTGAAATTCTCAACACTGATTCAACTTGGGCGTGCATGCGTTTGTTTTCATCGCGCATCATTTGAAGATAAGTGTCCAGCCGGCCTTCATCTGCCCTTAGTTTTTTATTCTTTAAGGCATCCAATGCAAGGTTGATTGTCGCAATGGGAGTTTTAAACTCATGCGTCATATTGTTGATGAAATCGCTTTTGATAATGGCAATTTTACGCTGTTTCTGCAGTAAATAAATGGCACCTCCATAAGCAAAAATTATGATCAGGGTAAAAAGAATACTTAAAATCAACATCAATTTGATTGAGGACATTACCTCCCGCTTTTGACCAATAAAGTTGATCAATAATCTATAATCGTTATTTGGTGAGGCAAAAAGGGCTATTCCATAAGTACTTTTCGGATTTTTTGAGAAACCTTCAGTTTCCAATCCCGTGGCCATCTCGCCGTCATAAATGGCAAACTCATATTTTGAACTTATATCGCGCATATCGAGCTGCGCCTGGATGAAGCTTTTTAAAACTGACCTATTAATGCGATCTTTAATGGGCAGGCCAGCCGACTTTTCTTTAATAGCATTCTTCAATAAATATTTCTCTTTTTCCGGCAAACGGGAGATCCGTTCAAACTTTTCTTCTGCACTGAACTCGGGATTACTCCTCGATTCATCTTGCCTGATAACCCTGGTGACTTTCCGGTTTGTAAATTTTGTGAAATCAATACTGTCACCACTACTTTTCAAGAATGGGGTCTCGAGTTTATAATCCTCCTGCAAAATACTGTTGCTATATATGAAGGTTTCATTTGTATAATCATTTTTTTTAACTTGAAAAAGTTCACTGAGGGTCCTGCTGGTGGGACGCTTGCTATCGGCAAGTTTTATATATTCGACATAATAACGGTCTATTTCGCGCTGTTCAATTTGTTCAGCGACCCTGATTAAAGCCTGTTTGGCATTGAGTGAATATTGTTTGGCATTGCTGTCAAAGCTCTTTTTAATCCAGTATGCTTGAACTGCAATTATGCCAATGAGGGAAACGCTCATCAATCCAATCAGAAAAAAGAACATTTTTCTTTTCATAGATTGCAAAACTAGAAACTAAAACATGCACATAATTTTGCTTTAACCTTAACTTAACAGCGCAGTAATTAGCCTTTGAATTATCCCGATAAATTTTTATGTATTTCCTCAACTTTTAAAGTTGCCTTCACCAAAGAATTATTTTCGATCACAAAATCAGCTTTTTTGAGCTTTTTTTGATCATCCCATTGATTTTTCATCCGGCCTTCAACTTCTTTTTTTGTGACGCTATCGCGGCTCATCACTCGTTTGATCTTTTCTTCCCGATCTGCAACGACTAAAATTGTATAATCAAACTGATTTTCACTGCCGTGTTCAAAAATAATAGCTGCCTCATAAATCAGGTATGCTGCGTCTTGGGTTGATTTCCACTGATTAAAACAGTGGTGGACTTTGGGGTGAATTATTGAGTTTAATCCATCCAAAAGCCTTTGACTATTGAAAACTTTACTGGCTATAAATTTCCGGTCAGGGCTTTCCTTTTTGTCGTAAGCCTTTTCACCGAGAAGTTTTTTCACTTCACTAATGGCTTCAGGATCTTCGGCCAGGATTTTTTTCGCTGCTTTATCAGCTTCAAAAACGGGAATACCTTTTTCCTTGAAGAGTTTTGCAATAGTGGTTTTTCCACTTCCGATCCCGCCTGTGAGTCCAATTATTTTCATTTACTGATTATAAAATCAACACGGTTGACATTCAAGCGCTCATTCAGGATATCTTTGGGATATATCACAAGTTCAGGGATCAAAAAGTCGCGATCGCTATCAATGCCATTTTGAAAATCACAAACCACCCTAAAATCACTTTCAGAAATGTCTTTATAATCTGAAAGTGTTGCAGTAAAAATAACCACTGCCGTTTTGGGGAAAATTTCTATGTTCCAGTTTTCAGGAATATTGATCAAATTTATCGGGACTTCAAATCGGCCTTCTGTGAATTTTGCGACATTTTGACTAAAGGACACCTCGTTTTGAAAATACTTTATTTGACCGGATTTTTTTTGAAGTTTGATTTTTCCAGATTTTTTCTCTTTGATGTTTGTCAAGGTCATCTTTTTCGTATCAACTTTTGATATTTTTGCCAAACTATCAAGGCTGCCTGTAATATTTATACTGTCCGGAAGGATAACAAGTTTATTTTTTGCGCCATATCCCGGGGCAAAATTGAACTCAATATGGGCTACAACGGGAACTTTTTTTGTTTCTTTCCTATCGAAAGGGATTCGGATATTTTCATCTATAAAATTATATTCGTCCTCGGAAATCCCCAATTGGTCACTGAGCAATTTACGTTGGAATTCGCGGTTGATCACAAAGTTGCTGTCATTTTGAGGTAAAGAATCAACCGGGATTTTTAGTTTAGAATCCATCCATCCATACCACGCCAAGTTAAAACCATTGTCCTTCATCCTGATGTCCAGAGTCGTTTTATCTATTTTAGGGATTTTATCCTGCGGAACTTCGACAAGTTCAAATGGGATCTTTATGCTTTGACTGTAAGTTTGTGAAAACTGGACTATAACCCAAATAACCGTTGATATCAATAAAAAGATTAGAAAAACCTTTAAATTATTTCCCCTAAAAGGACTTTTGAATTTTTGACGGTTTGAAGCTTTCATAACAATTTTAGCATTATATCAGGTCAAGAATTTTAGCTAATCACCGAAAATATAAAAATTTCAAGGCTTACTAAAAGTTTTCAATTTACGAATATCGCTGTATTTAAACACAAAAAATTTTGCTTAAAGATAAAATTTAAAATCACCATTTTCAGGCAACTATTTTTTTTCGGCTTTTTTCACCCTCTTTAGCTTCATTAAAGTCTTATACCACTTCAACTTTAAAATTATTGGTATAATGCCGGGAGATAATAAATTAAGGCTCAAATTTAGAACTGCGTTGATAATAAAAAAAATGACTCCCCCAAAGCCTGCTTGGGGGGAAAGCCTGCCCGCCGTCATTTTTTTTTAAAATAGGATGGCAGGCGGGGGCTGGGCCTGCCTGCCGGCAGGCAGGCTTCTTCGCCGCGGCGAAAAGGACTTTAAAGAGACAACGCTAAATTAAACTAGTGCTATGTTAGGTCTGTTATGGCGGTTAAACTGCTGTTATTTTTCGTCAGGTCAAGGCAAGAAATTATTGCATAGCCTTAGCTACGGAATCATTTTTTAACGCAGAACTGGCGAAAAAGAACAAAATTTCGGGTGGCTAAAATAGGCTTAACATAACACTAGAGCCTAAATTAATTAAAACTTAATAGACGTAATAATATAGTTGATTAGGTCTTAGACCTACCTCGGTATAGTACATTTGATCAAGTTCTATTATGGAATTATAAAATTAAATTGGCTTTAAAGGACAAAACCAATCCATAAAAACAGAAAGGTCAAATATCCCCAAATCAAAATAAAGACGATGTGAACGCTGGTTTCAAAGATTTTCCCTCTCCACAATTTTGAAGAATAGCCAAAGAACTGAACCAGCAAACGCAGCCCCCAAAAAACACCAAGACCAATACAAATGCTTTGGCCTAAATCAGTGTTTAATAAAGCCTGAGTTTCAAAAAGGCACAAAAGCCCCATCAGAAAAACGATAAAAGCCAAAAAAAATGTATGCACCCACATCATTTGCCGGTTGATGAGCGAGAGGGGTTTCAGATCTGAGTTCCACCCAAAATAACGCGGAAAAAAGAAATGCAGCACCGCCAGCACCACAAAAAACCCACCTATTATTTTAAGTTGTACAATCATTTGTTCTCTAAAATAAAGGTGTTGACAAAAGGCGTTGTCTTGATTTTATCCTTAAGTTTTAAATTAGCTTTTTGAAAAGTTTGCTTCCAGGTTTCTAAGGGTAAAAAGTGCGTGAAACCAAGCGTATAGGCCAGGAAATTATAGCCGTCCCGCAAATGTTCTGTCACGAGAATATTTTTAGAACATACCCGGTTCAGCTCCTCAAAAAATTTATGGCGTTCTATATCATCGCGAATTTCATGAGCGGCAAAAATAATAAATACAAAGTCAAACTGGTCATCTTCAAAGGGCAATTGATGGGTTTCTATAGCAACATTTTCCGCTGCCGGCGGAAAAATTTTACGAGCCCGTTTTATGGAGACCTCAGTGTGCTTTTTTGGGTCGTAAAAATCTGCTGTTTGGATATTTGCCTTCGGAAAGCGCTGTTTTAAGATTGGACTAAATTCATCAAAACCGGCGTTGACCACTAGCAAGTTGGCTTCAGGATTTATGCTTAAAGAAGCTATCCACGGTATTTGATATAAATTTGAACAATCATACACCCAAAAGGAAGCTGCCAATGAAGTGAAAATCGGGACGCCAATTAAAATCAAAGATAGCAAAGGGATCAAGGTAAACGAACCCGGAACAAAAAACAAAATTCCCCCCAAGAAAATAAATGCCAGCAAAGCCAAAGCATAAAAATGCCAATTAAACCGAATGATATTTAAAACCCCTTCAAAAGGTTTTCTTGTTATTTGCTGAACCTTCCTTTTTTCCATTGATAAGGGATGTTTTTTACTACAAAAGCACTTGCTAATTTAGCTTCTTTTTGAAAGTTGTTTTCTCTTAAAAACCCAAAATCCTGTGTTAGAACGTGAACGGGTTCTGGTTTCCAATTGCTGCGTTTACCTTCCACAATGAGCATCTGATTTCGTTTTCTATTATGAGTGAATGTAAACGGCAATGGCCCTGCAAAACGCCGCGCTTCTTTCCAGGAAGAAAAAGGTGATGTCGCCGGAATTTCAGCATGCCCGTCAAAATCAACCTCAACCTGAAAACCTGATTTGTGTGACTGGATTTTCTCGCGGCTTCCCATCACTTCGCGATGAATATCAGTCTTTGTATAATTATAATGCGTGAAAAGCTTTCCCAGAAATTCCATTCGTTTGCGGTCGGTTTCCGATTTTAAGATGTAAAGCCCTCTTAACCTTTTATTTTGATCTGTTTTATAGGTCACAAAAATACGGTAACCAATTAAAAAGAAATCATTGCCTAAAAATTTTGGAAAGCCTTTAGGTCTCAGCGATTTGGTCTGCACCATCGCAACGGCAATAAAAGCCCATTTATCCTGAAAAGTATCCAGTTTAACCGGTTTTGGCACTCGGTCTTGAAGAATTTCTTTAGGCAAGGCAAAGGTGAAAACCAGCGAAGAGTCAAAATATGCTTCAACTGGAAAAGGATGGTTTTTTAAAAAGTTAAACACGTTTATTCTTCTGTTTTGGATAAAGATAAAAAGAATTCACAAAAATCAAGGCACAAAACAGAAGAGCAAAAAGCATGTTCCATCGCCCCCACATTAAAAAATCAGGTACTGTTAGAAACTCAATAATATTCATTGTTAAAATCACGATGATTTGAAGGCCTGCATTGAGTTTTACTTTCCAGCGCATTGCAATCCAAAGGGCCATTAAAATTTCCAGTGAACCGATAATTATTGTCAACGACCGTGAATAATCCTGACTCAAAATGCGGGAAACAATTTCCTGATGCCGGGGCAGGAGGTTCAAAACTTTGCAAAAGAGCCCGTTGACCAGCCAAACCAGCGCGATGAAAATTGTCAGGATTTTAAAATATTCTTTCAAAATAAATCAGCTCATTTCTTTATAGGCAATAAAAATGGACATCAGAAGCACAAACCAGCCGAAAGCTCTTTTGAGTTTTTCCCCATCGATAAACCGGTTTAAATAAATCCCGATAAAAATGCCTACCACAGCCAAAGACGTGAACGTCAATAAAAATTTCCATTCAATATTGATATTGCTCACATCGCCCAAAAATCCGATCAGCGAGTTGATGGCCACAATAAAAAGTGAGGTTGCCACCGCCCTTTTCATTGGCAATTTAGCAAGTAAGACCAAAATAGGAACGATTATAAACCCACCGCCGGCACCGACAATTCCAGTGACCAATCCTGTAAACGCACCCAGAACAAACAACACCGGATAATTGATATTTTCCTTCCCTTCCAAATCCTCGACCTTGTCTTTTTTGTTCCCACGGATCATAGAAATCGAAGCTAACAGCATCAACACGGCAAAAAACAGCATTATCGCAATATCTTTTGTCAGGACAAAACCGCCAACTTCAAAAATTTTTTCCGGCAGGGCGGGTACTAAAAATTTTCGTGTGGAAAATACTGAAAGCAGCGCGGGAATGGCAAAAACCAGAGATGCTGAAAAATTCACCATTTTTTTCTGGATATTCCTGAAAGCGCCAAAAGCCGAAGAAGTGCCCACCACAAAAAGGGAATATCCAGTAGCGATGACGGGATCTTTGGCCAAAAGATAAACCAAAATCGGAACGGTTAAAATCGAGCCACCACCACCGGTCAGGCCCAAAACCAAACCAATGCAAACCGCGCCGATGTAACCTAAAATTTCAGTCAAATTAAAATTTAATTTTTAGGCAAATTTAATTGATTTGATATTGATGAGCTAATGTAGCGATGCGGAAATGTGTTGATGTGTTGATGTGTTGATGTGATGATGTGATGATGGGTTGATGTGCTAATGTGAAGACTATACCTTGGAGGCTGGAAGTTGGTTAGTTGGAGGATGGAAATTTGAAATTGAAAAATTTGAGATTTGAATTTTGAAATAAACTTGCTTTCTGTCATCCACCCCGGCGGACAGGTTCTGGAAAATTCCGAACCCGAGCACTCGGGGGGGAAGGAATTTATTCAGAATCTGTTTATCGTTAAAAGAAAGTTTTTTGCTGTATTAACCATCACGAAAACCCAATGGTGATTTAATTACTTTGTAAAAGGCTGATTTGACAATAAGGTCTATTTAAGAGCTCATAAAAAGGTAATTGCTGCTCAGTAAAAAACCTTTTCCTTAAACCGCCTCATCATTCCCCAATTTTAACTATAAACGCAACTTAGGTTTAGATAATAGGAAGAAAAAACACTTCTTAAAACAAACTTTTTAACCTTAACATTTTTTTTAGTAAATATTTTTTTAATAAATTTAGCATTTATAAAACGGCAGTTATGCTTTTTAACGCCACGAAAATCACCTTTATTGATCATTAATTAACCCACTGTTTATGAAAAAAATTTTACTTCTACTTTGTCTGGCGTTTAGCTTCGTTACTCTTGCGAATGAAAATGAAAATAAGGATGTTAGTGCAAAATCTGATTTGAAAATATATACTGAAAAGCAAATTTCAGTTTACCAACTCAATCAGGGGCTCATTTTCCGCCCGGCGCCAAAGAAAACTGATAAACCCGCAAATGGAGTGTCCAATTTCTTTGTGACACCAAACCCAACCGCGGGCAAAGCCACGGCCTACTTTAAAACCACCGGCAATGCCGATCGTTTGGTGATTCGCGATATGCGTGGGCGGACCTTATGGAGCCATAAAATTACAAAAGCCCAGGGCAAAATAGAAATCCAAGGATCCATTCTTGCTTCGGGCACTTACTTGGTCTGCCTTCAAAAAGAAGGGCAGATATTGGAGAGCGTCAAATTAATTATTAAATAAGCAAACCCTAAAATTTATTAATGATGAAAAAACCAATTTTAATACTTTTGTTTTTAAGTTCCCTAACCGCAGCGGCACAGCAAGAAAAAGTTTGGCAGTGGATCAGCAGGGGCGGAAGCAGTTCAAGTATTCCGGGCTTTTCAGACGTTGAAGAAGGGGTTTATGATTTGGGCACGGACAGTGAGCAGAATATTTATATGCTTTCCACGGTCGGACAGACCAGTGTGAATATCAATGGTATTGATGTTCCCAATGAAAATGAATTTGACAACACCCAGCGGGATGTTATCTTGGCAAGTTTTGACTGCAACGGCAATTACCGATGGTCTAAAATCTTTGGAGGTAACGGTCGAGAAAAAGGGGTGTTTTTGGAAGTGGGCAGCAACGACCAGATATATGTTGTTGGGGGTTTTGGCACTTGTGACCCCAATGTCCCGCCCCCCCACATTGGGCAGGATACCATTATCGAACAATCTTTTAGTGAATGCCAAACGCTTTTTATGGCCAATTTCAGCCAGGAAGGCGAGCTCAACTGGCTGGAACTGCCCCAGGAACCTTCCGATTCAGATCTGACCATCAGCGGTAGCCTGTCCAAAGGATTGATCATAGATGAAAATAACAATTTATATTGGATGGCCATAGTTTCACCAAATTCTTTAAAATACCCTGAAGCTATGATACCTGAGGAAAGTAACTATATTTTAAAATACGACCCTCAAGGTAATTTCCAGGAAGTCCTCGACCCCAATTTTGATTTGGGAATTTATTGGAGCGGCAACCTGCGCTTTTACCGCAACCCCTATAACGGGCATTTTTATTTTACCAGCCGGAGCACCGTCCCTGAGGATAGTGCCATTGTAGATGGCAACACTATCGACAATGGTTTTTTTCTGGCCCATTATGACGCCCAGATGATCCTGCAGTGGATCACCGAGGACAACACAGAAGACGATGCCCCCAATATTTTTAATTTACAATTTGACAGTGATAACAACATTTATCTCGCTGGCCGTTTCGCCGGATTAGGTATTGGTGACTTTTTGGGGTTCCAAGTTGATGAAAGCAACTATTTTCCTACTTTCTTGATGAAAATCGACCCAACTGGTCAAAACCGCCTCTGGACCACCTATAACAATCAAAACCTTTATAATCAGGGTGATTTTCTCATTAAAAACGACACCATAATTTTGGTGTCCACCGGCAACAACAACACCCTTACCGAAGAAGGTTATACTTGGGGGGATGAAAATATTAACATACCCATCTTGGATGGGGAAGGCATATATGAAGACCCTATTATTGCCTATTTTGATATGCAGACCGGGGATATCCTCCACTTGGATTACCTGAAAAGTAAAAACGGGTCAACTGTAGAGGCCATCACCCTCGATGCCGCCGGCGATGTCCTAATGGGCGGCAGTTTTGAAAATATCCTTTACGACAGCGCCGGAAACGAAACCTATTCCAACAGCGGGGTGCAAACAGATTTCTTTGTCACAAAATATGCCACGGCCGCCTGCAACGAGCCCTTGGCTTCAACCCCGGTTGTTCAAAAAACACAGTGGAAAGCTTATCCCAACCCCACCAGCGAGCAGGTCACTATAGAGCTGCAACAAAAAGCAAGCTATAAACTCTACAACCTGCAGGGGCGTTTGATGAAAGAAGGCCAGCTTAGCCCGGGCAATCCAAGCATCGGCCTCAGCGGTTTTCAGAGCGGGGTTTATTTTCTACGCCTGAGTGGCGATAATGGAAAAGTTGAGACGGTGAAGATTGTGAAAGAGTGAGGTTGTTGATGTGCTAATTTGCTGCCTTTCGACAGGCTCAGGGTAAAATGTGATGTTTTGAAATTTTACACTGAGCTGCGTCGAAGTGTTGAAATAAAAAATTTGAGATTTGAATTTTGAAATCAAAAAGGATACCCAATCGCGAAGTTGAAAACAGGTTTAGAATACTCAAAGTCCCAGGCTTGAGCCGGTCGTTTTACAGGTGCGGCCAAATCAAACCGCAGTACAAATCCCTGAATATCAAAACGCAATCCAAAGCCGACACCAATTCCGAGCTCTTTATAAAAATTTTCAGAAAATTGACCGCCGGTCAAAGCGTCATTTTGGTTTTTGAGCCACACATTTCCGGCGTCTGCAAAAAATGCGCCTTTCACGATAGAAACAATGGGGAAGCGGTATTCGAGATTAGCTTCGAGCCTGATATCCCCGGCTTGGTCAAAATATGATTCGCGGTCCTGCTCATCAGGTTTATAACTTCCCGGGCCGAGCGACCGGATGGGAAATGCGCGGACGCTATAAGGCCCGCCGGCAAAATATTGTTTTATAAAGGGCAGGGAAGTTGAATTTCCATAAGGCAAACCATAACCGGCAAAAGCGCGGCCCACTAATTCCTGTCCTGAACTTCCCGTTGCATAATGATAGCGCAATTCTACATCTGTTTTTGCATATTGCGCATAAGGCAGACCTAAAAGTTCATTTGGCCCATCTGCTATTTCTTTGTCAAAAAGTGAAGCGAGATTTCCCGCAATGTCAAAATTTGCATTAAAATAAAGTTCCCCGCGGTGATCGGTTTTATCAATTTCATTATATGTAAAACTGTACATTAAATTGGGGATGAACTGCTGCTCAAAACTGCGCCTCAAAAAAGGATTATCATCTAAAATACCTTCAAATTCATCAGAAGTATTCCCCAGTTTAACATAAGTCACGCTCAAAGGCGTAAGCCGGTGCGTTACAAATTTGTTTTCAGACCAAATATATCCAAAGGAAGCATTATAAGAATTTAAAGTATAAAGTTGAGTTCGGTTCAAATAACTCAAGCCGGCCTTGATCTGTGTTCTTGGAGTGGAATAATGAAAGTCATAATCAATGGGAATGGGAAAAAGCAAACGCGGAAATGTCAAACTGGGGGTCAAGCCTAATTCAATACTGCTCAAACCGCGGCTTCGGCCACCAAAAATCTGTTTTTCATAATTCCCATGGGCACTCACACGGAAAACCTCGCCGCCTTTAAATAAATTCCTGTTTGTATAAGACAACTTAAGTCCGGGACCCGTGAAATTATTTGATTTTGTGACCGCTTGCAGCTCTATGCGAACACTTTGTTTGTTTAAAGGCGACAATTCGATTTTGGTATCTAAGTGCATTCGCCCCAAACTATCGACAAGGGTATCCTTTAACTTATAATTTATATTGACAAATTTATAATTCCCAATCGATCCCAACCGGCGGCTGGTATTTTTTCCACTTTTTGGATTGTAAAGTTGCCCGGGTTTCATCTCGATAAAAGGGCGCAAACGCTTAGGCTTAAAATATGTTTTGGCCTGCACGAAATCAATATTTTTTACGGTGGTGGTATCCCTGTCTTTTTCCTTGGAATCAATATTATAATTTGGATAAACATCAATATCATCGATCACATAGGGCACCATAGCTTTTTTAGGCACATTTGGCTTTAAGCTTAAGTAGAGATCAAATTTTTTGTTTTTTAGCTGATTGGTATCGGCTTCAAATTTCAGAAAATCACTTTTGAAATTATAATAGCCTTTGGTTTTTAAAAAATTTTTAATTCTTTGGCGTTCAGCCTTGAACCGCGACAAATCAAAATTATTATCTTTTTTATAAAGCGTGTTTTTCATCGATTCCTCGATATAGTCAAAAAGCTGCAGGGAATCCAGGCTATCGCGTTCAATGGTATAGGTTTTCATTGTATAAGGCCGGTCGAGATAAACCTCATACTGCGCCTTTGCCGTTTTATTTGCGGTGTCGCGCACAATTTCAGCGCTGAGCGAACTGTGAAAATATCCACGGTTTTCCAACCGGTTATCGAGCAATTTTTTGGTCTCATCCAGTTTGACATCTGAAATATAAGCCGGCTCCTCCCCGATTTGTTTATTTAAAAATTTATTGATGATACCGGGATGCTCGCGCTGGGCCTTGTAATAAAAATATAACTTGGGATAACCGATCCAGGTTTTCATATTTGCATCTGGAAAAAGCACCGATTGCAGTTCGGATTTTAAGTTGTCGTTGTCATTTTCAGTAACCGTGTCAATGACCTCAACGGTGCCTGAATTATAAAGCAGTTCATCATCGGGAATATATTTTTTCACACTACAGGACGACAACACAAGGATTAGCAAAAGCGTTGCAAAAACCCACAAGTGATATGAAATATAGTTGCGTTTACTCATTATTAGCCTCTTTTTTAACCTTCGCTTTTATTATCACTTGTTTTATTCCCTTCACCGTTCTTTTCATCTGTTTTTTTATCGGTTTTCCCTTCGGTTGATTTTTTATCTTTGTCCTCTTCAACGGAATCTTCTTCCTTTTCTTTTGGTGATTTCCCATCAAAAAGTTCTTTCAATTTATTGAATTCCCGTGTAAAAATCAAAGAGAGACCGCTCACAAAAACTTGACCTTCGATTATGTTTTCATATTCACTTTGGCGAAAGCCGCGCAACCGCCAGCGACCATCTTTTGTCAATAAATATTCCACACGCACATTTCCTACGGTCGTTTTTGACTCCCCAGGCCGCGTGCTTCCTTCAACATTTGTCGAGCCACCGACATCCACAATCAAGCGGTTGTCGAGAAATTTTTTCTGGGCGCTAACATTTAGTTCCGTGCCCTGTGATCCCTGAGATGGATTGTTATAATTATTCACCCCAAAATTTAACTGAATCCCAGAATCCCCGGTGATTTTGCTGCCCAGCATATTCAATTGATCAGAAAGCGCTTTGCCCAGGTTTTCCCTGGCGATGGTCGCCGCACCACCCTGACTTCCATCACTTCCGGGTTCTGGATAAAATTTATTGAGCACCAGCAAGGAAAAAACCTGTTTGTTGAGTTGGTCTTGCTGATTGTTCAATTGCTGGATCCGGCCATAAACAGATCCGCCAACCGCGCCCTGCGAATTTTGTGGCATATCAAGTGCAAAACTCAGTTGGGGACTTGACAGCTCACCATCAACATTGAGGTAAACTAAAATGGGCAACCGGCGGTTGTATTGATTCTGATTTTCAGCACTTGCACCGGAAACCTGTGAAGCCATTAAAGGCGCAACTGTGGTTTTTACTTTATAAATTGCCCGGACATCCATTTTGGCATTCATGGGATCGCCATTCCATGTCACTTTACTTCCCTTTGCTATTTCAAAACGACGGTTCACAAGGTTATAGAGGCTCAGTTCATAATGGCCTTCATTAATTTCATATTGACCGGTCAATTTTGTATCACCATTGCGGGCAATATTAAATAACAAATCCCCAAAACCTTTGAGCTCTAAGTTATCATTTGTTTTTGGATTGGTCACCACACGGAAAACACTTCCTTCTTTTATCTTGATATTTGTTGTTAGTTCAATTCCTTTTAGAATTTTACTCGCTTTATCCTTTGCGTTGCGCGTTAAAATAGCATCCGGGTTTTTCTTATTGACAAATTCCACCACGCCATCGCGTTTCTGCATACTCGCTTGCGATTGCGGTAAGATATAAGTCACATCGGTTTTTTCATCAATCGTGAAATCCACATCGAGTTCAGGAAAATCAAGGGTTCCACCAATATCCGCATCTAAATCAAAAACAGCCTTACCATAATAGAGGTCATTGTCCTCTTTTTTAGAATCCATCGCCATAAAATCATCGGCCTTCAACGTGAGTTCGAATTCTGGATTGGTCATATTTTCGGTCACAATTTTTCCATCAACTTTGAAAGGATTGCCGTTGTCGTCTTTTATTTGAAATTGATTGAATTGCACCCGTTTGTTATTGATCAGAATTTTTTCATCGGACAAGGTGAATTTATTGTTCAACATCGCGATTTCAGCTTCGGCGTTATTGAATTTCAAATAGCCGTCATATTGCAAACTATCAAGCGAACCGCTGGTTTTTATTTTTGCCGCAATCGATCCAGACGTGTTTTTGATGGCGTCATCTGCAAATTTTTGCAGCGTTGTCATTTTCAGCTCTTTTAAATTGACATCGAGGTTTAACTCAGAGCTTTTCCCAATCGCGGTGAGATTTCCATCAATTTTTAAATCCATGGGCTCGCCTTTGATCCCCGCATCAATTTTATAAACGCCCTCTCCGGCATTTTTTGTTTTGATATCAAATTTTCCGAGTGGCACATCCAGCGCCTGAAAATCTGCAATCGTCAAGTTAGCTTCGAGTTTTGATTTGTTTTTGCCTGGTTTCATTTTTAAATTTCCGTCAATGCTTCCAGCCAATAGTTTTTGATCAGGGTTCAATAAAGCCGTAATATTCTGAAGTTTAAAGTCCTTAAATTCTACCCTGAAATTCCCGTCGCCAGAATTGAACTGGTCAATCAAGGAAAGGCTTGCCCCATTTCTGTTCAGGTTAAATTCATTGGCGTGAAAACCTTCTTTATCAAAGGTAAGGGAATTGCTCTCGGGCATTGACCACTCATTGTCATTCAAGATCAAGGAGTCAGGTTTAAAGTGCACAGTTAAACTTTTGTTCTTGGTCGTCAATTGAGTTTGAATGTTATATACTTTTTTCCCGTCTTTAAACGACTTCAAGCCGGCATCCAGTTTTCCATTTTTCAATACCCCTTGGATAGATGTGCGTTGCATTTTTACTGGGCCTGCTTCCAGCGAATTGAAAGTAAAATCGAGGTTCGCATCATCCTTCCCTGCATTCAAATTAAACTGAAGGTTTTCAATTTTTTTACCATCATAATTCAGCACCGCAAGATTGATTTGACTGTCCAATAATCCTTTTTTATGGTTAAAGGTCAACGCGGCAGTGAGGGTGTCCAGTTTTTGGATTTTCGGTAAAAAAACCTCTGATAAAATGGGCTGATTTGTGATTTTAACTTGAAAATCTAAATTTACAGGATTGCTTTGCTCAGAAATGGGTTTATGTTCTGCAGAGTTCTGGGTCGCCTTTGAAAAATAATGGTTCAAGTGGCTGCCCAATGAGGAAGCAATTTTCCCCGGGGCTGCATTTGCCCTCAATTCCCCTGATATTAAATTACCCGAAATATCGACACTGGTACTGTCATTTTTAACCGAAGCATCAATATTTAGTGGCGAAAGGTTATAAGATTTTTTATCGTAAACGGCTGTGACATTATCCAAACGCGCATTAGCGTTGAACCCCCCTTTTACTTTTTCATAATCGGCATTGAGCTTAAGCTGGGTACGGATTCGTCTTTTTGTGAGGCCCAAGGCATAAAGATCGGCGCCAATGAGGTTGAGGTTTACCGATGCTTTTGCTAAACTTGAATCCAGTTCAGCTGTTGTATTCAGTTTTAAGTTGAGGTTTCTATCCTTAAAACGCGCGCTTAAATCGCCCTTTCCTTTTTTCATTTCCCCGGAAAGTTTCAGGGGTGACCAGTCATAATTTTTATAGTTCAGCTGCTGGAAGTCCGTTTGCAATTTTGCATCCAAAGTTTCCAGATCTTTACCGCTACCTGAAGTTTTCAAACTCAAACTGATGGGTTCAAACTCTTTCATTTGCATTATTGTGCCCACATCAATTTTATCGACATCCAGTTTCACATCAAACTGCAGCCGGTCGCTGTTGTCAACATAAGCGTCCAAATTCAAATCACCCAAGCTCGTGTTCAACGTGGTTTTTGTGTCCACTTTTTCCATACTTCCCTTGAGCGAACTCTTGAGCGCAATGGTTTCCGGCAGGCTGACGCCCAAAGAATCAGGCAAAAATTTATTGAGTGTTTTTCGCGTCGCATCGATGGTTAGATTTGGCACGTCATACGTCAGGTTTTCCGTATCGGTCAGATTTGTGAATTTTCCCGACGTGTTAAATTTAAACCCACTGCCCCAGTTTAAATTGAACGATTTTAGGTTCATTTTTGCTAAAGTGCCCTGAGCTTCAATTTTCCCTTCAATTGCATTAGCAGATAATTGCTTGACAATATCCTGCTTTTTTAAATCTGGTTTGAAATAATAAGCGTCCTTGACATTGAGTTGAAAAGGGTTTATGCTTAAGCTTAACGCGTAATTTTTTGGTTTTTTGACAAATTTTCCAAGCGATTCAAATTCAGTGTTCAGCTCAGCGCTTAAGTTGCTTCGGTTGGTTCGGATTTTAGCCTTTTTGACGGCCAAAGAATTTTGGTTCAATTCAACATCCAGAACAAAATTTTTCAACCTAAACCCGCTTTGGTCCTCGAAACTGATTTCATTAATGTCAAGACGCGCAGTTTTATTTGGCTTCAGCCGAAATTCGCCCGTTTTAAACGTAAAATCACTCAAAGCAATATGCGTGGGGTCAAATTGATCTTTTGGCGTTTTCTTTTTGCCAGATTTAAAGGCGATTTGGTTGTTGTCAATATCGATTGATTTCACCTCAGCATCCCATTCGGGCCAAGGCAAGGAATCCGTTGTCTTTTGCTGTGCCACTTGGTTTGAGGAAGGATCTTTTTTCTTCGGATTTTTTTCTTCTGAAGATTCCGTTTTAAAGAAAATATCTGAATTTTTGAGGTTGAACTGATCCACCACCACTTGCTGTTCACCGAGGTTGAGTTTATGCAAATCCAGTTTCAGCTCACCGAGTTTCACATCGGCCAGCATCTTTGAAGGTTCGGACTCATAACGCACATTGACATTTTCAAAATTCAAATCATCCAGACGGAGTTTTGGTAAAGCACTGGAAGACGTGTCAGCTTCAGTTTCGGCAACTGCTTTGGAATCGGGTTTATTTTTTGGTTCGCTTTGCTTGAAATCCAAATCCACATTTTTCAGCGCCAATTCATTGATATGAAAATCCATTTTTTGCATATCAAAACTTTCGTTTTCGAGGTGGAAATTCCCCAAATCGAGTTTTGTCTGAATCCCGCTGACCTGATCCTTATATTGAATTTTAAAATCACTGAAATTAATGGTACCAACGGAAATATCCATCGGCTCGCTTTCTTTTTTCGGCTCAGGTGGGGGTTTATCGGAAGCAAAAGCATCGATCAAAAATTGATAATTAAAACCGTTTATCGTGTCTTCGCGGTGAACATTGACGCGCAAACCAGACCAGTCCACATCATCGATCGGGATTTTACTGCTGTTGATAATGGGCGAAAGCGGAATTTCGGCTTCGAGGCTTTTGGAATAAATGAGCGTGTCGCCGGCTTTGTCCTCGAGATAAAGCCCTTCAATGGAAATAGCACCGTCAAAAGTGATGAAAACTTTTTTAAGCTGAACCTCTGTTTTGGTTTTATCAGAAACAAAATCGACTGCATAATCGGTGATAATTCCCTGGCCCCAAGGACTTCGAATGAAAAGCAACAGCAAAATCAAAAACAGGATCAAAAACAAAAGTACACGTGCCACGACACGGACGATCCTGCGCCATAAGGGCTGTTTTTTTGATTTCTTCTTTGTTTTTTTGTCCTCGTCTTCCTGTTTCACTTAGTAATTTTTACAAACCTGCAAAGCTATTTTAATTCAGCGACTATATAAATATAAGCCGTTAAATTTTATTTACAATTAAATCACACGATTGTCTGCGATTATCGTGCCTGTTTTGATTTGGGGTGAAACTGAAAATAAAGTTTACGTTTTAGCTTTAAGCCTGAACCGGTCGGCTCGTTTTAAAATAATTTTCATTTGAAGAAATCTTTTTTGTAAAATTGAATTCTGCTTTTAGTTCCCCTTCACTATCGTTTTATCAATGACACCTCTATCGGTATTTATTTTCAGAAAGTAAATACCGTTGCTCAATTCACTTAAATCTATTGTTTTAAAACTGTTGGTAATGGTTTTTATCTTGCTGCCCAAGAGATTGTAAACCACAATGCTTTCAATGTTCAAGTTCCCTGTAATAGCGATGTTTAAATCATCTTTTACAGGATTTGGACACAAAATAAGTTGGTTCTCTACTGGCTCAAAATCCTCAGCCGACAAATACACGGTTTCCGTTAAAGGCGTACTAAAGTTTAAAGTGGCGGTATCGGTAAACTCCACAAAATCACAAGCGTCAGGGTTTCCAGAACGGTATAAATTTAATACAAGCGTATAATCTCCATCTGCGGCAACGGTTACAGGAAAGCTATGCGAATAATTTTGTGGTACCTGTTGACCTATTACCGCATAACAGACTGTCATGGTAATGGTGTTATTATCGATGGTATAGGATTGGCTTAAAAAACTTGATGTGGTATAGGTTCCTGATTCAATATTAACATCGACAACAGCTTCATCGTCTGTCGGTGAAATGTTAAGGGAAATAAGGGTTTGACTGTAGGTATTTAAACTAACTAAAAATAGGAATAGAATCAAAAATAATTTTTTCATGACTTTTAGTTTTTAATGGCTCAAGTTTAGAACTGCGTTGATAATAAAAAAATGACTCCCCCCCAAGCTTGCTTGGGGGAAGCCTGCCCGCCGTTATTTTTTTAAAATAGGATGGCAGGCGGGGGCTGGGCCTGCCTGCCGGCAGGCTTCTTCGCCGCGACGAAAAGGACTTTAAAGAGACAACGCTAAATTAAACTAGTGTTATGTTAGGTCAATTGTGGCGGTTAAACCGCCGTTATTTTTCGTCAGGTCTAGGCAAGAAATTATTACATAGCCTTAGCTACGGAATCATTTTTTAACGCAGAACTGGCGAAAAATAACAAGATTTTGGGTGGCTAAAATAGGCTTAACATAACACTAGAGCCTATAATATTTAATAAATCAACACTATAAGTAACCATTTTTATTAAAATCCTTCACTCCTTTCATTACAAAGTCACAAGAAACACGGCTCCAAGACCATGAATTCTATAATTTTTCCCCCTTTTTCGTTTGAACTCAATTCATC